>Ga0307375_10000629_pt1 | contig 42424 bp, 30 predicted proteins | sample TR1MG_FD_202531 | JGI IMG/M metagenome (GOLD analysis project Ga0307375, IMG submission 202531) | Soil microbial communities from Risofladan, Vaasa, Finland - TR-1 | ecosystem: Environmental > Terrestrial > Soil > Coastal area > Acid sulfate soil | place: Finland: Risofladan, Vaasa | collected...
CCACGACTGCGCGATGGTGTCGATCCGGCACTGATCGCTTTGCTGCGAACCGAGCGGGGTGCCGTCGTCGTAATAGCCGCGGCGATACCACTGGCCGTCCCACGCCTGCTCCAGCGCCTGGCGCAGCACCACCGCATGGCGGCGCCATGTGGCGGCACGGGCGCCATCGCTGCGCTGTTCGGCCACGGGCGCGAACGCCTCGATGGCACTCAACAGGAACCAGCCCAGCCAGCTGCTTTCGCCGCGCCCCCCGGCGCCGACCGCGTTCATGCCGTCGTTCCAGTCGCCGGTACCGATCAGCGGCAGGCCGTGTTCGCCGCGACCCAGACTCGAATCGATCGCCCGCGCGCAGTGTTCGTACACCGACACCGGGTCGCCCGAGGCCGCCGGCTGGAAGAACGCGTCGGTGGCATCGTCGGGAATCGCCTGGCCTTGCAGGAACGGCAGCATTGCGTCCAGCACGGCCCGATCGCCGCTGACGTTGACGTAGTGCATCGCCACGAAGGCCAGCCAGATGCGGTCGTCGCGAATCCGGGTGCGGATGCCCTTGCCGCCGGGCGGCAGCCACCAGTGCTGCACGTCGCCTTCGGCGAACTGGCGGCCGGCGGCACGCAACAGGTGCTCGCGGGCAAGGTCGGGCCGGCTCACGCACAGCGCCATCACGTCCTGCAACTGGTCGCGATAGCCATACGCGCCGCTGGCCTGGTAGTAGGCGGTGCGCGCCCACAAGCGGCAGGCAGTGACCTGGTACAGCAGCCAGTCGTTGAGCAGGATGTCCATCGCGCGATCCGGTGTGCGCACCTGCACCGTGTCCAGCAGGTCGTTCCACTGCGCGGCGACGTCGAGCAGCACGCGGTCGATGTCGATGGCGCGATACTGCTGGACCAGCGCCTGAGCGGCGGCTTCATTGTCGGCATCGCCGAGCAGGAAGAGCAGATCGATCTGCGTATCGGGCGGCAGTTCGATGCGCGTCTGCAGCGCGGCGCAGGGATCGAGTCCGGCGCCGAGCCGGCCGGACAGCGGGGTGTTGTCGAGCAGCGCCGCCGGGTGCGCCACACTGCCCAGCGCGCCGAGCAGTTCGGCGCGATCGCCGCTGACCGAATGCTGCGCGCCGGCCAGGTCGAAGAACGCCACGCGCCCGTCGAAATCGGCGCGCCAGCGGTTGCGCGCGAACAGCGCGCCGCTGTGCTCGTCGCGCGAGGTGAGCACGAACGGTGCCGGCGTGCTGCCGTTGGCGCCGAGCGCCCACTCCACATAACCCGTCACCGACAGCCGGCGGGTGCGGCTGGAACGATTGCGCAGGCGCAGGCGCGACAGCTTCAGCGTATCGGCGGTCGGCACGCACTGGGTCAGCACCAGTTCGATGCCGTGCGCGTCGGCGTCGAAGCGGCTCCAGCCCTTGCCGTGGGTAACCCGATAGCGCGCACCGGCGGCCCGGATCGGCGCGGCGGTGGCGCTCCACAGGACGCCGTTGTCCTCGTCGCGCAGATAGATCACGTCATGCGGCATGTCGCTGACCGGGTCATTCGGCCATGGCGTCAGCGGATTCTGCTGGCTGTTCTGCGACCAGGCATAGCCGCCGCCCTCGGCACCGACAATGAAGCCGAAGGCGGGGTTGGCGATCACGTTGACCCACGGCGCGGGAACCGGACGCTCGCTGTCCAGCTCGATCCGGTACGCGCGTCCGTCGTCGACGAAACCGCCGTAGCCGTTGGCGAACTCCAGTATGTCCGTGTCCACCGGGCTGGCATCGGCCGCCACGCTGGCGCGGATCGCGGCCGGCACGGGCGCCGCGGCGTGACCCGGCCCGACCGCCCGGGCGGGAGCCTCGGTGTCCAGCACCAGCCGGGCTACCGTCAGCAGACCGTCGCGCAGATCCTCGCCGATGCTGCCGTCGCGCAGGCAGAACAGCTCGGCGCGGGGTGCCGTGCCATCGGTTTTCAGTTGCTCCTGCTGGGCGCGCACGCGCGGGTCGAGCGCCTGTTGCAGCGTGTCGCCTGCCTCGCCGGCAGGCATGTTGAGCAGGACCACGTCGACCGCCAGTTGCTGGCTGCGCCACCAGCGCTGGGCCAGCAGCAACTGGTCCAGCTGCGCCAGTCCGTCGTGGTCGCGCAGGCACAGCAGGGCGATCGGGCGATCGCCGGAAATCCCCTCGGGCCACAAGGTCGGCGAGCCGCCATGGCCGCGCGCCAACTGCGCCGGCGTGGCGCGCTGGCGAGCGTCGCTGCGCAACAGTGCCGCCATCCACTGCTCGATCTGCGGCGACGGCGGTGAGCCCGGACCGAGCCGCAGCAATTGCGCTTCGGCATGCCGCGCGGCGCCGTCGAACAGCCGCTCGCCCGCGTCGGCGTCGTGCAACTGCGTGGTCAATGCCTTGGCACCCTCCTGCGTATCGGCCAACCGGGTCCACAGCAGCAGGCGGATGCTGGCGCCGGGAGCGAGCGTGAACGGATGGCGCAGGCTGAACACCGGATCGAGCACGCAGCCGATCGTGTTCGACAGCATCGCGCCAGCCTGCATCGCCTGCGCCTCCCGCAACGTGCGCCCGCGCCCAAGGAAGCGGGCGCGATCGGTTTCATGCGTCTGCGCGGCGCTGGCCGGCTGTCCCTCGACCTGTAGTGCCTGCGCGGCCCAGATTTCCGCCTGACTGTCGCTGCGCCGCCGCCGGGTCGCCAGCAACAGGCCGTTCGGCGCATCCCAGGCGGTCTGCACGAACATCTTGGAAAACGCCGGGTGCGCGTCGTCGTCACCGATCGGGCCGAGCACCAACTCGGCATACGAGGTCAACGACAGCGTGCGAGTGCGATCGCCGTGGTTGCTCAAGGTGAGCCGGCGCAATTCGATATCGGCATCGTGGGCCACGGCGATGTCCAACACGCTGTGCAAGCTGTGGTGGCGACCGCTGAAGCTGGCGCGGCCGGGGCTGAAACGTGCCGCATCATCCGGTCTTGGCGTACCCAGCGGCTGCTGCGTGACCGACCACACCGCGCCATTGGCCTCGTCGCGCAGCAACAGGAAGCTGCCCCACGGATCGCCGGTGGGATCCTCCCGCCAACGCGTTACCGCCATGCCGTGCCATCGACTGAAACCTGAGCCGCAGGTACCCAGCATGGCGGTGTAACGCCCATTGGACAGCAGCTGCATTTGCCCCTCGGCGGTGCGCGGTATCGACGGATGGGGTGACATGGGCTGGACACACTCCTGCAGGCGCTCGGCGGTACCGACGTGCGACCAGCGTACGACCGCGACGGGGTAACACCATGTGAAATGCCGCTGCGGCTGCCGGCGTCAGGGCGGCCCTACACAAGATTCATGCATCCGGCACGGCACACTGTCGGGCAGGCTTGGACGTTACGGCTGCACGAATGCGCGCGGCTGTTGTCTCACTCTGGGCGAAGGCCCGGTGCATGAGACCACCATGCCGGCGTGCCCTGCGCGGCTTGAGCCGAGCCTGCCCTTCCCCACGCCATCTGGATGTCGCCAATGTCCCAGCTTTGCGCGCTAACGGATGAAGCCATGCTCGATCGGTTGCAGCGAGCTGCCTTCGGCTATTTCGTGGAGACCATGAATCCCGCCAACGGGCTGGTGCCCGACACGTCGCGCGAGAACTCCCCGGTCAGCATCGCGGTGGTGGGGTTTGCGCTGTCGGTCTATCCGGCGGGCGTCGAGCGCGGCTGGATGGAGCGCACCGAGGCGGTCCGGCGCAGCCTGCTGGCGCTGCGCTTCTTTCGCGACAGCGACCAGAGCGGAGGCCCGGAGGCGACCGGCTACAAGGGTTTCTACTATCACTTTCTCGACATCCATTCCGGTGCGCGCGCGTGGCGGTCCGAACTGTCGATGATCGACAGCGCGCTGCTGCTGGCCGGTGTGCTCACCGCGGCCAGCTATTTCAGCGCCGAAACGGCCGAGGAAACCGAGCTGCGCGAGCTGGCCGATCTGCTGTATCGCCGCGTCGACTGGCGCTGGTCGCAAGACGGCAGCGGCACCATCCGCCAGGGCTGGAAACCCGAATGCGGCTTTCTGCACTACGGCTGGGAAGGCTACAGCGAGGCGACCGTGCTGTATGCGCTGGCGCTGGGTTCGCCCACCCATCCGATTTCCGCCGATTGCTTCCCGGCATGGACCGGCACCTACCAGTGGGAGAATCTGTACGACCAGGACTTTCTCTATGCCGGCCCGCTGTTCGAACATCAGTTCTCGCATGCATGGATCGATTTTCGCGGTATCCGCGACAGATTCATGCGCGAAAAGTGTTCGGACTATTTCGAGAACAGCCGGCGCGCGGTGTTCGTGCAGCGCAAATACACCGGGCTGAATCCGCGCGAGTTCGTCGGCTACGACGAAAACTGCTGGGGGCTGTCGGCCTGCGACGGACCCAGCGACGAACGTCCGGACGTGCAGAACGAGCACCGGCGCCTGTTCGGCTATGCCGCCCGCGGCGTGCCGTACGGGCCGGACGACGGCACCTTATCGCCGCCGGCCGTGCTGGCATCGCTGCCGTTCGCGCCGGATCTGGTACTGGCAGCCATCCGCAACATCCTGCTGCGTTACCCGCAGGTGCTCCGCAACGACTGCCTCGCCACCAGTTTCAATGCCACGCTGGTCGACGGCGACAGGCAGCCGTGGGTGTCGCCCGGTCACTACGGACTGGATCAGGGGATCGTGTTCATGATGATCGAAAACCATCGCAGCGAGCGGATCTGGCAACTGATGCGCGGCTGCCGTTACCTCGGCGACGGCCTGCGCAACGCCGGGTTCGAGGGCGGCTGGCTGCAGCAGCCCGCTGCCGGGGGAGCAGGCTGATGGCCGCACGATTCGACGCCACCGTGCGCACACCCAAGGATGCCTTCCAGTGCAAGCGCATCGCCGACATCCACCCCGAGTCGTGGAACAATCCCGAACCCACCGGCCGCTATCAGCTGGTGATCGTCGGTGCCGGACCGGCCGGGCTTGCCGCCGCCGAAGAAGCGGCGGCGCTCGGCGCCCGGGTGGCGCTGATCGAGCGGCATCTGATCGGCGGCACCTGTCTCAACACCGGTTGCGTGCCCTCCAAGACGCTGATCCGGACGGCCAGCGTGTATGCCCAGATGCGCGATGCGACCCGCTATGGGGCGCAGGTGCCGGGCGATGTCCGGGTCGATTTCGCCGCCGTGATGAAGCGCGTGCGACGCATCCGCAGCCACGTCACAGCCACCGCCTCGGTGCGTCGACTGGCCGCCAGCGGCGTGGACGTCTATTTCGGCAACGTGCGCTTCAACGGGGCCGACCGATTGTGCGTCAACGACCAGCAACTGTACTTCGACAAGGCACTGATCGCGACCGGCGCGCGGCCGAATATCCCCGCCATCGCGGGCCTCAAGGAAGCCGGCTTCCTCACCAACGCCACGGTGTTCGACCTCACCGAACTGCCGCCGCGGCTGCTGGTGATCGGCGGCGGTCCGCTGGGCTGTGAACTGGCGCAGGCGTTCCAGCGACTGGGCTCGCGCGTCACCATCGTGCAGGACCTGCCGCTGTTCCTCGCACGCGAGGAACGCGATGCGGCGCAGATTCTCTCGGATGCCTTCGCGCGCGAAGGCATCGAGGTGCGCCTGAACACCACGGTGACCGGCGTGCGCATGGAGGACGGGTGCAGGCTGGTCGATCTGGTCAGCGCCGATTACCACAGCACGATCAAGGTCGATGCGATTCTCACCGGCGTCGGCCGCCGGCCCAATGTGCAGGGGCTCGACCTGGAGGCCGCCGGGGTCGATTACGACGGTGCCGCCGGGATCGCGGTCGACGATCGGCTGCGCACCAGCAACCCGCGGATCTATGCCGCCGGCGATGTCTGTCTCGATGACATGTACACCGACATCGCGGCGGAATCGGCCCGCATCGTCGTGCGCAACGCGTTGTTGGGCGGCCGCGAATGTCTGAGCAAGCTGGTCATTCCCTGGTGCACCTACACCGACCCGGAAATCGCCCACGTCGGCATGTATGTGCGCGAGGCCAACCGGCGGCACATCCCGGTGAAGACCTTCACCATTCCCATGCACGAAAGCGACCGGGCGATCACCGACAGCGAGGAGCGCGGCTTCGTCAAGATCCATATCCGCGATGGCAGCGACCGGATCCTCGGCGCTACCATCGTGTCCCGTCATGCCGGCGACATGATCAACGAGATCACCCTGGCGATGGTGGCGGATATCGGCCTGCGCACGCTGGCGCGGGTGATCCATGCCTACCCCACCAAGACCGAGGCGATCCGTCAGGCCGCCATCGCCTACAACCGCACGCGTCTGACGCCACGCATCCTGGCGCGACTGCACGGCTGGCTGACGCGCTGATTCAGGTCACGTCGGCTGGTCGTCGGCATGTCCATAATTCGTCGCTCGAGAGGGCGGCAGTTCCTCCACTTCACGCTAAGGAAATCCTATGCAACTGGGCATGATCGGACTCGGCAAGATGGGCGCCAATATGGCGCAACGGCTGCTCAAGGGCGGTCACAAGGTGATTGGCTTCGACCCGAACGCGGATGCGCGTGGGGGCTTCGAAAGCAAGGGCGGGGCAACGGCCGACTCGCTGCAGGCACTGGTCGAGGCGCTGCCGACGCCGCACGTGCTGTGGATGATGGTGCCGTCCGGCCAGATCACCGACGACACCGTCGACGCCCTGCTGCCGCTGCTGGCAAAAGGCGACAGCGTGATCGACGGCGGCAACTCGAACTACAAGGATACGCTGCGCCGGGCGCAGACCTGCGCCGGCAAGGGTCTGAATTATGTCGACTGCGGCACCAGCGGCGGCGTGTGGGGCCTGGCCGAGGGCTACAGCATGATGATCGGCGGCGACGAGGCGGTGGTCGACACGCTGACGCCGATCTTCCAGACGCTGGCACCGGGCAAGGACAAGGGCTGGGGCCGGGTCGGCCCGGTCGGCGCCGGCCACTTCACCAAGATGGTCCACAACGGCATCGAGTACGGCCTGATGCAGGCGTATGCCGAAGGCTTCTCGATCCTGCAGCACAAAACGGAGTTCAGCCTGGACCTGCACCAGATCGGCGAGATCTGGCGTTACGGCAGCGTGGTGCGCTCATGGCTGCTGGAGCTGACCACCGACGCGCTGGGCAAGAACCCGACGATGGAAGGCATCGCACCCTACGTGGTCGATTCCGGCGAAGGCCGCTGGACCGTCGACGCCGCGATCGAACTCAGCGTGCCCGCCCCTGTGATCACGCTCGCCCTGATGGAACGCTTCCGCTCGCGCGACACCGACTCGTTCTCCGACAAACTGCTGGCCTCGATGCGCAATGAATTCGGCGGGCATGCGATCAAGAAGGAATAGGCAAGCGCTACCGGCGCGGTTGCGTCGCCGGCATGTTCCGATCGATCGCCTGCGCACCCCCTACGCGATGGCTCCAGGCAGCTCGTAGGAGACCGCTTGCGGGCGATGCTCTTGTTCGCTTGCGGGCGATGCTCTTCGTTGGTGCATCCAGAACAAAAGCATCGCCCGCGAGCGGGCTCCTGCTACGGATTGCCTGGCAGGCGTGGCGTGCGGCGGCGCACGATGCCGTAGATGCCGATCACCAGCCAGGCCAGCTGCATCACGAACGCCGAAGCGTTGAAGGTGCCGAACAGCAGCGACAGCATCACGCCGATCGCGCCGAAGATGTTCATCAGCTGATAGACCAGCCCGTTGCCGTGCAGCTTGTGTGCCTGCAGCAGCAGGAACGCCAGCAGCACCAGCGCCACGCCGAGATAGCCGGCCCAGTCGTACCATGCGATAGTCATCGTGACTTGCTCCTCTGACGCAATGCCTCGAACAACACGATGCCGGCGGCGACGGAGACGTTGAGGCTCTCCATCGTGCCCGGCATCGGGATCTTCACCACGAAATCGCACAGCTCGCGGGTCAGCCGGCGCATGCCCTCGCCCTCACCGCCCAGCACCAGCGCCACCGGTCCCTTGAAGTCGACGCCGTACAGCGCGGTGTCGGTGTCGCCGGCCAGGCCGGTGATCCACACGCCGGCTTCCTTCAGCTCGCGCAGCGTGCGGGCCAGGTTGGTCACCGCGATCAGCGGCACCCGGTCGGCACCGCCGGCCGAAGCGCGGCGCACCACCGGGGTCAGACCTACCGCGCGATCCTTCGGCACGATCACCGCGGTGACTTTCGCCGCCGCCGCGCTGCGCAGGCAAGCGCCCAGGTTGTGCGGATCGGTGACGCCGTCGAGCACCAGCACCAGGGTGTCGCTGCCGTCGCGCTCCAGCAGGGCGGCCAGGTCGTTCTCATGCGCCAGCGGCGGCGCCTCGTAGAGTGCCACCACGCCCTGATGCCGCGCTTCGCCGGCCAGCTTGTCCAGCTGTTCGCGCGGACGGTGCTGCACCGGAATCTTCAGCGCCTTCGCCCGCTCGGCCAGTTCCAGCACGCGTGCGTTGCGCTGGCCGTTCTCCACCAGCAGCTCGCGCACGCGCTCGGCATCGTTGCTCAACGCACCTTCGACCGGGTTGATCCCGACGATCCAACTCTCGCTCATGGCTGGCCTTTCGGTTTCGGTTTCGATCGGCGCCGGGGCTTCTTGCCCGGTGCTGCAGTCGCCGCCGTGGCCGGCGCCGGCCCGCGCTTGCCGGCGCCGTCCTTGCGCGGGCGGCGGGCGGGCTGTTGTTGCCCGGCGGCCGGTGCATGCTGCGACGGCTGCCCGCCGACCGGTCGGGCACCGGCAGTACGCGAACGCGGCGGCGGGCCATCGCGCAAGACGCCCTGGGGCGCGACAGGAGCGGGGGCCGCAGCCTCCGGCTTCTTGCGGCCGAACGCGCGACCGATCGCCCCGGCCGCCTTGCCGAACATGCCCTGCGCCTTGGCCGGCTTGGGCGCCTGCGGCAACGAATAGCGTTCGCCGCTGGCGGCATAGTCGTAAGCCTTGCCGCTGCGCGGCGGCGCCACGGCCCGCGTGGGCACCATCTTGAAGTCGATCTTGCGATCCTCCAGGCTGGCACGCAGCACTTGTACCCTCACGTGGTCGCCGAGACGGAACTGGCTGCCGGTGCGCTCGCCCTTGAGCAACTTGCGCACCGCATCGAAGTGGTAGTAATCGTTGGCCAGCTGGCTGATGTGCACCAGTCCGGACACCTTCGATTCGTCCAGCTCGACGAACAGGCCGAACGAGGTGACGCCGGCGACCACGCCCTCGAATTCGCTGCCGATGTGCTTGGACATCCAGGCGCACTTGAAGCGCTCGTCGACGTCGCGCTCGGCTTCTTCGGCGCGCCGCTCGCGCTGCGAGCAATGGATCGCGATGCTGGCCATCTCGCCGGGGCTGTAGTCGTAATCGCCCGGCTTGCCGCCAGCCAGCGCGTAACGGATTGCCCGGTGCACCAGCAGATCCGGATAGCGCCGGATCGGCGAGGTGAAATGCGCATACGCCTGCAGCGACAGGCCGAAATGGCCGCGGTTGTCCGGCTGGTATGCCGCCATGCTCTGCGAACGCAGCAGCACCGACTGGATCAGCTCGCGCTCGGACCGATCCTGCACCATCCGCAGCACCTCGGCGTAATCGGCCGGCGTGACCTCCGCCACCGGCGGCATACTCAGCTTGAACTCGCGCAGGAACTGCTGCAGATCCTCGTATTTCTCCGCTGGCGGCGGCTCGTGCGCGCGAAACAGCGCGGGGATCTTCTTCTTCTCCAGGAACAGCGCCGCCTGCACGTTGGCGGCGATCATGCATTCCTCGATCAGCTTGTGCGCGTCGTTGCGCTCGGTGGCGCCCATCGATTCCACGCCACCGGTCTGGTCGAGACGGAACTTCACCTCCGGCGTCTCGAAATCGATCGCGCCACGGCGCTTGCGCTGCGCCGCCATCAGCTTGTACAGCGCATGCAGGTTGCCCAGCTGCGGCAGCACGTCGGCCACTTCGTGGCGCGCATCGGCATCGTTCAGGCCGACCACCTGCCACACCTTGTCGTAGGTGAGCCGCGCATGCGAGCGCATCACCGCGTCGTAGAACTTCGCCTTGCTCACCGCACCGTCGGCATCGACGATCATGTCGCACACCATGCACAGCCGCTCGACCTTCGGCATCAGCGAGCAGATGCCGTTGGACAGCGTTTCCGGCAGCATCGGCACCACGAAACCGGGGAAGTAGGTCGAGGTGCTGCGCTCAAACGCCTCGCGATCCAGCGCGCTGCCGACCGCCACGTAATGCGACACGTCGGCAATCGCCACCAGCAGCCGGAAGCCACCGCCGCGGCGCGGCTCGGCATACACGGCATCGTCGAAATCGCGGGCGTCGGCGCCGTCGATCGTCACCAGCGGCAGATGGCGGATATCCATGCGGCCCTCGCGTTCGGCCGCGCTCACCCGGGCTTCCACCTGGGCGGCATCGCGCAGTGTCTGGGCCGGCCATTCGTTGGGCAGGTCGTGGCTGGCGATCGCCATCTCCACCACCAGCGAGGGTTCCAGACGCTCGCCCAGCACGGCGCGGATCGCACCCAGCGGGCCGCGGTGCAGGGTCGGCGGCTCGGTGATCTCGGCCACCACGATCTGCCCGGCGTGCGCACCCTGCTCCTGCCCCGGCGGGATCAGGATGTCCTGGTTCATGCGGCGGTCGTCCGGCGCCACCACCATCACGCCGTTCTCCACCACCACCCGGCCCACCAGCCGCGACGAACGCCGCTGCAGCACTTCGGCGATCGCGCCCTGGCGGCGTCCGCGGCGGTCGATGCCGACCACGCTGGCCAGCACCTTGTCGCCATGCATCACCGTGCGCATCTGCTGCGGCGACAGGTACAGGTCGTCGCCGCCCTCGTCGGGGCGCAGGAAACCGTAGCCTTCGGCGTTGGCCAGCACCACGCCGGCGATCAGGTCGAGTTTCTGCGTCGGCGCATAGCCGCCGCGCCGGCCCAGCAACAGCTGGCCGTCGCGCACCATCGCCGCCAGCCGCTTGCGCAACGCGTCGAGGTCGGTTTCGTCATGGATCTGGAGTGCCTCGGCAATGCGTGCCTCGGTCAGCAGTTCGCCGCGATCTTCCAGCAGGGCGAGGATCGCCTCGCGGCTGGGGATCGGGCGCTCGTAGCGCTGCGCCTCGCGCTCGGCATGGGGATCGCGTCCGGCGCCTGCGGCAGCCTTGTTGCGTTGCCCGCCGGTGCTGCCTGTCCGCGGCTTGCGGCCAGCGGCTTTTGCCGGGCCTTTGGTCGACGGAGCATCGCTGCCCTTGCCGGATGAGGATGAGGTTTTTCTGGTCACTAAATGTCCTTGTGGTTTGCGCGGCGCGAAGAATGACACGACGCGCGTGATTGGGGTGAAAAGAGTTGACAACTCTGCGGCAGATGCCTACATTACGCGGCTCACGCAGCTTGCAGAGCGGTGTGACACCTGCCCAGGTGGCGGAATTGGTAGACGCACTAGCTTCAGGTGCTAGCGAGGGCAACTTCGTGGAGGTTCGAGTCCTCTTCTGGGCACCAATTGTAAACGAAGGCCGCCTTGATGGCGGCCTTCGTTTTTTGTGCGCCGGAAAATTTTGTGCGCCGGAAAACTTCCCGATCCGTAGGAGCCCGCTTGCGGGCGATGCTCTGCGTTCGGGAATCGGGAAAAAGCATCGCCCGCAAGCGGGCTCCTACGGGGTGATATGGCTAGGCCAGCGGCGGCCCCTTCAGCTCGATCATGTTGCCCTGCGGGTCGTACAGGTAGATCGACGGGCCTTCGCCCTGCGCGCCGTAGCGCGAACCCGACGCGCCGATGCGCACGCCATGTGCCTTCAGATGCGCCAGGATCGTGGCCTCGTCGTAATCCTCCACGCGCAGGCACAGGTGATCCATATTGTGGCCTTCGCTGCCCGGCGCCGCGCCACCTTGGCGACCGAGCCGGCCGTCGATGCTGACCAGGTCGATCAGCGACCTGCCGGCGCGCAATTGCACCAGGCCGATCTCGTCCTGCCGGCGCTCTTCATGGCAACCCAGCACCTCGCGATAGAAACGCCGCATCGCCTCGATGTCGATGGCGCGCAACACCACGTGGTCGATTTCACCGATGCGGATCATGGCTGTGCTCGCGATTCAGGAAACGGTACGTGCAAGCATAGCGCCGGCGGCTCCGGGGTAGAGCGCACCCTGTGCGCGAATGCTCTTCGTCGATGTTCGGGCAAAGGCATTCGCGCACAGGGTGCGCTCCTACACGTTGTCCGCGATTCCCTGAGGCCGGGTCCATGCATGCCGCAACACGGCTTCACGCACCTGTATAATCGTCCCGGTAAACGCATGGTGGGAGAAGCGGGCGGCCCGGAAACCGGGCAGGCACCGCTGCCGAAGACGCAACGCCCGTAATCGCTCAGGCTCCCATACCACCGTGCGCAAACACTCTGGAGAGACCGGTTGAATCCGGCGCCGAAGGGGCACGAGGCAAGGCATTGATCGCCGCGCTTCCAAACTCTCAGGCAAAAGGACAGAGGGGCGCCCCACGTGCGGCACGGCACGCAAGTCTTCGGATGCCCCAGTCATGAGCCATAAAGCCCCTTCCCTGCGCGAACTCGAACATCATCACGCGTTCATCGAACGCCACATCGGCCCCAACGACGCCGAGATCGTGCAGATGCTGCACGTGATCGGCCACGATTCGTTGGATGCGATGACCGACGCGATCGTGCCGGCCTCGATCAAGTCGCCGGCACCGCTGGCGCTGCCGCAGGCGGTTACCGAAGTCGAGGCGCTGGCCAAGATCCGCGCCATCGCCGACAGGAACCAGGTGTTCCGCAGCTTCATCGGCCAAGGCTACTACGGTACCCACACGCCGAACGTGATCCTGCGCAATTTGCTGGAGAACCCGGCCTGGTACACCGCCTACACGCCATACCAGGCGGAGATTTCGCAGGGCCGCATGGAGGCGCTGATCAACTTCCAGACCCTGTGCGCCGACCTCACCGGGATGGAGATCGCCAACGCCTCGCTGCTGGACGAAGGCACCGCCGCCGCCGAGGCGATGACGCTGGCCAAGCGCTCGTGCAAGTCGAAGAGCAACGTGTTCTTCGTCTCGCGCGGCGTGCATCCGCAGACGCTGGAAGTGCTCAAGACCCGCGCCGAGGCGATCGGCATCGAGCTGCATGTGGGCGACGACGCCGAGGCCGCCAGCGTCGACAGCTACGGCGTGCTGCTGCAATACCCCGACACCTTCGGCGCCATCCACGATTACCGCGCGCTGACCGAGGCCGCGCACGCCCGCGGCGCGCTGGTGGCGGTGGCCACCGACCTGCTGGCGCTGACCCTGCTGGCCGCGCCCGGCGAATGGGGCGCGGACATTGCGATCGGCAACAGCCAGCGCTTCGGCGTGCCGTTCGGCAACGGCGGCCCGCATGCCGCGTTCATGGCCTGCCGCGACGCGTTCAAACGCTCGATGCCCGGCCGCCTGATCGGCGTCTCCATCGATGCCGAGGGCAAGCCCGCCTACCGCCTTACCCTGCAGACCCGCGAGCAGCACATTCGCCGCGAGAAGGCCACCTCCAACATCTGCACCGCGCAGGTGCTGCTGGCGGTGATGGCCAGCATGTATGCGGTCTACCACGGTCCCGAAGGGCTCATCCGCATCGCCCGCCGCACCCATCGCCTCGCCGCGATCCTGGCCGGCGCGCTGCGCAAGGCCGGCATCACGGTGGGTACGGATTTCTTCGATACCCTGCACATCACCGGCATCGACGCCAGCGAGCTGCATGCGCGGGCCCATGGCGCGCACATCAACCTGCGCGCGATCGACCATCACAGCGTCGGCATCAGCCTGGACGAAACTACCACGCGCGACGACGTGATCCGGCTCGCCGGCCTGTTCGGCGTCGACATCGGCAACCTCGACGCGCTGGATGCTGCCACTACCGACGCGCTGCCGGCCCGTCTCGTGCGCAAGAGCACCTTCCTCACCCATCCGGTGTTCAACACCTACCACAGCGAGCACGAACTGCTGCGCTACATGCGCGCGCTGGCCGACAAGGATCTGGCGATGGATCGCACCATGATCCCGCTGGGCAGTTGCACCATGAAGCTCAACGCCACCGCCGAGATGATCCCGGTGACCTGGCCTGAGTTTGCCGACATCCACCCGCTGGCGCCGGCCGCGCAGACGCAGGGTTACCAGGAGTTGATCGACAGCCTCGAGGCGATGCTGGCCGAATGCACCGGTTACGACGCGGTGAGCCTGCAGCCGAATGCCGGCGCGCAGGGCGAGTTCGCCGGCCTGCTGGCGATCCGCGCGTACCACCGCTCGCGCGGCGAAGGCCATCGCGACATCTGCCTGATCCCCGAGTCCGCCCACGGCACCAACCCGGCCTCGGCGCACATGTGCGGCATGAGCGTGGTGGTGACCAAGTGCGACGCCAACGGCAATGTCGACGTCGAGGACATCCGCGCCAAGGCCGGCAAATATGCCGACCGCCTCGCCGCGCTGATGATCACCTACCCGTCCACCCACGGCGTGTTCGAGGAAGACATCGTGGCGATCTGCGAGATCGTGCACGCGCACGGCGGTCAGGTGTACACCGACGGCGCCAACATGAACGCGCTGGTCGGCGTGGCCAAGCCGGGCAAGTGGGGCTCGGACGTGTCGCACCTGAACCTGCACAAGACCTTCTGCATCCCGCACGGCGGTGGCGGCCCGGGCGTGGGCCCGTGCGCGGTAAAATCTCATTTGGCACCATTTCTGCCCGGAAAGCTGGGCGAGGAAAGCCCGGTCGGGATGGTTTCGGCCGCCAGCTACGGCAGCGCCAGCATCCTGCCGATCAGCTGGATGTACATCACCCTGATGGGCAGCCGGGGCCTGCGCAAGGCCAGCCAGGTCGCCCTGCTCAACGCCAATTACATCGCCCGGCGGCTGGCCCCGCATTACGCCACCCTGTACACCGGCCGCAACGATCTGGTGGCGCACGAATGCATCCTCGATCTGCGCCCGCTCAAGGACGCCACCGGCATCGGCGCCGAGGACGTGGCCAAGCGCCTGGTCGACTTCGGCTTCCACGCGCCCACGCTGAGCTTTCCGGTGTCCGGCACGCTGATGGTCGAGCCGACCGAAAGCGAATCGCTGCACGAACTGGACCGCTTCATCGACGCGATGATCCAGATCCGCGACGAGATCCGCGCCGTCGAGCAAGGCAAGCTCGACCGCGACGACAACCCGCTGAAAAACGCCCCGCACACCGCCACCATGGTGATGGCCAGCACGTGGACCCACACCTACCCGCGCGAACTGGCCGCGTTCCCGCTGCCCAGCCTGAAGCTGCAGAAATACTGGCCGCCGGTCGCCCGCGTCGACAACATCTACGGCGACAAGAACGTCTTCTGCAGCTGTGCGCCGGTCGAAGCGCTGGAGCGGTGAATAGATAGAAGTGAGTGGAGAGAAGTGAGTGGAGAGAAGTGAGAAGTGAGTGGGAGCGGTGACTCCGCTCACTTCTCACCACTCACGCCTCGCCGCCAAGGGCGACGCCTTCAGCGAGCCGGACGCGGGCTATGATGCGCGCGCGATCTGGCGCGCGATTTCCTTTTCCGAGGTCAGCCTGAGCTTTCGCCCGCGGCATTCGCTGCGGTGCCCCCGGCGATCTTCCCTGGCAAAGCTCGCCCGCTTGGCTGCCGATCCGGTGACCTGGGTCCACTTGCCGTTCTTGAAGATGATCTGGTAGCCGCCCGGCAGTATCTGGAAGGGTTTCTCGATCTTGCCCAGATGATCGAAACGGGTCGAACCGGGCTTGCGAAAGACTTCGAAGTACGACGGGTACACGAAGTCGCTCATCGGGATGCGCTCGACCTTGAAACTCAGGGCCTCGACCGGATCGGCGCTCTCGTACGCATAGATGAGTTTGGCGTCGGGGCCCGTCGTCATCATGTTGATGGCTGGATCGACCAGCATCTCGACCAGCTCGTGGGACGCGGACACGCTCACCCGTTCCTTGTTCTGCAGCGTCGTGCGAACGAACACCTTGGCCAGCGGAAAGCCGTCGGGCGTGAGATCGTGGTAGGCGAGCGCGCCGGGCTGGTCCGCATCGTCGAGAAAGACCATGGCCCAGCTGCCCTTCACGAAATGGGCGGACTTGATCAGCCTGGCCGGCGTGCCCCACACGGGCGCCACATAGTTGTCGACGTAGACCTGCATGGCCGCGATCAACTTGTCGAAATCGACCCCGAGCGGAATCGTCGCCTGGTTGAAGCACGCGATGGTGGGAATCTGGCCCTGGTCGAAGGCAGCCAAAACAGGTTTCGCGGTGGCCATGATGCCCTCCTCGTCAAAGGCGACGATGCACCGCCGGAGCATACGCGCCGCCCCGGCCGGATTCATGGGCCATGACAGGCATTGCGCGCATGCGCCGGCGCACCCGACAGCGCCGGTTCGGCGCTGCACATAGACGGCTGCGTTGCCGCCAGCGACACGAAACGCATGACGTGATTGGCACTCAACGGTCGAACCGTATCTTGAAAATGTCGGGCATCCCCGGGATCAAGCCCGGGGTCCGCCTATCCTGTGCGCTGCGTCATTCCGTCGGTTCGGGCGGCAACTTCGCCAGCGTGTCCTCCAGGTCCTCGATCACCGACACCATGGCATCGTGCAACTGGCTCTGACGATCCATCAGGTCGGCGATCGCATCGGCCTTCTTCAGCTTCGACAGCTCGCCGTCGAACAGCAGCCATTCGGCCGTCAGCATCTCCACGTTGTTCCTGGCGTAGTGGCGCATCTCCTTCAGTTGCGCCAGCGTGTCGTTGAGGCGGTTGGCCGCATTCTTGGGGGGTTCGTCGGACATGGTGCGCTCCTGGTGGGAAACACCCCCATCGTGCGCGCACCGGCTGACTGGCAGCAGAACAGCGCGACAAAGAAGCCGAAGAGCCTGTCGGTCGCTGATCGCCCGGGGTCAGTAATGCCAGTGCTCGTTACGCGAGGCAGGCGATTGAGCATGTCGCAGCAATTGCACTAGCGCCGCAGTTGCTTCCCTGTATATGGCGCGGGTTCTACCCCGTTTTCGCAGTTTTCGCATCGGGCGCGCCGTAATCCAGCGGATCGTGGCTGATATCGTCGCAAGGAGTGAAGCGCGCCAGACGGTCGTGCTCGAACACGCCCAACCTGCACGCGGAACATGCGCGTTAAGCAGTAGCATTGGCGGATCAGCCAAGCCAGACGGAGAACCACATGCTCTACAAGAAACAGACATCGAAATCGATCGAGCGCGCGTTCGAGGACGTGCAGGCTTCGGTGAAGGGGCACGGCTTCGGCATGTTGCATTACTACGATTTCCGCAAGACGCTGGCCGACAAGGGCTTCGATCTGCCCAACGAGTGCCTGGTGCTGGAGGTGTGCAATCCGCGCCAGGCGGCCGAGGTGCTGGGCATGGACATGTCGGTGAACATGGCGCTGCCCTGCCGCATCTCAATCTACGAGGACCACGGCAAGACGTATATCGGCATGGTGCCGCCGACGGACCAGCTGTCGCTGGTCTCGGACGATGCGCGGATCGCCGAGGCGGCGCGCGTGGTGGAGCACACGATGCGGGAGATCATCGATTCGGCGGCATAGCGGCGCCTGGAACAAGCTTGGCGCGTAGGAGCGCACCCTGTGCGCGAAAAGCCTTTGCAGGAAATTCCATAGTGGGAGCGGCTTCAGCCGCGATGCTTTGCTTCAGCTGTCTGCTCAAGGGCATCGCGACTGAAGTCGCTTGTATGTTTGTTCCCGGCGAGTCAGAAAGGGCTTGCCGGGGTGGAGGGACCTTAGCCGCATCTGGCCGATGGCACAGACCGTGGGAGATATCGTCCCGCCCCTCACCTTACATGCCCATAAGGAATCTATCGGCTTTGGACCGACGATTTGAGGCAAGCCAGCATTCCGGTGAGTCCCCGGCAAGCACTCATCAAGGTAAGCCGGAGGAAGCATCATGGCAATGAAAACAGTTCCCTTACGGGTCGGTGTGGATGTGGCCAAGGCGACCTTGGCTGTAGCGCGCTCGGATACGGACGAGGTCGTGGCCCTGGCCAATGAAAGCAAGGCAATCAGGGGTTGGCTCAAGACCCTGAGCGGTCCGGTCTGTCTGGCGGTCGAGGCCACCAACGTTTTCCACCTGGGGCTCATTGAGCAAGCCCGGAAGGCCGGCCATACCGTCTACGTGGTCGACGGTTATCGCCTCAAACAGTACCGCGAAAGCATTGGTGGCCGGGCCAAAACCGACCTCACCGATGCGCGTTTGTTGCTGCGTTACCTCACGAACGAACGCCAGGACCTGCGCACGTGGAGCCCGCCACCCAAAGGCTACGCGACGCTCCAGCGGTTGCTGCGACGGCGCGCCGTGTTGACCCAGGCCAAAGTGACCTTGCGTCAGAGTCTGGCTGATCTGCCGGAACTGCAGGCCTCGACCCGGGCACTCCTGCGTCACCTGAACCGTATGGATGCGCTGATCAAGAAGCGCATTAGCCGGACCCTGGCCGACCTGGAATGGAAGGCACAGGCCCACCGTTGCCAAGCCATCGAAGGGTTCGGTCCGGTGATCAGTGCGGCCTTGACGATGGTCTATCACCGCGGCGCGTTCGCCAGTGCCGATGCGTTTATCGCCTTCATGGGGATGGATGTCAGGGTGCGCGATTCCGGCACCTTCCGCGGGCGCCGCAAGCTCACCAAGCGTGGCGATCCGGAAGTGCGCCGCCTGCTTTACCTGGCCGCCATGAGCGCTCGACGGTCCGCTACCTGGCGGGGTTTCTATGACCGCGCCATCGCCCGCGGCATGACGCCCACCCAGGCACTGGTCGCCTTGGGACGAAAGCTGGCCCGGATCGCTTTTGCCCTGCTCAAGACCGGATCGGAATATCAGCCGGCGCGCCAAGGCGGCTTGGCTTACGCGGTCAGATGAGCCGAGGGCTGGACCAGTCAAGGGCGGTCGAAGACCGGCGCAGCGGACCCTTGACTGCGCCTAGTGCATTGATACTGAACGCTGGTCGAGGCCGACGAAGGAAGGCTTCGACCATGACGACTGCTTTGGAGGGCACTCCTGCCACCCCTGAAAGGCCATGCGTTTACGCAACGGGGCCACCACGACAACCACACCGATCGAGAGAGAACCCCAAAGTGGTCACAGGGGTTGACGGCAAACATAGAATCTACAAGAGTCGCCCACCAGGGCATTCGCGCACAGGGTGCGCTCCTACGACGTGCCGGGGTCCGGGTTGTTCGGGATTCCCGGGGGCTTGGAGCGAAGCGGGCGAGCGGAAGCTCAGGCGAACGGATCGTCCAGCACGATGGTGTCTTCGCGATCCGCGCCGGTGGCGACCAGGGCCAGGCGGCAGCCGGAGAGTTCCTCGACCGCGCGCAGGTAGGCGCGAGCGGCGGGCGGCAGCTTGTTCCAGTCGCGGATGCCGGCGGTGGATTCTTCCCAGCCGGGAAACTCCAGGTACACCGGCTTGCACTCGTCCCAGCCGTCGGCGTCCAGCGGCGCCAGCTCGCGGCGCTTGCCGCGGTATTCGTAGGCGATGCAGACCTTGATGGTGGGCAGTCCGTCGAGCACGTCGAGCTTGGTGATCGCCAGGCCGTTGATGCCGTTGATCTGGGTGGCACGCTTGAGCGCGACCAGGTCGATCCAGCCGCAGCGGCGCGGGCGGCCGGTGCTGGCGCCGAACTCGTTGCCGACCTTGCGCAGGCGTTCGCCCATCTCGTCATTCAATTCGGTGGGGAACGGACCGCTGCCGACGCGGGTGGCGTAGGCCTTGCAGATGCCCAGCACGTAGTCGATGTCGCCCACGCCCACGCCGGTGCCGGCCAGCGCGCCGCCGATGGTGGTGTTGCTGGAGGTGACGTACGGGTAGGTGCCGTGGTCGATGTCCAGCAGCGCGCCTTGCGCGCCTTCGTAAAGGATGTTGCCGCCGTCGCGACGCACGTCGTGCAGGATGGTGGCCACATCGTCGACCATCGGGCGGATGTAGTCGCCCCAGGCCAGCGCGTCGTCCAGCACCTGCTGGTAGTCGACCGGTGAGCTTTTGAGCCACTGGGTGAGGATGAAGTTGTTGTAGTCGACGGCGATCCGGATCTTCTCGGGCAGCTCGTGCGGGTACATCAGGTCGGCCACGCGAATGCTGCGGCGGGCGACCTTGTCCTCGTAGGCCGGGCCGATGCCGCGGCCGGTGGTGCCGATCGCCTTGCCGCCGGCGGCGATCTCGCGCGCTTTGTCGACGGCGATGTGGTACGGCATGATCAGCGGCGTGGCCGGACTGATCTTGACGCGCGAACGCACCTCGACGCCGTTCGCTTCGAGCTCGGCGATCTCCTCCATCAGCGCGGCCGGCGACAGCACCACGCCGTTGCCGATCAGGCACAGCGCGTCGTCGCGCAGGATGCCCGAGGGAATCAGGTGCAGCACCGTCTTCTTGCCCTTGATCACCAGCGTGTGGCCGGCGTTGTGGCCGCCCTGGAAACGCGCCACCGCGCTGACCCGCTCGGTCAGCAGGTCGACGATCTTGCCCTTGCCCTCATCGCCCCACTGGGCACCGAGAATGACGACTGACTTGCCCATGATGTACTCGCTCACTGTGTATTGCCCCGCCGGCGGGGCATTGTCTGCGTTGGCATGGACTCCGCATGGGAGCCGGGGAAACATCCGTCACCGCGGCAAGGGTACGCCGGGTGCCCATGATGACGAAATCAACCGACGACCGCTCACGCTCGGCAGCCCCGCATGACCTGAGGCATGCGGGGCTGCGGGCGGATCATTTTTTGGGCGACGGCTCGTTGAAGTAGTTGAGGAACGGGTCGCTCGGCTTGAGCACCAGCACACTCTTGCCGTCCTCGAACGATTTGCGATAGGCGGCCAGGCTGCGGGTGAACGCGAAGAATTCGGGATCCTGGCTGTAGGCCTGCGCATAGATCATCGCCGCCTGTGCGTCACCCTCGCCACGCACCGTGGCGGCATCGCGATTCGCATCGGCACGCAGCACCTGGCCCTGGCGATCGGCGTCGGCCTGGATCTTGGCGGCGGCCTCCTGCCCGGTATAGCGCAACTGGTTGGCCAGCTGCAGCCGTTCGGCACGCATGCGCTTGTACACCGACTCGCTGACCGTATCGGGCAGGTCGATGCGCTTGATGCGCACGTCGACCACGGCGATGCCCAGGTTCTTGCGCGTGGACGCGTCGGTCTGCTGGCGCACCCGCTCGGTGATGTCCTTGCGACCGCCGGAGATCAACTCCTGCAACGTGCGCGCGTTGAACTCGAAGCGCAACGCATCCTTGATGATCGGCGTGAGCCGCTGCGTCGCCTGCAGTTCGTCGCCGCCGGTGGCCTGGTAGTACCTGGCATTGTCGACGATGCGCCATTTCACGTAGAAATCGACGTTGACGCTCTTTTTCTCGGAGGTGAAATAGCGCTCCGGCGCCGCATCCAGCGACAGGATGCGGTTGTCGAATTTCAGGTCCTGCTGCACCAGCGGAATCTTGAAATGCAGGCCCGGCTTGAAATCGGTACGGACGATGCGACCGAACTGCAGCAACAGCGCGTTCTGGCCCTCGTTCACCACGAACATGCTGTTGAGGCCGAGCAGGACCAGCAGCGTGACGATGACGGCGGTGACGATCCTGCTGCTCATGGCTGTGCCCCCTTGTTGCCGGCGGTACTGCCGCTGGCTGGCGACACGATCGCGTTGACGGTGCCGGCATCGGTGCCGTTGGCCGACGATTGGTCCGCACGACCAAACGGCAGGTTGATGATGTTGCGGCCGCCGGAGCCGTCGATCACCTTGGGGTTGTCGGCCATCACCTGTTCCATCGTCTCCAGCCACAGGCGCTTGCGGGTGACTTCCGGTGCCGCCTTGTACTGTTTCAGCAGCAGTTCGAAACGGGCTGTATCGCCCTGCGCACGGGCGATCCGCTCGGCCTTGTAGCCAGCGGCTTCGGCGGCAATGCGCGCGGCATCGCCACGCGCCACCGGCACCACCTTGTTGGCATACGCCAGGGCCGCGTTCTCGATGCTTTGCTTGTCCTCGCGGGCCTTGTTGACGTCGTCGAACGCATCCTTCACCTCTTTCGGCGGCGATACGTTCTGGAAACTGACCTCGGTCACCCGCAGGCCGGCGCCATAGCCGTCCATGGTCTTCTGCAGCACCCGCTGCGCTTCGTTGACGAGGTTGGCGCCGGCAGCGGAGAGGATCTGGTCCATATCGCTGCCGCCGATCACACCGCGCACCGCCGCCTCGGCGGCCGCCTGGATGGTGCCGTCCGGGTCGTTCAGCGAGAACAGGTACTTGCGCGAATCGTCCACCTGATACTGCACGGTGAAATCGACGGTGATGATGTTTTCGTCGCGGGTCAGCATGCTGACGGTGTCGTTGACCGAACGCACGCGCGTGGCCTCGACCTTCCTGACCGACTCGATCGGCTGCGGGAACTTGAGGTGAAAGCCCGGACCCAGGGTCCGCGAGTACTGGCCGAAGCGCAGCACCACGCCGACTTGCCGGGCATCGATGATGGTGTAACTGCTGAACAGCAGACCGACCACCAGCAGCACCAGCACGGCGGTGAGGATGCCACCGGCGCCTTGGCCGGGCTTGCCCATGCGGGTACGCAGCTTCCTGAGCAAGTCGTCCAGTGGCGATTTGCCGGACTGGCGATTCTTGCCCCAGGGATCGTTCGATCCCTTGCCGGGTTCATTCCAAGCCATAGTCAGTCTCCTTGAGGCGGCGGGGAGGCCGGCAACCGGCGCCGGAACACGCATTGAACGGGACAACGCATCGAGTGGGCCGCAGTGGCCCGAGCGGTGTGCCACACCCATCGAGGGCGAGCGCACAAACGCTGTGCATTCTAACAGAGCCGGATGGAATGTTCCCGCTGTTCAACAGGGCTGTTCCGCCGGGATCAGCATTTCGCGCAACAGCCGCGTCTCGGCGGCATCGCCACCGCTGAGCGGCGCGATCACGCTGCGCGGTGCGTCGATCCGCAATTGCCAGCCGTGTTCATCCACCGTCTCGCCGCAGATCGCACCGGCGGCCTTGAGCCGGGCATGCAGCCGGCCGGCGGAAAGCGGCAATTGCAGTGCGCACTGCAGCCGCTCGCCACCGAGCAGCTCGCCCAATGCCTGGCGCAGCAGGTCCAGGCCGGCCCCGGTGGCGGCCGACAACCAGACCCGCACGGGCTTGCCGTCGGCGTCGCGGTCGATGCGCGGCGCGGTGCGCGTGCGAGGGGCGCGCTCAGGGGTGGCCGCTGGATCGTCGCCGGCAGGGACATCGGTCCGGCTCGAATCGGCCTCGATCAAGTCGATCTTGTTCATCACGTGCAGTTGCGGCACGTCGCCGGCGTCGATCTCCTCCAGCACGTTGTCGACGATGCCGTGCAGGCGCTCGCGCTCGTCGTCGGCCGCATCGCTGACGTGCAGCAGCAGATCGGCATCGCGCGCTTCGGCCAGGGTGGCGCGGAACGCGGCCACCAGATCGTGCGGCAGCTCGCGGATGAAGCCCACGGTGTCGGCCAGCACGGCCGGACCGCAGCTGAGATCCTCGAGCTTGCGCACGGTCGGATCGAGCGTGGCGAACAGCTGGTCGGCGACATACACCCCGCCGCTGGTCAGTGCATTGAACAGGGTCGACTTGCCGGCGTTGGTGTAGCCGACCAGGGCCACCCGCGGCACCGTGTTGCGCAACCGCGAGCGGCGCTGCTGGCCGCGCTGGGTCTGCACTTTCTGCAGGCGCTTGGTGAGCATCTTGACGCGTTCGCCGAGCAGCCGGCGGTCGGTTTCCAGCTGGGTTTCGCCCGGGCCGCGGTTGCCGATGGCGCCGCCGCGCTGGGTGTCCAGATGGGTCCAGCCGCGCACCAGCCGGGTGGCCAGATGCTTGAGCTGGGCCAGCTCCACTTCCAGCTTGCCCTCGTGCGAGCGCGCGCGCTGGGCGAAGATATCCAGGATCAGGCCCGCCCTGTCGACCACGCGCACGTTCAGCAGCTTTTCGAGGTTGCGCTCCTGCACCGGGGTCAGCAGGTGGTCGACCAGCACCACGTCGGCGTCCAGCGCACGCACCGCCTCGGCAACTTCGTCGGCCTTGCCGCTGCCGATGTAGTAACGCGGATTGGGGCCCTCGACACGCGCCGCGACCGTGCCCAGCACTTCGGCACCGGCGGATTGGACCAGCTCGGCGAATTCCGCGGCGCGACGCTCGGCATCGCCCTCGCCACGGGAATGCGGCAGCACCAGCACGGCGCGGTCGCCTTTCTTCTGTCTGTCGAACACTGCTGGCTATGGCCTGTCGGGAGTAACGCCTACTTCATGCGGGCGCGCACCCTGTCATTCAAGTATTCGCTTCACTCAAGCATCGGCTTCACTGGGTACAGCTGCCGCGTCGGCATGACTGTCGTGTTCGTCATGATCTTCGTGGCCATTAGTGATGCGCACGTTGCGACTGGGCACCACGGTGGAGATGGCGTGCTTGTACACCATCTGGCTCACCTGATTGCGCAGCAGCACGACGAACTGGTCGAACGATTCGACCGTGCCCTGCAACTTGATGCCATTGACCAGATAGATGGCCACCGGCACGCGCTCACGCCGCAACGCGTTCAGAAACGGATCCTGCAACGATTGTCCCTTGGACATTTCTTGTTCTCCCCTCGCAACGGACAGGCCGGAGTAAAAAACGCCAACGGCGCCTCGGCCCAACATATTCAGGATGTTAACTGCTTTCAAATGCATGATGAAAGGAGATTTTTGCGCAGCGGCAGCATGGCGGCCGGGCTGGAGCGGCCGGCAGAGCGTACGAAGGCGCCGGCATGAGCCGATCAGCCCGCCTGGGAGCCAAGAAACAGCCCCAACGCATCGGCCGCCAGCGCGGCCGAGCGGGGGCGATCCGGATCGAGCCGGCGGGCGCTGAAGTCGCTGCGCAGCCAGGTAATCTGCCGCTTGGCCAGCTGGCGCGTGGCGAAGATGCCACGATCGCGGAACCCGGCAGGGTCGGTCAGTCCCTCCAGATGCTCCCACGCCTGCCGGTAGCCGACCGCCCGCATCGCCGGCAACTCGGCATGCAGATCGCCGCGACGGTGCAGCGCACGCACCTCGTCGAGAAACCCCGCCGCCAGCATCGCGTCGAAGCGCCGCGCGATGCGCGCGTGCAACTCGCCGCGATCGGCCGGCAGCAGCGCCAGCTTGAGTACGCGCCACGGAAAACGCGTGCGCGCGCCGCGCTGCTGTTCGGAGAGCGGCCGGCCGGTCAGTTCGATGACCTCCAGCGCGCGCTGCAGACGCTGCGCGTCATGGCAGCCGATCCGCGTGGCGGCCAACGGGTCCAGCCGCGCCAGCCGTGCATGCATGGCGGGCCAGCCGAGCTGCTCGGCCTCGCCGGCCAGCCGCGCACGCAGCGCCGGCACCGCCTCGGGCAAGTCGGAAAGCCCCTGCTGCAGGGCACGAAAATACAGCCCGGTACCGCCGACCAGCAGCGGCACCTTGCCCTGTGCGTCGATCCGCTGCATGGCCGCCAGCGCGTCGGCACGAAACTCCGCCGCGGAATAGGCATCCGCCGGATCGCGGATATCGACCAGCGCATGCGGATAACGTGCCAGCGTCGCCGCATCGGGCTTCGCCGTGCCGATATCCATGCCGCGGTAGACCAGCGCCGAATCGACACTGATCAGGCCCAGCGGAAACCGCTCGCTCAGCGCGCACGCCAGCGCGGTCTTGCCCGAGGCGGTGGGGCCCATCAGAAAGATGGCCAGCGGGCGTGAGTCGAGCGGCATCCGGAAATTGTAGGCGGCGCACCGTCCGCCGACCAGCAGCCAGTCGGCAATCACGCCGGCTTGTGGTTCGCGCGCTCTATAATTGGTTTCTATCCGCCCCAGTTGCGGGCCTACCGATGGACACCCCATGCCGCAGACGATGAAAGCCCTGGTCAAGCGCAAGCCCGAACAGGGCATCTGGATGGAACAGGTGCCGCTGCCGGTGGTCGGCCCGAACGAAGTGCTGATCAAGATGGAGAAGACCGCGATCTGCGGCACCGATCTGCACATCTACAAGTGGGACGAGTGGAGCCAGCGCACGATCGTGCCCGGCCTCACCATCGGCCACGAGTTCGTCGGCCGCATCGTCGAGATCGGTCCGGGCGTGACCGGCTACCAGCTCGGCGACCGCGTCTCGGCCGAAGGCCACATCGTCTGCGGCCATTGCCGCAACTGCCGCGCCGGCCGCCAGCACCTGTGCCCGAACACCGTGGGGATCGGCGTGAACCGCAACGGTGCGTTCGCCGAGTACATGAGCATGCCGTCCTCGAACCTGTGGCCGATCCCGGACCAGATCCCGTCCGAGCTGGCCGCGTTCTTCGACCCGTACGGCAATGCCGCGCACTGCGCGCTGGAGTTCGACCTGATCGGCGAGGACGTGCTGATCACCGGCGCGGGGCCGATCGGCATCATCGCCGCCGGCATCTGCAAACACGTGGGCGCGCGCAACGTGGTGGTCACCGACGTCAACGACTACCGCCTGAAGCTGGCCGCCGACATGGGCGCCACGCGGGTGGTCAACGTGGCCAACCAGTCGCTGCGCGACGTGGTCAAGGATCTGCATATCGAGGGCTTCGACGTGGGCCTGGAGATGAGCGGCAACCCGCGTGCGTTCAACGACATGCTCGATGTGATGTACCACGGCGGCAAGATCGCGATGCTCGGCATCATGCCGCGCGGTGCCGGCATCGATTGGGACAAGGTGATCTTCAAGGGCCTCACCCTGCAGGGCATCTACGGCCGCAAGATGTACGAGACCTGGTACAAGATGACGCAGATGGTGCTGACCGGCTTCCCGCTGCAGAAGGTGCTCACCCACCAGATCGCCATCGACGACTTCCAGAAAGGCTTCGACCTGATGGATGCAGGCACCTGCGGCAAGGTGGTCTGTTCCTGGCATTGAGCGGCCACCGGCGGCAAAAGGGGTATCCCGAATAACCCGATTCCCGGCAGTCGCCGGCAACCGCCACCGGTACCGCCCGATCACGACGTTCACGGAGCGCAATCTGCATGATCGATCGTCGTTTGCTGGATGACCCGCGCCTGGCCGTCGTGCGCCATCACGCCGAACGGCTTTATCGCTCCCATCGCCTGCGTCGCGGTGTGCTGGTGCTGGTCATCATCCTCGCCGTGTTCGGCCTGCTCGGTTTTTTCGCCGCGCCACCGCTGCTGAAATCGCAGCTGCAAAGCCGGCTGGGCGCCCTGCTGGGCCGACCGGTGACGATCAGCGCCGTGCATCTCAATCCCTACACGCTGCGACTGGATCTGGATCGGCTGCATATCGGCGCACGCGATGGCCATGCGGCGTTCGTCGATGTCGACCGGCTGACCATCAACGCTTCATGGACTTCGCTGTTTCGCCGCGCGCCCGTGCTGGATGAGCTGGCGCTGCAGCACCCTCAGTTGCATATCACCCGTCTGGCACCGCATCGCTTCAACTTCTCCGATCTGCTGGAACGCCTCAAGGGCAAGTCGGACCCGAATGCGCCACCGAGTCGTTTCGCCGTGGCCAACATCAGCGTGCACGACGGCGACATCGTTTTCGACGACAAGGTGCTGGCTATCAGCCACCATGTCGAGCGGATCGAACTGGGCATTCCGTTCCTGGCCAACCTGCCCGCCGACACCGATCTGTTCGTGCAACCGCTGCTGGCTGCGCGCATCGATGGCAGTCCATTGCGCATCGATGGCAAGACCAAACCCTTCGCCAGCAGCCGCGAATCGGAACTCGACTTCCAGCTCGACCATCTGGATCTGCCACGCTATCTCGGCTACGTACCGACCACGCTGCCGGTGGCGATTCCACGCGGCCAGCTGTCCGGCCAGCTGCAGCTGAAGTTCGCCACCGACGGCAAGAACATGCAGCTGCGGCTCGGCGGTCAACTGACGCTGGACGACTTCAAGCTGACCACTCCGGCCGGCGTTGCGCTGCTGGAGCTGGGGCACGGCACCGCCCAGCTGACCGACGTGCAACCGCTGATCTCGCGCTATCGCCTCGGGGCAGTCCAGCTCGACGGCGCCGTCGTGCATTACCAGCGCGGCGCTGGCGGGCACAGCAATTTCGACGCGCTGACCTCCACGGATGCCGGTGAGCCATCACCCCAGCCCGCTTCGCCGCCGAACGACGTGCGTATCGACTCGCTGATCCTGCAGCGGGGCCGTTTCGACTATGCCGATCCCGGTACCGGCGGCGACCAGCCGGCCACTCTCGCGCTGCAGAACGTGCGCGGCACGCTGCACGGCCTGTCCACCGTCCCGGCGCCCATCGGCAGCCTCGATCTGGCCGCGCAATTGAATGGCGGTGCGGTGCATGCCAGCGGCAAGCTCGACCTCGCCGGCGCACGCTTCGACGGCAAGCTGGCGCTGCAGGGCGTCACCGTGGCGCCCCTGCAGTCGCTGGCCCTGCCGTCGTTGCAGGCCACCATCGCCCATGGCCATCTCGATGCCGACGGTCGACTGCAGGCGGCCTGGGGCAAGACGCTGAACCTGCATCTGGAACCGGCGCAGTTCAGCATCGACGACCTGGTCCTGAAACGGCATGACGGCACGACGCCGGTGGCCTGGAAGTCGATGCAGGTGAAGCTGACCCGGTTCGACCTGGCCGGCAGCCAGGCGCAGATCGAAAGTCTGCTGGTGCATGGGCTCAAGCTCGACGTGAACCGGCTACGCGATGGCCGCTTCGATCTGGCCAGCCTGATCGCCGCAACACCCTCCGCCCATGCAGCATCAGCGAAGGCCGGCGCATCGACGACCACGCCGGTCTGGCACTGGAGCCTCGCCCATCTGGACATCGAGAACAGCGATGTCGCCTTCCGCGACCTGCGTGCCGACCGGCCTGCGCCGGTCGCTCTGCACATCGATCGCTACGGCTTCGACGGCTTATCCGACAACCTCCAGGAGCCGGTCAAGGTGACGCTGACCGGCCTGCTTGGCAAGCGCAGCTATGCGCTCACCGGCCAGGTGCGGCCCAAGCCGCTGGACGCCCAGCTGCAGGTCAAGGCGCGCGGCCTGGATATCGCACCGCTGCAGTCGCTGATCAGCGTGCCGCTGAACGTGCGCATCGGCAGTGCGCTGCTCAGCGCGAACGGTCGCCTGCGCTACCGCGATCGCGGCGATGCACCGGCGCGCATCGACTATCGCGGTCAGGCCACGTTGGGCCGGGTCCGGGTGCAGGACAAGCTGACCGGCGATGACTTCCTGCGCTGGCATTCGCTGTCCGCCAGCAACCTGGTGCTGCGCCTGGGTGAAGGTGCGCCGCACGCGGACATCGGCGGGCTCGCGCTCAGCGATTTCTACGCCCGCGTGATCGTCAACAGCAATGGCCGCCTCAACCTGCTGGACGTGGTGACGAACCAGGCCGAAGCCCCCGTGTCGGTGACGCGCGCCGAACAGTCGCCGGCACCGGCCGCGGCGCCGACGCCTGTCGTGGCGGCCACCCCATCGGGTCCGGCCCCGGAGATCCAGATCGGCCAGATCACACTGGCACGCGGCCAGCTCAACTACACCGACAACTTCATCAAGCCCAACTACAGCGCCAACGTTACCGATCTGGCAGGCAAGATCGGCGCGTTCGGCACCCGCGCAGGCCCACCGGCCGAATTGGTACTGCAGGGCAAGCTGGACGAAAGCTCGCCGGTGGACATCACCGGCAGCATCAACCCGCTGACCCCGATGGCCTTTCTCGACATCAAGGCAAAGGCCGATGCGGTCGAGCTCGACCATTTGTCGCCCTACTCCAGAAAATACGCCGGCTACCCGATCACCGGCGGCTTGCTCAAGGTCGACGTGCACTACGTGCTCGACCAGCGCAAGCTCACCGCAGACAACCATATCTTCATCGAACAGCTTACCTTCGGCGATCGCGTCGATGCGCCCGGCGTGAGCCATCTGCCGGTGAAGCTGGCGGTGGCGCTGCTGAGGAATTCGCAAGGCCAGATCGACGTGCATGTGCCGGTATCCGGCTCCCTGGACGACCCGCAGTTCAGCATGAGCGGCCTGATCTGGCGCGCCTTCGCGAACCTGATTGTCCGTGCCGCCACCTCGCCGTTCCGGCTGCTCGCCTCACTTGGTGGCGGCAAGCATCCCGACCTCGGCTATGTCGAATTCGCGCCGGGCTCCGCCGTGCTGGACGGCACCGCACAGTCGCGTCTTGCCCAGTTGGCGAAACTGCTGCACGACAAGCCCTCGCTGCAACTGGACATCACCGGCCGGATGGATCCCGCCATCGACGAAAAAGGTCTGCGCAAGGTGATGGTCGATGACCTGATCCGCAAGGCAAAGGCCGATCACGACGGCGACAAGGTCGATCCGGCCACGCTCACGCTCACCCCCGACGAATACGCGCATTACCTTACGCGCGTTTACAAGCACGCGAAATTCCCCAAGCCGAAGAACCTGCTCGGCTTCACCAAATCGCAGCCGCCGGAAGTGATGCACCAGTTGCTGGAAACCAACATGCCGGTCAACGCAGCCGCATTGCGCCAGTTGGCCGAACGCCGCGCCGAGGCGGTGCACCGGTGGCTGCGCGGCAAGATCGACGAAAAGCGCATCACGGTGCACGCGCCCAGGCTCGACGCCAAGGGCATCAAGGACAAGGGCAAGACGACACGGGTGGATTTCGGTTTGCATTAGGAGCGCACGTGTGTGGGCTCTTGTAGGAGCGCGCTTGCGCGCGATGCTCTTGCTCTGACCAAGCCAAGAGCATCGCGGCTGAAGCCGCGCCCACAAGTGCGCTCCACAAGTACCAGGAACCAGGTTAGTCGAGATTCCTTACAATGGCACTTTGCCATCCATCGGTCGGAACCTTTCCCATGAGCTACTCAGCCAAGGCGCGCTACGCCAGCGAACTTCAATCCATCCGCGAGCAGGGCCTGTTCAAGGCCGAGCGCATCATCGTCTCGCCGCAGTCGGCCGAGATCGAGCTCGAAGGCGGTCGCAAGGTGCTGAACTTCTGCGCCAACAACTATCTTGGGCTGGCCGACCACCCCGCGGTGATCCAGGCCGCGAAGGACGCGCTGGACACGCACGGCTTCGGCATGGCCAGCGTGCGCTTCATCTGCGGCACGCAGGATCTGCACAAGCAACTGGAGGCCAGGATCGCCGCGTTCTTCGGCACCGAGGACAGCATCCTCTACGCCGCTTGCTTCGATGCCAACGGCGGCCTGTTCGAACCGCTGCTGGGCGAGGAGGACGCGGTGATCTCCGACGCGCTCAACCATGCCTCGATCATCGACGGCATCCGCCTGTGCAAGGCCAAGCGTTTCCGCTACGCCAACTGCGACATGGCGGATCTCGAACGCCAACTGCAGGCTGCCGACGCGGCCGGTGCGCGCACCAAGCTGATCAGCACCGATGGCACGTTCTCGATGGATGGCTTCATCGCGCCACTGGACCAGATCACGGCGCTGGCGAAAAAATACGACGCGATGGTGCATATCGACGAATGTCATTGCACCGGTTTCCTCGGCGCCAGTGGCCGCGGCGCAGCCGAAGTCAATGGCGTGATGGACAAAATCGACATCTTCACCGGCACCCTGGGCAAGGCGCTGGGCGGCGCGCTGGGCGGCTTCACCACCGGCCCCAAGGAAGTGATCGAACTGCTGCGCCAACGCTCGCGTCCCTATCTGTTTTCCAATTCGCTGCCGCCGCACGTGGTGGCCGCGGCGATCAAGGTGTTCGACATGCTCGAGTCGGCCGGCGAGCTGCGCGCCCGGGTGCAGGAGAACACCCGTTATTTCCGCGAACGGATGAACGCCGCCGGCTTCGACATCAAGCCGGGCGTGCACCCGATCGTGCCGGTGATGATCTACGACGCGCCCAAGGCGCAGGCGATGGCTGCGGGCCTGCTGGACGAAGGTATCTACGTCACCGGTTTCTTCTTTCCGGTGGTCCCCAAGGGCCAGGCGCGCATCCGCACGCAGATGAGCGCGGCGCATACCCGCGAGCATCTCGATCGCGCGATCGCCGCGTTCACCAAGGTCGGCAGGCAACTGGGCGTGCTCGGCGGCTGACCACTCCGCACAGGTCGCCCCCGTTCGTCTGTAGGAGCGCACCCTGTGCGCGAATGCTTTTCGCTCCTGTGTGTTTCCCAAAAGCATTCGCGCACAGGGCGCGCTCCTACGGGCAGGTGAGGGTAGAGGCGAGTTGGCGTACTTCCCCGACGGTCAGGTGGCGCCACTGGCCCTTCGCCAGATCGCCGAGCTGCAGCGGGCCGATGGCGACGCGGATCAAGCGCAGCACATCGAAACCCAGCGCAGCCAGCAGACGGCGAATGTGCCGGTTGCGCCCTTCGTCCAGCACCACTTCAATCCACGCATTCTTCGCGCCGGCACGCAACAGCGCTGCCCGCTTCGCCTTGAGCAAATCACCCCCATCCACGATGCCGGCATGCATCGCCGCCAGTACCGCCGCATCCGGCTGGCCGACGACCTGGACGTGGTAGGTCTTGTCCAGATGCGTGACCGGATCAGTAATGCCGGCCGCCCATGCTGTGTCGTTGCTGAGCAACAGCAATCCCTCACTGGCCTTGTCCAGTCGGCCAACCGGTCCCAGCCACGGCAGTCCGGCGGCTGACAGCGCGGTATAGACCGTGGCGCGGCCGTGCTCGTCAGCGGCACTGACGATGAGTCCGCGCGGCTTGTTGAACATCACGTGGCAACGCTCCGCGGGCTTCACCGGCTGGCCGTCGACCGCAATCTGCTGATGGTCAATCGACGTCGGGCAATAGGGATCGTGCACGATGCGCCCGTCCAGGCTCACACGGCCTTCGCGGATCCACTGCTCGGCCTGACTGCGCGAGCAGATGCCCAGCTTGGACAACACCCTTGCCAGTCCATGCCTCGGCGCATGGGTCGGCAAGGCGTTTCGAGGAGAACGCGAGCTTGGAGGTGACATCGATCTAGCCTATAAGGCTGAGCCATGGGACGACAAGGATCAGCGCTGCAGCGACATGAAAAAACCCGGCTTGCGCCGGGTTTTTTCGTCATGCCTTCAACAAGGTTCGATTACTGCTGAACCTGCAACTCCGTACGACGGTTCTGTGCGCGACCGGCATCGGTGGTGTTGTCGCCGATCGGATCGCTCTCGCCATGACCGATCGGGCCTTCCAGGCGGCTCGCATCGATGCCGTGGCTGGTCAGATAGTTGTAGACGATCGCGGCACGACGCTCGGACAGCTTCTGGTTGTAAGCCTCGGTACCTTTCGAGTCGGTGTAACCGGCCACCGTCACATGCACCTGCGGATAGCGCTGCAGGGTGTCGACCGCCTGACTCAGCACCGAGAGCGAATCCGCGGTCGGTTCGGCCAGCGACTTGGAGATATCCGTCTCACCCTTGCGCGGACGATCGAACTTGAAGTTCACGCCGCGCAGGTCGATCACGACCTTCTGCGGGCAACCATCGGGACCGACGATCGTACCTGCCGGCGTATCCGGGCACTTGTCCTCGCAGTCGTTCACGCCATCATGGTCGCTGTCCATGGTCGAGCAGTCAGCCGGAGCCGGGGCCGGAGCGGCCACCGGGGCCGGGGCCGGAGCCGCCGCAGGAGCACCGAAACGCGAGACCACACTGAAACCCAGGAACCAGTCGCCATAACCGTTCTGGCTGCGCTGGGTACTGTCATCCCAATCGTAGCGGTAGCCGGCTTCCAGCCGGACGTCCGAACTGTCGGAAACGGTCTTCGAGATACCGGCACCAACCTCGGCCGCCGGCGACCAGCCGCTTGAGCTGTTGCTACGGTGCTGGCTGCCCATCACCCCGCCCAGGAAGTACGGGCGCAAGGCATTCCAGTCACGGAAATAGTAGCGCCCCGTCACGCCGACATTGTTGTTGGCCCACGAATGTGTGCTTTGACCGCCACCCGCCGCCGCACCGGCATCGCGCTCCCGCTTGGTGCGATCGATGAATGCATCGACTGACATGTTTGGCGAGATGAATTTACCGAAACCAAGCCCATAATAGAACTGCCGGCTGTTGGTATTGCGATCCTTGTCGTTGAAATAACCACCGACGGTCGGAGCGATGTACCAGCGTCCGTCATAACTGGAAACGCTCGAGGAGTCACTGCTGGCGGAACTGGCCGGTGCAGATGTGTCCTGGGCATGAACGGCACCGACGCCGCCCAAGGCCAGCGCAATGAGAAAATATAAGCCCTTATGTTTCATCAGGTGTCTCCTCGATTATTAGGTTTTTGCGTCCGTTCGGTCCCAACCGGAAATCGCTTGTCACGAATCCCATACGACATCAAAGGGTTGATCCCTCCCTCATTCGGCGTACGTAACGCGGATCGATTGCAATTGTATCGAATTTGTTAAGTGGTTCTCGCCCGCCGTTCAGAGAATCTCCCTGCCCGGTGAGGCTTCGTTCAGGAAACCCTCGTGGATGAGCATGATTCCCCAACCCTGTCTGGTGACCCGGAATGGCTGACGATAAACACCCTTCTCATGCATTCGGCCCCTCGGGGCCAGCGCCGACTTGCACCGCTGCAACCCGATTGGTTTTTGCATCCGCTTAATCTCCCACTCACACCGTCTTTACAGCGTGAAGAGCCCAAGGAATTCCTGCAATGGCATGACATCGAGCCTGGCAGGATCACTCGTCGCGGTGAGAATCGCCTTGACCCGGTGCGCCGGCAAGTGACCGCGCATGGCGGCCTCGAACTTCCTCAGCAATACCGGAATACCCTCGGCACGACGCCTGCGATGACCGATCGGATAATCGACGGAAACCTTCTGGGTGCATGTTCCATCCTTGAAAAACACCTGCACCGAATTGCCGATGTAGCGCTTGTCCGGGTCGAAATAATCCCGGGTGAACTGCGGGTTCTCGCTGACCACCATCTTGTCGCGCAAGGCGTCGATGCGAGGATCCGCCGCCACACCGTCATCGTAGTCGGAGGCTTCGAGGCGACCGAAGATCAGCGGTACCGCCACCATGTACTGGATGCAGTGGTCGCGGTCGGCGTAGTTGGCCAGCGGGCCGGTCTTGTCGATGATGCGGCAGCCCGCCTCCTGGGTCTCGATGACGATCTTCTCGACCTGCTCGAGCTTGCCGGCGACCTGGCCGTGCAACTGCATCGCGCATTCCACCGCGGTCTGCGCATGGAACTCGGCCGGAAAGCTGATCTTCAGCAGCACGTTCTCCATCACGTAGCTGCCGAACGGGCGCTCGAATTCGAATGCATTGCCCTTGAAGGCCACGTCGTAGAAGCCCCAGGTCCGGGCGCTCAGCGCGGACGGGTAGCCCACCACGCCGCGGTAAACCGCGTTGATCGCGTGGGTGACCGCGCGACGGCAGGCATCGCCGGCGGCCCAGCTCTTGCGCGGGCCGGTGTTCGGTGCGTGGCGGTAGGTGCGCAGTGCGCCGTTGTCGATCCAGCTGTGCGACACGGCGGTGACGACCTGCTCCTTGTCACCGCCGAGCATGGCGGTAGCGACCGCGGTCGACGCCAATCGCACCAGGACCACATGATCCTGGCCGACGCGATTGAAGCTGTTCTTCAGCGCGTAGCAACCCTGGATTTCGTGCGCCTTGATCGCATAGCCGAGCACGTCGCGCACAGTCAGTGGCTGGCCGCCCTCACGCTCGGCCTTGCGGCTGAGGTAGTCGGCCACGGCGAGGATCGCGCCGAGGTTGTCCGACGGATGGCCCCATTCGGCGGCCAGCCAGGTGTCGTTGAAATCCAGCCAGCGGATCTGCGTGCCGATCGCGAACGCCGCCTGCACCGGATCGAGTTCGTGGCTGGTACCCGGCACGCGTGCACCGCCCGGCAAGGTCGCACCGGGCACCAGCGGCCCCAGATGCTTCACGCATTCGGGAAATTTCATGGCCAGCATCGCCGTCGCGAGCGAGTCGAGCAGCACGTAGCGAGCGGTGTCGTAGGCTTCCTTCGAATCGATCCGGTAATCGATCACGTAGTCGGCAATGTCGACCATCGGCTGGTCCGGGTCGGGGCGTTTGGCGGAACGGATGTCGTGGGCACTCATGACGGATCTCGCTGCGGGGAAACGCCTATTTTAGCTGACCGGGAGCCTGTCGCAGCTTGACCACGAACGCGCCGGCACCGACAATCCATCAAACACACCCCGAAGGGGAGTAGTTCCCGATGCGGGCGCGCCTGCATCGATGCGATGACCGTCAACACGAGCGACGCCTCGCTCCGGCCATCGCGGCAGCCGTGCTGCGAACGAGACTTTTGTGGTGGGCACGGGCTGCGCGCGCCCGCGTCCGCCGCATCGTCCGACGCGCATGGAAACCCGCATGGATCTGTTCGGCTCCGACCTTTTTTCCGGCCTGCTGGCCATCATCCTGCTTGACCTGGTGCTGGCCGGCGACAATGCCATCATCATTGCGATGGCCGCGCGCAACCTGCCCCGGTCACTGCAGTTCAAGGCCGTTTTCTGGGGTGCGTTTGGCGCGATTGCGGTACGCGTGCTGCTGACGGCAATCGTGGTTTCCCTGCTCAAGCTGCCCGGCCTGATGCTGATCGGTGGGCTGCTGTTGCTGCCGATCGCGTGGAAACTGCTGCGGCAAGATACCGATGCCGCCCATCGGATCAACGCCTCGAGCGGCTTCTGGAGCGCGTTGCGCACCATCATCGTCGCCGACGCACTGATGGGCATGGACAACGTACTGGCCATCGCAGGCGCGTCGAACGGCCATCTCGGTCTGGTGATGATCGGTCTGCTGATCAGCGTGCCGCTGGTGGTCTGGGGCTCGACGCTGCTGCTGCGGCTGATCAACCGCTTCCCGCTGATCGTCTACGTCGGCGCCGCTGCGATCGCCTTTACCGCGGGACGGATGATCACCCATGATCGGTGGACGAGTGGCTGGTTCGATGCGCACAACTGGGTAACGTATGCCTTCGAGGCACTGCTGGTGATCGTCATCTGCGGCGGTGGCTGGTGGCTGCAGCGACGTCGGCGGGCCGGGCAGCAGCCATCCCGTTGACGGCAAACTGCGTGGCCCCCTGCCCGCCGGGCGGCGCCCACCCGAAGGTGGGTGTCGAACCTTGGAGCTTGTTCAGCGCTTGTCGATCGGCACGTAGGTCTGGTCTTCCGGGCCGGAGTAGTTCGCGCTGGGGCGGATGATCTTGCCGTCCTGGCGTTGCTCGATCACATGCGCGCTCCAGCCGGAGGTACGCGCGATCACGAACAGCGGCGTGAACATCGCGGTGGGCACGCCCATCATGTGATACGCGCTGGCGGAGAACCAGTCGAGGTTGGGGAACATCTTCTTGACCTCACCCATCACCTGCTCGATCCGCTCGGACACCTCGAACAGCGTCAGGTTGCCGCCTTCGGTGCAGAGCTTGCGCGAGATTTCCTTGATGATCTCATTGCGCGGATCGGACACCGTGTACACCGGGTGGCCGAAACCGATGATGATTTCCTTGCGCTCGACGCGGGCGCGGATGTCTGCCTCGGCGTCATTGGCGCTGCGGTAGCGCGCGATGATTTCCATCGCCACCTCGTTGGCGCCGCCATGCTTGGGGCCACGCAATGCGCCGATCGCACCGGTGATCGACGAATACATGTCCGAACCGGTGCCGGCGATCACGCGGGCCGTAAAGGTGGATGCATTGAACTCGTGCTCGGCATACAGCACCAGCGACTTGTCCAGCGCATGCGCGTGCAGGTCGCTGGGCGATTTGCCGTGCAGCAGGTGCAGGAAATGCCCGGCGATCGAGGCGTCGTCGGTCTCGGTCTCGATGCGCTTGCCGTTGTGGCTGAAGTGGTACCAGTACAGCAGCATCGAGCCGAAGCTGGCCATCAGCCGGTCGGCGATCTCGCGCGCGCCCTCGACACTGTGGCCGTCCTTCTCGGGCAGCACCGTACCCAGCACCGAGCAGCCGGTGCGCATCACGTCCATCGGATGGGTGGCGGCCGGCAGCAGCTCCAGTGCAGCCTTGACCGGTGCCGGCAAGCCGCGCAGACGCTTGAGCCGGGCGCGGTAGTTGTTGAGTTCGGTCCAGGTCGGCAACACGCCGTGCACCAGCAGGTAGGCCACTTCCTCGAAGCAACCCCGGGTAGCCAGGTCGTGGATGTCGTAGCCGCGGTAATGCAGATCGTTGCCGCTGCGACCGACCGTGCACAGCGCGGTGTTGCCTGCCGGCACGCCGGACAGGGCGACGGATTTCTTGGCCTTGGGTAGGGCTTGCTCGCTCATCGGAAATCTCCAGGGTGCAGGTTTGTTCTTTTCAATTTCGGTAGGAGCCCGCTTGCGGGCGATGCTCTGGCTTCGATGTGCAGTCAGAGCAGGAGCATCGCCCGCTTGCGGGCTCCTACCGTGATGACGATCAGCCTTTCTGCGAGAACAGCGCGTCGAGCTTGTCCTCATAGGCGTGGTAGCCCAGATAGTCGTAGAGCTCCTCGCGGGTCTGCAGCGTGTGGATGATGTTCTTCTGCGTGCCTTCGCGGCGCACGGTTTCGTAGAAATTCAACGCCGCCTTGTTCATCGCGCGATAGGCACCGCAGCAGTACAGCGCGATGTCCACGCCGGCGTCGCGCAGTTCGTCGGTGGTGAAGAACGGGGTGGAACCGAATTCGGTGAGGTTGGCAAGGATCGGTACCTTCACCGCCGCCTTGACGCGGCGGTAATCGTCGAGCGTCCTCATCGCCTCGGGGAAGATCATGTCGGCACCGGCCTCGACATAGGCACAGGCGCGATCGATCGCCGCGTCGATGCCTTCCACCGCGGCCGCGTCGGTGCGGGCCATGATGACGAAGCCCGCCTCGGTACGCGCGTCCACCGCGGCCTTGACGCGATCGACCATCTCTTCCTTCGTCACCACTTCCTTGCCCGGTCGATGGCCGCAGCGCTTCTGCCCGACCTGGTCCTCCATGTGCACGGCGGCCGCGCCGACGTTGATGAAGGAACGAACCGTGCGCGCGATGTTGAAGGCACCACCCCAGCCGGTGTCGATGTCCACCAGCAACGGCAACTGGGTGGCATCCACGATGCGGCGCGCATCGGTAAGCACGTCTTCCATCGTGCTGATGCCCAGATCGGGCATGCCCAGGGAATTGGCCGCAACGCCGCCGCCGGACAGATAGAGCGCCTTGTAGCCGACGCGCCGGGCCATCAGGCCGGCGTAGGCGGTGATCGTGCCCATGACCTGCAGCGGCTGCTCGGCGGCGATGGCTGCGCGAAAGCGCGCGCCGGGGGATGCTGACTGTGCCATGACACCTCCACGTGAAATCGATATTTTAGCGCACTGCAGCCGAACTCTCGCCTCGACCACCAAAGCCCGATAGGCTCCTAGCCTCCCTGATCCGGACCGCGTTCCAGTGCGCGACGCACCTCGTCCAGTGCACCCGGATCGTCCAGCGTGGACAAGTCACCGGGGTCGCGCTGTTCCACCAAGGCCTGCAGCGAACGGCGCAGCAGCTTGCCCGAGCGGGTCTTGGGCAGCGCGTTCACCACGTAGATGCGCGCCGGCCGGGCCACCGCGCCGAGCTGGTCGCTGACGCACTGCTGCATGGCCCTGGCCACGTCGGCAGGCAGCTCGACCACGCCTTGCTTGAGCGTGGCGAACACCACCGGCACCTGGCCCTTGAGTTCATCCTTCATGCCGATCACGGCGGCCTCCGCCACTGCGGTGTGGGTGGCCACCGACTCCTCGATCTCGCGCGTGCCCAGGCGGTGGCCGGCCACGTTGATCACGTCGTCGGTGCGCCCGAGGATGTTGGTGTAGCCGTCCGCATCGCGGATCGCCCAGTCCAGCGAGCTGTACAGAAGCTCCTTGAAGTGGCTGAAGTAGCTGTTGACGTAGCGCTCGTCGTCGCGCCACACCGTGGTGAGGCAGCCCGGCGGCAGCGGCGGCACGAACACCAGCACGCCCTTCTCGCCCACTGCGGCCTCTTCGCCGGTGGTCTCGTTGATCACCTTCATTTTGTAGCCCGGCGCGGGCAGGCCCGGCGAACCCCACTTCACCGGCTTCAGATCCAGTCCCGGCATCAGGGTGATGGCCGGCCAGCCGGTTTCGGTCTGCCAGTAGTTGTCGATCGCAGGCACGCCGAGGCCGTCGGTGATCCAGTGCGCGGTCGGCTCGTCCAGCGGCTCGCCGGCAAGGAACAGCCACTTCAGGCTGGAGAGGTCCGCCTTTTTCAGCCACGCGACGTCCTGCTTCTTCAGCACCCGGATGCCGGTCGGCGAAGAGAACATGGTGCGCACGCGGTACTGCTCGCACAGCCGCCACCAGATGCCGGGATCGGGCCGTGTGGGCAGGCCTTCGTACAGCAGGGAGGTGGCGCCGCCGATCAGCGGACCATAGACGTTGTAGGAATGCCCCACCGCCCAGCCCACGTCCGAGGTGGAAAACATCACCTGTCCCGGCGCGATGTCGAAGATCGTGCGAATCGACAGCGCCATCGCCACCGCATAGCCGCCCACGTCGCGCTGGATGCCCTTCGGCTTGCCGGTGGTGCCGGAGGTATAAAGCAGGTAGCTTGGCTCGTTCGATTCGAGCCACGTCACCGGCACCTCGTCGTTCATGTGTTCGGCGCGCAGGCGGGCATAGTCCACGTCGCGCCCGTGAACGCGCTGCATGTCCGGGTCCAGCCCGCGGCTCACGATCAGCACGTGCGGCGGCGGCGCCTTCGATTCGGCCAGTGCCGCGTCCACCAGCGGCTTGTATGGAATCACCTTGCCGCCGCGCATGCCGGCGTCGGCGCAGATCAGCAGCTTGGGCCGCGCATCGTCGATGCGCAGCGCCAGGTTGTGCGCCGCAAAGCCGCCGAACACCACCGAATGGATCGCGCCGATGCGCGCGCAGGCGAGCATCGCGTACACCGCCTCGGCCATGTTGGGCATGTAGATCACCACCCGGTCGCCCTGGCCCACGTCCAGCGACTGGAGGATGCCGGCGAAGCGGTTCACTTCGCGGTAGAGCACGCGATAGGTGATCTCCTGCGTGGTGTCGGTCTCGCTGGAAATCGCCACCAGCGCCAGCTGCTCGCCGCGCTCGGCGAGGTGACGGTCAACCGCGTTGTAGCAGAGGTTGGTGGTGCCGCCCACGAACCAGCGGCGAAACGGCGGGTTGGACTGGTCGAGAATCTGCCGTGGCGGCGTGTCCCAGTGGATCAGCCGCGCCTGCTCGCCCCAGAACTGTTCCGGCTCGTCGACCGACTGCCGGTAGAACTCTTCGTAGCGCATCGCCCCTGCCCGTATAGCCGCCGATGCGCCCAGCCTAGACCCATGCAGCGGCGCGGAACATCCGACTTTCGCCGCGGGCCGAAACGATAGCGGGCCGGCAAGTGCCGGCCCGCTGTCGTAGGAGCCCACCCTGTGGGCGAATGCTCTTAGCCATACCCCGACAAGAGCAATTCGCGCACATGGTGCGCTCCTACGCGGTGAACAGGTGCTCGACGCCGGCGCGCTCCTCGCGCAGTTCCTTGTCGGTGGCGTCCATCCGGGCGCGCGAGAAGTCGTTGATCGCCAGCCCCTGCACGATCGCGTACTTGCCGTCCTTCACCGTCACCGGGTAGCCGTAGATCACGCCCGGCGCGATGCCGTAGGAGCCGTCGGACGGGATGCCCATCGAGACCCAGTCGCCTTCGGCGGTGCCCAGCGCCCACGTGCGCATGTGGTCGATCGCCGCCGAGGCGGCCGAGGCGGCGGACGAGGCGCCGCGTGCCTTGATGATCGCCGCGCCGCGCTGCTGCACGGTCGGGATGAAGTCGCTCTCGTACCAGGCCTGATCGACCAGCGACATCGCCGGCTTGCCGTTGACCGTGGCGTGATGGATATCCGGATACTGGGTGGAGCTGTGGTTGCCCCAGATCGTCATCTTTTTGATGTCGGTGGTGTGCGTGCCGGTCTTCTCGGCCAGCTGGCTCAACGCGCGGTTGTGGTCCAGCCGCACCATCGCGGTGAAGCATTTCGGATCCAGGTCCGGCGCATTCTGCTGGGCGATCAGCGAATTGGTGTTGGCCGGGTTGCCGACCACCAGCACGCGCACATCGCGCTTGGCGTGTGCGTTCAGCGCCTTGCCCTGCGGGCCGAAGATCGCGCCGTTCGCTTCCAGCAGATCCTTGCGCTCCATGCCCGGGCCGCGCGGACGCGCGCCGACCAGCAGCGCGTAATCGACGTCCTTGAACGCGACGTTGAGATCGTCGGTGGCGACCACGCCGGCCAGGGTCGGGAACGCGCAGTCGTTGAGTTCCATCACCACGCCCTGCAGGGCAGGCAGCGCCGGGGTGATTTCCAGCAAATGCAGGATCACCGGCTGGTCCTTGCCCAGCATGTCACCGGCGGCGATACGGAACAGCAAGGCGTAGCCGATCTGGCCAGCGGCACCGGTAACGGCAACTCGAACGGGGGCTTTCATGGGGTAGCTCCTTGGTGGGGGTGTTCAATGTGTTGTGCTGTAGGAGCGCACCTAGGAGCGTGGGCCGTAGAAACTTTGGATAGCGAGATTGGGCTATCGCCATAGGATGCGTCTATCGGAGGGTGCGCATAGTCACTCTATGCAAGCCCGACGAGAGGCGCAGCCTATGGATGAGAG
>Ga0307375_10000630_pt1 | contig 42424 bp, 65 predicted proteins | sample TR1MG_FD_202531 | JGI IMG/M metagenome (GOLD analysis project Ga0307375, IMG submission 202531) | Soil microbial communities from Risofladan, Vaasa, Finland - TR-1 | ecosystem: Environmental > Terrestrial > Soil > Coastal area > Acid sulfate soil | place: Finland: Risofladan, Vaasa | collected...
CCTTTCTTTCGCCTTCAGCCGCCTTCCATTCATCCAGCCACTTTCCGGCTTCAGCAATCGTCTCCGAAGGCAGACCACCATCGAGAGTGAGCCGGGCCCGCTCCAGGTCAATCTTGATATCATCCCGATCAAGAGGGACGACCGCAAAAGGTAGAGTCTTATGGATCGATAGCAGGCACTTGATCTTTCGCTTCTGGTTGTTGAGCTTATCGAACTTCACGCGCCCGGCGTGCTCCGGGAACTCCTCGAAAAACGCCTTCTCAATATCATATAAGAGGGCATTGAAGGCCTCCATCCAGACCTTGAAATCGTGGTCCTGTTTTTCACGGTTGAAGCCTGCCAGGGCCCTGTTCTCCGATACGTCAGATAGGCCCGGATGCAACCAGATATAGAGTCCCTGCCCCGAAAAGAGCACACCGACTGACTCTGCGATGCCTCGGTCTTTCAGGTATCGCACCATGAAGGACGCCGCCGCTTCCAAGGCCTCGGTCCGGCCCGGATGGTAGAGTTTTGATCCAGTCTCGCCCGGCGCCTTTGTGGCGTCGATGTCGGCGAAGAGACTGTAGGATATCAGATCTCCTCGGGTTCCCAGGGGGAACTCTGGCCGCCCTTCTCCTCCTCTCCCTTCCACCCACTGAGACGAGAGATCGAATACTTCAGGGGAGAATACGTCGGCGGTCATGTAGAGCGATCGGGCCCGCGCTGTTGTATCGTCGTAATCGGCAGGCCCACGAAGCCTAACAGCATCACCGGGGCCCTTGGAATACCAACCCTCGTCGCCGTTGAGCCCTCGAAGCCCCCCAGCATAACTGCATAGCTTGAGAATGACTTCTTTAACTTCCTGTCGCTTATAATGCCCCCCGGTGATCTCCGTTGCGGTGCCCATCAGATCACCTTAATGAACTGCTGCTTATCGATTTTGGCCTGAATCAACGGAGAAAATACCGGTCCTTCGGGATTATTCAAAGCAGTTGATAATAAGAACCCTACCCCAACGTTCCAGTTCCAGCCGTGAACGTCCCTTTCAAACTCGGCGAACCGCCAGAGGGAGCGGAGGGCCTGGAAGGTATGCCTGTATTCGGTGTTTGGAATCTCACCCACCCTGGCGGCATAGTCGCGCCCATATGATGAGGGAACCTTCTTCTTCTCGAAGTCGAATAGGCATCCCCGGATACTATCTTGAGTGGCCAGTACATAACAGGCGGGCTGAATTTCGCGGTGATCTACATAGAACTTGAGCCCGTCCCTCGCATATCGAAGGGTCTGGGCGACGCCATCTAAAACATTCCCGGCACTTTTGGCATGTTTAACTTCGACCGCTATGGGATACCCGTTGTTAATAATCAGCATGTCGGGCCTTTCCGCCGTATCACATTGAAAGACCGGATAGCCGAAGTTGTTCTTTTTCTCCCAAAAAATCCTACCTTGAATCCACTGTGAAAGGAAGGATTTGACCTTTTCCTCATCTACCTTTGCCATACGACGTTGTCTCCCTCACGCCCCACCGTCTCTCATCGCCTCGGCGAGATCCAGCACCCGCCCCACACAATCGTTCATCGTCTCCGAAGCGTCGCCAAATTTTACTAGTCGTTTCTTATTCTCTTCCGATACCCTAATCAAAGGCTTTTTCATACCCTCTTCTTAGTTATCGCGGTATATAAGCTTAACGACGGGGCATGGGGCATATTAGTAAACCTTATATACTGTCCCATCGTATAGGGTGCTATGTCCAATACACGGGAAGAAAAACAGGCAGCAGTGGCACACTGGGCTCTGATCATGGCGGCACCGCTGCCGAAAACGGACGCGGAAGAGGTCGAAGACATTATTGGAGAACTTGTGGGGCAAGAAATGCTGAGTGAGCAGAGCGCAGAGACTGAGCGACTTAAGAACGCAATTCGGAGTAAAACGGCACGAATTCGAAGCGGGATTGAGAAACAAGAGAACGGTCGTTGGGCAGAGGATCGAGCAGGGCCATATAAGGTATTCAGGTTCATTCAATCCAGCGGGCTATCCAAATACGAGGAGCGTGGATTGCAGGAATAGCTCAAAATTATATGAAGCCGGAGTAGTCTAGCGGCCATGACACGCGGGCCGCCACCCGCATGGCCTGGGTTCGAGTCCCAGCTCCGGCATCCTAATCATTAGTGCGGCGGTGGCTCAGTGGCCAACAGCGTTGGTCTTAAAAACCGATGGTCCGCCCGGATCACATGGGTTCGAATCCCATCCGCCGCGCCTAACTTCTTAGTGATAGCTATGTACGCATATTATACTATTCAAGCCTTTTGGTCGATCCACAAGCGTATAGCTTCCTCGATGGCGATTTTAATGTTACCCTTCTTTAATCCAAGGGTATTAGCTATTGCAGCTCGAAATTCGGTATCGAGATCGTCATCAATGAATACGCTGATCTGCCCCATCCATCTATTATTGGAGATATCTAGTTATAAAGTTATCGCTATATCTAGGGAATCATAAACTATATATCTAGTTAACTACATAACTAGATATCATGCCATGGGACGAATCTACGAACCCTGAAGTTGGAAAGAGGATTTTGCGTGGTGCCAGAATGATAGAGGGGGGTAAAACACCGATAAAGATAGCAGAGGACAGGTTCGAGATCCCATCCCAGACCAACGGGAACGTATACACAGTTTCACGATACGCCAACAAATGGGTGTGCAATTGCCCCGACTTCGAGTTCAGGCACGTTACATGCAAGCATATTCATGCAGTTACGTTATGGCTTCGATTATCTGAGAAACTAAATAACGAGCGGCCCAAGGATCGCGAGATATCGCGAGAGGTCGCAAGCGAAGATATAGGGTGCAAGTTCTGCGGATCATCCCAGGTTATCAAGTACGGTAAGGCCAACAATAAGCAGGTCTATAAGTGCAAGTCGTGCGCGACCACCGCGGCGTGTCGGCCATGAACATCGAATAGGGCATTCTGGATATAAGCCTTATTTCCTCCAGACAACATATCGATATTCATTATATTGTTTGCCCCTCGTCGTAACACGCCTTTAGGAAGTTAATCATCACCACCACCACGATTGCACCACCATGCCTGCACCACCCTCAAACGCAACAGAACCCGACGGGGCATGGGGCATATTAGTAAACCTTATATACCTTCCCATCGTATAGGGTGCTATGTCCAATACACGGGAAGAAAAACAGGCAGCAGTGGCACACTGGGCTCTGATCATGGCGGCACCGCTGCCGAAAACGGACGCGGAAGAGGCGGAAGAGAACGCGACGCTCTCGAGACTCAGCGCGATCCTGGGGGTGTGAGCGATGTCCATAGCCTGGGCCTGCCACGCCTGCGGCCAGGTCTCGGTTACTGGCCGGATCTGTTGCGGCGGGTACATGGATCGCGTCGAGATAGATCTCCGCACCGATGAGCAGATCGAACAGGACGCTTTCGAGGAGTTCTGTGATGCTCGCGGCATAGTTGATATCGACGAAGCTCACCCGGACGTGAGGGCCGATCTGGATCAGTTCATCGAAGACGCGCTTTCGGTGGCTTCCTGATGCCCCATAAGCCGAAGATCCCGCGCAAGTCGATGAGGACGGCCTACGCCGGGGCGGCTATCTACTATGCCGCCAGGGGCGACGTGTCGGGCTTCCGGGTCCACATGCTAGGGCTGTGGCTGTCCACCATAGACCCCAACCCTCTCGAACCCAGATGAGCGATAACGCTATCTGGTGGAGGAAAAAAATGATGAGGCTTTGCACCTAAACTCGCGTTTGCACCTAAAGTCCGAGACCTGCACCTAAAGTCCCCCCCCTTTCTCTACTTTAGGTGCAAAGCCTCTCGGAGCGCAAGCTATCAATACTATCGCACTATCTATGATAGTATGCTACACGTGCATATCTACCTTGACGATTCCGAGGCTGAGATGCTTCAAAAAGTCAAGGGTAAGGTGACCTGGAAAGAGCTTCTGGTGCTGGGAGCTGAAAAGGAGGAGGCCGACGATGACAACTAAACGTCAGATAGATATTGGGGCAGTGCTTGCGGCCCACTCTGAGTGGCTAGTGGGAGAGCCGGGTGGTGCTCGCGCTGATCTACGGGGAGCGAACCTGCTCGGTTCCGACCTGCGTGAAGCCAACCTGCGTGAAGCCAACCTGCGTGAAGCCAACCTGCGTGAAGCCAACCTGCGCCATGCCGACCTGAGCTATGCCAACCTGAGCGGTACCGACCTGAGCTGTACCGACCTGAGCGATGCCAACCTGTACGGTGCCAACCTGAGCCATGCCAACCTGTACGGTTCCGACCTGCGCCATGCCAACCTGTACGGTTCCGACCTGCGCCATGCCAACCTGTACGGTTCCGACCTGCGCCATGCCAACCTGTGGGGAGCGGACCTCGACTTTTCGGCGTGGCCGCTATGGTGCGGGTCGATAGGAGTCATCACCGACGACCGGCTCAAAATCCAGTTAATTGCTCATGTGACGGTCTTGGCCGGAGATATCGCCGACCCGGACCTGGCCGAACTTCTGGGGTCCGACTTATTCGGGCGTGTCGCCCGAAAATGCCATCATGCACCAGAGATGGGGTTGGCGGATGCGGCCGGTTGGACGAGCGGGGTGGGGGCCGAGCATGGCCGAGATGAGTGAAAACCGATGGTCGGATGTGATCACCTCCGATGATGGTGATTATGTCGGAGTGGATGAGGCAGACGACGCGGTTAAGACTGTCGTGCGGGTCTATGAAAATGCGCTTCAAAAGACACAAGAGGAGATCACCAGGATGAAGTCTGCGGTCGATTGGCAGAAGGCCACGATCTCCGCCAGGGACGCGAGGATCGCCGAGCTGGAGGGGGTGCTGGTAGATCGCATGGCGATGGATCTCGCATATTTCGATCGCTGGGCCCTGAAATCGAGGGAGGCGGCGTGGGAAAATTTGAACGAGGAAACCCGAGAAATGCACAGGCGGGAGGCCGAGCATGGCCGAGAGTGACCGACTTACCGACCCCGCGATGGCGGTGTTGGCAATGCCAGTGGAAATCAATGATCCGGAGGCCGAGATCGCCCGCCTGCGGGTGGCTCTGGCAGAGCTATTGGAAAGCATCGATGCTGATTGTGATTGTAGTGATGGTGGCCGATGTTTCCCCATTGCGCTGCGTGGGGCTGCATTACGGGCCCGCGCCGTCCTCCGGCCACAGGACCAAAAGGAGGCCGACGATGCCAACAGATGATGAAAAAATGATCGAACTCCTGAAAATATACAGGAGAACAGAGGCCGAGAACGCCCGCCTGCGGGGGGCGCTGGGTGCGATCGCGTCTTTCTCTGAGAATATCCGGTTGTCTATGAGCGGCGAACATGCATATGATTTGTATCGTATCTCAGTGGCGGCACGCGCCGCCTGTGGCTCAGAAAGCTATGAGGAGGAGGACGCCCCACCGTTTAGCGAAACGGAAGAGTTCCGAGAATTGGCAGAACTCCAGCGACAAATAATCGAAGACGATGAGGGGGCGGGGGACCGATGACGGATGACTGCCCCTATAAAAACGAAAATACCGATCCTTGTCCGTTCTGGGATCTCGGTGCATTCGAATGCCCGGATTGGCGCCGGTGCTTCGGTGTCGGTGAAGAGCCTCCCGGCGCTGATGGAATGAATGAACACCAGGTGCAGAGGGCCGAGGAGTTAGACAACGCAATTCAGATCTTGGAGAAATCAAAAAGTTAGACAGTTGATTTAGAATCACCATGCGTCGCTATCACTAACGGGCGACGCACCCTATTTTTATAAATATGTTTTCCGACTCGAAAGGCATGGGTGTACGCGCCTGGGGGGGCGTATTCCTATAAGTCATGGAATCGGCGAGTTATCAAAAACGATTTTACCCATCTTCAGAAACTTTACACTGCTAACCTATAAATACTATTAGAGATACTGTGTATATTGTAAGAACTGTGAGGAGATGAGATGGAAATGAAATATAGCGTACTTGTGAATGTGGAAGGTGATTGGATCGCCTTCGAGGACGAAAAGGAGCGTAAGATCGTAGGTCCAAGTTATGATGAATGTCATAACTTGAGTAAGGCAGGGCGCATTATCAGCGCACATACTGATAGAATCGGGGACCTTGGTTCAGAAGAGTTCAAGGCAGCAATCGCGAACCAGATTGCCACAGGTGGGTTCTCGAAAGGGAAACATACAGACGCAGGGGATCACGTTTCGTTTTTCCAGGTGGGGGTCCCCTGAGCCCCATTTTTTGAGGAGATCTGATGTCCGGTGATAAAATCAACATCGAGATCAGCCGGTATAACCACGCCTGGCTCGGCCCCTGGCGTGGGGCTGGCTCCTTCGACGACGCTATCACGGCGCTGAGGGAGAGGATCTCAGTGCTGGAATACAGGATTGTTCGAGCGGGTGAAAACGCCATCAAACAGCTTGCGGAAGCAGAGGCCGAGCGGGACCGTTCCGCCGCCAGAGCCGAGGGATACCACAATGCCTTGGTAGCCATATCTTTCTGGAGAAAGGACTCACACGACTACGACGACGACATGGGCCACGATCACCGAGACTTCGGCGACGAGGACTGGGACGCGGTGGAGGCGTATGCGAAGGAAGCCGCCGCGCAGCCGCCCGATGAGGGGGGAGAGGATGAAAACCGAAGCTGAAATCAGGGGGCGGATGGAGTCGTTGGAACGCGACATGAAAACGTATGCAAGCGTAGGAGCGGGGGCTGGACCAGGTTTCATTGGTATGCTTTCCCAATACCAGGCCCTTCAATGGGTTTTGGGGGCCGCGCCACAGGAGATCACCGGACCAGCTCGCCCGAGTCCAGACAGTCTTTGATGTACTGCTGGACCGTCCTCTCTTTGTACCCGACCTCCAGAGCGATCACGCGCCGATTCCTCTCTCCCGATATCCAGATCTTTTTTATACGCGCCTGGGCCGCCAGGTCGTCAGAGAGTCTTTGAATCGGGACCGAAGTACTTTCCGCCTTCGGTACTTCGGTCGGTCGGTCGTCCAGTGCTTCGGGATTTACCCGCGCCGTTTGCTTGACGTCGGGCAACAAGCCGAGGAACGCCCACGTTGCATTATCGATAGCGGGATGAAGAATCGATGTGGCATACTCTTTCACGGTCGTGTGGTTTCGGGCGGCTTGCAGCACTAGGGCCTGGTGCAAGTCTTCGGGTACATCTATCCTAAACTGCTTTGGCATGAAAGATCTATGGTACTTCAGATCTTAAATACCTTCTGATGTATGGAAAAATGTGAGTTTTCGTCCATATATGGAAAAACAGTCATCCTTCGGCCACCCTTTTCAAAATACTCGCAGCCGTCCCTTTCCCGACCCCAGGGCAAAGCAGGTCTTCGATGCACTGGACCGGATTGCCGTCGAACCGGGTCAGGCTCGGACTTATCCCCAGGTCGATCAGCGACTTGGCCCGACCAGGCCCGACCCCTTTCAGCCCGATAAGACACCACAACGGCCACGACTCGGCCTTGGGCTTGGGGATGCTCCAGTCCTGGAGTAGATAAGCCCGAGAACACCGGCACACATGGGCCAGCGTCTTGTCTTGGGCCGCGAGTTCGGCTTCCTTCTTGTTTAGGTGGGGGAAGTCGTTCGCATTGAACCCGAAATGAACGGTCATCCCCGACGCGAACAGGTTTGAGATCCATCGTGTCAATGACGTCTCGGCGGTCGCCAGTTCCGCGTCAGTTGGGTGATTGGTTTCCATGATCTCGGGAGATGCCCTCAGGACGTCGCCATACGTCCCCAGGACGATGATCTGGGCCGATCCTGGTGCAAACATCCTTTGAGTCATCAAATGGCCCGTAACGAGGCTCCTGGCGAGATCCTTGGCCGTCTTTATCTCCCACCATAGCTTTCTATCCCCGATGGAGAACTCCAGGTCGAGATCGGTCTTGACGAAATCGAACATCCATCTTTCAGGGTGGCGGATGATAACGCGCTGGATCGCCACGGCCCGATCTGAGTTCATCTCGTTGGGGTCCATGTGGATGGTTACGGGAATCTCAGTCAATGAGATGCCTCCCACCCAACCCCGTATTCATGATAGCTTATTGCCGTCAGTATCAACCCGAACAAAGTAACCGTATGGTCGGTGGACACCAATTGACACGCAATACAGCCAATGGCCGAAGGAACCAGCCAGATGCGGTAATTCATCCCGTCGCCTCCGCTTCGGCTTCGGCTTCGAGCGCCTTGACGTAAGCCGCGAGGAGGGCTCCAGCCTGCGTGCTGCCAGAGGATGCGTAAATTTTCCTCACCAGATCCTCGATGCCTCCCCGGGGCCCCAGTGAGTAAATTTCAACGGCCGATGAATACGAACGCCCGGTTTTCGATGTTTTTCCGGTGTTGGAATATATCCACTGCCGGTATAGGGCGCCCCTACTGGCCTGCCCCAAGATCGCGTCCTGGATGACGCCCTGAAGCCACTTGTCGCGATCTTTGGGACGCATAAAGGAGGGGGCAACGTATCGATCTGATTCAGTGTCCTGCCCGATGGATAGCATCGCCGAACGGGCGGGATTCGATATGTACATCCCGCTCTTGTATGTGAGCCACGTCTCCGGGTCCAGCTTCTTCAATTTCGATAGAAGAGCATCTAATGACATTTTATACCACCCTGATGAAGAATAACATCACACGCCTTCAATACTGGATATATGGGCTGTTCCCATTTTTCCCACCTGCTCAATGTTACAACCGATATCGTGATGCCTACCATGTTCCTGACATCGTCACCGGGGATAAGCCAAATGTGCTCTGGGGTCAATGACTCCCTCGAATCGAACGCTATACATAGGAAGTAATCTGCAATGCGATTTTTGCCTATGTGGAATATCCATTGATCGGATCTCCCTTCTCTATGTCTCCTGCATCCTGATTTCACATCTACTTTATAGCCACGACCGCAGATAAAATCAAATCCAGGATTTCCATAAGGCATCGCTTTTGTGTTTTCATATATGCAAGACAGTATGCTCTCTGCGACATGGATTCCAAGAAAGCAGGCGCAATCGCGGTTTTCGCCCATGGGTTGTTTAATGCCTTTCCGATGACTTCTTTCAAGTTCGTACTTGGTTTTGCAGTTCTTACACCATGATTGCAACCCATCGGGTTTACTAACGTCTCGGCTGAACTGGGATCTTGACTTATACTTGCCACACTTCCCACATAGTTTCTCGAGCTTCTCCAAAAGCTCGTCTATCCTCTCAGTCATCTGAATGCCCCTCCGAATTGTCTTCTAGGGCGCCCTTTGCTCGCCGGTACTCTTCTATATATTTGAGTTCGGACATCATTAGCAGAAACGCTGGCTCTGGGCCGCCGTTCGCAACGCCATTTATCGGTTTCAGCGCTTCCAGATCGTCCAACGCGGTCATTAGGCCGATTAGGGCGTCACGTTCTTTCACAGCCCCAGCTCCTCGCATAGCCGCGTGCTCTCGGCGTCCATCCGGCCGTAAGTCTCCGACCCGGCCCGCATTTTCGCGAGCTTCGCTTCGATCTCCTCGAGCCGCCCCATCTTCCGGCACCACGCCCGGAACGACAGGCGGCGCGGCACGTGGTCGTTTTCCAGGTGCCATTTCTGGTACTCTTCTATCGTAGGCATAGCACATACTACGATGGCAAAGCTTATATACTTTACGCACGTTGAGGTAGTGTATGGCAGAAGAGAACATCTTTACGGGGGCGGTCCACAACGGCCGGATAACCATCCCCCAGAACATCAGGACCCGGCATGGCATCGAGACCGGCGACGATGTGACCTGCGAAGTCATCAAGAAGGTGGATAAGAAATGATATGCAAGTACTGTGAAAAAGAGACCGTTCCGGTGAAGGATAACAAGAAGATATACTATCTTCTCACCGGGCTGACGTACTGGCTCTACGTGATGCAAAAAGACCCGCACCACTGCATGCTCTGTGGCGGTGATCTGAGATGAGCACATACGAAGACTTGCGAGACGAGGCCCGGGCCGAAGAGGTCCACGAGTGCCGCCACTGTGGCGACATGGCGACGCATCCCGGACGGTGTAGGTGCGGCGGATGGAGAAATAGAGTAGAGGAGGAGTAACATGTCCGTAAAAGATACAGTAGAAAAATTCATCGAAGATGTTAATGCCGAGTTCGGCTCGGACCTCGCCATAGACGAGGGAGAAGAGGGAGAGATATCGATCAACTGGCCCGGTCGCGGCCATATCTACGTAGACGCCGGGACGGGGGTGGTTCTAGAAAAGACGAAGCTCGCCGGGGGCCTCGTCGATAAGCTCCGGGAAGCCCTCGGCCAGAACCCAGCTTTTGACGATCCTCGCCCATCGGCGGAAGAGGCCGACGAGGGAATGTCGACCCTCTTTAGAAAGGTGAATATTGTAACACCACTCACCCAGCGAGACGTTCCGGTGCGCGATATCCAGGTGGCCGAGCTGACTCTGGCCGACATCAAGGCATACATCTGTCCCACAGCGACAGACTCAGAGGCTTTCATGTTCCTGAAGCTCTGCCAGGCTCGGAACCTGAACCCGTTCACAAACGAGGCATACCTGATCAAGTACGGCCAGAAGGCTCAGATGGTAGTCGGCAAAGAGGCGTTCATGCGGAAAGCCGAGATGAATCCTCAGTACGACGGTTTCGAGGCTGGAATAATCGTAGCCCAAGACGAAGACGGTGACGGGCTGGAAAATAGGACGGGCACGTTCCTGATGAGAAACGAAAAGCTTCTGGGGGGGTGGTGTAAAGTTTACCGTAAGGATCGCAAAGTAGCGATCATAGCCGAGGTATCGCTTAAGGACTTCAAGAAATCCGGCGCTGGGCCCTGGCAAGATATGCCCGCCGTGATGATCCGCAAAGTGGCGATCGTCCAGGCGCACCGCGAGGCCTTTCCGTCGGATCTGTCGGGCTGCTATGACTCCTCGGAGTTCCGGGATGCGATCGACGTCGAAAGTGAAGTGATGGGGGGCTGAGGCGATGAAACTCCCCCCCCTTCTCGGCTCGCCCTGGATCACGACAGTCGCGGCTGTGTGTATATTGATATTAATAATCTTCGAAAGTATGAGGTGAAAGAACATGAGGAAAGAAACGATAATATCGATCGCCCTCTTGGTGGCGATCGGATCGGCTGGAGCGGTGGTGAGCATTGAAACCCACGGCTACAGCGGCGGAGTATATGACTACACGACCAGCGCGTCCCTAACCGGGAACGCCTGGGGAACCGGCGGCGGCGTATTCGCGCCGGACGGCTTCTCATGGGGCGGCGAGTACGAGGGATATAATTGCGGCAAAAACCAGGACTTCACGATCTACACAACCCAAGCCCTGACGTTCTGGAAACAGCCAGCCACGCCAGCCGATCCCTACTTCACCGACTCCGCTTTGGTCGTCGGAACCGGTGCCGGGAAGGATACCGCGAAGGTGACGACCACCGCCGGCCTGAGCATCGCCGGTTGGTGGTCCAACGCCGGAATCGGGACGGGCATCGACGCTAAGACCGACCTCGTGAGCTACAGCCTATATGGGACAGACTTCGCGGGGTGGGTAGCTGACATGGGATTCGTGGCGACCGACTTCACGCCGAAAAAACTGACCCTGAACGGCGGCGCGAAATTCGATCCGACGGTATCGTACTATCCGAATGCAGGAATGAACTGGGAGATCAAGTGACCTCCCCTTTTTTGAGGTAAAAAAATGTCCAAAGCTTATTCCTTTTTTGCCTTCGGGCGAATCCTGGAGAGCCACCCCACCCTCCGGACCTTCATTTTATGGCTCCTCCTAACTGGGACGCTGGTCTGGGGATGTTGCTGGCTGGTGGATGGTGCCGAAGTCCAGATGAACGCTACCGAGGACCTCCAGTACCTCCTCGGCAACGTCTATGGGTTTGAGTCATGGGATCTCGACGAGAAGGTCGTCCTCGTCGGCGTGGCCTGGGGCTACAACGTCTCCTGGGACGGTACCGTAACTCTGGACGACGGGTCTATCTATGTCCTATAGTTCAGGATCAGGAGGCGGGGCAACCTTAGCCGCCTCCACCCGGTGACTACTCCCCGTCCTAAAGACCGGGGTTTCCGCTACCCCTGCACCCCAGGTGATTCTATGATCTTTCCGAGCTGCCACCCCACCGGAAACCTTGCATACAGTTGATCGAATAATAGTATTGCCATTTTTGCACCTTACGGCTTGAATCGGTTTCGCCATGTTGCGGCGGCATCGCCCCATCCGGCCCCGTCGATCTGAGTCTTGTACGTCGCGCCTGCCGGGATTTTCGGCAAGACAGAATCCGACACGGCGCGCTCCTGGTAGATCGTCAGGTCGTCGATAGATAGCGACGTTGCGGAAGTTGGGCAGACGAATCTGATCCACACTTCGGTCTGCCCCTTGGCGATGCTGTCTGGGACGTAGACCTCCATCTCCTCGCCGTCGGTCCAGTCCTCGTCGTCGGAGTCGATCACAGTCTCCCAGGTAGCCCCGCTGTCAGCGGATGCTTCTAGCGCCAGTACGTCCGTTCCGGTCAGGGTTCCTGCGATGGTGGGCGTGAACGTGACGACGAGGCCCCCGGTCACGATCGGGAAGACGCCGGGGAGATGGTATTCGGCCTCGCGGTCGTCCTCGATTACCAGGGCGCCTCCGGTGACGTTAACGTTAAGGTCCAAGTTCGTTTCGGCTTGCGCGTCGACCACCGTGTCACCGTCCTCACCAGTCGCCAGGGATGCCAGGACCAGCAGCTTTGCGTCATCGTCGGCGTTGATCGCGTCTATGAGCCCCTGGGCGGTCGTGGTGATCGCCCCCGCGGGGCCTGTATCGAGATCGACATCGATATCGTAGCCGGAGACCCCCACCGATATCGTCTGATCGTTCCCTCCCGGGTCGGTCAGCTTGATCGTGATCTCTTCTCCCACTCTACCAGATATTAGAGAAGTAAGTACTATCTCGCTATCTATATATTTTGCATACGAATACCCATCGGTCCAGAAGTACCCATTGGAGAACGCTGGCCGCCCCACGTCGGCGGTGAAGTCGTCGACGTAAGTCTGTGTGATCTGGCCGAATCGGTCCACCTCCAGCACCTCGGAGGTCATCAGGGACGGGGAGAGTGCGAGGGAGCCAGTATCAGCGCCCGATATCGTCGCTCCGGTGGTGGACCACTCGTCCAGCGGGAATGAGATGTAAGGCCAACTGCCATCACTTTGGGTAGATACCGCGACAGATAACACGTCTGTGTTTTGTGCGGCATTCCATTGGAATCGTAGTCCTAATATGGTGTTTGTAGCCCAATCAGTTCCACCGGCTGTTAGGCTGTGCATGTCGGCCACGAGTGTATGCCATATACCATCATTTACTAGTACCACGTCTTTACGATATGACCCGGACCAGGAATGTCCCGCCGTCCGATAATAGATTTGCCCTGCTGGTGTTCCAGAATTGGTCCGGTACCGAATCACGAAATATCGATATGTACTGCCAGAAAATGTTTCGGGGGTGCCAGCATCATAAATATTGGTTCCCGCAAGCGTACAAATAATATTCAATGGTGATATGAGATTCAACGTTGGAGACATCGGTCCAATCGACGTAAGCCAGCCGCTATCATGAGTGTCGCCGTACCCGGCGGAGGTGTCGGCAAAATTGGTCAGAGTGCCGTCGTTGGAATTGCCGCTCAGATCGTATACCGTCGCACCCCGACCCTCGCAAAAATCGTACTCGATGGCGAGAGAGGTGTCGTCAACGGTCTCGCCGTTGAAGGCCGCCAGTGCTTCGGCTGCCGATAATACCCGTTTCCAGATTCGACAGAACGCGATCGCCCCGTCACTGTATTCTGATATGTGTTTCCCGATATAAATATCAGTAGATACCAATGATATGAGGGTCTCAGACCACGTGTCTCCTAGCTTTGCGCCGTTCAGATAACAGATTGCAGCGCCCGCAGTCTTCGAGTAAGTCAAAATCAAATGTGTCCAAATATTCGTTTTGTCAGATGACCCGAATGTGTTAGAGAGACCGGCGGCCCCATCGCCGACAAACCCCTTGATGGCGTGGGTGTCCTGCTCGTATACGAAATGCAAGTGACCGGATGTTGTCGCACTGGCCCCGTTGGAAAAGCCTATCGATTTATCAGCAGTTTCCGATTCGGGACAGATCCATAGCTCGATACTGAGGAGGTCTCCAGATAAATCGTATGTGCCGGTGACATAATCGTCCGTTCCGTCGAACTCCAGCGCCGGGCCGCTCATCCTCGCCGTGAGCGCCAGCGAGTAAAGCCCCGCCTCTAGGTTCCCGGCGTTCTCCTCGCCCGTGGCCTGGGTGATCGGGAGCTGCTCGTCGGTCGGGCTCCAGGACGAGGGGGTGGCCGCGTAGAGCTCGGCGGCTTCTGACCAGAACTCGGCATCTGCCCGAATAATCCCAGAATCGCCGGCCGCTGGAGCGATCGAAGGCTCATGGCACGATCCAAAATAGACCAACGCGTATCGATCATCTCGGCCCGGATAAAACACGTCCCCGTCCTCAGCGTCATCGATTGCAACGACAACAGCGTCGTACTCGGCGATCTGGTCCGATAGACCTGGCGCGAATATGAGCCCGAGCTGATACCCGAGAGCTTTTCGCCCCTCCTCCCATAATACGGCCTTGTGGCTCCCCGGGATCGTGTCGGACTTGATGACTCTGTCCCCCCCTCTGGCCCGGATTGGCCCCCACTCGACGTAAGACCCCAGGTCCTGCGTACCGATTTGAATCTTGCGCGCGATGTCATTTGTCATGGTTTCGTGATCCCCCTGATGGTCACATCACAACTAATAGAATTTGGTTCAGTACTATACGATCCCATATATATTTTTATTTCTTCTTCTGTTCCATCTAGTTTGCATTCACCCGATATATCCAGATCGGAGAGAATATTATCGGAAGGCGCCCATGCTAGTATTGCAGACACGGCCCCGTTTACTTCGACTTTTACAATTGCGGCAGTATGTACGAATGAATAATTATCCTGTTCTTGTGACAACGATGCTGATAATAATATTAATCCTGGTTCCCCATCGAAATCTTCCGGGGTGAAATTTATTGTGGTTGGGGCCCACGTAACATTGACACCGTATAATTTATCGGCGCATATAAATGCTCTGCCATATTGCCATTTTCCGATGTTGTAAATAATCGATGGACTGTCACCGGTTGTACTGTACACACCGAACGAATCCCCGTAATCTTTGGATATGTATAATACATCGTCACTATTTCGGATAATTGCGGTTCCATCGTCCCATGCCTGGCAGGAGTACACGTCGAAGCCTTCACCCAAATCATAATCATTAGACCACGATGCCCCGAAATCGCTAGATAGTAACACCCGCCCCTCATAATTACCTATAACAATTGCATGGCCATCAGCGAATGTAGCCATTGCATGGTAATAACGTCCGACACCATAACCACTATCATAAGCCACAGACCACGATGTGCCATAATTAGTCGTAACATAAATTCTGGATGTCATGCCAAAAAAACCGCATGGGTGGACTTCCCATCCCGCGATCCCATGTCCATCGTTCCATGATGCCATCCGCACAAATGATTGGGTCCCTTCGGGATATGAATAAGTTCCGATAAGTGACCATGACCCACCATAATTAGTAGATCGATATAATTTGTTATCAATGGCGGCGGCAGCATACCCCCCGGGCCACGCGATTAAATCTACTACTGACGCACCTAGATTAGTGATGAGTGCCCACGTTGCGCCATAATCTGTACTTTTATATATTTTTCCCCCGCCATGTGTTCCGGCGACCGCATACCCATTTTCCCATGTTGTGATAGTCCGGACAATACTGTCCGGGGTATCTAACACTTCACCCCAAGTCGCGCCGCCATCAACAGACCTAAATATTTTTCCAGATGGATACGTTCCAATTAGCAGGCGCCGATCTCCCCACGAAGCAAAACATCTAATGGAGGTTTCTGTATCATCGCCGAACAATTCCGATATCTCTGCCAATTCGTACTGAGGGCCACATGAAATGATCACAGATTCCGAATATTCCCCGACGAGCCTGTCCCGGTATGTCTCTATGGCTGCCGTCTCCGATCGCTCCAGGAAGGCCGTGAGGAGCGACAGATCCGGGGCCCCCACCGCCGCCACGTCGTAACCGCTTGAGCGTTTCGATATCTGGCGGATCTGGCCGATAACCTCGTTTCCCGCCCCCAAGTCCAGCTCCAGCCAGTCGCCTGGGAGAAAACCGTCTCGATAGAGGACGACATCCACCGGCGAGTCCTGGTGGATTGCGTCGAAGAAGTCATCGGTTGCCTGATCCAAGTGCCCCCAGGGGGGGAGCCTGGCATCGGTGAGCTGATATGTAGTCTCAAGCCACGCCTGCCCCGAAGAGAGCAGCTCCCCTCTGGCATATCGGGCACCCTCAACATTCCCCGCCCCGGCCCCCATCCCCACTACACAAGCATATGGGAGATACCGGGGGGCCGAGATCTTCTGAAGGCCGAAGCCGTCACCAATATGCAACGATGCGAACGGCGCGGCCTCGGACCCTCGCGTCTTTGGGGTCGCTGAGATGTCCAGATATACGTAATCACCATCTCGTCGGAAAATGATGTATTGGCCGGTCTCGCTGACTAGATCGCGAACCAAACGCCAGATATCGGTTTCGGTTGCGTTGTACAGAGCGTCAACCTCCGAGTCGGTCGCCACCGTTCCTAGCCTCATGTGATTCTCGTTCCACCCGTCGGCTGAGACCACGTCGTAGATTGCCCCAGTTCCCGCGCCCCTGACGTAGAGGTTGCCCCCCGATATTGCATAGCGGTACGTCCCTCCAGTGATCGCTGAAAGCGTAGACTCGGTGAGCTTGTGGCCCCCATAATAGATATCGCATCCGGCGACGAGCGGCCCCCAACCTTCGAGGGTCCCAACTCCATCCGAATCCCACGATACGGCTCCGGCGTCGGTGCCATCGCAGATTTTCGATCGGGAAAGCCACAGGAGGCCCATGCAGTACTGAGTAACCCCAGCCCCTTGTGGCGGGGCGTCGGATGAGAAGATATCGGATAGGGTGAGCCCGACACTACCCGGATAGATTATGTTGGGTGCCTGACGGCACTGAAGGAGAGCTTCGGCGGCGATGCAGTTGTAGCGCCGTTTCCCGCCGGATGCACTGTACTCGATGGACGTCACCACCCCTAGGAAAAGCATATCACCTGGGTCCGAGACCGCCCGGACTCTCGCACCCATCCTGATATGATCTATCTCGGAGAGGAGATCTAGGCTATTGCCAATATCGTTTTCGAGAGTTTGGGACAAATCGTAGTCTGCCCCATCGATTATGAACTCGGATGACTGTCCGGGATTCTGGTAGTAGAGCCTCATCGTAACTCCACATGCAGCTTGTTTATTCTGGCGCTATAGAACCCCCCATGGATGACCTGATAGACCCAGATAATCACGCCTAATTGCATGTCGTCGAGATCCCCCTGAGTCCACGCCGAGCCTGTGTCAGGGTTCGTTGCCCAATCATTTTCAAACTGTTGTTTATATGCGTCGATGTAGTGCTGGCTTCCGTAATATTTTACGCCATTTATTCTTAGGTATGGTTGGGCCTTAGCGGCCCACAAATATGCGTCACGTGACCCCTGTATAACGAGAGTGACCTTGAAATCGAAATCTGGAGCCGCGACATTGGTAAGAGCGCCATATGCCTCTCCCGATTCCCACGTTTGCGTTGTAGTATTACCGTGATATTGAGCCTGTGATTCCCAGTCGGTCCCGCTGGTAAGCGTCGATGATATAGTCGATCCGCTTTTCACCATTGTTTTCGTTGCGCTCTGTCCGTACCGCCCGATACCTCGAATGGTGATCGTCATGCCGAGCGTTTCCGAAAGGGTGCTGGTGGGATCGGTTACGTCGATCTCCAGAGTCTCCTCGGTACCGTCGAGGGCACACCATTCGGTGATGTCCAACCCTTCGAAAATCGGATCTTTGCCCCAGGGCTGATGAGGGATTATTGCAATCACCTGACCCCCCACATAGGTCGTGTTGGTGATCGTGAGCGTGTACGTCACTGATAGGCCCGACTCGTCCGAGTCCTCGGGTGCCGTCGCCCGGAGATCCACCAGGATCTCAGAGGTTTCTCGATTCGTGGCGGCGGTGGGAGTCCAGGATATCGAAGCCGTGGCAGCCGGGCCGAGGTTGTCGGTGGCCTCCTGTGCCCCGAACGCCTGCCCCGCCCGCATAGCATCGATCGCGGCGGATGCCTGCTTTTCCAGATAGGCATAGGTGGGGCTGGCGTATTTTCCCCCGAGCCTGATCTGTCGGAGGGGGGTCAAGTCGCGTTGAATCTCGAATATTTGGGCGGTGATGATCTCGGATGGCGATATCTCAACGTCGAGCCAATCACCGGGCTTGAAGTAATCGATTGAGGTCTCCATGCTGATGTAATCGGCTGCCGACACGTCGCCCCATTGCGCGTCCAAGATATCCTCCATCCTGCCTTTCGGGGATAGACGACCCTCTGAGATGTCAGAGGTTTGCTCGATCCAGGGACCACGTTTCGTCAGATCGGCCTCGGTGTATATCACTCTCGACACGCCCGACCCAGTACCGCGCCCGATCAAGACTGAGGGGGGTAGGCCTCGTGGTGCCGTCCTCTTGAGCTTGGTATAGTCGCCAGGGCCGACGTAGAACGCCCCACCATCAGAAGATCCCCGAACCCACGGGTTAATCGATCCATCGAGATAAGTTAGGTTTCCGACGTGTCGAAGTTGAAGATATATCCCCATATCGAAAAGAAAGTCTTGGATGATTTGCCAATAATTGTCATCGTCGCCAGATACATCCAGGGCCGCTAGAAGGTAGTCGCTGGATCGGTCCAGGTCACCGAGCCTGAGTCCCACGTCTTTGAAGTTGTGGATGCATACCGGGCCGTAATCCCCGACCCCCGCTCCATAGACGTACAGATCGTTATCGCGATAAACCCGGTACGTTCCGCCGCTGATATCTCCGAGGGAGTCTACCTCAGTGCAGAGGTGGCCGCCTACGTAGACATCCCGCCCGACGGTCCGAGGATGTGAGCCCCAGTTCTCCCACTTCCAGACTCCCGCCGTCCGAGAGTCCGCTGTGATTGGGAAGTAGCTGTGTGCCATCCAGATTAGGCCCGGAACGTACTGATCTGTTCCAGCCGATTGACTCGGTGCATCGGAAGATAGGACTTGAGCCAGCGTCAGGGCCGAATAGCCCTCTACCACTGGTGGGGCCCCCCATCGCATCATTCCCCATGGAACCCGACTCTTGAGGATCTGGGGGACGCTGATGCACTTCAGCTTCAGGCAGCCCTCGGTTCTTTGGGCGGCGGAGTTGTAGAATGTGGACCCTTCACGTGAAGCCGCTGCACCACGATAAATCGTGTGGTCGTTCTCGACCACCTTTAGCCGGGCGAGAGCCTGGATGGGCGTTTGGTATGTCACCTTAAACTCCAGCTCTTCACCCCTCTCAAAATCTCGATATTGGGTGTGCCGGAGGTCGAGAACGTCGATCCGGTGATAGGTGCCCGTGGCGTCGGCGACGTAAACCTCCATCAGGGGCCTCCTCGGATACGGCCAACGTAGGCTTCGCTAATCTGGATCTTTAGCTCTTCGGCCACCTCGTGGGCGATCTCTCTGGCGTCGCCTCCGCCGTAGACGGTTATAGGGGCGTTCACGGTGACACCGCCACCGCCGGCCATCGCTACGGCCTGCTGAATCATAGGCATGAGGTCGCCGAGCGGGGCGACGACCTCGGGCGTCCGGGCGTCACCTACAATTGCGGGAATTGGATTTGAAGCGATCCCACCAGATGCCAAAAAATGGATGTTTGGATACCTAGACTGTAAACTCCCACCAACACTCGACACGGCGCCAGACGAACTGTGCAAGAATCCACTCGCGGACCAAGCGCCGCCCCAAGTCGCTTCATCCGCCGTTACTGTTTTAATTCGCACAATCTTCGTCACAGGAGCAGTGAGTGCGGCTTCCAGGATCGCGTTCTGTACCAGTGCCATAGATATGTCGGCGTCTATCGGCGTGATTTTCTTAGCCTCTGCCTCCGCCTTAAGAGCGCCCATAGCGGCATCGGCTTCGGAGGTATCGGCTCGGACGCCGTAAGTGAAGTAGTTTTCGGCGTCGTGCCCCGCTCTGGCCCCTTGCCCTCGCCCGCCGTACCCGCTCTCCGGGCCGATGTAGCTATCTAGGAATAGTCCTGGAGTGGTCTCTTCCCACTTGCCGAACTTGGACCACCAATCCGGGAGGCCCGATTCCCCCGCGCGAGCAATCCCTTTTTCAACGTTGCCAGAAAAGAAGGTTGCTATTGCAGCTATCAGCGCAGGGCTCTCTTCTGGAAATGCTTCGGCGATCCTTTCGATCGCCAGCACTACAGTTTCCACGTCGAAGTTGTCGGGATCTGTGATCACACCCCAGGCCGCTTCGACCTCCCCGCCCGCAGACTCAGCAGCCAGCCCCAGCTTTTCGAACCCCCCGGCGATCCACCCCATCTGTTCACGGGCTTCCTTGCCGCCCCAATCCTCCCACCACAACGCTCTCCCCAGGGCGGATAGGTCAGGAGGGAGAAGTTCACTTTCTATCGCCAAAGGCTGGACTGCCTTGGCTGCGGCGACGATATCCGCTTGCATCTTCGTGAGTGTGTCGGGGTCGGCTTTGACGCCCATATTTATTTTGTACTCTGAATATACCTCGATTGCGTCGAGTAGCCCCTGCCACAGAGCTCGGCCGGCGTCTCCACCCATCTCATTGAACTTGGCGGGATCGGCGATCTCCATTGCATCATAGAGGTCTACCATGTCCTGTGCTTCAACGCCAGATATCAGGTTATCTGAGAACACTTTTGCCGCCTGATCGCCCAGATCGGCCCAGGCGGTGTCCCAATCCATTATGATGCCCTCGCCCATCTCGTCGGCGACGGCGGCCCGGAACTCTGCGATCTTCGTTTCGAGATCGGCGCGGAGGTCTTCGGCGGCGGCAGCCATGTCCAAGTCGATTTGGATTTGAGCCCGGATATCTGCCGCGGCGGCTTTGTTTCCTTTCGCCTCTTCGATCGCGGCTTCGAGCTCCCGCGGGTCAATCAACATAGCAAGCGCTGGATATTTGGCGGCCAACTTTTTCAAAAACTCTGGGCCCGATGGACCACCAGCGTGGGATATTACCTCACCGTTTACCAAAAACTTCCAGTTCAGATCCACGTCCTCGGTGTACCGGACCTCGGCTTCGTCCCCCCCTATCCCAAAAAAACCTGAGCGGGTCCATCGCGAAGAGCTTGGCTCATGGAAGTCTGCCCGGCGTTGCATCTCCTCGTTCCAGGCGTTTCGATATCCCGTCCCGGCAGCGTGCCCCATATCCTCGCCCGCGCTTTCCCCGTCGACGTTCTCCAGGTTCTCCTCGATCGCCGGTCCGACCCCCTCGGTACCTTCGGCGACGCCCTCTGTGAGATCTTCGCCAATCTCTTTTCCTGTCTCGAATCCGAGCTTCCCCTTAGCCCACCCGAACGCTCCACCCAGAGCCTCCGCCGGATTGAGGGCATACCCGACCATCTCACCGACACCGAACGCCCCGAGCTTCTCTTCCGCCGCCGCCACCTTGCCGTACATGTCGTATATGGACTTCCCGAAGTTCGTCGCGGCGGTGACGCCTTCGGTCAGCCAGTGGACGGCATCGGTGAGGATCGGAAGGAAGACGTTTCCGAGAGAGATCTTGGCCTCTTCGACTGCCGATCCCAGCATCTTCATAGCGCCCTGGAAGGTGTCGGTCTGGGTGTTGTACATCTCCTGAGCTTTGCTTGTGTTGGTGATCTCAGCAGTGTACGTTTTCAGATCTCCGGCACCGGCCACGATGACTGTCCCTGCCCCGGCCATCTCCTTACCGAATATCTTCGAGGATTGGGCCGCGGTCATCTCGTGCTCTTCGAGTGTCTGCAAAACCTCGTCGAGGGTGTGAGTTTCGAGGCTCACGTCTTCGGTGGTGAGTCCCATCTCGGCGAGTGCTTCCTCGGCACGTGGTGTGAAGGTGAGCAAAGACGCGATCACGCTCTTGAGCGCGGTTCCGCCTTCGGCACCCTTGATGTTGGAATCGGCGAAAACCATCAGAGCTGCCGAGGTCATCTCGAAAGACACGCCGGCCGCATTCGCAAAAGCACCAGCGTTTTTCATACCGTCGCCGAGTTGGTTGATTGTCGTGTTGGAACCGCTTGCAGCGGCAGCCATGACGTTAACGACGCGGTTGGACTCTTCTGCCTCCATGTTGAACTGCGCCAGGGTCCCGGTGACGATCTCAGCGGATCGGCCCATCTCCATACCACCCGCGCCCGCCAGGAGCAGGGTGTCGTTCAGAGACGCGATGATCTCGTCAGTGGACATCCCAGCGGAGGCGAGATAATACTCAGCATCGGCGGCCTCCCTCGCGCTGAAGACTGTACTGGACCCAGCCTCTCGCGCGGCGGCAGATATCGCGCCAAGCTGATCCGCGCCGCCGCCCGTCACCGAGGAGACGTTTGCCATAGCTTGCTGAAAATCGGCGGCAGCTGTCACGGACGACTTCAGAGCCGCACCGACCGCGAGGACAGCGGCACCAAAGGCGGCTATCGCTATTGTTGCCGGGTTGATGGCCGCGACCATCCCACTGAACGTCGATGACACGCCAGACCCAAGCCCCATCGCTTGGGCCTTAGCCGCGGCGAGGCCTGTGGTTAGTTTTCCGGTATCGACTCCCACTTCGATGAACGCCGCGCCGAGTTTTTCTGAGACCATGGGATAGCTCCTAATGTGACGAAAGGCTTAAATAGCAGTACTGATATATGATATATGATATATTGCAAGGCTAAGAGGCCTTGAGAGGAGATGAGAGAAGATGCCATACCCTATTTGGATCGGAACGGATAAGAACGGGCACGCCCTGATCGGTGCAGAACAAGTACGATCTAAGGCAGTTGATGTGGAAAAGATATACCCATCACAGATGGCTCACCGGGTCGTCGCCCGGCTGAATGGCGCGATCAGGATAATGACGCCCACCCAAGCCAACGACGCCGGGGCCGAGGTCGTTGCAACGTTCCCGCGAGCAGACGGCGCGCTGAAAAGGGGATACTGATGGCCCGCTATCCCGCCTACCTCACCGCCGCCCTCTCACAGGAGACGGCAGAGGAGGTATATCAGGCCGCGCTCGAAGAGGAGGTCGGCCCGTCGGTCATGGGTCGGAAGCTGATCGAGGAAGCGCTTTTTCTCCGGCGAACGATGCAACGCGCCGGAGAATTGCACCGCAAACAGGGATAGGATGATGACAGACGATGAAGAGAAGCTCATCTGGTTCCGGGCAAGGGGCGACCATTATAAGGATATGGCCGAGTTTTTCTCCCCGGCGGCATCGATGCTGGAAATGTGGCCGGGGGACGGCGAGCCAGAGTTGCCGTCCGAAACCGTGGGAATGTACCTCTTCCAGGCAGCCGAAATTATTCGTCGTCCGGCACCGGATGACCGAGGCGGCGCGCCTTAGCGATCGCCTTTTCCCTCACGCTTTTTTCAGCCTTCCCCCCGGCTTTCGGTGTCGGGAAGAGTTCGGAAAAGCTTTTTGATTGTTTACCGGCGATCCCCGACAGAACCAAATGCGACGTGACCCGCCCGATGTTCCAGGCGAGCGCGTTCTGTTTCTGGGCGTCGGCCTCCTGGAGTTTCCGGTGTCGATAGAGGAGGAGGAGAAGGTCGTTCAGTCCGATGTCGGCGGCTTCGTCTGGGCGGAGGCCGAGCTCGATGTAGGCGATCCGAGAGCGCCAGAGAGGGCTTTGGCTTTTTTCTCCAATACCTTCATCGCCTTCCTGATCTCCTCCAGCGTCCCCGCCTCCCTCTCCAGGGAGCGGAGCTCGTCGAAGGTATTCCAGCTCTTCCGCATCGAGGCAGCATGAGAAGGGTCTTCCATCAGGGAATATGATTCGAGTATATCCCTGGTTAGCTCAAGTCGTGATCCTTCATACTTCGCCAGGGCATCGTCTACCTCGTCCCCCTGGTATCCAGTGGCGGCTTCGATCGCCATTCGGCCGATCGGTGCAAGCGTGACGTGCTGAGCCAGGATGAGCTGAGTGGGAAGGTATCTCTTCGAGATCCCTCGATCCATCAGCCACTTATTAGCTTCGGCCTCGAATTGTTCCACCCTCCGGAACGGCCACGACAGCTCAACAGGGTCGCCCATCTTCACGGTTATAGATCGCAGTCCTTTTGCTTTTGTCATGATATTTTCTCCCTCGTTTCTGGGGGGTCTTAGGTATCACCCCCATGATTTTACAGGCCTTAAAACGCATCTGAGTGGGTAAGTATTTATAGGTTTACATCCATGTGAATGTTATGACAGTTCCGAAGTACAAAACGCTCCATGTGTCGCTTACGGAAGACGAATATTTCAACCTCCTAGCACTCAAAGCCGCGTACCATGCAAAGACATGGGTGGATCTATTCCAGACTTTGGCGAGGCTCCCAAAATGACCATGAAACGATGCTCACATTGCGGTATTACGAAGTCGGCGAGCGAGTTCAACACGGACAAGCACAATCGAGATATCCTTCAAAGTTGGTGTAGATCGTGTTCGAACAAAGCCAACAATGAACGTAGGTATCGCATAGGGGAGTGTCTCCCCCTGGGAACAAACTCGGCTTGCGCGTGCTTTTTGGGTGTCTACGTTGCTGAAAGGGTCCTGTCCCATGTATTCAAGAACATCGAAAGGATGCCGTTCGGAAATCCCGGATTTGATTTCGTCTGTGGACGTGGATATAAAATCGATGTCAAAAGCGCGGCGCGCGCGAAGAGCCGACCGAATACGTGGATGTTCACCATCAAAAAAAACATCACCGCAGACTTTTTCCTCTGTCTGGCATTCGACAACAGAACCAACTTGAACCCAGAACATGTCTGGCTTGTTCCGGGTAACATAATCAATAACCGCAAGATGACGTCAATCTCAGATAGCACACTTGCGAAATGGGAAGCTTACAGGCTATCTGACAAGTTAGACGAAGTCACATCCTGCTGTGATATATTAAAAGGCACAGCATGAGGGAGGGAGGCCGTCCGCGAGAACTCCTCGAGTTCTGCATCATGCGGCCCGGCGATCTCCCTTTACGGTGTCTCCGTGACATGCCGGAGAGGATAGTTATGGCCGCTCGCCTTCAGGCTCGCCTTCGCAGGGCTGGACGGATCGCCCGCCCCGGTCACAGAATCGACGTAGCCGAAGCCGACATACATCAGGCCGTTGTCATAATCGCGGTAGAAATTGAAGACTTGCTTGGCCCCCTTCATCGTGTCGAAGATGAGTTCAGCCGCCCCACCCACCAGAGTGTAGGGTCCCGAGTCGGCGACGACGCCCGCGCCCGTCTCCCCAGTGGCTCGCATGGCTCGGATCCCCAGGGCCTGCACATCGGCGTCAGCATTCAGAGCGGCGATCACCTCGTCGGCGGTGGATATCGGAGATCCTTCGGAGGTCTTGAGATCGACAGTAATGTCATTAGTAACGACGGCAACAGAAAGGGAACCCGCGTCGTTGTCCTGGAAGTCAACGGTGATAGAGTTCCCGGCCACTCCACCCGTCCGGTGGAGGATTCGGAGGTGGCTGTTAGCCGCACCACCGGTTGACGAGACCTCGGCACATTTCGCGGCGACGAATGCCTCGATGGTGGCTTCCCAGTCGTCCAGGCCTGGAAATCGTTCTCTGGCAGTCTTTCCGATATCAGTAATTTCATGCATCTCTGTCTTATCGTCGAAGCTAAGATTCATGCATCCGAAAATCTCAGTCGGGACGATATACTTCCCGGTAGCGCATTGGATCACGTCATCGGATTCTACCGCGGCCGAAAGGACAATGTACCCCGCACCGTACCATATTTCAGACGGCGTGATAGTCGCGAACTCTCCCTCTCCGCCCGTCTGTTTCTCAAAAACTGGCACCGCCGAGTTGTTCATCATTCTCTTAGTGGCATCTGTAATTCTGTAGACCGTATAAGCGGCGTGCCCTCCCCACTTAGAGGCGGAGAAGTCTACTGATTCCATAGCTTCGTCTGAATAATTCTGGTCCTCGCCCGAGCCCCGATAGACCCGGACGTAAGAGCCTGGTGTAGGACTCAGTGCCATATCTCAACCTCACGTTTCGGCTATGCCACCACTAACCGAAAGAGTCACGTCCATCTTCTGAACGTCGCCAGGACCGCCAGGCCTCTTGATGCTCTCGACGTAGGCGGTGAAAGTGAATGTCCTAGTTCCCTTCACCACGACGTACTCATACGGCGTGTGCGCTGATTTCGCGGCCCGGATCAAGTCCTGGCCGGTATCGTCGTCGTCCTCGATGAAGGTCGCGGTTACGGTTCCATCATCCAGGCCTGGATACCTCGCCCGCGCGGTGTTCGCGTCGCAAGTAATGTCCTGCATCTCAACCTTGTCATCGACATCACACGAAATGCAACCAAGCGTAGTCGTGCTAGTGTTCGTATTGAAGTCGAGTGTCGCCAATCCATCCGGTGCTAATACCATTTCCTAATCACCTCTATTTCTAAGAATCCGCTATGCAGCGGACCACCCTAAAATCAATCATGAATACGTGCCGCCCGTTCTCGTCAACGTAATGATCAGGGTGGCGGCCCTCCCAGATCATCGCAACGCTGTGACCGAACGCCGCCATCTTATGGAGCGCGTCCCGGATCGCCAAGGCGTCGGTTTGTGCGGTCTCCAGCGATGCCCTCCGGACCTGGATCTGGACGCGGGGTTTCTCGATGTCGCCCCCACTCACAATGTACCCGCTGCCACCGGCCGGAAAGATGGCGATTTGCGAGGCACTGGATTCGTTGAAGCCGTATGCCCTGATGTTGCTGTATCCGGCGGCTGTGAGCGCGTCGGTGACGTCCTTTACGACGGGATTCATGGTCATCCAACCACCCCAAAATCTATGAGCCGCCCCAGAAAAACTAATAGAAACGTAAAGGCCGCAAATGCCCCCAAAAGGTACCATCTCCAGTTTTCGAGGGATATTATCCGTTTTTCATGGTATTGTACTTCGTCGCATAATCCACCCTTGCCGCTGATTTTAGTTTTCAGATGATTCACGTCGTGATGAATCTGCAACAGAAGTTCCCGATCCGTCTGAGGCTCGTCGGCGGCTATGGCCATCTATCCCCCAGTTCAGCCTTGCACTACTTCGACGACCTGATTTTTTCCGACCGTTGACCCGAAGTAGAACGCGATGATCACAAGGGCAATGCTTTCGGGCACTTGGCCCGCGAGATACCCCGCCAGGATCATAACCGATATCAGGAACCGCTTCGATATCAGCTCCTTTTCTACGTAGTCGCCCCATGCCATTCCCTCACCTCACCGCCCCATTTTCTTTAGGGCACAGGCGGGATCGATCCCGTAGGTGGCCATGTACGGCCATCGTTCCAGAGAATCGCTGCCCCCACCCGGTTTGTATTCCCAGATCCCCATGTGCTCCTCGCCGCCAGCGGGCATCTCTGCGACGACGCCCTCGAGCTCCAGACATGGCAGCCAGGTATCGTCCTCAGCGGCGACCGTTTCCAGCCTAGCCAACGCCTCGCCATCCATCACCATGCCCCGGCAACAATTCGGGCAGCCTTTCAGGAGGAGGCCCCCAACACTGGCAGCTTTCCGCTTCGCTTTCCTGATATCGCTATCAGTTACCTCAATTTCCTCGTCACATGCTGGACATTCAGTTACAAATCCCATTTTTTCACCTTCATTTTTGCAAGTGTTTCTCAACATACTTCGCCGCGTTTGACGCTAATTGCTCCACCGGGTCAGTGATGAAATGACTTTTGCCGGTCGTGTGATTGAGAGATGCGTCCTGATGCTGGCGGTAAATGTAGCTCTCCGCCGGGCCGCCGCCGCCGAGGATAATCACTCCCCGTTCGTCGTCGCGTTCCGTTCCAAGTGAGTTTCGCATCGTTCCGCCGTATTCGAGTGCTACGGGGCATTGCCTCTTCATCTCCGAGAGAACCTCGCCCTTCCCCCACTCCTCCAGCCCGTCGAGCGCCTTCTTCTTCGCGGTGTTGATGACGGCCCCGGCGGCCCATTCGACGATCTTCATGTGTACACGACCGTGCTGTACGCCGTCCCTCTGTCATCCACCGACATATCGACCCGGAGGAGAGGAGGAGTCTCGCCCGCAAAAGTCACCTGGTCGGTATCATTCACAGTCACACTGCCGTCCAAAAAGATCTGGCAATGCGAGACGACCTCCACCCCGTTCTTGTCCCGAATGTTGACGACCTCCTTCTCGACGTAACACGAGTACACGATCGGCGTCCCGTAAGTCGGGCCATAAAGCCCGTTGCTAGATACGGCGGCGATGGATACCGATTGATTCATTTCGGCCCGGAAGTCGTCGATTAGGCTCATGCGTCGGGGTCCGTCCATTGCGGCCTGGTCACGTCGCACGGTTCGTATATCGGCGGTGCGGTGCCGTCGAACTCCCCAGGCTCACCGGTGTCGTTCGTGTGACTGATCGTCGGGATGGTCCACCCGAGGTTTGTATCCCGCCTTTCGGCGACCAGGCTTTGCAGAGTCACCAAAAACGCGGCGTGGCGCTGGCTTCTGGAAGTTGACATTTTGCCGATCTTCTTGTCGAACTCCCTGGACAATTTCGCTATGCACCACCTGCACGCCAGGATCGAGGCGGCCAGAATTGAGCCGCCCTCAGCGTATGCCTGGGTGATCTCGTCATCATAGAGGAGCATGTCGTTGGTGTCGGTATCCCCGATCTTGACCCGGATCTGATCCCGGGTGGTCGTGAAGTCGGGCGTGTACGTTTTGGTTCTCGCCATTTCCCTCACCACATCACTTACGCAACTATCTTAGCCGTTACCGAAAATGTAAAGCTCGCGTCGTCGGTCCCTGCATCTGTCACCGTATACTTGAGCCTAAGCTCGTCGGGGAAGGGGCCATAATCCACAGTGGAAGCGGCCATACTAGCATCTGTCGGCGTGATTATGTCGCCTTCTGCAATCGATCCTGTCCGTTGCAGGACCATGATGAAACGCTTTGCTCCCCCGTTGCCGAGGATGTCGGCGAACCGTCCGATATCATAATAGTTCGTTCCGTCGATCGTGCCCTGGACCCACATCTTCAGGATGTCACCGGAGTCCGTCGCGGCGGCGGTTACGTCGAGCTGAATCAAAATAGCCGTGGTGCTATGCGGAATCGACGGAAAAACTTGAGTGCCCGCCGCCGTTCTGGCGGCAGACGCAAGGATAGTAGGCATCTATCTATCCCCCCCAAAATTATTCAAAAGCCTGTACGGTGATCACGTCGGTGGCGACTACGTGCGTCGCACCGTCCCCGGTCAGGACGATCCTGTCAGGGCTTGCCCCGATCGTGAACAGGTCGGTCACGCCGCCCTTCACAAGGCCGGTAGCGGATCGGATCTGAGCTGTGAACATCGTCGGCGTGAACGGCACAGGGATCTCGACCAGTACCGCAGTATCCACCTCGTTAGCGGTGACAGTGTGGGCAACTATACACTGTTGCTTGGTTGCGGCGGCGAGACCACCAACCAGGTTCTCCAGCGTGGCAGGCTGCGCCCCTCCGGTCCTGGTGACCGTGACGTTCCCCGCAGTTCCGACGGCTTCGGCCATGATGAGAACAGTATCCCCATCGGCTATGGCAGTATAGGGACTGGCGGTCTTGCCGTTGATGGCAGCGGCGAGGTTCGTTGCTGACTCGGATGCACTGGCCCCGTAAGCCCATTCCCCATCGGCTACAACCGGGGTCTCGTCATGGGTGAAAGTCTCTGCGCCGACAGAGACCGATGTACAATCCCCCGTCGCACCGAATAGACATGATCCGACGGCGATTGCTCCGGGATCTTGAGTTGCCAGAACTCCAGCCGAAGATGTGAGACCCGTTCCGGCAATAGCGGAGACAAAGTCGGCCACAGATTCCAGCTTGCTGGGATCACCCTCGGTGCCCTCGTCGATGAATGGAATCGAGTCGGCGGCAACATCAAGAACCGCATCCCCGCATTCGTCAAGATCGACTGACAAAACTCCAGACGTGGCGGCCAACCCTTCCCCGGCAATCGCTGTTACTAGATCGGCGACGGCTTCCAATTTGGTGGGATCACCGTCGGCGGATTCGTCAACGAAAGCTATGGTATCGGCCGCAACATCGATTGCAGCGTCACCGCATCCGTCCAGATCAACTGCCAGAGTCCCGGAAGAGGCCACAAGTCCCGTTGAGGCTATCCCGGATACAAGATCTGCGATAGACTCTTCGTAGCTCTCGGAGTCGTCGGCGTCGTTGAAGATGATCGTATCGGCCGCAACGTTGACGGTCCCGGCGGCCATCTCAGCGATGTCGAGCTCGTCAGAGGTGTTTATGCCGGTAACGCCTGACGCGCTACCGACTCCTCTGATACCTATGGGGGGTGGTATTCCTACCATATCAATCCCCTCATGAGATCTGGATCTCCACGAAGGCGTTGTCCGAGTGGAAGATCATTCCAACGTCCTGGTAGATGTGGACCTCGCGGTTTCCGATCGGCACCCGGGTATAGTCGGAGTCGATGGTGATCGCCCGCGCCTGGACGAGTTCCGCTGCCTGCCTGGACTTGCAGACGATATAGACGTAATCGTCGGCGAGCTGATCGTTCCTGATAGCCCAAGAGTCTACAGGGGCGGTCTTTGCGCGACCAAAGAGCCCGCATACCGATTCGGCGACCGTGGTCGAAGAGTCCGAATAGGGATCCTTCTGCGCCAGAGCGTCGAGGGAGTCGGAGTTTCCGACAAGGAAAAGGTCGGAAAGACGCGCCCTGAACTTGGAATCGAGCAGCCCACGAGCGACTCTCAGATCCTCGTATATGTCCCGGTTCGTGTCCGTGGTGAGCCATGCGCCGATATTGTTGTAAGTCCCGCCGGTGGCGGCGATCTTGCCGTTGCTGTTGGCTCTCGCGGCCGTCAGGAGGCCCGTGATGTTGTTCACGGTCACGCCGTTGATGAACGCCTTGTCCTCTCCTCTGAAGATCTTGTCCATGCAGGCCTTGACGTACTGGTTGTACAGTTCCGGCCTCTTGTCCATGTCGTCTTCGGATATCGTGAAGTAGTCGGGCCATCTCCAAATCTTTGCAGAATCGCCAGACGCTCCGATGGAAACTTCAGATCCTGGGGCGTTCTTGGCTCTTGGGATTACGTCTTTCCCGGCGAAGTCCGAGCTGATCCTTTCGTACTCGTCGGCGGTAGGGGCCACGTCGGTGTTGAGGTAGACCACCTTCCGGGCGAGCTGGTTGTCGAGGAACGCATCATACCATCCGGCGACGGCATCATACCAAACTTCGAGGAAGTTGCCAGGGATGGACCCGCTTTTATAGAGTTTATCAGTTACCATATTTTTTCACCTCCTCGATTACTTGATAAGCTGCACCTTGCACGGGAAGAGTTTGGTCACAAGATCACTGTCACCGTTGACGAGGGAGACGGTGGACGGCCAGGCGAGTGTGATTACGGTTGATGTGAGGCTGGCTATCTTGTTGACCTGGAGCTCTGCAGAGAGGTCTTCCAGAAGGATGTAGTCCCCTGCGGTCATTCCTGCGGTGGCAGCTTCGCCATCGGTCATGGTCATGGTAGTGGCTCCGACAGCAACGTCGGACGCCGGTATGATGTACGAACCCGACCCCATCGTGACGGCTTCGAGCGCCTTCGCAACGGTGGCGATCGTAAAGACCGTACCGGCGTTGCTCCCGGCCTCCTCGAGGATGCCATGAGACGAGGTAGACCCGTCCCCCAGTGCCGCAACTTCTAGGAAGTCGCCGAAGTCGATATTCGTGTTCGATCCGTTTGGCGTCACAAGGGCCATGCCTTCGCCGCCCACGACCGGGACCGGGGCGTAAGTCTCCCAGAGCCCGTCATAGGCCCCCCTCGGGCAGCCTTTCCTCTTGTCCGCCAGACCGATTATGCTCGTCTGCGCAGTAGCTGGGGCGAGCGTTTCCGCGTCCTGTGTCAAGCCGGACCCGACGACGGCAGCACCGAATACGATCGGAGTGGCGGCGGCCCAGCTTCCAATGCTGTAACTGTTCGTAGTTCTTATATCTCTCGTTACGGCCATTTCTATCCACTCCTGTCTCTCTTGAGCAGCTTGTCATCGGCCCGCTGCTTCGCGGCAGCGACGGAATCGGTAGCGCCCTCGGTCACGGTCTTGCCCTTGAGCTGCTTCTCGTCTACTGGAAGGGCCAGTTTGTCGGCGTTCTCTCTGATCCATCCAATCGGATCTTTTAGAAGCGCCTCGTAAAGATCGGCGGCCTCGGTCTGATGGCCAGGCTTGAGGCTCTCGGTGAATGCGAGCAAGTCGCGGGCCTTCTCTTTCGCCTCCAGCTCTTTGATCTTTGTCTCATATTTCTCGGTCAGTTCGGCTTTGGCGGCCTCGACCGCTTCAGCTATGAGAGGCTTTACGGCCTCCTCAGTTATGCCCGGCTCATGGCCGGGGTCGGTTTTGTCACCCATATTTAATCCCCTTTTATCGGCTCGATGAGCCGGTGACTGTGATTGTGATTTTTCGACATGGAATCCTGCGCCGTCTTCTGGCGTCACAACTCCATTTCGCACCATGGAATACTCGTAAAAGACGTAAGGACCGCGCTCGATGGCGTCGTAATGCTGGCCGTTCCATTCACCGCCCTCATAATCCATGTAGCAAGAAAATGAAAGTGAACCGTGGGACGGCTTCTTTGATCGTAGTTGATCAGCCTCGCGTTGGGTGAGATCAATCTTGAAAAACTCGGTCGTGGTCCTGGCCCTTCTCTTAGAGTCCTCGGCTTTGGGATCGTGCATTTGGCCGATGGATCGCACATCAGGATCTATCGGTTCGTGGTTCGGAACTACTCGGAGACCTTCAAACCAGTTGACGTAAGGCTTGAACTCTTCGTAAAGTCGAAGAGTCGGGAACCCGTGGCCGTCGAATACCCCCTCAACCATCGGGACCGTCGGGACCATGATCGAGGTCTCGGTCTCCTTTACGCCTTTGGCCTCCAGGACAACCTCGGTATGTGAGGACACCGCCTCTTTGATCCCGGATTTTTGTTTCATCGTAACCTCTTTCATCGTGATTTTTCGATAGCCTTCTGTGCATCGACATAAAACGTGAACCTTTGTTGTTACGCTTCCAGTTGAGGGATAGACACCATCGGGCAAGCTTCGTGCCTCGCCTTCCAGAGGGGCGCATTTATCGCATAGCCGCTCGTCGGGCGTGACGATCCTGAACCCCTCCCATTCGTGGGGGTCCATGATCCCGCGATTACAGGCGTCCTTTGTGCTGAAGTACTGGCCCCGGGTGGCGGCCTCGCTCGCCTCGTTGACGGCTATCGTTTTTGCGCGTTTCTTCAAAAGTTTTTCAGAATACCGAGTCGCCTTTTGATGAATCTCAGTATTTGAGAGGCCCTTCTTCTGCAATTTCTTAGCATAATTGTCAACCGCCTTAAGTCGTCGTTCATCGAGACCTACGAGGTCTTTGATGTACTTGGCCTGTTGTCGCGGGGTGTACCCCTCGAAATATCCCCTGAAAATGACCTCGCGCAGATCACGTTTCGCGCCTTCACCGATATCGGCGACAAGTTCCGCCCCGTGATCCTCGATCCAGTCCAGCGCCAGAGGGTTGGTCAAATCGTATCTGATCTTCGCGCCGGTGAGCCCCGCCAGATGATCTGAGTTTCGGGTTGCAGCGGCACCTAGCACGCCGCCTATCGCGGCTCCAGGCGCGTAGTCGGACCACTGGATCAGCTCGGCGGCATAATCGAAGTTGCCCGTCTCGATGTACTGCTCGAATAGATCCCAGTCGGTGGCGCTTAGTGTCGATTCAACGAAATCGAAGAAGTTTGAGGATATGTCTTTCGCGCCGGAGTCTATGATGCGCTGGAGGTCTGTGGCGTGACTCATTCAGGGGACACCACCGGAGATTGGCCGCCCTTGCGGGCCTTGAGTTCTTCGTACAACAGATCCCGTTCGGTCTTGCCGGTATCGTCGGGCTCCTCTGATAGCGGGGCGTGGCCGTTCTTTTCCCGGGCCTCGTTGATCGTGATTATACCAGCGGTCAGGTCGTCACGGACGGCCCTCTTTTCGGCCTCCTGGTCTTTCGGAGCCCAATTCCACCACCCCAGCTCCAAGACGAGGTCAAACCCGTTCCATTCGAGCCAGTCGTTCCAGAGGGCCTCAAAGGGCTGGCCGTAAGTCTCGCGCTCGCCTGCGATATGGTTGTCCAACAGCTCTTTGCTGGGCGCGGTCGTGGCTGAGATCGCCTGAGCTGTGACTTGGAGGATGTCGGTGTGGAAGAAGAAGTCCATGATCTCTTTTCGCAAGAGGGCGTCAGCCTCCCACGGATTGATCGGGATAGATACGTTCGGGTACTGGAGCTTCATCCCGGCTAGAGACATCTGTGCGCGATCGATCCCTTGATTTTGAACTATGTCTTCAGCATATTCTTTGATATCTCCCAGTGTCGGTTGGTTGGGGCCACCGATAAGGTCTGCGTCTTTGAGGAGGACCAGATCGCGAGCATCGAGTTGTGCGACCTGGTTGGGCGACCCGACGCGGTGCATGGTGAGCATCGAATCGTACCGCACCTCTTTCCAGGCTTCGATGCTGGGGACGATCGCCTTGATGAGACTTGTATTATCGGGAATTTTATTATCCTGGATGTATAACACGTTTTCGGGGTCGAGTTCTTGCGTTTTCCCCATGCCTAAGCTCTGGTAGAATTTCACGTCGTCGTCCTGAGAATCGGCCACGATACCGGGCAGGATCTTGTCGGCGACATATCGCTCTTGACCCGCAAGCGACGGTGGCATCGTGGCGAAAGTCTCGCCCGGGAGGATCTGGATGTCGGCAAAGTTGAGCCAGCTTCCGTCTCGGATGGTGGCGTATTCGACGACCACCTGGCGGAAGGTGTAGCCCTCCAGGAACGACCGCCGGATGAGCCCCAAGGTACCGACGTTGCGGGCTTTCCCCACCCGTCCGATCTGGGAATCGAGGCGCTTGATCTCAGGTAGAACCTGATAGATCTTCTTTTCGACTGCCTCTTCGTTGCCCTCCTCGAGCGGCTTTAAGATCCAATCGAATCCAGAGAAACACAAGCCCGAAAGACCGCCGATCGCCGAGATGGCAGGGGCGACGTTGCGATCTTCAACCAGCAGGGCGGGCGTGATGTTGCGCTCCCGGGTGTTGGCCGCGTAAGTGGTCTGCTTCACGATCGGACGACCTAGCAGCTTCGCTGGAGCGGCCTCTTGGACCCACGGGATTCTGCGCTTGATGGATTCGATGAGAGTCATTCATTCCTCGGGAGGGTCAATAACAACTTCCCAAATCTGTTGATAGAAATCATTGATTCTCACTTGTCGGACTTCAAGGTGGCAGGGTATATGCGCAAGCGGAACCTCGACAGTGTTACTAATCATGTCTATCTCCTGTGCTAAATGGTGTACTTCGTCCACGCTAATCTATCCCCCTTCCTGGAGTTGGGGCAATGTCGCTACACTGAACCTCTTGCCAGTTGGCGTCGAGATATTCAGCTATGGACCATAATATCACGAAGCCCGATAAATCATCGAATCTACTTTGCATTTGAGCACGCCCTGACTACCACCGACGAACCAGCACTGCTGCTCGAAAAGATCGAACTCGTCATCCTGGCATCTGTACATATTCTCATAGATCAAATCTATGTGATCAAAGTTCATACGTTCTCCCTCACCAATAAGACTTCGGGGCGCGGCGGCCCCCCGTGACGGCCCGATTCGGCACGGTCCAGGTGATGGGCGCGGGCTTCTGGATGTCAGCGAACGCCAACATCAGAGCGTCGCCACGATCAGGAGATCCAACGCCGCGCCGTTTCATCTCGTCCTTGGACTCTATCTGGATCTGACCCCGGGACGTGAATTTGTACTTGATATTAGAGAGTTGCGCGGCCAGGTCATCATCTTCGTCGATGTCGATATCACCGGCCTCGAAACGTTCCCGAAGTCCCCACCACCACTCTGCCCGGGCGTTTAAGAACCGTTCCGGATCTTTAGCGGCCTGGCCCGATTGCATTTCGACGGCAGGCTTGCCCATCTCTCGGAGTCGATCATAGACACCGGCACCGATCCCAACGGCGTCGATTCGTGCTTCGGTGGCATTCGTTTCGTTCAGAGACACCACGACGCGCCCGGTGGTCTGCATGGTGTCTTCCTGATGTGTAACCTTGACGACTCGCGCCGCGGGGCCTTGTCGGTGGACGATAACCGTCTCATCCGATCCCTGGCGGGCTACATCTACACCGAGTACGTCGGGTGTAGAAGCATCCAAGCCGCGATGCTGGGCGGCTTCTATCCAAGATAATGGGATAAGCGTATCCGTTGAAACGTCCGGAAAATCCCCGAGCACCCTGGATATCCATAACGGAGAATCTTCGCCCCATTTTTCCCACTTGTCCCGAACCCATTCAGGCGTGATGAGGTAGGGGGCAGGAAGGGGCCCCGTGATCTTTTCTCGCCAAGTGTTGTTTCGGATGTCGTCAAGCGTGATCCCAAACGCTGTAAAGTTCGGCGTGTCGAATGCCGAGATATGGATCTTCACAACGCCCTTGCGCTTGAACATCTCGAAAAACTCGCCCGTGGGCGCAGTAGGGTTTCCGATTGCCAGAAGATGGGAATCTTCCGAGGTTAGGATACCATCTATCCCGACCCAAATATCAGTCTCGATTCCTGCAGCCTCGTCGGCGACGACGAATATTGAGCCCCGTTGAGAGTGAGCGCCTTGGAACCTGTTGGCGTCGTTCGTACTTCGGCCAGTGGCGAACCAGTTCGGACCAAGTTCAAGCCTTGTCTCTAGCAGCTTACCACCCAAATCGACCCGGGACGACGTATAAGCGGCCCGTATCTCTTGCCAGAGGATGTCCCGAACCTGATCAAAAGTCGGCGCCGTGGTGACGACTCTTGATAATCGATGAGTATAATTGAACCAGATCACGGCCCGAGACGAGATCCAGCTCTTGCCAGCCGCGTGACATGAAGCGACCGCGACTTCCTTGTTGTCCCGGACGGCTTCCAGGATCACGATCTGTTTCTCCCAAGGTTCCGATCCTAGAAAATCCCGGATGAAATAGACCGGATCTTCTCGGATGAGCTTAACCGTCTTGGCTTCCTTCTCTGCCTTCGACAGCATTGATTAGCTCCAGGAGGGTCTCGGCTTTTCTTGATTCGGGATCGTCGCCCGTGATTTCTTGACTCTGCTTAATCGCTTGAATGCCGATCCTCGCCCCGGCCTCCCAGTGGATTGCAAGAGACCCGTAGGACATCGTTCTCTTCTGGCCGTCGGCGGTCTCGTAAGTGTCACCAAGCTTTAATCTGGAGAGGGTCTCGGCGTTGAGCTTCATAAGGTTGAGAAGTTCCAGATCATTCACGATCCGAGCTTTGCCCTCCTCAAATCGCTCTTCTTTCGACTTCTGGCGTTCTGCTATCCATTCGCTCGAAGCGGCAGTCTTGAAATCGAATACTTTATTTTTGTAATTATAAATTGTTCGCCATTTCTTAGGAATGCCTAACGCTTTGGCTATGGCTTGAGGGCTGTGACCCTTTGCAAGTTGTCTTTCAATTTCGTCAACATATTCAGCAATGGACTCAAAAGCCATAACAAGCGACCTTGAAAAGTTGAAATTTGTTGTAATGAATACTATTCAGCCCGTCTCTCGCACAAGCGTGCTTATCGGCGGGCCGTCGAGATCAACCCATCCGTCTTCCATAGATAGCCCCTTCCATCCCCGCCCGGCAGTCCATGTGACCTCAAGCCAGGTACGGATGCCAGGGCCAAGTGTCATGCGTCGAGCCACCAATGCGTTACGGGATCAATCATATTTCGCCTTTCAGAGCGTATAACTGTGATTATTCCAGGCGTGGCCAGGTCAGGGGCCACGTGGTAGGTGTGTTTTCCGGCCCGGCTATTTTGGTTGCTTCTTCCCGCAGACGGTTGATCACAGGTTGGTCATCAATGTAAGCTTCAAGGCGAGACGTGTATATCTCCTCGAACTTCGTGAACTTTACCAGGTTTGCAACAAATTCGTCGTCCATATATCTCCCTCACAGAGATCGATAACTGTTATTTTTACTTTTTACACGATTTGTAAAATGAACGATCCAAAACGAAACTGCGGCTGCGTTTAAAAATGGCATCACAGCATTCCGGAGATGACAATTCTTGCTCCAACGTCGATACCTTTTCCTTTAAACGCGATACTTCACCACGAAGAGCTGATATCTCCAGATCTTTCGCATCGAGGGGATGTTCACTGAAATCAAACAGCTCATCGAATCTATCATCTACGATAGAATATTGCCTTATCGCCTCCACCATTCCAGAAGACAGCTTAAACCATTCACCACTTAATCTGGCCTGTGAAAATTTAGAGTGAAAGTACTTTTCAAGTCTTGAAGAGTTTTCCTCCCGAATTGTTCCCACTACGACTATTTTCACAGGAGAAGCCGTATGAAGTTCAGTTAACCTTTTTGGGAGGTTTTTAGTTATCCCTATCTTAATCACGGGAAATATGGACCGCCACGTCGCATTATCATACGTCGCGAAATATACCAATTGCTTCGACATTTTGTACCTCCGATTGTACCCGAGATGATTCTAGGAGGAAGCCGCCCTCGGAAAAGCGGTTTTCGACCCGTCGGTCTATCCCCACAAGTTATAAGTCGATAAGGTATATAAATCTTTTTTTACGGTCGGAGAGATCTTCTCTCGCGCCTATTGTGCCTGTCGGCAGACGTTTACGAATTTCCCGAAATCATTTTTTGATCGCGCCGAATCGAATTGTAGCGGTCCAGTTCGTTCGTTCCAAACCAGCCCGCACTCACAGACCGCGTAACCATGAGCATCGTACCTGATGATTTCCCCACAGTCGGGACATCGCCACGGCGCTTTGATCTTTACCTCGACGTCCTCACCAAGGAAAGGGCTATATCTCTTCTCGATACCGACGACCATCTCCCCTGCAGATTTTCCTACTTTCCCGCAATGCTCGTGTGCACGACGACCGAAAGATTTCACCGCTTATATACAGCATCTTGATAATATATATATCTTTCCTCTAAATGTCTCTGCTGGCGCCGGATGACATGGCAACGGCGGCACAGGAGCACGCCATTGATCCGCCTCATCTCCGACGATGGAACGGATTCCATACACCCACAGCAGTAGTCTCTCATTCGTGCCCCGGCCAATATGCCTTGGGTTCGCGTCTAGGATAGACACGATGCCCTGGTTTTCGGATGCCATGCTTCCAGGCCCAGTAAGACACTGCCGCCCGCGTGCAGCCGCCACCAACGATACGGGCCACGTCTGCCTGCGTCCGTCGTCGCTCGATATAATTTTCCTGAAGCCATTTTTTGTCCTGAAGCAACGGATATTTCGATAATGCCATCAGTCGTCACCACCACCTCGCAAGTACCGGGCTGATCAGGATTAGCCCGGGCTCGACCCCCAGACGTGCTGCCAGGGGCTCCACGCGGGCCCTCCAGAAGCTTTCGTCCCCCCACTCCATACCTCTGCGTCCTCGTAACATCCACGCCGTCTGCACGTCCGTGATCTCATCCTCGGCGACCGGGCGTTTCGAGAAGTCCGCCCGGCACGCGCCGCCTTCGCAGATCATCTCAACCACCCAATGGGATAATACGTAGCGTTCCATGCTACCTGATACTGCATCATTCCAGAGGAAAAACTATATTCAATCATTCTCATAATAAGCCGATCATAATCCAGCTTCCATATGGTCCCAGCCATGTCGGCCCAACACGACGCGGTCGCTAGTTTCATTCGATACCCGCCAGGCACATGTTGATGGAATTTCATTTCTTGCCGAGTCATCTCTTCGTCCTCCTCTTGTTACGATTTTCGTTCATAATCGTCTCCCTGTGGCATTTCGCGCATAGATATGTGTCATCGTCTACGAGCCACATCTCAGAAACCGGATAGCCTAGGCCACATTTGGCGCATCCGGTGAGCGTGTGCAGTTGGTATGGTTTTTGCCGGACCATCTCATCTCACATCCTGCTTCGGGGATACCATGTCCCCGGCGATCGCTCTTCCCAGCCTCTCGCTTCCAGGATCGGGGCCCCCTCGCCTTCGTCCAGATCCCACTCGAGCTCGAGGGCTTCGACGTTGTAGGCGTCGCCCTGTCGTTCCATCTCGGAGAGGACCTGGAGCATTTCATTGTTTTTCTCAGGCATGTGCTCAAGCAGGTTACAAGCAGAGCCAACTTCTGAAATGTCTCCTCTTATCGTTTTTACAGGCATCTCAACCATCTCAACCATTTTTCGATATTCCTCCTCAATAGAGAACCTATGTACAATAAAATCCCATTTTGCCTGCGATGCTTGTAAAACCGATATCCCCTTCCCATAATCATGCTTGAGATCTGCTTGAGAATGCTTGTAAATGCTTGTAAAACCAGTAGCTATAGACTTAATAACACTATCTACCTTATCGTCATGCAACATCAATCCAGGATAGGCAGTATAGCTTTTACCGTCTATTTTCGGTCTCACTGGGTCTCTTCCGTTGCAGAGTCTCTTCAGATACCGACCAAAATAAGACTCGTCTACCACTTCGCCCACCAAATACCGACACCACTTTTTATAATATTCATATATTGCGGAGGTCGGTATCTTGATGGATATGGCCGTTTCATCATATTCACAAAACGCATCACAGAACGTCAAAACGCTCGCGCTTTGTTGTGCGTATTCACAGAACATCTCGCTTGCTTGGCGTTTCAATATCTCCCCGGTTCTGATTATTTCGGGGGCACGCCACAGCAGAAGATTCAATATCCCAGAAAGCTCCTCGTCGGTCGTGATCCGTTCAAATAAATGGGGATCTTTTTTCTTCTGCAGGGGATCGTTCTCGTCCGGGTTAGGTAGAAAAGTATAAGGCAGGTCTATCTTGATGAATCGCTCCATCCAGCCTATAGATGTGTCGTCAATCCGGGGCATGGCGTTTGTATCCACTATGGTCTGGAAGTACGGTTTGAACTGAATGCGACTTTTGTTTTTCCGATCAGCATCTATCGTTCCGGCCCCGCTCACCAACTTTATAAAATCGGTTCCGATGGTTGACTTCTTTTTTCCCGATTGCTCAGAAGCTATCCAACCACGTTTTTTATAAAATGCACTTGATGCAAAATTGTTTTTCGTTACCTCTGATAAGGCCATTTCTCGGAACGACGGCTCGCCAAAAAATTCCATCTGCAAATCTTCATAAGTTCCTTTCCCGTTCCTGCCCAGCCCCAGCATAAACAGTACATACGGGATAGGTTTTTTTATCGCCGTCGCTGGAAACCAATCGATCAGAGTTAGCCGGTCGGTAACATTTGGAGCACTAGTTTCTAAGAATCGCAAGAAGTTTGTACATTTTGCTGATGGATTATATTCGACATCGATCATGTCAGTGATGAGATCTTCGGGTCGGTATTCTCGGACTTCCCCCGTTCTCAGATCGGCCACGCCGTTTCGTAACCCCAGAAGGTATGGGTCGGGATCAAATTCAACTGGTGTCTCTAGGAGAATGTTCTTAATCCGTCTTGTGACCTCTTGCACGTCTCTGCCGTTGGCCCTGTCCCCAGCCACGGTGGTTATCTTCAGATCGATTTTCCGCTCACCGTCGTCTCGGTACACTTGACCATCATACCAAAATATCTCGGTCTCGTTTTTTGACATCGCCAGAACGAAATACTTTCCTATAAGAGCATCAGTGGAGGCAGTGGGTGAAAACTTATAGTAGACCCCACCATCCTTATTTATAACCTCGTTGCAAAAGTCTGTAAGTTCATCCTTTGGTTGTTTCCCATATTGGCCTGGCCAAATGGCTCCCTCGCATTTCTCATCTGGATTGCACAAGTTCAACCCCCCGAAGCCGAGAGATGGATATCCCGCGCTCGTCTTTTGGATCGTCTTACACGACGGGCTGTTGATGACACCATAAGAGGTATAGAAGATCCTCGTCTCCACGTCACACCTGGCAGCGACATTGTACCACAGATCGAATGCCTCCCCCTCATCCCAGCCTGCCTGATAGAGCCAGGCTGCCAGTGCCCCACATACCCGGTGAGCCCCCGTGCCTCCCGGAAACGTCCCAAGTGCCTGATAGAGGGGGCACCAATCCAAGATAGGTATTGGCTCCGATACCCGGCTGATCTCCCCCGACACATTAGCCTTCCTGGAGATGTCCCTTTCGGCTTTGGCGGCATAGGGCTTCAGAAGAGAGATGAGTGCCTTCCTTTCGCCTTCAGCCGCCTTCCATTCATCCAGCCACTTTCCGGCTTCAGCAATCGTCTCCGAAGGCAGACCACCATCGAGAGTGAGCCGGGCCCGCTCCAGGTCAATCTTGATATCATCCCGATCA
>Ga0307375_10000632_pt1 | contig 42383 bp, 34 predicted proteins | sample TR1MG_FD_202531 | JGI IMG/M metagenome (GOLD analysis project Ga0307375, IMG submission 202531) | Soil microbial communities from Risofladan, Vaasa, Finland - TR-1 | ecosystem: Environmental > Terrestrial > Soil > Coastal area > Acid sulfate soil | place: Finland: Risofladan, Vaasa | collected...
GCGATCCAGGATGTTCAGGGCATTGGGGGCATGCCGCGCAATAACATTCAGGTAGGGCTTCCACATGTCCGAGCAGACGAACTCAATCGCCGCACTGCGCTCCTTGCCAAACCAGACGAAGAACTGAGACAGGCTCTTCTCTTGGCGATTCTCGATGACAAACAAGAGCCGCTTCATACCCTCGTTGATTTGATAGACCAACGTGAGGAACTTGCCCTTCTTCCAATAGATCTCGTCTACGCCGATGGCCGAGATGCCGGTAAGGTCCAGGCGTTCGCGGCCCCAGATCACGGCCATCTCCACGGAGCGAAAAACGCTTTCCCAGCTGGTCTGGAAGCGCCGGGAGACCACCTGCCAACGGAGCCTCTTGGCCCAACTGGCGAGGAACCAGGCGAAGCTTTGCGTGACCGGGCGTTTCCCCAAGGCCCACGGCAGATGCTCTACATGGATACCACACTGATCGCACTCTAACCGCCGGGGCGTATACAGGAACCAGGTCGGCATGCCCCACAGCGGTACAAACTGAAAGCGTCGCTCTGACAGAGTGTCATACCCCGGCGCCGGGCGCAGGCACTGCGAGCAGTGGCCTGACTGGCTGTGATGCGCGCGTAGCCCGATCTCGATGGAGGGTGTGGCCGATAAACCTCCTTTGCGCGTTTTGCCTGCCGGGTGGATACGGCTCGACTCATAGACAAAGCCCTTCATGGGTTCCACACGGTTTAGTAGTGTCTTCAAGGCGAGGTGCATAGATCATCCCGTTCTGAGAAACTGGGAGTATGGGAAACTGGCTCACTCTACTCAAGCACAAAGATCCCCACGCCGCCCCGCGTCTCTGCGAGCGGTGTGCAAGTCCTTCGCTCAAACGCAAGATCGCCACCTACCCGGTCGATCTCACGGGCCGGCTTGCTGGCCGACGCGTCGATGTCTACCGCGTGGAGCTTGATCAGTGTCGCCAATGCGGTCACCTTATGCCTACCCCCGAGGGACAAGCCAAGGTGAAACGCTGCGTCAAAGTCGGGAAGAAAATCTTCCTTAAAGGCCTCGATTAGCCACGTCGGCTACCCACACTTTGTGCGGAAGAGCCGTCTTTTCAAAGTGGCGTCGCAGCCGACTATAGGGGAGGGACTTAACCGAGGTTATAAAGGTGGCTCACCGAGATCGACGCCAGGCGCTCGTATTCGGTCTGACCGAAGACGAGTAAGGCCCGCTCACAGAGCTTCTTGACAGCCGGTCCGCAGGGCGTGTCGTGGCGCTCATCCATCGCCGCCAGCAGTCCGATATCAGCGGGCGTGTATTTCTGGGTAAAGCCCGTCACGGTCCTCTGGCGGCGTTTGAGAGCGCCGGTCTTACGGTACTGGGCAATCAATCGGGTGATCTGCTGCCGGGAGTATCCGCTGACCTTCATGAGCACACGAATCACGACCCCTTGATGCGCCCGGGAGAGGGTTAGATACCGGAATCGGATGAGGGTTTTTTGCACCCATTCATAACGGGCGGCCGGGCTACTCAGCACCGAAAAGGCCACCGTCTGGGTGCCGGACAAAAACTCGGCCAGCTGATCAATGGAGGTCAGGTTATCGAGGTTCATAAGGGTTTGCATCTCCCTATCATGAACGGAACCCGATCCGGCTTCAGACTCATACATGGTCGCCCCCAGTTTGCCAAGCCCTCATTTCATGATGTCAAGAAGGTACGGTATGCAGCCATACATCCGGACTTTTGATGAGGCTTACGCCTCTGTCCCTGATGGAATTTGCTGAATGGCCTCTCATCATTTCAACGCACCTGAAGTGCTATGAGTCTGTCAGATTAAGCCATTCACGGTCCTACCTGTCTTGCCATCACGTCATGATTGCCTGAAGCAACCGTTGGGAGAGTCTCCTCTGTGTAACCCGTGTGTCTCGATCCTCGTTTTTATCCCGCCGGTGTCGCTAGGCGGCTACTGGTGTTGATGATGCTGCGTAGTCCGGTCGATAGTCGCGCCCGTGGACGAGCAGCGCCCACACCGTGCGCGCGTTCTTGTTCGCGAGCGCCACCGCCGCGATGTTCTTGTGACGCCGATCGAGTAGCCGCCCAAGCCAAGCGTCCGTTGGGACCTTACCTGCGGAGACCCGGATCACCGCGCGAGCACCGTGGATGAGGAGTGTCCGCAGGTAAGTGTCACCGCGCTTGCTGATGCCCAGCAGTGTGGGCTTGCCCCCGCTCGAATGCTGGCGGGGCACGCACCTAAGCCAGGCGGCGAGTTGGCGGCCGTTGGCGAAGTTCTTAGCATCGCCGATGGAGGCCACGAGCGCACTGGCCGTGATTGGGCCGATGCCGGGGATTTTCTGGAGCCGGCAGCTGGCTTCGTTCTGCCGGTGCCACGCTTGAATCTGGGCTTCGAGTTCATCGACTTGGCGGTCGAGTTCACCTAAGTGCGCGGCCAGCCGCGCGATCAACGGGCGCATGGTGTCGGGTAGGCCGTTCTCGGCATCTTCCAGGATCCTCGGAATCTGTTGGGCGATAGACGTGATGCCCTGTGGGATCACAAGCCCGAACTCCGAGAGCAATCCGCGGATCTGATTGGCCTGCGCGGTGCGCGCTTTGACGAATCCCTGGCGGGCGCGGTGGACCGCGAGAAGTGCCTGGCTCTCGGCTGTTTTCCCTGGCACGAAACGCATGCTGGGACGCGCCACCGCCTCACAGATGGCCTCGGCGTCGGCGGCATCATTTTTGTTGGTCTTGACATAAGGCTTGACGAATTGCGGAGCCATAAGGCGCATCGTGTGTCCGAGAGCGGTCAATTGCCGGGCCCAATGGTGGGCACTGCCACAGGCCTCCATGCCGATGAGGCAAGGCTCCAAGTTGGCGAAAAACGTCAGCATTTGATTACGTTTGAGCTGCTTTTTGAGAGCCGCCTTGCCGTGGGCATTGACACCATGGACGGCAAAAACCGTTTTTGCCAGATCAATCCCAATTGTTGTAATCTTCATTGTCGTCTCCTCTCTAGTTTGAGTGACACGTCACACTCTTCACTCTGGCACAGCTGATGCCGTTTAGGGAGGGGGCGACCATCCCATTATTTCATATTGGACAAGGCTCCTGGCTGACTCGCAAATCGAAGTGTTCTATAATCGTCACCGCCGCCATTCGACATTGGAATATATGACCCCTGTGACGTTTGAGGCTACCATCTCCTGAATGCGAGGTGTCCACAAAACCAGGGCAGGGTCACATGCGGCTCCGCACCCAGGTGCTCTGTCATCTGCGCCTCCAACACCTGGTTTAAGACCGTCTCCACAAGCTTTGCAAGCCATTCCGGCCCATTCAGCAACCCTGGCAACAACTCCCGACCTACGTTAATCTCATAATCTGCCACTGCCTCGATCTCCTGGTTAAATTACCGTCTCGATAACGTCAATTTACCGGATCGAGGCGGTGGCACCAACCGCCTGAGCTTGTCAGCTATTTACAGCAGCTTATGGACATAACCCTTTCTCCATATCCGAAAGAAACTTCTCGCGATGGGTGGGCTTCCTGTGGGTCTCGAAGGTACCGGTTGCTAAGGTGAACTGGCGCATGTGTTTTATCCGTTTGCGCTTATGATATTGTACCATAACAGCTTGTATATGGGGATTAAATAGGAGTTGCCATAGAAACCAATATGGCAATCCGGCATCCTTACGATAGCCCCTCACTTCCCGCAACATCGCTCGGCCATGGTTCCATATAGGTATTGAGCAGCGTGATGTCCGTACTGGGCTTCGGCCGACTAAAGTAATACCCTTGCACAAAATCGCAACCCTGTGCGCGCAAGAACTCAAGCTGCTCGCGAGTCTCTACGCCTTCGGCCACCACTTCGATATCGAGCTGGTGCGCCATCGTAATAATCGCGCTCACGATCGCGGCATCATCCGGGTCCGTCGTGATATCCCGCACAAACGACTGATCGACTTTGAGTACATCAATCGAGAACCGCTTCAGATAACTCAACGAGGAATAGCCAGTGCCAAAATCATCAATGGATATGCTCACCCCCATGGAGCTCAAGATCTGAAGTGTCTCAATGGCGGCCTGGGCATTGTCCATAAGAACGCTTTCCGTGATCTCAATCTCGAGGACGCCCGGTCCCAAGTGGTTCTCATTCATAATGCGGCTTACCATGGCCACAAGATTGCCACCATTAAACTGCTTGCTAGACACATTGACCGCGATGCGCGGCTGCTGCGGCCCCTCCTTGCCCCACGCTTGGCACTGCGCACACGCCGTACGCAGAACCCATTCCCCCATCGGAACAATAAGCCCCGTCTCTTCTGCCAGCGGGATAAACTCCATGGGCGGAATCAGGCCCTGTTCGGCACGCTGCCAACGTATCAGCGCCTCATACCCGGTCGTCCGTCCGGTCCGTAAATCGATCTGCGGCTGATAGTGCAAGACAAACTCCTCTCGTTCTAGGGCACGCCTTAAGTGGGCCTCCATATCCAGCCGCTTCAAGGCCTGGGCGTTCATGTCGGCCTGATAGAACTGGTAGCTATTACCGCCCTGTTGCTTGGCGCGGTACATCGCCACATCGGCATTCTTCAGCAAAGTCGCGGCATCGGACCCGTCATAGGGATAAAGGCAGATCCCCATGCTAGCGCTCACAAACAAGTCGTGACCATCTATGGTCAACGGCGGCGTCAGCGCCTCCAATATCTTGGAGGCGATGGGCGCAATATCGTTGGGCGACGAAACGTCATCGAGGAATACCGCAAACTCGTCTCCGCCAAAGCGGGATACAGTATCCCCCCCGCGCATGCCCGTGCATAACCGCTGGGCCAACGCCTGGAGCAGGCGATCTCCCAGCTCGTGGCCCAGGGTGTCGTTAACCAGCTTAAAGCGATCCAAATCCAAAAAAAGGACGGCCGCGACCCGCTCGTGCCACTGCAAACGGCTGAGCGCGCGCTCTAAGCGCTCCATAAACAAGGCCCGATTCGGCAGATCGGTCAGAACGTCGTGGTTCGCAAGATAGTGCATGCGCTCTTGTATCTGCATGCGCTCGGTGATGTCCTTGCCGGCCGACACATAATGCGTGATCACACCGGCATCGTTGGTAAGAGGCGCAATAGTGACCTCTTCATAGTAAAGATTTCCGCTCTTCTTTCGGTTAATAAAGACATCACGGTAGACTTCGCCGCGACCCAGAACCGCCCAAAGGTCGCTATAAAATTGTCCGTCGTGCTTCCCCGATTTCACAATTCGCGGCGTTTTTCCGATCGCCTCATCGCGACCGTAGCCGGTAATCGTCTCAAACGCCGGGTTGATATATTCGATCACGCCATCCGTATTGGTAATACAAATAGAGTCTGCGGTCTGTTCCACCGCGCTAGAGAGCTTACGAATAGCGACCTCGGCTTGTTTGCGCTCGCCGATCTCTGCTGTGAGCGCCACCGTCCGCTCCGCTACGAGCCTTTCCATATGTTCGTATAGTCGTGCGCGCTCCAGGGCAATGGCCACCTGATTGCCAACGCCGTGGAGTGTTCTTAAATCCGCGTCGTCGAACATCTGGGCATTGCTACCTACGAGGTTCATAACCCCAAGGCACCGGTCGCCGATCCATAAAGGCACGCTGGCATGCGACATGGCGTTGTTACCATGCCCGCCCAACGATTGCAGGTGCTCGCATTCCGCCACGTTCCGGGCATCTCCGAATTCCCCGCGCAATAACTGCCGATGACACGAACAGTCACCCGCCAAGATCGTGGCAATATCGAGACCCGACGGAAGATTACGCGCGGCTACTAGGCGCAACTTTCCGCCTGGCTCTTGCAGCACGATCCAACCACCGTGCGTCCCAGGCAGCTCTAAGGCGCGCTCCAGCGCCCGCTCGGCTACTTCACTCTCGGTAGCCGCACCGTTTAGGCCCACGGCAATGCGGTACAGGCCGCTGAGTGACTGGTTCGATCGCGCCAATTCCTTCTGACGGACCTTCAGTTCATCATTGATGTGGACGGCCTCTTCGTAAATCGAGACCATCAGGTCCACAATCTGCTGGCGCTCGGCGTTGATGAAGTGTTTTTTGCCACCCAGCAGGATTTCGACCCCCATCTCCACCTTCTGGCTCTTGCGAAGGGTCTGATTTATGAGGATATGCTCGATGCGCGCGAGCAGATATTTTTCGTCATAGGGTTTACGGATAAAGTTGTCCGCCCCACATTCGAGGCCCTTCATGACATCGTGGGCGCTCGCCAAAGATGTCACCAGCATCACCGGGATCGCCTTTAAGGTGTTGTCGGACTTAATGGCCTTGCACAGTTCATAACCATCCATGCGCGGCATAACGACATCGCTAATGACCAGTGCGGGCTTGTGTTGGTGGGCCATGAGCAGCGCCTGCTCGCCGTTGGTAGCGAGCGCCACATGAAAGTTGTGTTCCTCGAGAAGCTGGCGAAGATACTCTGCTTGGGTCGGGCTGTCCTCGACAATCAGGATGTCCGCCCCACTATCCCTTCCCTTCTTCTTGGACCCGCGCTTTACGACCATAGCCCATCCCCCACGTCTTAAACACAGCCATCGTCAGTATCGATAACGCTTCCCCTGACCATACAATGTAGGCGGTGCGATAAACAACTTATCGCCTTTCTGGGGCTCGCACCTACTCTCTGATGGAGTACCGCTTTGACGGCGGCAGCAAAGCCGCGCCCAAGTTCCTAACTATGAGGACCGGACCCTGATTTCCGGGCGCCGAGAACCTGAAGCATGGTCGCAATTCCATCGAGACCCAAGACATGCGTGGCGCCCCCCAGTCGAATAGCCTCGCCAGGCATACCATGAACGATAGAGCTCGTTGCATCCTGCGCGATTGTCACGGCCCCATGGTCCTTCATCACCTTAAGCTCCTCTGCGCCATCCTTCCCCATGCCCGTAAGGAGGATGCCAGCCGCGTTCTTCCCATAGGCATTAGCCACCGAACGAAACAGGAAGGCAACCGACGGTTGGTGGCGTTTGACGGCCTCGTCCGACGTAAGATAAATCACGCCACCGCGCTGCACCCCCATATGAAACCCGTCAGGTGCCACATAGACGACCCCCGGCCTGACGGGCTCGCCATGACGCGCAACGCGCATCGCCACGGCACAAGTCCCCGCGAGCCAGTCCACCAGGCCTTGCAAGAAGCCCGCGGCAATATGTTGCACGACCACAATGGGCACCGGAAAACTGCACGGGAGCCGGGAGAGAATCGCCTGGAGCGCCTGTGGTCCGCCCGTTGAGGCACCGATGGCTATGATATCGATAGGCCCCGGAACGACGGCACTGTCCGTTAACATCCGGGTCGGCATCTGAGTCGCAGCCCGGGTAGCCCGCGAGCGCGCCCAACGCTTCACGACTTTGACCTCTGCCATCAACTTCACCGTCTCTATGAGACTTTTGGCCGTCGCCCCATATTGCGCATGCCCAAGGCCCATCGGTCTCGGCAATACGGTAAGCGCGCCCGCCTCCAGGGCACGAAAGGTGGTCGCCACCTCGCCGGCCGTGCTGCTGCCGCTTACGATAATAATCGGTACGGGACAGGTCTCCATAATCCTCCTGGTGGCCTCGAAACCATCCATCTTGGGCATATGGATGTCCATGGTAATCAGGTCTGGACGCTTGCTCCGCGCGGCCTCCAACGCCTCCTCGCCGTCGACCGCAGTCCCGATGACGCGGATCTCCGGATCCGCGCTTAGGATATGAACGAGGAACTCGCGGACGACTGGAGAATCCTCCACCACTAATACATTAATCACGGCCATAACCTCGTAGCCTACCCAAGACGGGTGCGTGTGCTGCGTCCGGCCTCACACCCACCGCAAACCCGGCCTTACGAATGAGGTCCTGAGCTCTCGAGAGACGCCCGTCCATGGTCGGTCTCTTGCACCAATGGGTGCCATACGCTCGGAACCCCCGTCTACCTCTGATTTCCGGTCTCGTGAGCCTCGGCCCGAATCAACGCGGGCTTTACGTGGCCGGTGATCGATCGCTACGCAATCGGCCAATACCGCCCCGTGTCGCCGCGTGCCCACCCGGAGGCCTTCACAACCACTCACCCGACACCTTGCTGAAACTTTCTCGCCCTCTGATCGGCAGGCAGTCTCCTCCACGTGCCGCCGACCGCCACGACCTTCGCCTTTATCCTTTTGCGATCCCCCGGGACCCTCCGGCTACCCACGCCCACGAGTCACTGCGAACGCCACTTCGAATCGACCCCTTTCATCTTGTCGGTACGCGCCGAGCCCGCACCCCACCGCCCGATCCTCATACCGGTCCGCCAGTTCACGTAAGCCTCGCTATGGTCTCTAAAAGATTACTCTGATCAAAGCTGCTCTTGACGATATAGGCGTTAGCGCCGACATCTACGCCGCGCTCGCGATGCTCGCGGGACTCTAGGGCCGTTACCAACACCACCGGTAGGGCGGCGAGATCGCGCGTAGCGCGTATTTTTGCGGTCAGGTCAAACCCATCCATCCGGGGCATCTCGACGTCTGATACCACAAGATGGAAGTCTCCAGTTTTGAGCAAGGTAAACGCCTCTACCCCGTCTACCGCCGTCGTGACATCGTAACCGGCCGATTCCAGGATATTCTTCATCAACATCCTGGCGGTAATCGAGTCCTCGGCCACGAGAACGGACAATCGTTCCGCCGCATCGTCGGCCACACCGGCGCCGGTATCGGGTACCGCCTTCACATGCAAAGCAGACTTCATAACATCTGAGACATTCAAGATGGGCGCCACCTCGCCGGTCCCAAGCACCGTGGCACCGGCCACATTGCGCACACGCACAAGCGGCGCACCGAGGTTTTTGACCAGGATTTCCTGTTCACCCTCCACCGCGTCGATCCGGAAGGCCATGCGCTCGGCGCCTAAGTTCAGAATCACGATAGACGATCCCGGAACCACACCCGCCTTTTCGCTGCCATGGGGAATCTCTAGGATATCTGCGAGCCACACCAACGCCAGGATCTTTCCTCCGACCTGGATCGTCTCGCGGTTTTCCGCCGTCTTGATGTCGCCATCCTGCGCCCTCAACACCCGCTCCACATGAGCGATAGGCAACACAAAAATACGTCCTGACACGCGTGTCAGCAAACCGCGAACCGTCGCCAGCGTGACTGGTAATACCAGCCGAAAAGCGGTTCCGGCATCGACCTCGCTCGCCACAGAGACGGTGCCGCCCAAGGCCTCGACCTTCTCGCGCACAATAGCCAAACCCAATCCGCGGCCCGATAAATCCGTAATAATGGGGCTTGTCGACACGCCTGAGCGGAACATGAGCGACAAGACCGCAGCGTCGTTCAATTCGTCGGCATTCTCGCGCGTAATCGCGCCGATCTTGACCGACGCCGACTTAATGCTGGCGCCGTCGATGCCGACCCCATCATCCGAGATCAAGACGTCCACCTTGCCGCCATTGGTGTGCGCAATGACGATCGTAATCGTCCCGCAACGAGGCTTCCCCTTGCGTACCCGCACGTCCGGGTCCTCGATCCCATGGTCTATGGCATTGCGCACCATATGGATCAATGGATCCTTCAAGCCCTCGAGGACGCGCTTATCAATGGCAATCTCGCCGCCGTGCACCACAAGCTGCGCCTCCCGCCCCTTGTCACGCGAGAGATCACGCACCACTTTCGGGAGCATTTCCAGCAATGATACGAACGGCAACATCAGCAGCTGCTTCGTGTTGCTGAGCAGGTGGTCGACCATGCCACTTAGTACCCGATGGTCCTGCTCGATCGCCTGCGCCATAAGCGCGACTTGGTCGTCGAAGGTCCGAACGTGCAGGCTATGTTGTTCCAGGCTACTGGCAAGCTTTGCCAGTTCCGCGACATACGCGCTTGCGCGCGCCGCCGACCCGTTCCGCCCGTCTGCCACACTTGCGGCCCGCTCCAGGACGCGCGCCTCGTGATAGGTCTCCTTGGACTCCTTATTCCAAACCTTCAGCGCCCCGCCGAATGCCCGCCATTCATGAACTCGCTGACCGAGCGAGTGCTTTAACGACAACAGTTCCTCTACTTGCAACAACAGCGCATCAAGCTGGCTCGCCTCTATACGGATCGACGTGCCTTGCGCGGAACCCGCTCGATTGAGCGCCTCGGCCGGTTGATCGGCGGGGGTGGGTGCCTGGGGTGGCGCCGTAGACTTCAACTCGGCCTTTGCCGCCTTTTTGGGCGCCCGACGCCTTTTGGGGCCCGACGGTGGCGGTGGCGGTGGCGCGGGCGCGCGCCCCGCCAGGGCGCGGGCGAGCAACGCCTTCAGGTCCGCGGCGCGCCGGTCGTTGGCCGAACCCTCCCCGGCGCCGGCATCGACCAACATGGCGCGCAGGCCATCTAATACGCGGTGCCAAACATCCAAAAGCTCGGCCGACACCGATAACCGCTCACTCTTCAATTCAAAAAGCGCTTCTTCTAAGGACTGGCACACGGACTCCACCGGCGCCACATTCACGGCCCGCGCCGCACCCTTCAGGCTGTGTGCCTCGCGAAACAGGGTCTCGACCAGATCTTGCGAGACACCCGTACCCGCGGACTGCTCTAGATCGAGCAGCAACGATGTCATGGTCTTAAGGCGATCATCCGCCTCAGATCGAAACGTCGCCAGGAGCCGCTTTAAGAATACGTCTTTCTGTTCTGCCATAGCGCTCCTACATTATCGGGAGACCGCAAGTTCATATCTTGTACCGTTCGATCAACTGCTTTAGTTTCTGGCCAAACTCATTTAGGGCATGCGCGGAGATCTCGGCCTGTTTTGTGCTCATCATATTCTGCGTGCTGGCCTGCTTGATGTTGTCCATGGCTAGCGCTACTTGATCCATGCCCACAAGCTGCTGTTGGCTGGAGGCGGCGATCTGGGTGGCGGCTTGCGCCGCCTCGGCGATGCTATCGGCCAAGGAGCGCAGCGATTCGCCAGCGGCTATCGACTGCGTGACGCCCGCCTCCACGGCCTTGCTGCCTTGCTCGGTGGCCATGACCGCAGCCCCTGTGGCCTTTTGGATATCGCTCAAGATCGCCCGGACCTGGGCCGTCGCCTGTTTCGATTGCTCCGCGAGGCTCCTAATCTCTTGCGCTACGACCGTAAATCCGGCTCCGTGCTCGCCGGCCTTGGCGGCTTCGATCGAGGCGTTGACGGCGAGTAGATTGGATTGTTCAGCCAGATCGTTCACAGTGGTGGTGATCTCGCCTATCGTCTGACTTTGTTCAGAGAGTTGCACGATACTCTCGGCTACGGACTCCATCTGCTCGCGGATGCGGTTCATACCCTCACCCATATCGTCCATCACCTTACGGCCACTCTGGGCGACCTGCGCCGCCCTTTGCGCGCTCTCGGATACCTGCCGAGCCTTGTGGCTAGAGAGTTGTGCCGTCTGCTTTACCTCTTCTACCGTCGTCCCCGTCTCGCTCACCGACGTGGCGGTCTCGGCGGCCCCGGAAGCCACTTGGGTCGTGGCGGCTAGGATCTCGCTCGCCGACGAGGCAAGGACCGTGGTGCCTTCGCGAATATCGTCGCCGAACCGTTTGAGTATCTGAAAGACGCTCAAGGTCAAAAAGAATCCGGCGCCCAATACTAGCATCGACGCCAATAAGGCGCCGACCGTCATGGCGAGAACCGTATAGTGAGAGCTTGCCTTCGCCCGCACCTCCCGCTGGCCTAACAGCGTACGTTCGGTGTGCTCCATGCGATCGAGGATGTTGTAAATGGCCACCATCGTATCTTGGCGCTGGCTGGCCAGTGCGACTAAGCGCGCCGGGCCAAACCCTTTGGACTGGCGCAGATGGATGGCGGTCTTGTACGCCTTCAGCTGTTGCGCAACCAACTTCTTGACCTTGCCGATTCGCCCCTGTTCCTCCATATTGTCTTGGGTGAGCTCCGTCAGCATCCGCAAGGATCCGTCGATCTTATCTAAGGCCTTGTGGTAGCGTCCTAGGGCCGCAGACCTGCCCGTAATCAGATAGTTGCTTTCCCCCGCTGCGGCATCTTGCAGCTCAAACCTGACCCGCCAGAGGCTCGCAATGACCATATAGGTATGCGTAACCCATTGGCTGGTGCTGTCCCGGGTCTTGGTATCCTTGTACGATATGCCGGCCAATATGAAGAGGATCAGCAAGATCGAAAACAAGGCAACCCAAATTCTTATGCCTATCAGCCGCTTCATAATTCATTTCCCCTTAACTGTTGCGCTAAACCTTTAAGAAACGCATTCGACCCACATCGCTTGCCTAGGGTTAACCGACCACTAAGCGAAAACTTCCGGTAGCGATACCCCGTCTTGATCCGCACCATGCGAAAATCTGACAGCGCGCCGTCTGACTCCCGGCGGCCACCCGTGCTGCCTCTCGCTCGAGGCGACCTTGAGCGGCGGGCGATCGCTCTTGCTCACAACATCGCCACCTCATACCACCGTGACATCGCGAGCACCCGGCTAAAACCCGCCAGTCCCCCACCCGCTTGCACCGCCTAGTCTGCGGATGGCCCCCACCCACCCGCGCCTTGGTACGCCTTCATCGATCCAGATCGCACATACGGGCGGACCTTCGCGTACTCTCTCTGCGAGACGCTTGGCGCAAGCACCTTGGTCTGCGCGGTCTTCGCGTAAATAGACGAAATCATGACCATACCACGCGTGCGTACACCGCCAATGGCCGGAGGCTCGCGCACTGACGATGACTGCCAAAGCCGGCCATGCACCCCCATCTACCCGATAACGGTCTCCTGCACACAGATCGTCGTGTCCGACAGGAGTTTCCCTACGTCCAAAATCACCACTCGCTCCGTTGTCACCCCGACAAGGTAATCTGCCCTAATACCCGTAAGCGTCGACACCGATGGTTGAATCTCTTTACGGTGAAGCATACGGACTCCGAGTATCGTATCGGCGAGTATGCCCATCTCCAGGCCGTGCCCCTGGATGATCACCACCTTATTAAGATCCGTTAAGCCCTTTTCCGGAAGATCAAACAATCTTTTAATATCGATTACCGAGATAATACGGCCACGGACGTTGATGACGCCTAAGACAAACGCCGGGGTGCAGGGCAGTGGCGTGATATCGGTCAACGGATAAATCTCGCGAACTGAGGTCGCGACTATCGCGTATCGTTCGTGGGCAAGCGAGAATTCCACCACCTCCAGACGCTCAGCAGGGGTGGCCTCGATCAGCGGCGTGCGCGCAATCAGTCGGGCGCGCTCCCGAAAAATATCTTCCCGTTGTGCCGGCGTCGGCGCCCAGTCTTGATCAAGCGCCGCGGCGGCATCCGCCAAACGACGGTGCACGCCCGCCCAGTCCACATGGCCTGCCGCAGCCACGGGCCGCGTGGTCCTTCTGCCGGTCATGCCGCCTCCCCTTTAACAGCCGTTGCCCGAATAAGATCCAAAAGCTGGCCGGCGGTCGACCCCTCCGATTCCGGGGGGTATTCATCGCGCCCGTACCGAGCAAGGCTTGCCTGCGCGTTGCGGAAATGTCTTTGCGAGTCGCGTTCGTTCCCCTGGTGAGACATCAGCGTGCCCAACAAAAAATGGGCGACGGCGAAATCCGGATCCAGATAGAGTGCGCGCCGCAAAGACGCTACCGCGTCTGTGGGCATGCCTTGCTCTTGGAGGATAATGCCCAGAAGATAGTGCGCAGCCGGCAAAAGCTTATCTTTCGTAGTGGCCTTTTCCGCCCAAGCGCGCGCCTCGGAAAGCCGCCCGCCATTCGCCAACATTCGCGCCAACCGCACCATCACCCCGACCCGATCTGGCTCCCGAGCCAATAAGGCAAGAAGTGTGTCGACCGTCTCCACGTCAGCGCGTGCATCGCGCGGCATCGAGGCCTGCGCTGACGCATCGGGTACGACCGTCGACCACACATGATCGACGCTATCGGCAAGCGTGGTGGCCATGATCGGCGAGCCAGGGTCGCTCGCCACAGCCGGCACTGGGCATGGCGGCTCGACGAACAGCGGTCCATCCGCGACCAATCTAGACGCCAGCGCATGATCATCGGCACCGGGCTTTTGATAAAGAATCGCGCCCGGGAGCATGACGGTCGTAAAGCGATGAAACAGCGTCTGCGAGGCCTCGCTCGGGCTTACGATCAGCCATCCGCCACAGACTAGGCAATCATAGAGATGATCTATGGCCCGCTGCGCACGCTCTGCAGAAAAATACATCAGCACATTCCGACAAAAGATCACGTCCATCGCGTTCGTATTCGTGAGGAGCGAAGGGTATACGTCTTCGGCCAGATTGAGGTAGGAATACGTGACCTGACGGCGTGCCTCGATATCGATCTGGAATCGCCCCGACGTGCCTTCCTGAAAATATCGCTCTTTGACCCACGACGGCGTCGCCCGAAACGACCACGGGCTATATAAACCCTTTTCTGCCTTTCGCAGGAAGTGGGGATTGATGTCGGTGGCCAGAAGCGTGATCGCCCAGTCATCCCAATCGGGGAGTTTTCGCCGGAGCAAGATGGCAAGCGAATAGGGCTCCTCGCCCGTACAGCACCCAGCACTCCAGATACGCAGGCGCTTTTCCTTGCCTCGGCGGCGACGAATCAATTCCGGCAAGATCGTCATCTCAAGGGCATCAAAGCTTTTCTCGTCGCGGAAGAAGTAGGTCTCCCCCACCGTCAAGTAACTGGCCAGCAGCTCAATATCCGACCTCGTGGGCGTGCGCGACATCAGCCACTCGATGCCTGCCTGTATGTCTGGTTGGGCGAGATCGTCAAGGGCGGAACGCACGCCGCGCTCCAGATCACCCCAGCGTCGTGGGGGAAAATGGAGTCCTAGTGTCGCCGCAATAAAGTCGCTAAATCGCGACATGAGATCGGTGGGGATTTTGGGCTCACCGCTCATTGCGGGCGCCCCGCTGGATCCGGTAACGCGTGATCAAGCGCTTGTTCTTCCTCAAGCGCCAGAAACGTATCGAGGTTGTGGATTAGGATCAAGCCATCTTCGAGCTTGACGACCCCTTCGACATATTCCATATCAGGTAAAATAAAGGGGGAATGGACTACTTGATTCTGGGGCAGCTCGATCACGCCCATCGTTGCGTCCACGAGGAGCGCGATAGTGCGCCGTGCCGTGCGCGCGACGATCATATGATCGCTCAGCGCCATCTCCCGCTCAGGTAAACGAAACCGCCTACGAATATTGATGACGGGTATCACCCGCCCTTGAACATTGATGACCCCGGCGATAATCGCAGGCGCCGCCGGCAAGTGCACAACCTCCACCGCACGGATCACTCTCTCTACCTGTGCGAGATATAACGCGTAGCGTTGTCCGGCCAACATCAAGCCCACTATAAGATTGGATGCTCTCATCGACTATTCCGGATAAACTCCATGGCGCGTCGCCTATCTGCCCATATAGCATTGTAACTTCCTGATTTTATAGCTTAGTTTAAAGGATTCATCATAGCAAGCCCGGGCCTTGACTCCCTCTAGGGCCTCCTCCAGTGCGTCATAAGCCGACCCTATTTATTCCCGCAACCCATTGTCCACCGCCCGGTCGCAGGCCATGCGGGCGCGTAGCCGCTCCCGGATCACTCCGCTTTCGGTCGCGTACCCGCCGGTGGCCACCTTGCTTTTCACAACATTCACCATCTCATCGGGCAAGGTAATACGGAATGGCTGGGTAGTGCGCGCAATGACCGTCAGACCGAATCGAGCAGAATGGAATCCTACTCCGTCCGTGGCTGTTCGGTCCTAGTGACAACGCGGTGAGCCGCTGCATGCTCAAGGAGCGATCCCGCAAGGAGCGTTAGTGGGCAGCTACTCGGCGGTAACGGGTGAGCTTGACTAGGCACATATAGCCCACGGTTCCCGGAGTTTGCGCCGTCCTCGCCGTGTTCTCACGGGTGCGGCCATACTACCCCGCTGTACATCGCGGACTGCCGGTGATGCCCGCAGCTAACATCCTCCCCACAGGCCTGCGCAAGAGCCTTTTTCGGGACTCCCTCCAGAAGGTTTGAGATCGACCTTATGGTCCCGCAGACCGGCCCCTGCAAGCCGCCCACAGACCCGCCAAAATGTGCGATAATATCGCTTTCAGGTTCCAGGGAGGCTGGAAGCGATTTTACCCTTCTTCCAACCTATGGGACGATCTGCCAAGGAGGCGAAAATGACTACTCGTGAAGAGGAACTGAAAGCTACCATCGACGACCTAACCCATGAGGGCAAGGGCATCCTCGCAGCCGACGAGAGCACCCCGACCATAACCAAACGGTTTAGCGCCGCCGGTATCGAATGCACCGAGGATACGCGGCGCGCCTACCGCGAGTTGTTGTTGACCACCCCCGGGATCGGCAGTCACATCGGCGGCGTAATCTTGTATGAAGAGACCCTCGGACAAAAGACAAACGATGGGGTTTTGTTAGCGGAGGTTGCCAGACGCCAAGGCATCGTGCCAGGCATCAAGGTCGACAAGGGCCTTACCGATCTGGTCAATGCCCCCGGCGACAGGATTACCCAGGGGCTAGATGGGCTCGCCGAACGGCTCGCTCACTACAAACAGCGGGGCGCCCGTTTCGCCAAATGGCGCAACGTCTACCCCATAACCAATACCAATCCGACGCTACTGGGCATCAAGGCAAACGCCGAGATGCTGGCGCGCTACGCGGCGCTCTGCCAAGAGCAGGGCCTGGTACCGATCGTCGAGCCCGAGGTCCTGCTCGATGGGGACCACACGATCGAACGTTGCGCCGAGGTGACCGAGGCCGTCCAGCATGCGGTATTCCATGCACTACACCGCCATTACATCAAGATGGAGTACATCATCCTAAAACCCAATATGGTAACGCCGGGCAAGGCGAGCCCGCACAAGGCCAGCCCCGAGGAGGTCGCTCGCTATACGGTCATGATCCTGCGGCGCACGGTCCCGGCGGCCGTGCCCACGATCAATTTTCTCTCCGGCGGCCAGAGCCCGCAAGAGGCGACCCGCAACCTAAACGCCATCAATATCGCCTACCCCAAGGCGCCGTGGGGATTGAGCTTTTCCTTCGCACGCGCCTTACAGGACACGGTCTTGACCACTTGGGCTGGAGACCCAAAGAACACCATAGCGGCGCAACACATCCTCCGTCGGCGCGCAGAGCTAAACGGTCTGGCATGGCTTGGCCAATACACCGAGCTTATGGACAGAACGACCTGAGGCGGGACCCGGAAGCGATAGGGCGAGCCCCATCACGCCGGGTCCCTTAGGCAAATAACGGGAGGACCCCTAGGGGTGTACAGACACTACCAGGCCGCGTCGGGGCGCACGTTAGACCCACTCTTGATCGCCCGCCAGAATTCGGCCCCGCTCGACCGTGCCAGGCGGCATGGTCTGGTCGGACTCGGTCTAAACTCCCGTCATGATGGCCTTAAGGACGGCTTGCGGATAGCTTTTAGCTAAGCTGGTCCTTCGGAGACCATAAAATGATCGCCGAGCCATTATCGGGCCCTTAGCGTGTGGCTCCGATCGTAGCCCTAGGTTACAATCAACGGATAACTAGCCAATCCATAAGCGGGAGATCGATAACATGTACGCGCGCATTCTCGTAGCCATTGACGGCAGCTCCACCTCTGATCGGGCCTTGCAAGAGGCGATCGCTCTGGCCAAGGATCAGAAGGCCGAATTGCGCCTCGTCCATGTGGTCGATAGAGCCCCTCTGGCCCCTGACTATATCGAACTGGTAGATGAGAGCGAGATCGACAAGATCTTTACCGAGGCTGGCCAGAAAGTCGTGGCAGACGGGCTCGCACAGACCAAGGCTGCCGGCATCACCGCTACCTCCACGCTCCTCCAGACAGTAGCGGAACGTGTGGCGAACGTCATCATAGACGAGGCCAAACACTGGCCTGCCGATCTTATTATCGTGGGGACGCACGGTCGCCACGGGATCGGCCATTTCTTCTTAGGCAGTGTGGCCGAGGGCGTGTCTCGCAATGCCGCGATGCCGGTGCTCCTTATCCGTAGCCAGTAAGGCCGATACGCAGCCGCAAGGGCCGGCGCCCCGAGACTGCCTAACCACCCAGACAGAAAATCCTGTGTGCCGGGATTGTAGCAGGCCCGGGCGCCCTTACACTTGTGGCGCGTCGCGTCGTGACTTGACGAGCCTGCGCTTTCCGAGTAGCGGGCGCCGATCCCGTGACCATACCGACCAAACTCGCCGCGCACCGAGCGCCGCGAGCGCACGGTAACGCGGCGTTAAGGACAGACGACAAGCGCGCCTTAAGATCGCTTTAACTCAAACGGTGTCGGAAAAGCCAGGTGGCCATCGCCATACAGGCAACCCCGATCAGCGCAAGCGGGATATATTGGTTCCAGAGCACACTGACACCATCGCCTTCCAGGAAGACCCCGCGCAGAATCACGAGAAAGAACCGCAAGGGATTCAAATAGGTCAGGTATTGCACGGCCTTCGGCATGTTGGCGATCGGGGTCGCAAAGCCCGAAAGAATGATCGAGGGCACGAGAAACAAAAACACGCCCAGCAGGCCCTGTTGCTGGGTCGCGCAGGCCGAGGAAATCGCAAGCCCGACCCCGATTGCCGCCAACAGAAACAGGAACAATCCCAAATATAAAGCGAGAAGGCTGCCCACTAAGGGCACGCCAAACCAAGGCACTGCGACTAGGATAATGGCCGTGGCCTCCAGGCCGGCGATCAGGAATCCTGGCAAGGCCTTGCCCAAGAGAATCTCGAAGGGCTCCAGCGGGGTCACCAGCAATTGATCGAAGGTGCCGGCCTCGCGCTCGCGCGCTACCGAAAGCCCGGTCACCAGCATCGCCACCACCAGGGTCAGCAGACCCACGATCCCGGGCACTATGAACCAGCGCGAGTGCAAATTGGGATTGAACCACGCTCGCATCGTCACCAGGGCCTTCGGGTGCGGCCAACCGTGGCTGGCCGCCCAATGCGCATTAAAGGATTGAGTAATGGCGTTGATGTCGTTTAGCGCAAGCAAGGCGGTATTGGAGTTGCGCCCATCGATCCAGACCGCGACGTGCGCGCTCCGATGGAGTGCGAGATCCTGACTAAATCGCGAATCGATCCGAATCACCGCGAGCGCCTCTTTATCGCTCAAGATACTGGCAAGCCTGCGATCGGTGGTAAGGAACCTCACGACCCGAAACGAGCGGGCGCCTTGGAAGCGGGCGATCAACGCCCGCGAGGCCCCACCGGAGTCTTGGTTGTAGATCACGATCGGCACATGAACGAGATTAAACGTGGCGGCGTAGCCAAATACCAGGAGCTGCAGGATCGGCGGCCCGATCAACACCATGCGGCTTGCCTTGTCCCGCAACAGTGCCAGAAACTCCTTTACGACCAAGGCACGCACCCGATACCACCGCATCAGTCCAGCCTCTTTCGCGAGATACGCGCGACCAATATGAGGAAAAAGGCGGCTATGACCATCAATGCCGCGGAATTTTCCAGAATGACGGGCCACACGTTCCCGGCCAAAAAGACCGTCTGCAGAATCGCTACGAAATAACGGGCAGCGACGATACGCGTCAGGATCTGGATCGGCAGCGGCATGGAGTGAATATCAAAAAGGAAACCGGAGAGGATAAAGGCCGGCAGATAAGACACTACGATGGCGACCATAGCGGCTACGAACTGATTCTTGGCAATCGTCGAGATCAACAGGCCCGCGCCGAGGGCGGTCAGCAGAAAAAGGGCAGCACATACGAACACGACCCACAAAGAACCGACCAGCGGCACCGCAAAGAGCCAGACAGCCATGGCCACCGACAAGGCCATGCTGCCCATCCCCAAAAGAAAATAGGGGATCAGTTTGCCAAGCAGGATCTCACCCATCTGCGCTGGCGAGGCCATAAGCGCCTCCATGGTCCCGCGCTCCCATTCGCGGGCGACTACAAGGGCTGTGAGCAGCGCCCCGATCAGCGTCATGATGATGGCCACCAGACCAGGGACTAAGTAGTCGTGGCTGCGCAGGCCAGGGTTGAACCAGACCCGACTTTGGATATCGACGGGTACCGTCAACGCCTGCCCATGGCGCGCCGCCTCTTGCTGCAACCACGTAGCCCAGACCCCCTGAACGTAACCCTCGATGATATGCGCGCTATTGGCGTCGACGCCATTGACGATCACAGCGATCGTGGCCGGTCTCTGACTCAAGACCGTGCGACTAAAATCGCCGCGCAGCCACACAATGCCGTCGACTTGGCGCTTCATCAGGGCCTTACGGGCACTGACAATATTCGTGTAGACGACTGGATCAAAATAGGCCGAGCGATTAAAGCCTGCCCACAAGGCGCTGGTCTCGGCCGTCGGCCGACTGGCCACGAGCGCGATCGGGACATGCCGCGCATCGAGCGATACCCCGTACCCGAACAGCAGCAGCAGAAAGAGTGGCATGACGAACGCAATGGCGATGGCGGATGGATCGCGCAGGACCTGCAAGGCCTCTTTACGAATCAGTCCGCGAATGCGCTGAAGGTTCAAGAGGCCCTCCGCGTCTGCGCCTCATGGGCCTCGACCAAGGCCACGAAGGCGTCGTCCATGCTGGGGTCTGGAATCTCGGCGCTACGCGCCTGCGCGCGGATGCCGGCGGGGGTGCCGGCTGCCAATATGCTGCCGAGTACCATCAAGACGAGCATATCGCAATACTCGGCCTCTTCCATGAAATGGGTGGTCACCATGATTGTGACCCCGCTATCGGCCAGCGCGTTGATGCGCCCCCAGAACTCCCGGCGCGCGACGGGATCCACGCCCGAGGTCGGCTCGTCTAAAAAAAGGATCTCCGGCTCATGAATCAACGCGCAGGCTAGTGCCAGACGCTGCTTGAAACCCAGCGGAAGCTCGACTGCGTTGGTATCAAGGTAGGGTTCTAGCTCCAAGGCCTCGGCCGCCCATCGCAGGCGGCCCGCGCGACGCGCCCCGCGCAGGCCATAGGTGGCGGCGAAGAAGGCGAGGTTCTGGGCGACACTCAAATTGCCGTAGAGCGAAAACTTTTGCGACATGTAACCGATATGGCTACGGGCCTGCGCCGCAGCCGTACGCCCGTCGATGCCCGCGACCATGAGGCCCCCGGAAGACGGTGGCAGCAGCCCGCAGAGCATCCGAAAGGTCGTGGTCTTCCCGGCCCCGTTTGCGCCGAGCAGACCAAAAATCTGCCCGCGCTCCACCTGAAAACTGACCCCTTTCACGGCCTCGAACGCACCAAAGGAGCGGCGCAGATCGTGGACCTCGATCATCGGCCGATCCGCAGACCGCGGCGCCGCCTGCTGGGTGGGTGTCGTAATCGAGGGGCTGCGGGCACCGGCGGGCGTCCCTTCATAGAGAATTTCCATAAAGGCGTCCTCGAAACGAGCCGGGACGCTCGCAAACACGATCTCGGCCAAATCTGGGAGGCCTTGGCCTGGGTGCAGTACCGCCCGCACGCCATCGCGCTGAACGACGGTATCGACAAATTCGGGCCGATCCTTGAGTGCCGCCAAGACGGCCCGTCGGTGCAGGCGCGTCGATGTCGCCACGAAACTGCGCCCGGTCGCGCGATCGCGCAAGCTCGCCGGACTGCCCTGATCGCGTATCCGGCCATTCTGGATAATAAACACGTGCTGACAACGCTCGGCCTCGTCTAGATACGCAGTCGAGATCAGCGCGGTCATCCCCTCTTTGGCGACTAGGTTTGAGACGATCACCCACAGCTCGCGGCGCGATATCGGGTCGACGCCTACGGTCGGTTCGTCTAGTAGCAGCAGTCGCGGTGGGCGGATCAAGGTGCAGGCGAGCCCGAGCTTTTGTTTCATGCCCCCGGAAAGATCGCCCGCCAACCGGCGACCAAACGGTCCCAGACCCGTAAGGCGCAAAAGCTCGGCATAACGCGCCGGGCGATTCGCACTCGGAAAGGCGTGCAGATCCGAGAATAGGTCGAGGTTTTCCTGAACCGTCAGGTCCTCGTAGAGGCCAAACCGCTGCGGCATATAACCCACCGCCCCCTCGATTGCCTCGGCGGGCCTACCGCTATTGCGCCCAAGCGTCACGACCGTGCCCGTGTCCGGCAAAAAGAGGCCAGCGGCTAGCCGCATAAGCGTGGTCTTGCCCGCGCCATCGGGGCCCAGTAAGCCGGTGATCCCGCCTGCGGCGACACTGAGGCTTACCTCGGACACGGCCGCTACCCGCTGGCGGCCAGCACGAAAGGATTTGCTGACACCCGTTAGCACCAAAACGGGCGCGGTCATCCTAGGGCTCGCAGGGGTGGCTCGCCGAAGCGGTATGCGCCGGAGAGGTCAGCGGGATCACCACCGTGACTGGCATGCCCAGACGCAAGGCACCGGTCGGGTTACACGCATAGGCCCGCACCTGATAGACCAGTTGGCTGCGTAACTCGGTGGTCTCCACAGTCTTTGGCGTAAATTCGGCAGTCGGCGAGATATAGCCGATCCAACCCTGGAAACGCCGGTTCGGAAAGTCCGCATTCTCAAGATCCGCGCGCATGCCAGGCTTGATCTGCGCAAGCTCGGTCTCCGGAATATACGCGCGCGCCCACACCGGATTATCGAGCGCGATAGTAAAGACCGGCGTTTGTGGTGTCGCCATGTCGCCGGGCTCTAGGATGCGATCTTCGATCATGCCGGCTGACGTCGCGTAGAGCTTGGTATCGGCCAATTCGCGCAGCGCTAGGGCGAGCGTCCCTTGTGCGACCCCGAGCGCTGCGCGGGCGGCGGCAATGTCTTCCTTGCGTGGGCCTTTTATGGCGAGGATCAAGGCCTGCCGATCGGCACGCAAGATCGCCTGGGCCGCCTGCATCGTGCGCCTTGCGTTATCGACCGCCTGATGCGAGACATAATGCGAGGCGAGCAGGATCGCCAATCGGTGATAGGTGAGTTGCGCGTTGCGCCAATCCGTAGTCGCCCCCGCCACCCGGGCACGCGCGGCGATGATCTCTTCGGGGCGACTCCCGGCGAGCAGTCGCGCCAGGATCTCCCGTTGCTGGGCCACCTGGGCCTGGGCCTTCAAGACCGCATCTTGGAATCGAACCGGATCGAGCGTCGCCAGCAAAAGCCCCGGGTGCACCCGCTCGCCTTCCTCGACTGCCACCGTCTGGATCCGCCCGGCGTCATTGAAGGCCATCTGTACCTGCCGAATATCGATGTTCCCATAAATCTTGAGGCTCTGTCCCGTGCCTTTGTGGCGAGCGAGAAAAAACCATGCGCCAAGGCCCGCCACGATGATCACTACCACCCCTATCAACATCATTCGCTTGCGGTTCATGGTCGCTCCGGGCTAGGCGTTGGGTCTTTCACGAGGCCTTGGCGCGCACCGAGCGTATCCTCGGGCGGCCGACGGGTCAGCAAGGCATTGACCGCCAAGACATCCTCTGGTTTTAGAATTCCGACCGCCGCTTTCAGTGCCACCCGCGCCAAGACCTGATTATAGAGCGCGGCCTCATAGCTACGCTCGGCGGCCGCGTATTGCGTGGCCACCGTGAGGACATCAACGAGCGAGCGCGCGCCCACTTGGTAGCCAGCGCGGGTCGCTTTGAGCGAAATGCGGGCGCTCGCCAGCGCCTCTTTCGCGGCCAGCCACTGGGCCACGCTCGCTTGCCCATTCAGAAAGGCCGTTTCGGTCTGCAGGCGAATATCATCGCGCACCTGACGCACGCGGTTGCCGCTCACATCCGCTGCGGCCTCGGCCTGGTCGGTGGCCGCCGACACCTCGCCACCCTGATAGATAGGAAAGGAGAGATTGAGGCTGGCACCCACCTGGTTCATTTCGACCCCGGGGAGCAGTTCATTTAGGCCGTGCTGGGCGACCCCCTGGATCGTCACGGTCGGCCAGGCGGCGCGTTCTTGATACTGAATGGCCGCCCGGGATGCCCGGAGATCGGCCCGGGCCTGGCGCAACACGGGCTGGTTTTGCAGCGCGGTCGCGACCCACGGGCCCACTTGGTCGGGATGCGGTAGTTGTGGTGCGATCGGACCCACATCCCATAAGTCGGTCACCGGGCGATGCGTCAACCGCCTCAGCCCCTGGCGCGCCACCGCCACGGCGTTTTGCGCAAGGATCAGGCTTGCGGTCGCGGCATCGCGATCAGCGCGCGCCTCCTCTACTGCGATGACATCACCCGTGCCTACGGTCAAAAAGGCCTTGGCCTGCCGATAGAGATCGGCTAGCAAGCGGTGTTGACGGCGGGCCACGCGCGCCAGGGCCTGCGCCTGCAAGACCCCGAAATAGGCCCGCGTCACCGCGACAATCAGATTCTGCCGGGCGGCCGCCAACGCCGCCTCGCCCGCATGCACCTGGCTATCGGCAATATCCATGGCGCTGAAGGCCCGACCATTGAATAGCGGTTGGGTCAGCGTGATGCTGTAACTGTTGGAGAGATAGTTGGTCAGAATCGGTGCCCCGATGCCGGTCACCTGGGCCCGGTTTTCGCCGACGCTCGCCGCGACACCGACATGGGGATACAAGGCCGAGCGGGCAAGCGGCTCCCCCGCGCGGTCTTCAACCAATTGCGCGCGCGCTCGGGCGAGGACCGGGTCGCTCATAAGGGCCTCGTGGTAGGCACCAAGCAGGGTTTCGGCCTGGGTATAGCCCGAGACCAGAACTAATATTGCGCAAATCGCGACCCGTTTTGTAAAGCGACAAGGAACCATGGTGCATAGCCTACAGGGTCGTCTTTATGAAGCAAACAGGAGATGCGCCTCCGTCCAGGACTCTCGATTCTGGTTCGATGCGACCGCGTTTGCCGCATGACCCGGCGGCCATGACGGGGCGACTGCGGCCGCGCGCACCCGGCACACCTTTAAGATCCCGTTTTGGCCGGCGCCAATCCCAAGGCCTTGTGTACGGCCCGCTTCAAAGCCTGCTCAGCGAGATTCAAGGGCGCAAAGGACGCCTCTCTCGACCACCCGCGGGCGCGGTTCGCGACCACGACATTGATGGCCAGCCAATACCGGTTATAAGCCCTCATGATTTGCGGGCCGAGGACATCGATGAGCGCCACGCTGTCGATGACATTGCGCACCTCAATGTGGATATCCGTACGCTGCGCCAAGCCATCGAGCAGATGCGGCATATGCAAAAGCGCGGCGCGAACCGCGCGCGACTGAGCCATCCATCGGGCATACCAGCCATGGATCGTGTGGGGGTGGACGGGCTCTGGCGAGCGCCGATAGTCTTCCACCCACCGGTGCCAATCCCCGGCCGGCATCGGTTTGGCATAGACGTAGCCCTGCAAGACCAGTTGGCCGATGCTGCCCAACATATCGGCAATGGCCGTCGTCTCTACGCCCTCCGCCACGCATACCAGATTCAGGTCACCGGCAAGATCGGCCAGGATCAGGACGAAGTCGATGTCATCGGGATTTTTCTCGAGTGCGCGAACAAAAGACTGGTCAATCTTGATTTCATCTATCGGCAGCGACCGCAAGCGGCTAAGCGAGGACTCGCCGCTCCCCACGTCGTCTAGGGCGATGCGAAATCCGGCCTGGCGCAACAGCGCAATTTGTTCTCGGGCACTGACCTCATCGAGCACGCCGGTTTCTAGGACCTCTAACGTGAGACTCAAAGGGGACTGCCCATCGGTCCGATTCTCTGGCGCTAGGTGGGCACGACCCCAATCCGCGATACGCTCGAGAAATGCGACATTCTGAAAGGCCTCGGGCGGCAGATTGATAGAAAAGGCCGGCGGCAAACCGCCCTCCGCCACCAACGATTGGGCGTCTTTCTTGATTTGCCGGAGACCCTCTTCAAAGAGCGTGAGCAGCTGCGCGCTCCCAAAGGCTGGCAAGAAATAATAAGGAGAGATGATCCGATCCCCGTCGCGCAACCGTGCCAAGGCCTCGGCCTTGACGATCTGGTGGGTGCCGGGATCGACCACCGGCTGGTACCACATCTCCACGGAGCCATTGCTCAAAAGATGGCGATAATGTCGCCGGTCTTGCAAGCTCACGGGTTGGTTACCGAGACCCGGGCCCGCCGCCTTCTCGAGCACCTCGAGATAGCCACCCAATTGGCGGTTGATGGAGCGCCAATAGCTTTGCTGCCAGCTGGCCTGAAAATAGCCGGGCCACGGGCTATACAAAACCAATAATACCTGTGGGGCACCGCTTCGGCCCAAGATCGGCAATATCAGCGCTGAACGCAGGCCCAACGACTGGGCGATGGGCTGGTAATGCCCCCACCCCGCCTCTCGAGCGATGCTATTGATGCACCAAGGCTCCTCGCCCCGCCAGGCCTTTAGGAGTGGGTTTTCATTGACCAGCGGGCAGCAATCCGCGTCATCTCCTGCTGGATTTCCGTGCAACGTCTTGCCCACACTCTGTTCGCAACGAAGGGATTGATCGCGCGGCATAGCCATGACGGCGGCACCGACAATGCCGGAGATGCCGATAATGCGCGCCAGCATCTCCCGCAAGAGATCCTCGCGGTTGCGCGCCAGCATAAAAATCTGTCCGATCTCCTCCATGGCTCGCGCCCGCTCATGCTCGGCTCCGGTATAGGCCATGAGCTGCCAGGAAAGATCGTTGCTCAATCGCTCGATAATGATGTCGCGCACCAGATCGTCATTGGCCAGCCGAGAATCGAGCGTATCCCTTAGTCCCCCGCGATAGATCTGAAAGGACTGCGCGAGGCTGTCTGCGGACAGACCGACCCAGGTATGGCGCAATCCGACCTCCATGGCCATGGCCATATGATCTTCCCGGCTTAGGGTAGGCGAGAGAATGTGCGTGAGATAACGCGCCTGGCTTAGCTTCAGGTGCGCCATTTCAGAATCGGTGAGGAGGTCTAAGATGCGTTTGGGGCCCTCCTCCCGCATGAGCGTCTGGTAGAAGGCCTCGACGATATCTTCGCTATAATGGCGAACCAGATCCTGCTCGGAAACCAGACAGTCCGCGACCTCGCCATAGGGGTCGAGCGGCTGAACATGTACGCCCTCGCCACCCTTGGGATCATGACCCGCCGCGCGGCTCGATTTCCCGGTAGCCTCATTCTCGACTGCGATGACTTGACGACTCCGCCCGTCCTGGTATTTCGATCCCTTGCCCATTCCCGCTCCTCGTTATCAGGAGATCCCGTGCCCGGACGATGCCCGACAATATTCCTGAGTGCCTAAGAGATAGTACAGGCAAAAGACCCTGCTAGTGGGAAAATATCCCTCAAGACCACAGACGCGCCACGCCACCACCTCGGTATCATTGAACGCGGGCTCCGGGCACGCTCATGGGTCCGAGGACGCCAAAGGCGTGGGCTGCGCGAGCACCTTTCGGTAGTACCACCAGGCGACCGCCCAGATGACAAGGATCAGAGCCGTAAATGCGCCCCCGACCGTACTCATGCTCCACAGCGAATCGGCAAAACCGTGCCATCCGAATCGCCCAAACAAGTGCAACCATTCGGTGAGACTCACCACGAGTGCGGCCATCACGCCAAGCCCGGTCAGGACGGTGTTGAGCAACATCTTGCGAGCGGCGTCTCGCATAGTCCAGTCATAGACTTGCGTGACCGCCAACCCGTCTAGGGTATCAAGCAGCGTCATGCCCGCCGTAAAGAGCAGGGGAAAGATCATGATACGCCACAGCGGCGCGCCATTATGCTGCGCCATGGCCGCCGAAAGCCCGAGCACGGCAATCTCGGTCGCGGTATCGAACCCGAGCCCAAACAGTAGGCCCACGAAGTACATCTGCCAATCGAAACGCACGGCCCGCAGGATACCGGCCAACAGTCTCCCCAGAAATCCGCGCTGATCGAGCAGATCGCGCGCCTCGCGGTCCTGTGCCTCGGAGGGTGCGCGCCGGGCCGTCACCCGAACAAGGCGGATAAAAATCGACAGGTTCATAAGACCCATCAGCAGCAGAAAACTCGCAGAAATGCTGGTCCCGACGAGATCACCCGCGCGCGAAAGCCACGCCAAGGTCGGGGATGCGGTGCGAATAACGGTCGCGACCGCCAAAGACAGCAAGATCACGACCGTCGAGTGACCAAGCGAGAAATAGAGTCCGACGCCAGGCGATGTGCGTCCCTGATCGCGCAACTTGCGCGCGACGGTGTCGATCGCGGTAATATGGTCGATATCAAACGCGTGGCGCAGGCCCAAAACATAGGCGAGTAGGCCCATGCCCATGATCGCCGGACCCATGGTCCGTAGGGTCAGCAAGGCGGCCACCGCAAACAGATTCAAAACCCCGACAAATGCCAGCGGATAGGCCATGGGGCGCCGACCCAACCCCTTCGTCCCAAAGTCCCGCGCGGCGCTTGGCCGGCATGCCGTGCCATCTTGCCGGCGCCCGCTCATGAGCAGACCTCGGTTACCGTCGCGGCATCGGTCGATGGGTATTTTAGGCGCCGATGAGCGGCCAAATACAGCGGGGTTCGGGAATGGGGCACCTTATAGACGAAGTTGTAACGCGCCACGTGATAACTCGGATCGAACCCGTAGAAGTTCCGTCGCATCCGCTCCAACTCCGCTGCTCGATAGACCGCAAGCGGGCAGTGCGCCTCGTCTTCCGCACGCCGCTTGCGCTTATGCGCGAGCCGAATCGACCACTCCGGCTCATCGGCCCAGGCCGCAGCCCGTCTTAAGATTTCGAGCCGAAACTCGGCGACGCTCTGGCCCCACTCGCCATCGATTAGCCCCAGATCATGGGCCTCGGAGGCCACGAGCGGGAGTCGGTGACTCATGATCTCGGCCGCCGACCCCAAAACCATGCGCCGCGGCAGGAGATAGGTCCAGTATTCCGAGCCGTAGAGGTTCCCCATGTTTTTATAATGCGGATTCAAAACAACGCCGGACCGGGCGTAGACGGCATCGGCCGCCAACGCCAGGAACACGCCGCCGGCCCCGGCATTCCCGGACATCGCGGCGATGGTCAATTGGCGATCCGTGGTGAGTATCTCGTGGACCAAGTCATTCATGGCATGGATGTTCCGCCACGACTCGTCCGCGGGGCTCGCGGCCGCCTCGATCGCGTTCAGATCGATGCCATTGGACCAGAAATCCCGCCCGCCCAAGAGCACCAGGACCCGCACATCGGTCTCACGGGCACGACGATAGGCGTCTTGCAGGTTACGGCATTGCTCAGTGCTCATGGCGCCATTATAAAAATCAAACGACAAAAAGCCCACCGCGCCGTGGCGCTCATAACCGATCTCCTGCCAGGAGGACACCGACTGCGGGGTCTCCTCCAGCAAGAGTTCGGGTACGCCGCTAAGCGCCTCCCCAAGCACACGGGCCGCCGGGAGTTTCAGCCCCCGACGATCAGGAACTTGCTCCCGCATATGCGTAATCCAGACGGCGCCATCTGTGGTTGCGCGGCATACCGCACCCAAACGCTGCGCGATCAACGCCCCAGGCGGGCCGGAAAGCCGCTCTTCTGGGTGTGCCCCATAGAGAAACACCGTCTTTCCGCACACCATATCGCCGACCCCGGGCGCGCCATCTGCACTATAGATCTTGCGCACAACGTCCGTCGTGCGGTCGTGCCCCCAATCGATCGCCCGATCACTCTGCGCCATCATCGGGCGCGCGCGCCCGGCCCGCGCCGGCGCCAGGGCGCTTTGCGGCTCGGGCCTAAAGCCCGGTTCCTTGAGCCGGTCTAGTGCCATCATGACCGCGTGGACTGCGGCGGCCGTCACCTCGTTGCGATAGAGGCTGCTCTTTGGCGCAAAGCGCATCGGAAAACCGCTAAATGCCCACACATCGCCGCCATCGAACGTGTCGTTCGCCTGGAAGACCGTCACGCCCCACTCCGATTCGCCCGCCAAAATCGCCCAATCGAGCGCCGACGGACCGCGGTCGCCCGGGATCCCGGGGTGCACGATAAGACACAGGTGACGAGTCCAGACGGACGCCGGAATCCGTCTCTTTAAATACGGCGCGATGATGACGTCCGGACGAAAAAGCGCGACGGCCTCCTCGGTCACGGCATCATGGATATCGAGTTCCACCGAGAGCTCATGTCCGGCGCGGCCCAACTCGCCGTAGATCCTTTGGCTTAGGCTGTTAAAGCTGTGCGTCAGTAGCAAAATGCGCATAGGCACCTCAGCAAATTCGCGGCAACGGATCGCCCATTAGCCAATCTACGACCCGGCGCCCCCCAAAAGCGGTCTCCATCTCGACAAATGCGTGTGGATCGGCGACCACCTCGCCGATGATCGCCGCCTGGGCCCCGAGCGGATGCGCACGCATCGCCGTCAAGAGATCCTGGGCCTGGGCGCGCGCACAGATCGCGATCAGCTTGCCCTCGTTTGCGATATACAAAGGATCCAGGCCGAGTAATTCGCAGGCCGCCTTGACCTCGGGGCGGATCGGGATCGCCGCCTCCTGAATGCGGATTCCCACACCCGACAGATCGGCCAGTTCATTCAAGGCCGTCGCCAAGCCCCCGCGGGTCGGGTCGCGTAGGCAGTGGATCTGCGGGACAGCGCGCACCATATGCGCGACCAGATCATGCAACGCGGCGGTGTCCGACACGATGTCGGTGCCAAACGTCAGATGTTCGCGTAACGACATGATAGCGACCCCATGGTCCCCGATAGTCCCGCTCACCAAGACACAGTCCGTCGGCTGCGCTTGATCGGCATGAATGTTGAGCGCCTCGTCGACCACGCCTACGCCAGTGGTGGTAATGAAAATCCCGTCCCCTTTACCCCGCTCGACGACCTTGGTATCGCCGGCTACGATCTGCACCCGCGCCGCGCGGGCGGCGGCCGCCATGGAGTCGACAATTTTCTTCAAATCGCTTAACGGAAAGCCCTCTTCCAAGATGAAGCCTACAGTCAGGTAGAGCGGCACGGCGCCGGCCATCGCGACATCGTTGATCGTGCCGTGCACCGACAACGAACCGATGTCTCCGCCGGGGAAAAACAGCGGAGAAATGACATGGCCATCGGTGGCAACGACCATTTTGCCAACCGGCATGGCCAGTTCGGCGTGGTCGTCCATGCGCCGCAGCCGCTCGTTATCGAAGGCCACCAAAAAGAGCTCCTCGATCAGCTGCGCGGTCGCGCGCCCGCCGCTGCCGTGATTCATGTCGATGCGACCCCGACGGAGGTCAAGCGTGCGGGCATGACGCCTTGTGCGGGCCTTATCCATCAGCTATTGACCGCCGTGCGCGGGGCCTGCGTCGTCGGCGCCATCCGGTAACGGCCATAGGTGTAATGGGCCGCGCACGCCCCTTCGGATGACACCATGCAAGACCCCATGGGGTTTTCCGGGACGCACGCGGTGCCAAACAGTCGACAGTCCTTCGGCTGCTTGGCACCGCGCAAAATCGCGCCGCACTCGCAGCCCTTGTGATCGGCGACCGCATGGTAGCGGATTGGGAAGCGATACTGGGCATCGAACTGCCGGTAGCGTTCGCGAATCCGCAAGGAGCTGTAAGGCACGATGCCAAGCCCCCGCCACTCGAACGCACGCGCAAGCTCGAAGACCTCGGCGACCAGGCCTTGCGCCTTCGCATTGCCAAGCCGGGTCACGGCCCGATGGAATTCGTTTTCTACCTCACAGCGGCCCTCATTGACTTGGCGGATCAACATCAGCACCGACTGCATCACATCAAGCGGCTCGAAACCAGCGATCACGACCGGCTTCTCGTACTCTTCCGCGAAGAATTCATACGGGCGACTGCCGATGACGATACTCACGTGCGAGGGCCCGATAAAACCATCGATGTCGACGGCACCAAGCGCCCGGACATCGGGTGATTCGAGAATGCTTTGGATGGCAGACGGGGTCAGGACGTGACTACAGAACACGCTGAAATTCGTAAGCCCAGCCTCGGCTGCTGCGCGGATACCGGCGGCCGTCGGCGGCGTTGTCGTCTCAAAACCGATCGCAAAGAACACGACCTCCCGATTTGGGTTTTCCCTGGCGACCGTCAAGGCGTCATGAATGGAGTACACCATGCGCACATCCGCGCCCGCGGCCTTGACCTGCAAAAGGCTTTCCCGGCGCGAGGCCGGCACCCGCATGACATCGGCATAGGTGCAGAGAATCGCCCCGTGGTCGCGCGCTACGGCCATGGCGACATCGATCTGCCCGATCGGTAGCACGCAGACCGGACAACCCGGTCCATGAATCAGCCGCACGCCAGGCGGTAGCAGGTCCATGATCCCATAGCGGGCGATCGCATGGGTATGCCCGCCACAGAACTCCATGAACCGATATTCGCGCCCCGGCACGGCCTCGGCAAATATGGCTTGCGAGAGGCTTTTGGCGACCTCGCCATCCCGAAATTCGTCTATAAATTTCACCTAAACACCCTTGGCCTCAGTGCCTGGGATAATCCCTGGCGTAATCGTTGCGGAAATTTCCGAGAACAAGGCCAGCGTCTTCGCGGCCTCCTCCGGGTCCAGCCGCGTGAGCGCGAACCCGACATGGACTATGACATAGTCGCCTTCCTTCACATCATCTACGAGGGCCAGTGATACGACCTTGCGCACGCCGTCCAATTCCACAACCGCAAGATCGTCTGGCATGAGCTGCTCTACTTTCATAGGAACTGCTAGACACATAGTATTAGACTCCTGGCAATGCGGTCCGCATGGCCACCCACGCTTGGCCTAGACTCAGTCCGCCATCGTTGGGTGGCGCAAGGCGAGCACCGTGGGTCTCCAGTCCGTGAGCACGAAGACCCGCATGCAGTCCTGTACGCAGGATACCATTGATGAGGCAGCCACCCCCGAATGCCACCTGGCGAACACCAACCTCACTCGCTGCCCGCACTACCCAATCCACGAGACCGGCCACCAAGGTGGCGTGGAACACAGCCGCCCCGTACAGCGGATCCTGACAGGTCCGCAAAAACTCGAGTAGCGGCAGGAAGCTTAAAGCCCCGCCCGCCGTCTGCTCGTAGCCGTCGGGCAGCGCCGACGCCTCGCCAAAACGCTCGGCCATCCCTTCCAATATCATGGCCGCCTGACCCTCATAGTCGGCGTACAAACACACCCCCAAAAGACCGGCCGCCGCATCAAAGAGGCGCCCGGCGCTACTCGTAAGCGGGGCATGGAGGTCTTGGGTGAGCATCTGCGCGACGCCGGCCGCCCCCGGCTCCGGAAAGCGCGCGACGATGTCGTCGGTGCGCGCCAGCGCATGCAGACCGGCGGCGGCCATACGCCATGGTTCACGGGCCGCGCGATCCAAGCCGGGCAGCTTCAGCGGATAGAGGCTGCTAAGACGCGCAAAGGCCGTGCCCTCCAGGAGCAGCAGTTCACCGCCCCAAATCTGGCCGCCATCCCCATAGCCGACCCCATCCAGGGCGAGCCCCAAGACCGGGCCGGTCAGGCCCTGCTCGGCCACTACCGCCGCGATATGGGCATGGTGATGCTGGACCGGCACACAGGGCAGGCCTGCCTCGGCGGCAAACTCCTCGGCAAAACGGGTGCTCGCATAGTCTGGGTGGCGATCGTGCGCGACCCGCTCCGGCCGAATCCCGAGGATATCCATCAGCCGGGCGATGGTCTCTTCGAATACCTCGTAGCTCACGCGACTGTCAAGATCGCCGATGTGCGGCGACAGAAACGCCTCGTCGTGACGCGTAAGACAGATCGTATCCTTTAACATGCCGCCGACCGCCAATACCGAAGGGCCGGCGGCGTTCAGCTTAATGGCCTCCGGCGCCCGACCTCGGCCGCGGCGCACGAAGACCGGACCGACCCGGTCGACGGTCACAACGCTGTCGTCGCAGCGCGCCAAGATGTCGCGATCATGAACGACAAAGCCATCGGCCAACCCGCGCAGACTCGCGATGGCCTCCTCGTTGTCGATGACAATCGGCTCGTTACCACGATTGGCCGAGGTGCAGACGAACACCGCCGCCTGCGAGTCTTGTAACCAACGACTCCCCTCCGGCCGACCGGCCGCTTCGTGAAACAAGAGATAGTGAATCGGCGTGTAGGGGAGCATCGCCCCGATCCGATTGAGGGCCGGGGCCACTTCCGGAAGGAGCTGGTCGCAGCCTGGGGTCTTAGGCAACAAGACGATCGGCCGATCACGCGCCTCCAGACGCGCCTTTTGCTCCGCGCTGACCTGGGCAATCGGGCCCAATGTCAGGATATTGGCGACCATCAGGGCAAGCGGTTTATTCAAACGGCCCTTGCCTTGACGCAGGCGGCGCACGGTCTCGGGATTGCGCGCATCACACATGAGATGAAATCCGCCGAGACCCTTGACGGCCAGAATGGCCCCTTGTTCGAACTGTTGCCATGCCGATGCGATCACATCCGGCACCGAAAGCGCCGTGCCGCTCGCATCCCATAACGACAGCCGCGGTCCGCAGACCGCGCACGCGACCGGTTCGGCGTGGAACCGCCGATCGGCGGCATCCTGATACTCCGATTGGCAGCGAGAACAGAGCGTAAACGGCGCCATCGCAGTATTCTGGCGATCATACGGAAGCGCGCGCATGATGCTATAGCGCGGTCCACAATGCATGCAGTTGATAAACGGGTAACGATAGCGCCGGTCGTTCGGCTGAAAGATCTCGCGCAGACAATCCGCGCAGATCGCGGCATCGGCCGGGATACCGGTATCGGCGATGCCGGTTAGGCTCTGCTCGATAAAAAAGGCCTTACAGCCACCCTCCACGACCAGGTCGTGGACCTCGATCTGTTCTATTTGCGCAAGCGGTGGCGCCTTATCGCGCAACGCGGCAAGCAGGCTCTGCACGGCCCACGGCTCACCTTGCACCTCCAGGGTAACGCCGCTGGCATCATTACGGACCCAGCCGGTTAATCCCAGATTGGTGGCCAATCGGTAGACGAAGGGCCGAAACCCGACCCCCTGGACCCGTCCGCGCACCCGGAATCGCCGGCGTATCGCGGCCTCCTGAATATGGTCTTCGCCCCCGCTCCACAATTCCATGCCTCCTCACTGAGAGTAGTTCCCCGGCGCCTTTAAGGAAGCGGCGTCAACCCGAAACGGTCTCGCCCACCCGGCCCTCGGCACAAAAGGGTACGCGCCCCTGCGCGATCCACGACACCCATTCCTCCAGGCCATCACCACGCGTAGCCGACACCATAATGGCGCAAAGCCCCTTATTCACAGCGCGCGCATGGCCTATACACGCCTCGACATCAAACTCCACATAGGGGAGCAGGTCGACCTTATTGATGATCATGAGATCGGCGGCCCGAAACATGTCCGGATATTTGATCGGCTTATCCTCGCCCTCGGTCACAGAGAGCACCACGACCTTGCGCGCCTCGCCGAGATCAAAACCGGCCGGGCACACGAGATTACCGACGTTTTCAATAAAGAGCACACTATCGTCTAACGGTTGGAGATCGGACAGGGCGTGTCCCACCATGTGGGCGTCTAGGTGACAACCCTTGCCGGTATTGATTTGCCGGACCGGAACGCCTGTTGACCGAATGCGCTGCGCATCGCGATCGGTTTGCTGGTCCCCCTCGATTACGGTCACCGGAAACCGGGCCTTCAGGGCCTCGATCGTGCGGACCAAGAGCGTTGTCTTGCCAGCCCCGGGGCTTGACATCAGATTGAGCGCAAAGATGCCGCGCCGACCCAGGTCCGCCCGGTTGGCCTCGGCATAACGACGGTTTTTGGCCATCAGGTCCTGCTCGATCTGGACCATGCGCCGCACCTTGAGCCCCGGGGCATGACTGTGCTCGGGGGCGATTCCGGCATCCCGTTCATGGTGTTCGTGCACGGCCCCGTCGGCATGACCGTGATCATGGGGATCGGCGACGTCGTCGGGGTGCTCGTGCATCACAGCCGGTTCACTACATCCGCATATGCCGCACATTTATTCTCCCTCCATTTGCGTGATCCGCAACTCCTGACCACGGACGAGTACTAGCGCACCACCACAAGCCGGACAGGTGTCGGTAAAATGATGCACCGCCACCGGCCGCTCACATGAAGGACAGAGCGCTTCGCCGGCGATCGCCTCGATTTCCAGCTGCGCGGCCTCGACTACCGTCCCTTGTGTGACCACATCGAAGCAAAAACGGAGCGCCTCGATCTCGACGCCGGCCAATGCACCAACCTGAAGCCAGACGCTACTTACTCGATCCATACATTCACGTCGCGCCTGCTCTTCGATGACTTGAACTAACCCCTCACATAATGATAGCTCATGCATGCTGCCCGACCACCTGGTGGGCTACCCCACCTCGCAGGCCCACTCAGACGACCTTGACGCTCAAACGCTCCTTGCCATTGGGATCGACGACATGGACCGCACACGCAATGCATGGATCGAAGCTGTGGATGGTCCGTAGGATCTCCAGTGGCTGATTTTCCACCGCGAGTTTGAGTCCCAGCAGTGACGCCTCATACGGCCCATTTTGCCCCAACTCATCGCGCGGTCCCGCGTTCCAGGTACTGGGCACCACCGCCTGGTAATTTTCGATAAGGCCGTCTTGAATGATGACCCAATGCGCGAGCGCGCCCCGCGGCGCCTCCATGAACCCCACGCCCTGGGCGCGGGCCGGCCAGGTCGACGGCTCCCACAGCGTCGAGTTGAAGGTCTTCACATCGCCGCGTTTGATGTTGCCCATCAACTGGTCATACCAGCCGGTCATCGCATCGGCAATCATTTTGGACTCCAAGGTCCGTGCCGCTGTCCGTCCCATGGTCGAGAATAAAGCCGCTGGCGGCAGCTGCAGCTTCGCGAGCGCCATCCCGACCAATTCCCGGGCCTGCTTATTGCCGCTCGCATAAGCGACCAGCATCCGCGCCAAGGGGCCCACCTCCATAACCTTCCCCTTCCAACGCGGCGCCTTCAGCCACGAATAGCTTTCCTCGCCGTTTAGGTGTTCATAGGGCGGCATCGGGCCGGTGTAATCCAATTTCGTCTCCCCTGCGAACGGGTGCAACCCTTTGTCCTTGCCGACCGTGTAGTCATACCAGGAATGCGCCACGAACTCCTGGATCTCGTCCGGTGCCCGCAGATCCACCTCTTCGACATGCGACAAGTCGCGGTTCAAAACCACGCCCCGCGGTATCATAAAGCTATCGATATCGTTGATCGACTTCGACGGGAATTCTCCATAAGCCAGGAAATTCCCGACCCCCTCGCCGGTCTTAAACCAATCTTTGTAGAAGCTCGCGATCGCCAGGGTATCCGGGACATACACTTGGTCCACGAACATCTGCATTTGGGCAATGGTGTTCTGCACGATCTGCAGGCCGGTCATATTGACCGCCGTCGCGCCCATGCCGCTGTTGCCGGCACCCTCGACGAACGGGGCGACACTGATCGCCGCCGGCGACCCGCCGACTACAAAGTTGGGATGCGGATTCTTGCCGCCGAAGATGGCGTGCAACTTGGCAACCTCGCGCTGCCAGACCAATGCATCCAGGTAGTGGGCGACCGCCATCAAATTGGCCTCCGGCGGTAATCGATAGGCGGGATTCCCCCAATAGCCGTTGGCAAAGATCCCGAGTTGGCCTGACTCCACGAAGCGCGCGAGCTTGGCCTTGACGTCGGAAAAATACCCAGGCGACGAGTTGGGATAATTGCTAATCGATTGCGCGAGCTCCGAGGTCTTCTTAGGATCGGCCTTGAGCGCCGAGACGACATCCACCCAATCGAGCGCCTGAAGGATGTAGAAGTGCATGACGTGGTCTTGCACAAACTGGGCGCCAATCATGAGATTGCGGATCAGCTCGGCGTTCTCGGGAATGGGGTAGTGTAAGGCGTCCTCCACGGCTCGCACCGAGGCGATGCCATGCACGAGCGTGCACACCCCGCAGATCCGCTGGGCAAAGGCCCACGCATCGCGTGGGTCGCGCCCACGCAGAATGATCTCTATACCCCGCACCATGGTGCCAGAACTCAGTGCGCTGGTAATAGCGCCCGATTCGTCCGTCCCCGCCTCGATGCGCAGATGACCCTCGATACGGGTAACGGGGTCAACAACTATCGTTCGCTTTGCCATACGCTACCCCTTTATGACCTTTCGGCAAGATTATCGGCGACTAGCTCTAACAGACTGTGAGCTGCCTTGTCCCAGTGAAAGTGTGCCTGACCATCGTCAAAGGTTTGACGACAGTTCGAGCACGTCGATACCAGAAGCTCGGCCCCCGTATCGTCTACCTGTCGCATTTTGATTTGAAAGACCCGATAGCGAAGCGGGTCCGCCCTCTTGATGGTCACAACGCCACCACCACCGCCACAGCACCAATTAAAGGCGCCGGTATCCTTCATCTCGCGCAGATCTACCCCGAGCGCGTGCAAGACCTCGCGTGGCGCGGCAATCGCCCCGCCACGACGCGCCACCTGACAAGGGTCATGGAAGGTCACCGAGCGCGTGTCGGTCTTTAAGTGCAGCTTCCCTTCGGCGATCTTTTCGGCGAGATATTCCGAAATATTCAGCACCTTAAACGGCAATGGCTTGCCATAGACATTCGCCCCTTGCCACCGCAGGGCCTGATAGGCATGGCCGCACTCCGGCAAAATCACCACCTTGGCCCCCACCTTGATCGCGGCCTCAATCAATTTCATGGTGGCCTGCCGCTGGCCCACGCGGTCGCCGCCTAACATACCGAAATTCGTGGCCTCATACCCGTCGCTACGGAATGTCCACGACGCCTTGACGTGGCGCATCACCTTCGCCAGGGCGGCGATCGACTGCGGATACTTCATGATCTCGATAGACGAGATCGTCACCAAGATATCCGCCTTGTCCAAATCCAGGGGAATCTCTACCTGATGCTCATCGGCCATCCACGCCAAGCGCTCCTTTAGCACCTTAGGCGTTGCGCCAAGCGGACTCCCCTCCGTCTTGGCCCGGTCCATTGTCACCTTCAAGTCGTGCGGGACTAGGCCTGCGGCCTCCATCCCGTGGCGCACACTACCGACTAAGGACGCGATATCGATACCCATGGGGCACACGAGCGTACAACGGCCGCACATCGTGCAACTGTCGTAGATCAGCTCTTGCCATTCGGCGAGCTCCGCTGCGGTCACCCGCTTTTTCAGACCAAGGAGTCGATAAATTGGCGAAAGGGGGCCCATCTCGCGCTTATAGGCCTGCTTGAAGGGCTCGATCTTCCAGATCGGTGTGTACTTGGGATCCCCGGTTTGCACATAGTACTGGCACGCCTCGGCACACTGTCCGCAATGCACGCACGACTCCAGGTAGACGGCGTTATTGGCCCCGAAGTCACGGAGGAAGGAGTGCATGGCCCGGTCCAGGCGCTCAGCGTCCGAGGCCGTACCTTGCTTGTCGGGAACCCCTACATGGGGATCCCCGGGTAGAACCGCAGTATCCGATGTGGTCATAGCGGCGCTCCTTTGCGGGAATAGGCGAGACCTGTGGTCCCTCGCGAAAAGGCAAAGAGAATCGTGTGCATGATCTTCCCGAACGGCAGCCATGCCAGCAAGATCTCGCCGGTCAGCATGTGAAACCCGAGCATCCATTCATAGTTACCACCCAAATGGTAGTACGCCATAAGACCGGTCGGGAGCGGCATGAACGCCACGAGCCAGCTGAAGTAATCATCGAAGTTCGAGATCTTGCGTAGCACCGGCGAATTCAGGCGGTGCATGAGTAGCGCAATCAACGCCACGCCCGAGATACCGGCCGCAAACGCGATCACCCCACCCGGCAACCCCGGCCAAGATATCCCGATCAAGGCCCGGATCAGCAGGATATGTGGGGCATACCCCAGTATCGCGACCGCATAGCCCCCGTGGAAGAGATAGCTGACCACCTCCCAGTGGAGCACTCGCTCGCGAAACTCCTTATGAGGCCAGGTGCGCGAAATAATGACCCACATAGCCCCGATCGCGGAGGCGCCCGCCCGCGGCTCCGCTAGGTCTTTCGGCCGCTTTAGGGTGAATATGCCGACCAGCCGCCAGACTATCCCAAAAACCAGGATCGCAAGCGCCCACTCCATTCCGGGCCCACGCGCAAAATCTAGAAGTGTTCCTCCACCCATGACGCCTCCTTAGCCGTTACGGTCATGATCCTTATCGGCCGGCTTGTGATCCGGCTTGTGATCATCCTTTTTGTTTTGCCGGGCACGGGCCACGCCCGCGACCGCGACACCCACGGCGGCACCAGCGACGGCCGCACCTCCGAGCACCTGCGCCCCCGACCAGTGTCCAGTCGGCGTCGACAATGGGCGGTAAAAACCGCCCCGATCCCAGAAATTGGGCTCGGAACAGCCCAGGCATCCATGGCCCGACTCGATCGGGTAACTGGTTCCCCCATTCCACTTCGTCGTAGCGCACGCGTTATGGGTGACTGGTCCCTTACAGCCCAACTCGAACAGACACCAACCACGGCGCGCGCCCTCGTCATCAAAGGTATGCGCGAACAGGCCCTGATCATAGAAGGGGCGCCGATAACAGCGATCATGAATGGTATTTCCATAAAAATTGACTGGCCGCCCATGACGGTCCAGCGCCGGCACCCCAAAGCTCACGTAATACAACAACGCACCGGTAATGACCTCCGCGATCGGCGGACACCCAGAGACGTTGATAACCGGTTTGTCCTTTACGATCTCCGATATCGGGACCGCGCCGGTCGGATTCGGTGCTGCAAACGGCAGACCGCCGAACGATGCGCATGTGCCCACAGCCACCACGGCCTGGGCGCCACTGGCCGCATACTGAAGATCCGCCACCGAACTCTTGCCAGCGGCCGTACAGTAGACCCCGCCATCTTTCGGGGACACCGAGCCATCGACCACCAGGATGTACTTGCCCCAGGCCTTTTTCATAGCCGTCATTCTGGCCGCTTCCGCCGCTTCGCCCGCGGCCGCCTGGAGCGTATCGTCGAAGTCCAACGAGATATCGTTGAAGAGCAAATGCCCGATGCCTGGGGAAAACGACCGCGTCAGCGACTCGAGACAGCCTGTGCATTCCTGATAGGACAGATAAATCACATCAGGCCGCCGGGCCTGCGCCAGCCGCCTTGTCATCTCGCCCGCCTCGGCCGGAGAAAGCGCCAATACCGAGGCCGCAGCGGCACAAAACTTGAGAAACGCCCGTCGGCTCATTCCGGCTTTCCGAAAACTTTCGGATATCGTTTCGTTACTCACTTGCCCTCCTTAAGCCCAGCTTTCACGCAGGCTTTTTAGACCCGCGGCCATATCCGCCACATCGGATTTGATAATTTCTGGTACATCGGTTATCTCGATCCACTCCGTCTGCAACGCGCCGCCCTCCCCGTAGTGGCGCACGCGCCACACGCCCGCAAACTGGGTCTCCTCGATCTGCGAGCCCCCGGCAACAGTGATCTCCACGGAAATCTCACCCTTCCCCAAGGCCTGATCGAGAATAGCGCGCTCAGGCGCCGATAGACCAAGGGCGCCGATATCGATGATTTCCGGGATATAGTGATGAATGTAGACGTCTACCGCTTCGGCGATCTGCGACAGCAATGCGCGCGCCACCGCACCGCCCGGGGCCCCACTGGGATCGTGGGCCGGTTGAATCGAAATGACCCTATTGTGCCCGTCCACCATTCCAACCATCGAGCAGGCGGCCGAGGGCACGGCCAACGCGCGGCAGAGAGGCCGCTACTACTGGGCTTAGGGTCTCGCTCCAGTCGAGCGCTTGCGGCTCGATGCCGATCAGCGCTCGATAAGGGGGTAAATAGCCACGTAGCCGCGCCATGCTCATCAGGTCCGCGAGGCTTACCTCATGGACGCTTCCGGCCCCTTGCCGGGCCAGCAATTCGTCCATGGCGCTGCCCTCGAACAGGCTGACTTCGCCTGGATCGCACCCGACCACGACGGCGTCGACGACCACTAACCGTTGCGTATCCTCTATGACCTCCAGCAACGGAAAGCTAATCGTGCCTCCGTCTACGAAAGTCAACTGTCCGGAAAACGTGGTTTCATACTGTTGTAGCCACCGAATCGCATGAACCCCCGCGCCGTCATCCCTTTGTAGCGTGTTTCCGAGACCCAAGACTATGACTCTATCCATGATAGCGTCCCTTCTTTTTACGCCCCTGCGCTCACGACTTCATTGTCATAAAAGAGGCATCATGTCGTGGGCTAGCATTAAGTACTTGTTTCTTGCCGTCATCACCGCCCGCCCACACTCGTCATTGCAACGAGATTGCCACATAAGACAACGCTTAAATAAGGCGTGGCGCCTTTTTGTATCGTAGGGGCCGATGGCGCTCAAAAAACATATTAGACCCCGTGTGCAATTTTTGCCATATCGCATCGGTGGCGTTGTTGACATAAGGCAATTTCGCTAAGATTCTATAACCCTGGATGCGGCGGTGCGTCCCAGACACCCCAATCCGCGTGCTATCCGCGCCACAAATCGATTCGGTCTCGCCGGTCATTTCATAGCTGACCATTAAGTCTTTTTCGGTTATACCTAGTCTGAAGTTGCCCCAACTACCAAACAGATTTCCCTTATGATTCAAGTCGTTTTGTCGCAAATGCCCTTCCGCGTTCTGACTACACGACCAGACTCTCGATCAATGCCAGGGCCCGCTGCTGTGTGGGC
>Ga0307375_10000633_pt1 | contig 42374 bp, 41 predicted proteins | sample TR1MG_FD_202531 | JGI IMG/M metagenome (GOLD analysis project Ga0307375, IMG submission 202531) | Soil microbial communities from Risofladan, Vaasa, Finland - TR-1 | ecosystem: Environmental > Terrestrial > Soil > Coastal area > Acid sulfate soil | place: Finland: Risofladan, Vaasa | collected...
GAATCCACGAGTCGCTCGACTACGTGCCACCCGTCGAGTTCGAGGCTCACTACTATGGCTCCAACGAGTCAGAAAGTCTGCCCGTGTTGGAAACGATTTAGTCTCCAGGAAACCCGGCGCGATTCACTCCGTGACATCGGAGTAGTGCTGTAACAAGATATTTGGGGATCCGAGTTCGGGTCTGAGGGAGCGGCGGTGCGACGTTCGAGATCAACCTTTAGTCCGACCGCCATGGCGACACAATCTGCTGCGCCGCACCACGCGACGAAAGAACGCGTGGCCTACCCTTGCACGGACCTTCTGAAGAACATCTGCCTATGAGCAGGTTGTCCGCCAAGACAATCTGGCTCGCCGTTGGATTGATGATCATCTCAGTCAACCTGCGACCTGCAATCGTTGCCGTCTCACCACTGCTCACGGAGATCCAGGCGACGTTCGGACTCTCTGGTGCCGGCGTGGGTCTGCTCTCGACGCTTCCACTTCTGTGTTTTGGGCTGCTCGCCCCCCTCGCCCCGCGGCTTGTGCATCGCTTTGGGTCTGGCGCTGTCCTACTCGGCTGCCTCTTCACGCTTGTCGCCGGCGTGCTGGTTCGTTCGCTCCCGACCCTGGCTGGCCTCTTCTCTGGCACACTTCTCATCGGGATCGGCGTGGCGATCGCCAACGTCCTCATGCCCGGGATCTTGAAGCAGGACTTCCCCGGCCACGTCGGGATCATGACCGGGCTCTACACGATGATGTTGAGTGGCGGCGCAGCGCTTGCGGCTGGAACGACGGTTCCCCTCTACCGGGTGCTGAGCAAGAACTTTCACCTCGCCGTTGGCTTCTGGGCACTGCCCGCAGCGTTAGCGATCGTTCTCTGGCTGCCGTCACGCGCCCTCGGTCGTCGCACGACCGCATTCGACCAACGACGGCCGATAAGTGGACTCTGGCGCAGTTCGGTGGCTTGGTCGCTCACAATCTTCATGGGCCTGCAGTCTCTCGAGTTCTACGCGACCGTGACCTGGCTGCCTACAATCTTTCGCGACCGTGGCACACCGAGCGAGACCGCTGGCTATCTGCTCGCGCTGGTCAGCATTGTGGGAATGCTAGGCGCCTTTGTCGCACCATGGATCGCCCACAGGATGACCGATCAACGTCTTGGAGTGGCGATTGGTGCCGTTGCCATGGCGCTCGCCATTGCGGGACTACTCCTGGATCCCCACCACCTCGACGTCCTATGGGCGGTGCTATTGGGTTGGGGACAGGGTTCGTCGATCGGTCTGGCTCTCATGATGATGGTCGTGAGAGCCTCGAGTCATGACGAAGCGATGGCACTTTCAGGAATGGCTCAAGGATTGGGTTACTTGATTGCGTCGATTGGCCCTGTGTTGGTCGGTGGCCTGTTCGACTTCTCGCACGGCTGGTCGGTGCCGCTCATCGTGCTGCTGGTGCTCCTCGGTTTTCAAGCAATTGCCGGTGATTACGCGGCCCGAGATCGCACAGTCGGTTCAGCGTTGGCAAAGGTCTGATGACAAACACCGGCGCTTAACCCATTGAATTCAACGCCGTAGGATGACGACGAGTTTGCGAGCGTGTAAGCAGCAAGCGTGGCTCCCTCAACCGGATTTCTTCCGGCCACCGGTGTGGGAGGCCCGACATGACAGGTCTGCAACCTTGCACTGGCGCCTCCAATTGGCCACGTGACCCAAAAGCTTCAATCTCAGGCTCCCAGCCATTCCGCGTCGATATATAACTGACCCATGTTCAACATTCACCGAGCACGACGCATCATTGGAACTCTGGCGATGGCGTCGGCCATCATTGTAGGCCCACTCCTGATCAATACCAGCAATCCAACTGCCGCAACGGCAACCGGCGTTGACGTGCAGCCTTGTCAAGGTTCGGACCTTGTTGGTGCGTTCGTTGTCAATCAAGTCGGGACCGGTCACGTTGTCACGACGATCGCCATAACGAATGTCGGACGCCAAGTGTGCGCCCTCGGTGGTTACCCGACACTCATTGGTCTTCGAGGTTCGACGAAGCACAAGCTGCGAATCACGGGCCACGGCACCTACGGAGGAGATCTTCACCCGACGAAGCTATCCCCAAGGATGAGCGGCGCGTTGATAGTCGGTACCGGCGACTTGTGCGAGCCTACCTACGGAGTGATTCCGCCAAGTCAGATGTTCGTGGGAATGATTGTGGTGCTTCCCAAGAGTGAGGGCACTGTTCAGGTACTCGGCGTGCCTTTTGATACAACGTGTGGCGTGTACGTCAGTCGGCTCGGATGGAGAAGCCATCTTTGGATCCAGGGAGTGTAGCCATCGCCTCACTCGCCAGGGCTTAGTGTCGGAGGCCCGAATTCACCGTTCTGGAACCAGTCACTGGCGATCTGGACTTGGCGGGTGAATAAGCCATCCGACTTCCAAGACCTTCAATCCGTGGCTTCAGCCAGTTGAATTACCTTCGGCGACGGAACGCCGACCAGTTCTGAAGCCTTCTGTCCAGTCGCTGTCGCGAAAGCCCTGCAAAGTTGGTAACCGTACGTGTAGCCGAAATGGAGGATCACGTCCTCGGCTCCGAAGAACCACTTGGCCTGACTGAACTTCGGCTCGTAGATTGCGGACCGTGCCTCGGTTATCTCCCCATCGGTGATCGGCACCCGGCTGAAGAACGGCGCTTCACCCAAGACCTCTTCCTCGAAGAGTTGCGCCAGACCCTCGCTCACCAACATTTGCGCCAGGTTTCCGTCGCAGCCAGGCCCTCGCCAACGCATTGCGTGGTGGAACTCGTGGACGAGAGTCGCCTCAACGTGTTGCTTAGTGATCGAAGTGGACGGGTCGAGCGCGACCAAGATGACATGAGGTCCATACGTGTACCCGCCAACACCCCACTCGGGGAGTGTTTGGTCGGGTGCATCGATGACCACCACGTCAATTCCCTCGGCCCCCAGTAAGCGACGCGCCGGTTCAACCGCGGAGTCGAAGGCTTCCGACACGGTTTCGAGATGTGAGTCAAGAGTGCTAGCGGCATTGACGATGTTGAGGGTGATCGGTCGCACTAATCAATCTTCGCACTGATCAGGTGGTACCCGCCGGACAATTCTTGGCGCAACGCTTGGAAATCGCTGCCTAGTGTCGGAGGTCCAACGCAACAGGAATGCCACCCTGCACTGGCGGCTCGGGGATTGACACCGGCAAATGCATCATCCATGTAAAAGTGAGTGAATCGACAGAGGCGCCAGGAGGGCTCGTGAAAGCGTACGTGATCTACTTGGGTGACATTCTCGATGAGGCCCGGTAACAGATCTACAAGGAAAACGTCGCCCCGAACATTGCCGCCGCCGGTGGCAAGTACTTGGTGAGAGGTGGCGACGCCAAATTATTGGAAGGAGGACTTCCGGCAAGCCGGACTGTAATCCTTGAGTTTCCTACCAGGCAGGCCGCCCTCGCGTGGTATCAATGCGAAGAGTACGCCGAAATCAAGAGACTTCGTGAAGGCGCTGCCCAAGCCACCATCTACATAGTGGATGGCCTCGACTAACTGAGGCCTGACGCATCGGGATTAAGGCGCGCCGAATCGTTGCCGAAGTCGGGAGCCTTCGGAGAGCTTTGTATCGACTTTCGTCAGCGACGAAAGTCGATCTGGTGTCGGCGACCCGACGTGGCAATACTGATAGCAAGCAATTGCACTTGAGGCTTTGCTGCAACGCGGTCCAATCATGGCCGGATTACGTTTCACTGACAGGATTTCAAGAGACTTGGAAAGAAGGCTGATATGGAATCTGCATCGCTACGGCGCATCGGCGTGACGGGAGCAAGTGGGAAGGCCGGACGAGCCGTAGTGAGAGAACTTCTCCAACACGGCTACGAGGTCGCTGCCACTGATATTGAGGTTTCTAAAGAGGATGCGGTAAAGGGACTCCTTCGAGCAGACCTGACAGATTACGGTCAGGCGCTCGAGGTGCTCAAGGGCGTCGACGCCGTTATCCATCTCGCCAACATTCCAGCCCCCGGCCTGCAGACGCCCTCCGTCACGTTCAACACCAATATGGCGATGAACTTCAACATCTTCTACGCGGCGGTGAACAATGGCCTGAGTCGGGTCGTGTGGGCATCAAGCGAGACGACACTCGGCCTCTTTTTTGGAGTTACCCGTCAGGAATTTCCTTCCATGGAAGTTGATGGTCGGCCCCCTCGATACGCCCCGGTTGACGAAGACCACTACCCATTTCCGACCGTCACGTACGCACTTTCCAAGGTTGCGAGTGAGACCATCGCCGGACAGATATCCGAGTGGTCAGGAATACCGTTCGTTGCGCTTCGGTTCTCCAACATCATGTATCCCGAGGATTACCAGGAGTTCCCCTCGTACTGGTCAAATCCCCATCTGCGCAAATGGAATCTGTGGGGCTACGTTGACGTAAGAGACGTCGCCACTGCGTGTCTCCAGGCACTGATTGCACCGTCCGAGGCTGTCGCAGGGAGCCCTGGCTTGATTATTGCGGCAGCGGACACCGTGATGAATCGACCATCGGCCGGACTGATGACCGAAGTATTCCCCGGGGTGCCGTTGCTTCGCGACATCGGCGAATACGAGACGTTGCTCGCAATCAATCGCGCCGGAGAGACCATCGGCTACGAACCGCACCATTCCTGGCGAGACCATATTCCTGAGTCATGACTATGAACTAGACGGTCAATGATGAAATCCCCTGACGTACGAAAGGCGAAAGCCTCTCCCATCGAAACACATCCAGTACCGTGTCGAGCCGAACCTTTGAATTTTCGACGGAGAGTCGCTCTTGCGTGTCAACGGCGAAACGCCAAGAGTCATGCCAAGGTGACTCCATCTTTGGTGTCGGGGGCCCGACGCAACAGTGTCTCCAACCTTGCACTGGAGACTAGGAAATAATCAGTCCTGATTGGCGTCGGAGCCCCCACGAGATAGTCCTGCAACCCTGCATCGACTCATCGGGACCCCACGTGTTCGACACTGTGGATCGACTCCTGCAATCAAGGATATGTGGCGAAATATCTACCGCACGTAGTCAGGGTCAATAGAACACGTTCGCGACGATGAAGTCGCGCTACTTGAAGGGCACGGTGACGCAGGCCACCGCTCTCGCGCCGTTGTGCGAAAGTAGCACGACGGAGTTTGCTTGCCCGACTTTGAACGGCCAGTTTTGGTCGGCCCGCGAATGAGCAGTGCCATGAAGGTTGGTCTTGAAGTCGAGCCACACCTCGTTCTGCGGATAGTGGTCAGTACTTGGCCCGTCCTGAACTCGTTTGCCCACGCTGGCAGGTGTGGCGCCACACGGACGGGTATACACGAATGCGTCATACCGGCTCTTGGGAATGAGTCCCCAGACGCTGAGCTCGATGATTAGCCCGCCCATGTCGTTGGGCGATTCCAGCACCTCCACTCGACTGCCCCTGCGCACGCTGCTTTGATCGTACGTGACGGCCGGATTCGCTTCGTACGACTTGGGCGAGACAAACAAGGCCGTCACCTTGGCACTTCGGGGGGCTGCAGTCGCCTCGCCAGTGGTCGCTACCGCAACAACCGGCATAACGACCGCGAGCATCAACGTCGTAACGTATTTGTGGATCAGGTGGTGTTGATTCACTGTCGGGCCCGTCTCCTCAATTCACTCACCACCTGAATCAATGCCTTCGGAATCACGATGTGCCGACGACTGTATCAGGGCGTGAGCCGTCTTCCCGCTGAATGGCCAACTTGGTCGGTGGTGATTGACCTCGAAGAAGGTGCCTCTAAGACAAAGGTCGAATCCATTACGAAGTCTCACCTCTTGACCTCGGGGACCAGACGAATCAAATCTCAAAGCACACTTTGGAAGATTGACGTAAGTGATACCTGGCTAGTGTCGGAGGCGGGACTTGAACCCGCACGCCCCTAAGGGCACCAGCCCCTCAAGCTGGCGCGTCTGCCTATTCCGCCACTCCGACGCGGACTCCCACATTAGCCTGTCCTCTGGACCTCAAGAATCGTCTACGGCAGCGGCGAGGTCGGCGTCGTGGTCCAGTTCGTCACCTGATCCATCAATCCCGACGGAGAGAAAGTGCCGAAAACTCCGGTCACGGAATTTGACCATTCCAGCAGTGACGGCGACGTGAACAGAGGTCGAACCCAGAAATCGGTCATGAGGACTTGGTCCATCTTGAGCCAAGTCGCGGACGCCGTCACTGGATTGAAGGTTCCTATTCCTTCGGCGAACAGTTGGTTCACGAGCGCCGATCTGACACCGCTCGGATAACTGTCAAGGAAAGGCGGCCCGCTCCAAGAACGAGCGGCGTAAGAGGGGGCGGTGATGGTCGGTCTGGAGAAGATTGCAATGTCGCCGTTGTTGGCCGCCACGTCCGCCGCCGCGGCCATTTCACTGCTCGCCTTCGTGGCGTACACGGCGATTCCCAAATGTTTCCACTGCGTCTCGACGTACCGGGCCACCGATTGGTCGAGCCCACTGGGTCCGACGACGACTCGAACCGCCAAGGTCGGGCCGCCACCGATCGACCAGCCGAATGTCGTGCGGCGATAGCCAAGTCCCCGCAATGCCTCGATGGCGCAGGACGAGCAATCCGGCAATCCATTCGTCGCGGCGCTCGGCGTGGTCGTGGAGGTGGTGGTTTGGGCCGTCGGACCGTTGCCGCCTCCCCCTGGGTACGAAGACTGCGCTTGCGAATACAGGGTCGACATCGCCACTGATGGGGAGAACGTCACCGAACCCCAGAGTTGATTAATCAGGTTCTGTCGATTGATCCACCAACTCAGCGCCTGCCTGATACCCAGGCGCTTGGTGAGCGGGCGTCCGGGCGCAAAGGTCATCTCTTCGATCAGGTTCGATGAGCCGATGTGGCTCAGCACGGTCGGGTGTGAACTGAGAGCTTGCAGCTGAGCCCGGTCCACCGAAAGCGTGTAGTTGACGAATTGCGTGGCCCGGGAGCTGGGAATCACGGCACCATCAGTGATCACGAGACGGCCGAAGCGATTGAGGTCTTGGGGCCATGACCGGTTCATGGTCAGCACGATTCGGTGGGCGCTGGCGCTGGCGACCTCGTAGGGACCCAGTGATGGCCGGTGCGCGAACACCGACAGTGAACATCCGCGGGCTGAACCGAGCGCTTCGACGTCTCGAAACAGCAGATTCCAGTCGGCGTAGGGGGTCGAGAAGACTGCGGTCACGGTGAGGCCGGCCTGTGAGACCTTCATCGACTTGATCGAGCGGTAGCCGTCACTCTGCACACTGTTCAGACGCTTAGCCCGGGTCCACCAGCCGACCAATGCGTTGCCGGTGAAGGGGGCACCGTTGTTCCATTTCTGACCGGGGGCAATCGTGTACTTGACCGTCTCGGGCGTCAGGGAAGTCAATTCGGCCGAGGCGATCGGACCGCCAGCACCCACCAGGCTCCCGTTGACCCCGACTTGGAACGCCGAGGGGCGCAGCAAGTCGAGTATTCCGTCAGTGGTCGATCCAGCGCCGCTGTCGAGGAAGGTGCAACCATTGAACGGACCGGGTAAGGAGATGAGGAGTGTCTTGGCGTTGTTCGACGCCTTCAACGTTGTCGTGGTGGCGCTCGACACACCCAGCGGGACCAGTACGAGGCTTAACCCCAGGGCGGCGAGCGTGAAAAAGCGACCCGATCCTCTTCGGATCATCTTCGTTACTGCAAACGTAGGTCGAGCGTCAATGTCGCGAAGGTGAAGATCAGCGCCACCGCGATCGTCATCCGGTCGAGGTTGCGGTCCACCACCGTCGAACCTGAAGCCGCGGCACCCATGCTGCCACCCATGAGGTCCGAGATGCCTCCACCGCGCCCCGAGTGAAGGAGCACGAGAAATACCAGGCCTACGGCCGACATGGCCTCAATAACAATGAATGCCCAGGTGAACATCTTGACCTCCGATTAGCGCTTCAAAGCGTAGCAGCCATCACAGGTTTGCACGATGGCAAGGAATGATTCGGCCTTCAGACTGGCTCCTCCAACGAGGAAGCCGTCCACGTCACCCTCCATGACAAGACCTTCGGCGTTCTCGTCATTCACGGATCCGCCATAGAGGACACGGGCATCGGTGAGCGACAGACTGGCCAGCACTGAACGAATCTGAGACATCATGTCGTGCACCTGCCCGACGGACGCCGTGAGCCCGGTGCCGATCGCCCAGATGGGTTCATACGCCACGGTCACGAATTCGTGATATTTCGGCTCCAGGCCATGCAGGGCGCTTTCGAGTTGAGCCCGCACGAAGTCGTTCTCTCCCGCCGCCTCACGGACGTCGAGAGACTCCCCCACACAGAGCACCGCTCTAAGGGAACCGCGCACCACGGTACGCAACGTCGCCGCCACGACATCGTCGTTCATCGCATACAGCGAACGGCGCTCCGAATGTCCCACGAGAACCCACTCCACGCCGAGACGCTTCAACATTGGGACCGAAATCTCCCCGGTGTGCGCGCCGGCCTCGTGATCATTGACGTGCTGGGCCGCTACCGCGATCGGAATTCGCTCGGACTGCACAATCGAGCTAACGCTGCGCAGGTCCACGAACGGAGGTGCCACCACGATCTCGGTGTGCTCCACCGGCTTGACCTTCAACATGACACCGATCTGCTGTCCGAGATGGACGGCTTCGACGAAGTCGAGGTTCATCTTCCAATTGCCGATGACGAGGGGTTTGGAGCCGGCCATTAGTTCCACGGACTTTCTCGTAGGGCCCGCAGGCCGGGTAGGTCACCTAGTTCCACCAGTTCCAGCGAGGCGCCTCCGCCGGTCGAAACGAAGGTCACTTCATCTTCCAGTCCGAACTGCTGCAGAGCAGCCACCGAGTCCCCACCTCCGACCACGGACCGGGCCGGCGAACCAGCAACAGCGCGGGCCACCGCTTCGGTCCCCCGAGCGAAGCGTGGGTCCTCGAAGACTCCCATCGGACCATTCCACAGAATCGTGGCGGCCCCGGCGATTTGGTCGACGAACTCCTTGACTGCTCGAGGACCGATGTCGAAGCCCTCGAAGCCGTCGGGGATATCGGCACCGAAGTCGATGACGTCGTCGTCCCCGCCTTCGGGCCCAAACGGAGCCCCGATGGCGAGTCCCCGCGAGTCGGCCGGAATCACCACATTGCCCCGCTGCATTAGTGCCGCACATTCTTCCCGAAACTTGGCGTCGAATAGGGAGCCGCCGATTGAACGGCCCTGAGTGGATTCGAACGTGTAGGCCATGCCACCACCGACGATCACGGTATCGGCCTTCTCAGCGAGCACCTTGACGATGCCGAGTTTGTCGCCCACTTTCGCGCCCCCCACGATCGCCACGAAGGGGCGGGTGGGGGTCTCCAGCAATCCAGTGATGGTTGCCACCTCGCGACGAAGATTGGGGCCAGCGGCACTGGGGATCAGCGTCGGAGGCACCATGATCGAGGCGTGTGCTCGATGCGACGCGCTGAAGGCTTCGTTGATGTAGTAGTCGAATCCGTCGACGAGGGCGCGTCCGAAGTCGTCGTCGTTGGCCTCTTCGCCGGGATTGAAGCGGAGATTCTCGAGAAGACTCACGCCGGGGCAGAGCTCGGCCAGACGCCGACGTACCGGCTCGACGCTGTACTGGGCCACGATCTCGCCCTTCGGACGGCCGAAGTGAGTACACGCGACCACCGTCGCACCGCGCGACTTCAGGTCCTCGAACAGCGGGACGGTGGCACGAATCCGAAAATCGTCGGTGACGTCAACGACCCCGTCGACCAGGGCGACTGGGGTGTTGAAGTCCACCCGCACGAGAACGCGCTTGCCTGCGAGACTCCCCCATCGTTCGTGCGAAGGCAAGTCCACGGACTACTTGCCGATGTGAGTGGTTAGGTCGACCAGACGGTTCGAGTATCCCCACTCGTTGTCGTACCATCCGAAGATCTTTACGAGGCTTCTTTCGTCGTCGATCCGCTGGACCATGGTCATCTGTGAGTCGAACGTGCACGACGCCGGACTTCCCACGATGTCCGAGGACACGATGAGGTCCTCGGTGTAGACCAGCACACCCTGCAAGGCGCCCTGCGCCGCCACTTTGAAGGCGGCGTTGATCTCGTCGACCGTGGTCGAGCGAACGACGGCGGTGAAGTCGGTGATGCTGCCGTCGGGGATGGGAACGCGAAGTGACGTGCCGTCGAGGCGACCCTTCATCGACTCGAGCACCAGGCTCGTGGCCCGTGCAGCACCGGTGGAGGACGGAATGATATTGACCGCTGCGGCCCGCGCTCGGCGCAGGTCCTTGTGGGGCAGGTCGAGAAGGTTCTGGTCGTTGGTGTAGGCGTGCACGGTTGTCATCAGGCCAGACTCCACCCCCACGGCGTCGTCCAGAACCTTCACCATGGGTACGAAGCAGTTCGTGGTGCACGACGCGTTCGACACCACGAAGTGCTGGGCCGGATCGAAGGTCTGCTCGTTGACACCGATCACGAACGTGGCGTCCACGCCGGTTGCGGGGGCGGAGATGATGACCCGCTTCGCACCCGCTGCCAGGTGGGAGGCCGCACCCTCTCGCGTCGTGAAGATGCCCGTCGACTCGATCACCACGTCGACACCGAGTTCGCCCCACGGCAGTTCGGCCGGATTGCGCTCGGCGAGGACCTTGATCTGGTGCATCCCAACGGTCAATGTGTCATCGGACACGCTGACGGGCAGGTCGAGACGCCCCTGGGTCGAGTCATACTTCAGCAGATGAGCGTTGGTCGCCGGTGAAGTCAGGTCATTGATGGCCACCACCTCGACGGCGGGGTTGTGCAGCGACGCTCGCAAGTAGCCCCGACCGATGCGTCCAAATCCATTGATAGCCACTCGAATCGCCACGTGCATCTCCTCAATCTTCCTGGTCGTCCATCATCGCATCTCTGCGAGAACGGCTTCGGCCAATTTTTGCACATCGTGCACCAACTGATTTCGCCCCGTAAGCGGGACGGCTCGCCGCTCGATTGAGCAGGGTTCGAAGGCGTACGGCGAGGCGTCATCGACCAGCACCAGGTCGGGCACCACACCGTGCACCAGCAGCGCGTCGATGTGGTCTTGGAGTGAGAAATCACCCGTTTCGGGGGTCTGGGGACGAAGATTGGCGACGTATATCTTGCGGGCGGTCGTTCCGGCCAGCGCTTGAGTGATTCCAGGCACCATGCACGCAGCCAGCACGCTCGTGAACAACGATCCCGGACCGATGAGGACGACATCAGCTCGCTCGATTGCCTCGACCGCCGCTATCGGGGCGGACGCGAGCGCCGGCTCCAAGCTAATCCGACGAATCGACGACGACCGCGCCACTTCTGTCTGGCCGCGTGTGGGACCCTCTTCGGTGCTGGCGAGCAGAACGACACCTTCGCAACTGGCCGGCACAATGCTGCCCGTCACCCCCATGACCTGGGCCACCGCGCGCACGCTCTCCTCGAGGTTCCCAGTCGCGTCAATGAGGCCCACCAGCAACAGGTTGCCGACGGTGTGGCCGGCGAGTTCACCCACGTCAAAGCGATGCTCGAAGGACACCGTGAGAGGATTGTCGGGATCCGCGAGCGCCCCGAGGCATTTGCGCAAGTCACCGACCGCCGCGACGTTCAACATCGCCCGGAGCCGGCCGGTCGATCCGCCGTCGTCGGCTACCGAGACCACACCGGTCACTTCGTCACCGAGTCGGCGAAGGGCCCGCAATGACACGGCCGTACCGTGACCCCCGCCGACCGCGACAGACCTCATCGAGCGATGTCGCGGTGGAAGACAGCGTTACGGATGTTCAGCCGTCGACGCAACTCTTCGGCAATCGCCACCGATCGGTGGCGACCACCGGTGCACCCAATGGCGATCGAGAGGTAGGACTTGCCCTCCTTGGCGAACGCCGGAATCTGCCACTCCAGAAGTTGGAGCACGTCGTGCAAGAAGTGCTGGGCCGGTTCTTGGCTGAGCACGTACTGCGAAACCGGCTCGTCGAGCCCGGTCAGTGGTCGTAGTTCGTCCACCCAATGGGGATTAGGCAAGAATCGGCAGTCGAACACGATGTCGACGTCGCGCGGAATGCCGCTTGAGTAGCCAAACGAGACGAGCGAGACCCGAAGCGATCCCATGGCATTCGCTTCGGTGAAGGTGTCAACGATGCGTGCACGCAACTGGTTGGTGTTGATCGAGCCGGTGTCGAACACCAGATCCGCCGCGTCACGGATGGCCTCCAGTGAGGCGCGCTCGCCAGCGATGGAATCCGCCAGCGTCGGGCCGGGAAAGGGGTGGCGGCGGCGATTACCCTCAAATCTCCGGATCAGGACGTCGTCGGGGGCGTCGAGGAAGATGATCTTCGCCGAGTCGTACTTGGCTTGAAGTTCCTTGGCCACGTCGAGCAACGCGTCGGGCTGGACCCGACCCGACCGTCCGACGATGAAGGCCACGCCGGTGTAATCGCGTGATCCCGAGGCCGCCAGTTCGGCCACCCGGTTAACCAATTCGAGGGGGAGATTGTCGATCACGAACCAGCCAAGGTCCTCCAGGGCCGCCGAGACCGTGGACCGCCCGGCGCCCGACATCCCAGTAACCAGCAGCACCTCACTCATCGGCAGTGTTTCCCTTCGACAACCGCGGCGCACTCGGCGCCTGTAGATGATCGTAGAGCTTGCGAGCCACGTCAGCCGGCAGCCAGGTGAGGCCCGTCAGGTCCTCGAGCGTGGCGTGGCGCAACGCCTCCAGCGAACCGAATTCCAGTAGCAGACGTTCACGGCGCGACGGACCGAGGCCCACCACTCCGGCGAGTGACGACGCGACCATGGACTTTCCCCGCTTGGAGCGGTGGAATTTAATTGCGAACCGATGCGCTTCGTCACGAATTCTCTGAACAAGATAGAGGCTCTCGGAACCACGATCGAGCACGATGGCTTCGCTCGTCCCGGGACGGTACAGCAGTTCTTCGCGCTTGGCGAGCGCCACGAACTCCACCTGACCCTCTAAGCCGAGTGACCGCGCCGCGCTCTGGGCGGCGTGGAGTTGGGGCAGTCCCCCATCGATAATCATCAGGTCCGGTCGGCGGAACTTGCTCGCGACCTGGTCGTCGCCCCAATACCCGAGGCGACGACGAACGACTTCTTGCATCGCTCCCACGTCGTCATTGCCGAGTGCCTCTTTCACGTTGAAGTGTCGATACTCGGACTTGAGAGAAAGCCCATCTTCAAACACCACCATCGATCCGACGTAGTTCGTACCTTGCAGATGGCTCATGTCAAAGCATTCGATGCGATACGGCGGTTGCTCGAGGCGGAGCGCCGCGCCCAATTCGGAGAGGGCCCGAGCGCGAACGTTGTGGTCGCTCTGGCGACGCAGTGAGTCGCGGTCAATCACCGCTCGGGCATCATTGATCGCCAATTCGACCACCCGACGACGTTTGCCGCGCTGTGGCGCAAACACCTTCACGCCCCGACCCCGCAACTTGGAAAGGAAATCGGTCACCAGCGGAGTCGCCGAGGATGATTCGACGATCAGGACCTCGGGCGGCACGGCGGTGGGCTCGGTGTACATGTCGGGTAGAAGTCCCTCAAGGATCTCGCCGTCATCCTCGTCCATCGAACGGTCCACGAGGTGCACGGTCCGCCCAATGATCCGACCGTGGCGGACCCGGAATCGGGCCACGGCCGCCCGTCCCCCGTTGGTGGCGACTGCCACCACGTCGAGATTCGAGTGGTCGTCGAGCACCACACTCTGGGCGCTCGCGGCGCGTTCGAGTGCCTCGAGTCCGTCACGCGCTTTGGCGGCGGCCTCGTAATGCTGCTGTACTGCCGCGGTGCGCATCTGGTTCTCCAGAAGGGATCGCAGGTGACGCACGTCACCCTCGAAGAACTGCGCCCAGGACTGGACGAGTTCCGCGTAGCCCGGGGCATCAATCGCCCCTACACAGGGTCCGGAGCATTTGCCGATGTCGAAGAGCAGGCATGGTCGTTCGATGCGCCGTTGGTAGTTGTACTTGTGCTGGGTACATGATCGCAGGGGGAATGCCTGCAGCAACTCGTCCATCGTCACCCGCAACGCTCTCACGTCGACGAAGGGGCCGAAATAGCGAACTCCCTTCACGTGGCGACCACGCGTCACGAACGGCACCGGAAACGGCGTCCTCTCGTCGATTGCCACGTAGGGGAAACTCTTGTCGTCCTTCAGCCGCATGTTGTAGCGCGGCTGATTCTCCTTGATGAGCTCGTTCTCGAGGATCAATGCGTCCAGCTCCGACGGAGTGATGATCCACTCGACCGACGCGGCCTCAGCCATCAACGCCTGGGTCTTGTGCGTCAGGGCGTCCGCGCGCTGGAAGTAGCTCGACAGCCGCTGGTGGAGGGAGAGCGCCTTGCCGACATAGATCACGACGCCGCGCTGATTGCGGAAGAGGTAACAGCCACTCTGGCGCGGAATCCCCGGCGGTTTGGCGAACATCAGCCGCGTCGGTGGGCCGCCAGCACCTCTTTCAGAACCTGTCCGGTGGCGGTCTTCATCTTGGCGATCGTCTCGGGTGATCCCTCGCCGACCACCAACCCACCGCGGCGCCCCCCCTCGGGGCCGAGGTCGATGATCCAGTCGGCGGTTTTGATCACGTCGAGGTTGTGTTCGATCACGAGCACGGTATTGCCCTGGTCGACCAATCGGTGGAGCACCTCCAGCAGCCGTTTGACATCCTCAAAGTGCAGACCGGTGGTGGGCTCGTCAAGAACGTACAGGGTGTGTCCGGTGGGTCGTCGGGCCAATTCGGTCGCGAGCTTCACCCGCTGTGCCTCCCCACCCGACAGTGTGGGCGCGGGCTGTCCTAGGCGCACGTAGCCCAGGCCGACGTCGCAAAGGCTCTGGATGTGACGAAGGATCGCCGGCTGACGGTCGAAGAAGTCGAGCGCTTCGGCGATCGGCATGTTGAGCACGTCGCTGATGGACTTACCCCGATAGCGAATCTCGAGGGTCTCTCGGTTATACCGGGCGCCGTCGCAAGTCTCGCAGTTCACGTACACGTCGGGCAGGAAGTGCATTTCAATCTTGATGGTGCCATCGCCAGCGCACACTTCGCAGCGACCACCCTTCACGTTGAACGAGAAACGCCCCTGCTGATAACCACGAACCTTGGCCTCCTGGGTCTCCGCGAAGAGTTTGCGGATCTTGTCGAACACACCCGTGTACGTGGCGGGGTTGGATCGTGGCGTACGCCCGATTGGTTGCTGGTCGACCGCGACAACCTTGTCGAGATTTGCCACGCCGACGATCGTGTCGTGCTCGGCGACCGAGGTCTTTGCCCGGTTGATCTGGCGCTCCAATGAAGCGAGCAGGATGCCATTGATCAAGGACGACTTGCCCGACCCCGACACACCGGTCACGGCGACGAAATCCCCCAGGGGCACGTCGACCGTGACGTTCTGCAGGTTGTTCGCTCGCGCCCCTTTGATGGTCAGCTTCTTGCCGTCACCCTTGCGACGGGTCGCCGGCACGGGAATCGACCGCTTGCCTGACAGGTACTGGCCGGTGATCGACTCGTCATTGGCCAACAGCTCTTGGTAGGTCCCCGCGTGCACCACTGTTCCGCCGAACTCCCCGGCTCCCGGACCGATGTCGACGACGAAATCCGCCATGCGAATCGTCTCCTCGTCGTGTTCCACGACGATGACGGAGTTGCCGAGGTCGCGCAGGCGCTCAAGGGTGGCGATGAGGCGTCGATTGTCGCGCTGGTGCAGGCCGATCGACGGCTCGTCGAGCACGTAGAGCACACCCACGAGATAACTCCCGATCTGGCTGGCCAGGCGGATGCGCTGGGCCTCGCCACCCGACAGGGTCGCCGACGCGCGGCTGAGGGTCAGGTAGTCCAGGCCCACGTCCATGAGGAAGGTCAGTCGCTCGACAATCTCCTTGACGACCTGGCGCGCAATCGTCGCTTCACGCTTCGACAACTTCAGCTGTCCGAAGAAGGCTATGGCCTCGTCGATGGTCATCGAATTCACGTCGGCGATGTTGCGCGAGTGGATCCGCACGGCCAGCACCTCGGGCTTCAGTCGCTGCCCGGCGCAAGCGTGGCACTCCACCTCGCGCATGTACTGCTCGGCCTGCTCCCGTGACCAGTCCCCGTCTGCTTCATTGCGCTTGCGCTCCAACCAGTCCACGATGCCGGAATAGCTCGTGTCGTACGTACGGACCTTCCCGTAACGATTGCGGTACTTGACCGGCACCGTCTTTCGGTCGACACCGTAGAGAATCAGCTTGCGGTCCTTTACCCTCAACCTGTTCCAAGCGGTGTCGATGTCGAACTCGCCCAGGGCGGCGATGCCTTCGATCAGGCGGGCGAAGTACTTGAACCGCTGACCGGACCAGGGGGCGAGCGCGCCTTCGGCCAAGCTGAGGCTTTCGTCGGGCACCACCAGCTCCGGGTCCACCTCGAAGCGAGTGCCGAGTCCTGTGCACACCGGACAGGCACCGTAAGGCGAGTTGAATGAGAAGTCGCGCGGTGCGAGTTCACTGAAACTGATGCCGCAGTCGCTGCAGGCCAGCTTCTCGGAGAACTGCACCGTGGCGTTCTCGTCGAGGAAGAGGAAGGTGACAACGCCACGGGTCAATTTGAGCGCTGCTTCGACGGACTCGGTCAGGCGCTGGCGATTGCTCGACTTGACGCTGAGCCGGTCGAGTACCACGTCGATCGTGTGCTGTTCGTATCGCGCGAGCGTCAGCGACTCACGCTCGGCGAGTTCGATGATCTCACCATCGACCCGCGCTCGCGAGAAGCCCTGTCCGGCCAATTCCGTGAGCAGCGTGCTGTATTCACCCTTTCGTCCCTCCACCACCGTCGCCAACACCAAGAATCGCTCACCCTCCGTGCGCGCCAGTACCTGATCCACGATCTGTTGCGGCGTCTGTCGGGTGACCGACTTGCCGCAGTTGGGGCAGTGCTGGACACCGATTCGGGCGAAGAGCAGGCGCAGGTAGTCGTGAACCTCCGTGATGGTGCCGACGGTCGATCGTGGATTTCGCGACGCCGTCTTCTGGTCGATGGAAATCGCCGGTGAGAGTCCCTCGATGAAATCCACGTCCGGCTTGTCCATCTGACCAAGAAACTGGCGCGCGTAGGCCGACAGGCTTTCGACGTAGCGTCGCTGACCTTCGGCGTAGATCGTGTCAAATGCCAACGAGGACTTGCCCGAGCCCGAGAGGCCCGTGAAGACCACCAACTGGTCTCTGGGGATGTCCACGGAGAGGTTCTTCAGATTGTGGACCCTGGCGCCTTGCACTCTGATCGTCGAGGTCATGTAGGGAATCTACCGGTCAGCTCTCGACGAACAGCTCGTTCAGGGTTGAAGTGGAACTCTGGAGCTGCAGGGAATGCAGTATGTCGCGCAACGCGGCCGCCTCCTCGAAGCGCAACTCGCCCGCCGCCAGTAGCATCGCGCGCTCCACTCGGTTGATCTCCAGTGAGAGGTCATCGGGCCGCACCCCTTCCAGGGACGTCACACCGTGGACCTTGTTGGTGGGCTCATTGGGTGACTCACTGCGCAGACGTCCCAGGATGTCGGCCACGTTCTTCATGACCGTCTGGGGCTGGATGCCGTGCTCCTCGTTGTAGACGATCTGGAGCATTCGGCGCCGCTCCGTGGCCGACATTGCTTCGCGCATGGAGTCGGTGATGCGGTCCGCGTACAGAATGGCCTCACCGTTTGAGTTGCGCGCCGCGCGACCAATCGTTTGGATGAGGGCGCTGCGCGAGCGCAAGAAACCCTCCTTGTCCGCATCGAGGATGGCTACGAGCGACACCTCGGGTAGGTCCAGGCCTTCGCGCAAGAGGTTGATGCCGACCAGGATGTCAAACTCCCCAAGACGCAACGAACGCAGGATCTCGATGCGCTGAATCGTGTCGATGTCGCTGTGCAGATACTGCACTCGATACCCGGCCTTGGTGAGGAAGTTTGTCAGATCCTCCGCCATTCGTTTGGTGAGAGTCGTAATCAGCGCCCGCTCGCCACGAGCTATCACCACGTCAAGGCGGGTTCGCAAGTCGTCGATCTGGTTGCGAGTCGGCACCACGGTCAGCACCGGGTCGAGCAGTCCGGTCGGGCGGATGACTTGCTCGACGACCTGATCGCTGTGCTCGATCTCGTAAGGTCCGGGTGTCGCCGACACGAAGACGATCTGGGGAACCAACTCCATGAACTCGTCGAAGTTGAGCGGGCGGTTGTCGAGTGCGCTCGGCAAGCGGAAGCCGTGGGCCACCAAGGTCTCCTTGCGGGACCGGTCACCGGCGTACTGTCCACGGACCTGGGGCACCGCAACGTGGGACTCATCGATCACGACGAGAAAATCATCCGGAAAATAGTCGAGCAGGGTGTAGGGGCGCTCCCCCGGCTTACGGCCGTCCAGGTGCGCAGAGTAGTTCTCAATACCGGCACACACGCCGGTCTGTTCGAGCATTTCGAGATCGTGCTCCGTTCGCGACCGAAGTCGCTGGGCTTCGAGCAGCTTGCCCTCCGACTGGAACGTCGCCAGTTGAACCTGCAGTTCGTCCTCGATCGAGCGGCACGCGCGATGCATCGTCTCAGCACTCGTGGCGTAGTGTGACGCCGCGAACAGGGTGAAGTCGCTGACCTTGCCGCGCTGCTCTTGCGTCACGGGGTTGAAGAAAGATATCTCCTCCACTTCGTCGCCGAAGAACGAGACCCGCACCGCTTCGTTACTGTAGGCCGGCTGGATTTCCAGGGTGTCACCCTTCATCCGGAAGGTTCCACGATCCAGGACAAGTTCGTTGCGGCTGTACTGCATCTCGACCAGCCGACGCAGGAGGGCACGCTGGTCGAAGGAATCGCCCACTTCCAGTCGCAGCATTCGCTCGCGGTACTCGATGGGCGAACCCAATCCGTAGATGCAGGACACCGACGCAACGACAATGGTGTCGCGGTGGGTCAGGAGCGATGATGTCGCGGCGTGGCGCAAGCGGTCGATCTCCTCGTTGATCGAACTGTCCTTCTCGATGAAGGTGTCGGTGCGCGGAATGTAAGCCTCGGGTTGGTAGTAGTCGTAATAGGAGACAAAGAACTCCACTCGATTCTGCGGCAACATCTCCTTCAACTCCGAAGCGAGCTGCGCGGCGAGTGATTTGTTCGGCTCTAGGATCAGTGTGGGGCGTTGCACGTGTTCCACCAGCCACGCAATGGTCGCGGTCTTGCCACTGCCGGTAATTCCCTCGAGCGTCTGGTAGCGCAGTCCGTCCTCAACACCCTGGCTGAGGGCCGCGATTGCCACCGGCTGATCTCCCGCGGGCTGGAACGGTGATTCGACGAGGAACTTATCCACCGGCGATGCCACTTTCGCGCAGAGCGTCGTCGAGACGCTGGTGGAGTTCATCGAGGCTCCCCTCATTCCACAGGACCCGGTCGACGATGGACTCGCGTTCTTCATTGCTCATCTGGTTCGCCAGACGGGCCCGGGCGTCGTCTTCGCTGAAGCCTCTATACCTCACTAGACGGTCGATCGCGGTCTCCGGCGCTACCTGAACGGCCCAGACCTCGTCGATGTTAAAGATTGGCCGATGCTCCGGACGAAAGAGGGGCAGCGCGATGAAAACGACCGCCCCCGACGCCGCTTCGACTTCGCGACTGATCTCCGCTCCGATGTAGACGTGGGTGATCTGGTTCAGGCGGCGCAACGCCGTGACGTCATGAAAGACCACGTCGGCCACGAAAACCCGATCGAAGTGTCCGTTCTCGTCAAGGACCGCGTCGCCGAAGGCGTCACGCAGCACTCGGAGAGCTGGCTGCCCAGACTCGGTGATGCGGCGGGCCACGACATCGGCGTCCACGACAGTAAATCCACGTAGACGAAGCCAGTCAGTAATAGCGGTCTTTCCTGCGCCGATTCCACCGGCAATGACAATTCTCTTCACCAAACCACGGTAGCCAGAAGCTGTGACATCGTGCGATTCGCCCGCGAGATGTCACTCCGGGACGGCGCGTGTTGAGTAATGTCACAAAGAAGTCCTGGAGGGGGAACAGTGCTGCGATACGTGACTCGACGACTAGTGATGCTGCTAGGCATCATCTTTGTCATCTCCGTGGGCAGTTTCTATCTCATCCACCTGCTGCCGGGCGACCCCGCCGTTGTCATTCTAGGAACGGGCGCCACGCCTCAGAACAAGGCAATTCTCTACCGTCAACTCGGACTCAATCGACCGATTTACGAGCAGTACTTCACCTGGATCAGCAATGTGCTGCGCGGCAACATGGGCACTTCGTTCATCTCCCAAACCTCAGTGGCTTCGACGATCCGCGCGGCGCTGCCAATCGACGTGGAACTTATCGTGCTGAGTCAGATCATCGCCTTCGCCACGGCCATTCCCCTCGCGATGCGATCGGCCCGCAAGCCCGACGGCCCCCTAGACCGCATCCTCGGCGCAGGGAGTTTCACCTTGCTCTCGGTGCCACCCTTCATCATCATCGTGTTGATGGTGCTCTTCATCTCGGTCAAACTGGGGATCCCCCACACTGGTCCTTCTTCCTACGTGACGTTCTCGACCGACTGGATCGTCAACCTCGAGAGTCTCGCGTTGCCGGCGGTGACCCTCGCTATCGGCAGTTTCGTCGTGTACTACCGCGTCCTGCGCAGCGATCTCATCGCCACGCTCCAAGAGGAGTTCATCACGATGGCCCGCTCCAAGGGCATCAGTCAGCGTCGCATCATGTGGCGCCACGCCTTCCGACCGTCCTCGGTCGCTCTGCTCGGCTCGGCGGGAGTGAACATCGGCGGACTGTTGGCCGGAGGCTTCGTCGTGCAGTACCTTCTCGCGATTCCCGGTCTCGGCTACACACTGATCTCCGCCATCAACATGAGTGACTACTTGCTCGTTCAGGGAATCGTGCTCGTCGTCTCCGTGGGAGTGGTGCTCATCAACTTCATCTTCGACTTCATAATCAACATCGTCGACCCGAGGATCAGCCGTGAGTGAACTACTCGATGAAGTATCCCTGGTAGAGCGACCGGAGAAGAACAAGCCACTCGGCGTGCTTTTCTGGATCTGTGTGGGTTGGATTACCCTCAACATCATCGGCGCCATCTTCGCCAACGTCCTGCCACTACAGAATCCACTGTTCGAAGACTTCAACGCCATCAATGCGGGCCCCGGTCTGCACCATCTGTTCGGTACCGATGACCTGGGTCGCGACATCTTCGCCCGAGTGGTGTACGGCTCACGCGTGTCGATCGCGGTCGGCGCCGGGTCAATGCTCATCGGCTTTGGCATCGGTGCACCACTCGGAATGCTCGCCGCCTACCGCCGAGGCCGCTTCGACGCGATCCTCACGGCGATCATGTACGTGCTGCTCGCATTCCCGGCCATCATCGCCACGATCGCAGTGCTCTCCTTCTGGGCGCCCCGCTCGCTTCTGAAGATCATCTTGGTGATCGGACTGGCGTCAGTGCCCCTCGTCTACCGCGTGATCCGCACCGCGACCATGGCGATCGCCACCAAGGACTACATCATCGCCGCCAAGGTGCAGGGTGCTACCGACGGGCGGATCCTCGTCAAGGAACTGCTGCCCAACATCGCACCCATCGCCGTCTCATTTCTGCTCATTGGGATTGCGACCGTCATCACCCTCGAAGGAGCCCTCGCCTTCCTCGGGCTTTCGGTCAATCCGCCGACCCCTTCGTGGGGCAACATGATCAATGAGTCACGCACCGTCATGGCCGAGAACCCCTGGCTCGTGATCTTCCCCTCTCTGGCGCTGTGTCTATTCCTGCTGGGTCTGAACTTCATCGGCGACCGACTGCGAAGCCACTTTGACGTGACCGAGGTGAAACTGTGATCGAGGACACCAAACTGCTGGTCGTGAAGGACCTCGCCACGACGTTCGCGACGGCGGGCGGACCGCTCGCCGCGGTCGGTGGCGTGAGTTTCGACCTCGGTCCGAATGAGACCCTCGGCATCGTCGGAGAGTCGGGTTCGGGCAAGACCGTCCTCTCGCGGACCATCATGGGCTTGCAGCCGCGCTCGAACGTCACCGTTACTGGTTCAGCGATTCTCAACGGCTTCGAAGTCGTCGGGGCCAGCGAGCGGGCCAAGCGGCAGATCTGGGGCACCGAGGTGGCCATGGTGTTCCAGGACCCCATGACTTCGCTCAATCCCGTGATGAGAATCGGCAAGCAGATCGACGAATCCCTGCGAGTCCGCCTGGGCATGAACCGCGCCGACGCCAAAGCCCGTGCGATTGAACTGCTGGAGCTGGTCGGCATCCCGTCGCCCGAAATGCGATACCAGGTCTACCCCGGACAGATGTCCGGGGGTATGCGCCAACGCGTCGTCATCGCCATCGCCTTGGCTGGTTCGCCCAAGTTGCTGATGGCCGACGAGCCCACCACCGGTCTCGACGTCACCATTCAGGCCCAAATCCTCAATCTGCTCGACGAGCTGAAGGACCGCCTCAAGATGTCGGTGATCCTCGTCACTCACGACCTCGGTGTCGTGGCGACGCGTACCTCACGCATCATCGTCATGTACGCCGGTCGCATCGTCGAGATGGGATCCACCCGCGACGTTTTCCAGAACCATCGCATGCCCTACACCCGGGCACTGCTGGAGAGTTCGCCCAAAGTCTCGAATCCATCCCACACCCGACTCACCACGATTCCGGGCCGTCCTCCCAATCTCCTCAAACTCAGTGACGGCTGCTCGTTCGCGCCCCGATGCGCCTATGTCACCGATCGCTGCCGGTCTCAGCGGCCAGAACTTGAACCGGGGGAAGAATCCGGACACTTCTTTGCTTGCTGGAACCCGCTACCCACCACTCGAGGAGTACGCAGTTCATGACTGACGCCCGCCAGCCCCTATTGAAAGTCCGCGACCTCACCGTCAACTTCGGCACACGACACCACGCCGTCAGTGCCGTGGCCGGCATCAGTTTTGACGTCTTCCCCGGTGAGACCCTCGGTCTCGTGGGCGAGTCAGGCTGTGGCAAGTCCACGACCGGCAAGGCGTTGATGCGTATCGTCGAACCATCGAGTGGTTCGATCGAGCTCGAGGGCGTCAACGTGGCCGCGCAGTCCGGTAAGGCACTTCGCAACATCCGCACGCACATGCAGATGATCTTCCAGGATCCGATCAGTTCGCTCAACCCCCGTCGTCGCGTCAAGGACATCGTTGCCGAACCGCTCGACTGCTGGAAGAAGGTCGAGGGCTCCGAGCGCGATGTCCTGATTAGCGACCTGCTCAACAAGGTAGGCATCGATCCGGCGGTCTACGGCAATCGCTACGCCCGTCAGTTCTCCGGTGGACAGTGCCAGCGCATCTCCATTGCCCGATCGCTCGCGATGCGGCCCAAGTTGCTCATCTGCGACGAGATGGTCTCGGCGCTCGACGTGTCGGTGCAGGCCCAAATCCTGAACCTCCTCGAGGACCTCAAGGCCGAGTACGGCCTCACACTGCTGTTCATCGCCCACGACCTCGCGGTCGTGAAGAATGTGAGTGATCGCGTTGCGGTGATGTACCTGGGCAAGATCGTCGAGATTGGTCCGGCCGATGCCCTCTACGACGCGCCGGCCCACCCCTACACGAAGTTCCTGCTCGGGGCGGCCTTGGAGGCCGACCCCGACTCACCAATGCACAGCCAGGTACTCGAAGGTGAACCACCGAGCCCGATGAACCCACCCAGCGGCTGTCGATTCCGCACGCGCTGCCCCAACGCCACCGATCTCTGCGCCAGCGAGGAGCCACTCCCCCAGGAAATCGCCCCCGGCCATCAGGTCGCGTGTCATTTTCCACTGTCCATAACAAGCAAATAGCCCGCCTCCCGCGCTCATCGCGCGAAAGACGGGCTACTGCGTGTTGCGTTATTCCCCTGCAGGCTCTGCAGGGGATTCAACGACCTCGGATTCGGCATCTTCGGACTCGGGTGACTTGGTCGCGATCTCGGTCGCGAACTCGGCCCACGCGGCCTGTGCTTCCGTCTCGGGCGTGAACTCGCCGTACTCGAGACCGCCGATGTAGTTGCCCTCGCTGTCGTAGGCGTGGCTACCGAAGGCCTCACGGTACTCCTCGGAGACCTCGCCACCCTCGGCGGCTTGCTTGATCGACAGGCTGATACGGCGGCGCGCGGTGTCCAGTTCGATGATCTTGACCCACAGCTCCTCGCCAGCGGTGACGACCTGGTCCGGCGACTCGACGTGGTGCGCGGCCATCTCCGAGATGTGCACGAGACCCTCGATGCCCTCGCCCACCTGCACGAAGGCGCCGAAGGGCACCAACTTGGTGACGCGACCGTAGACCAACTGGTCCACCGCGTGGCTGTCGGCGAAGACCTGCCACGGGTCGGACTGGGTGGCCTTCAGCGACAGCGAGATGCGCTCCTTCGAGAAGTCGACGTCCAACACTTCGACATCGACTTCGTCACCCACGGCGACGACCTGGCTCGGGTGGTCGATGTGCTTCCAGCTGAGCTCCGAGACGTGGATCAAACCATCCATCCCGCCCAGGTCCACGAAGGCACCGAAGTTGACGACCGACGAGATGACACCGTGACGGCGCTCGCCGGGCTTCAGGTTGTTCAAGAAGTCACCACGTTGCTCCTTCTGGGTTTCCTCGAGCCAGGCACGACGTGACAGCACCACATTGTTGCGGTTGCGGTCGAGTTCGATGATCTTGGCCTCTACCGTCTTGCCGATGTAGGGCTGAAGCTCGCGTACGCGGCGCAACTCGACCAGTGACGCGGGCAGGAAGCCTCGCAGGCCAATGTCGACGATGAGACCGCCCTTGACGACCTCGATGACGACGCCCTTGACGACCTCATCGCGGTTCTTGAGCTCTTCGATGTTGCTCCATGCCTTCTCGTACTGGGCGCGCTTCTTCGAGAGTACGAGGCGACCCTCCTTGTCTTCCTTCTGCAGGACGAGGCACTCGATGCGCTCGCCCATCGAGACGATGTCGGCGGGGTCGACGTCGTTGCGGATCGACAGTTCGCGAGCGGGGATGACACCCTCTGACTTGAAGCCGATGTCGAGCAGGACTTCGTCGTGGTCGATCTTGACCACGGTACCGGTGACGAGGTCACCGTCTTCGAATTCGAGGACACTGTCGCCCACCAGCGTGGTGAGATCCGTGCCGATCATGTTGTCTTCAGTGATGACGCGCGGGATGTAATTGCCCTCCGCGTCGAAGGTTCCCATCTGAACGGGGGAAAGGAGGCTGGAGCCTTCCGACATGCGTACTTCTTTCATACGACCACACCGGGGTCAGCTAGGCGAGTGGGATTGGGTCTCCGGTGTAAACCCAGTGATTCAGCCTAGCAGTCAGGGATTCAACCTTTGGCCGTGGCCCAGTTCTCACCCCAGTGCAGCGAGACCTCGAGCGGGACGCTCAAGTGGGCCGCGTTGGTCAGGGAATCGAGGATGATGGTCTCGACCCGGTCACGTTCGGTCGGTGGGGCCTCGACCAGGACTTCGTCGTGCACCTGGAGAATCAGGCGGGCCTCGAGGTCGGCCGCACACAGTGCCCGGTCCAAGCGCACCAGAGCGGATTTGAAGACATCAGCGGCCAAACCCTGGATCCCAGCGTTCATGGCCTGACGCTCGGCCGCTTGGCGCTGGGGACCCACCGCTGTCGCCAGGTCCGGGAAAGGTCGAATCCGTCCGAATTCGGTGCGCGAGTATCCCTTGTTGCGGATCTCGGAGATGGTGGCGTCCATGTAGGCGCGCAGGCTCGGGAAGCCCGCGAAGTACTTCTCCATGATCTCCTTGGCCGAACTCACCGGCACGCCGAGGCGCTGGCTGAGTCCAAAGGCCTCCATGCCGTAGGCGAGGCCGTAGGAGACGGCCTTGGCCTGCTCTCGCTGTTGGGGGTTGACCTCGGTGGACTTGATCCCAAAGACCGACGCGGCGATGGTGCGGTGGACGTCCTCGTTGGAAGCGAACGCGGCCAGCAGGCCCTTGTCCTGGGATAGGTGCGCCAGTATCCGCAGTTCGATCTGGTTGTAATCCGAGACCGCGAGAAGCCATCCCTCACTGGGGAGGAAGGCATAGCGTAAGCGACGGCCCTCGACGGAGCGCACCGGAATGTTGTGCAGGTTGGGATTCTCCGAGGAGAGTCGACCGGTGCGCGCGACGGTCTGGTGGAAGGTGGCGTGAATTCGTCCGTCCTCGGCCACGGCGTCGATTAGTGGTGCCCCGTAGGTGCTGCGCAACTTCTCGACTTCGCGGTATCGAAGGATCAACGGGACGATCCGGTGTTCGTCGGCGATGGCCTCGAGACTGCCTGCATCGGTCGAGAATCCAGTCTTGATCTTCTTAGTGGTGGTCAGTCCCAATTCGTCGAACAACACCGTCTGGAGTTGCTGGGGCGAATTGACCTTGAATTCATGACCGGCGACCCTCTGGATCTCGGCGTCCAGGCTGCGGGCCTCGAGGGCGAACTCGGTGGCGATCTGACGCAGCAGGTCCACATCCACCCGCACGCCGCGCGCCTCCATCCGACCGAGCACCATCACGAGGGGCAGCTCGATCTGCTCGTAGACGAACTCGAGTTCCCAACGCAGAATCTCACCGCGCAGGTGTTCGCGCAGTCTGGCGATCAGGGCCACTTCCGCGGTGAGTGCCTCGTCATCACTCGTGGTGTCGAACAACGACGGGGTGCGCTTGGCGATTGGTTCGTCGAGGAAACGGTGGGCCACCCCGGCCAAGTCATAGCTGCCGCTGATCGCATCCACCAGGAACGCCATGATGGCGCTGTCATCAGAAGGTTCGGTCATGGACAGCCCGCGTTCGGCGCAGAGGCGATAGAGCTCCTTGAGATCGTGACCAGCGACCGCGTGATCGCCTAGGGCGGCGAACAGGTCGTCCAGGCTCGCGTGCGCGACGACCATGGATGCGGGGTCGAGTACCGCGACCCGCGTCGTCGAATAGGCCACGATCGGCGTCGTCGTGAGGGCTAAGACCTGATCGAGCGTGGAGCCCGGTTGGGCGGCGGCGCTCACCCGTGCCGGCGCCGTTCTCGCGGGGGTCAAGTCGCTGGCACCCGCAGGCGGGCCGAGGAGGTTCTCACCCATCAGCTTCTCGAATCGCGCGCGCACGGTACTCATTTCAAAGCGCTCGAAGAAGGCCGTGACCTCGGTCCGGTTCCAGCCGCCCAGGGTGATGTCCTCGAGCGTGAAATCGAGCGGTACGTCGCGCACGAGACGCATCACTTCGGCGTTAGAGCGCGCCCGGGCTTCGAACGCAGCGAGGTTCTCTCGCAACTTGGGCGTGAGATCCGCCAGGTGGGCGTACAGTTCGTCGAGGTCGTGGTACTGGGTGAAGAGTCGCGCCGCGGTCTTCTCCCCCACGCCGGGCACCCCGGGCAGGTTGTCCGAGGCATCGCCGCGAAGGGCGGCCAGCAACGGGTAGCGCTCAGGTTCGATACCGGTGCGTTCAACGATGCCGGCCTCGTCGTACAACGAGTAGTCCGAGACACCGCGTCGGTTATAGAGGACCTTGATGTAGGGGTCCTCCACCAGCTGGAAGGTGTCGCGGTCCCCGGTGACGACGATGACCGGGATCTGGGCATCTCGCCCCCACGTCGCCAGGGTCGCCAGCACGTCATCAGCCTCGAAGTCCACTACACCGAGCACCGGGATGTGCAGGACTTCGCACAGCGAGCGGATCAGTCCAAACTGGGGCTCGAGTTCGGCCGGCGTCTCGGCGCGACCGCCCTTGTAGTCCTCGACCATCCGATCCCGAAACGTCCCACCGGGCAAGTCGAAGGCAACGGCCAGGGCCCGGGGACGCTGACTACGCAGCAGGGAGTGCAACATCGAAGCGAATCCGTGCAGGGCGTTGGTGACGAGGCCCTCCGAGGTCTGGATGTCGGTCGTGAGTGCGAAGAATGCCCGAAAGGCCAATGACATCCCGTCCAACAGCAGCAGCGGCCGTTGATCGGGCGTGGGATCAGCCAACGAAGTCACCCTTCAGGATCTGTTGGGCGACGTCACGCATCCGGGTCCGACCACGCATGGCCGACTGCTGAATGACCTCGAAGGCGGCCGGCTCATCGAGACCGCGCTGTTCCATCAGCAACTCCTTCGCACGCTGGACAATCTCACGGGTTTCAATCTTGTCGTCCACTACGTGCGCGACCTCGGCGGCCGCGGGGGGCTCTGAACTCGACGGACTGAGCAACGCCGCCAACTTGGGCAACAACTCGCTGCTCCGAAATGGCTTCACCAAATACGCCACCACGCCAGCGTCACGGGCGTTCTCGATCAGGGACCGCTGGCTGAACGCGGTCAGCAGGACCACCATGGTGTTGGAGCCCTTCAACTGACGGGCCACCTCGATGCCGTCCAGTCCGGGCATCTTCACGTCGAGCAGCGCCAAGTCGGGCTCGAACTCCTTGATCATCGCCAGTGCGTCATCGCCCCGGGCCGCTTCACCCACGATGAGGTAGCCGTCCCCCTCGAGGATCTCCTTCAGGTCGAGACGAATGATCGACTCGTCGTCGGCAATGACAACCCGCTTATTCATGGTCTTCCTTCGGTTTCCAGTTGCGCAGGAGTTCGTCGCGGGCCTCGATCAGCTCACGCACGTCGTTCGTACGCCGCTTCATCTCGGCGGCCGCCGCCTGCACGTGTCGTGAGAGCTCGTCGTACTCGTGAGTCTGGAGGGGCGTCTCTGAGACCAAGGCGCGAATGCGCGCATCTTCGAGGGCGTCATTCCAGACCAGTACCTGCTCTTCGAGCACCTTGAGGCTCTCGCGGGCGTGCGACAACTGACGTTGCACGTCTTCGAGACGGCGCTGATGGAGACGGGAGCCCATGAATGGAGTCTAAATCCTTGATCAGTCGAAGAAAGTCACGGCGACCGACTGTTCGAGCAGGGCCGCACTTGGACGCACACCGAACGCCCCGGGGGCACGATCGACCTCATCATCGGGGTCGGCGGTCCGGGTCGGCGCCACGCCCAGATCACTCGGCTCCCACACACCTTGTCGGGCCAGGGCCCGATGCACCGTCCGGGCGTACGGGGATTCGAAGAAGCCACCGAGGTAGGGACGCAGCCCCACCTCGCGAGCCCGGGCGATGATCGTGCGGGCGTTGGCGAGTCCGCCGACCCGTGCGGGCTTCACGCACACCAACTCGGCCGCTCGGTACCGCGCGATTTGGATCACGTCACCGAGTGAGCGCACTCCTTCATCGATACTGAGAGCCACCTCCAGTCGATCGGCGAGGCGCGCGTGGTCGATGAGATTGCCCGGTGCGTAGGGCTGTTCCACTGCGGACACCTCGGCGACCCGGCCGACGACCCGCACGAGTTCGATGACCTCGTCGTCCATGCCGGCGCTGCAGTTGAGGTCCAGCAGTACGGGAACGTCCAGGGCGGAAAGTCGTTCGAGGGCGAGAGGGCTTGGCGCACCGGGCTGGGTCTTCACCCGCACGCGTGCGGCCGTAGCCGGAATCCGCCAGGGATCGTCCCCAATCATCGACACCGTCACCTGCAGGGGTGTATCGACGATTGGCGGCCAGAGTTCCTCGATCGTGCGCGGCGCGGCCCGCAGTTCGCGATCGAGCAGAGCCATCTCGACGAGGGCGACCGCCGTATTGCTCGCCGGACGGGGCCCGGCCATCCTTCCGATGCGACTCCACGCCGGGGGGGCGCCCTCCCGTTCGGTCATTTGGCGCAACTGAGGAATGACGATTCCGACCAGTTCGTCGAGTACGTCTTCTACTCCCGGGTCGCCGTTCAGTGGATGGGGCTGGGGGTCCACTTCGCCGTAGCCTCGCACACCCTCGAACTCGACCTCGAAGAACAGCCGCTCACGGCGATCGTGTCGCTGGCCGGCGGCATTCACCGGGTCGAGCATTTCAGTGTCATGGCGCCAGAGCCGAACCTTCATCCCCGCCACCCTAGAGTTACTCCTCTTCGCCAAACACGCCACCTGGTGGCGTGCGGTCAATGAGAGACCTGGCGACGATGCTGATCACGTGACGCAACGGCCCGAGGCGACGCGGGTGCCAGTTCGCCGGGCCCTCCGGCACGCGCGTGGCCCGACACCAGAACGGGCCAACGGCCCGCGCAGTCACGTTGGTGGAACCTACCTCGTCCACAACCCATGGCCCGCGTCGGTCAGGGCCGGCCGGTTCCGCCCTACGTCCGAGACCCGGTGACGCCACAGGGTATGCGGGAAAGTGAAGGTCACACTGTCTCCCGTCGTACCTCTTCGCCTGCCGGGACGAGTCCCGGCACCAGTCGTGGGAGGAGATGAGTCCCGCACCGCAGAAACGAGCTGCACCGATGCACCCCGGCGAAGCGTCTACCGAAGCAACGGCGTTCGTCGACGCCTGGGATTCTTCGGCCCAGAACTCAGCCCGGTGCGCACTTGCCGTACCCCGCCAGGTTCCGAGTTTGCTGAAGGGGAAGTTACTGCTACCGTTGTCGCCGCAGCCCGGATGGCGGAATCGGCAGACGCGGAGGCCTCAAAAGTCTTTACTCGAGAGGGTGTGTGGGTTCGAGTCCCACTCCGGGCACGCATGAAAGGACGCCAGCGGCGGACCGGTCATCACGAGCATCACTTACTGAATCTCACCCTCAGTACCGATGCTTCGACCACGCTCCCGTCCTTCGCCGAATACGTCTTCAGCACGAGAGCTCCTCCCGCGACCGTGGGCGTGACGAAATTGATCACCTTGGAGAAGGGTCCCATGACGCCCATCGACCCGCCCATCATTGTCGTCTTAACGATCGGGGTGAGCGAGCCGTCCACGCGCAATTCGACGTTGACCACGGCCTCATAGGCGGTGCTCTGTCCCGTGATGGTGGTGGGTGACGTGATGACCTCCAGTGCCGACGGACGGGTGATCTGGAGGTTGCCCGTGCTGCATCCGAGAATCCACCACGTATTAGTCGCGTCCAGTTGACGCACGAATACGGTCGTGACCGCGCCACGCGCACTCGAACGAACCTCAACCTCACCTGAGCGGGTGTCACCCGCCTGGAAAGCGCCAACGATGGGCGCCGTGAACCCCAGGTAGGCAACGGCGAATGAACGCGCCGCCGCCACTGGGCCCGTGAAGCGAAGCGGGCTGGTGACGAAGGGCCATACCGCCGTGAGGGGCTGCGCCACCGTGGTGGTCGTGGTCGGCGTCGTCGTCGTGGTCGACGGGGCCGTGGTCGACGTCGTGGTCGTGGTCACCCCTCGGTGTCCGATGACGTAGCCGAGAGAACCCGCCAGCACCACCAACACCAACGCTCCGATCAGCAAGCGAAGTCTCATGACGTACACCCACCTCTCTGACGAGGATCCCGTCGATTTCAACCTACGTCCGTGCCGACTATTGAGTTCATTCCCGCCTAGGGTCAGAAGGCCCATCTCGCGATCCGCAACAAAGGATGGTCGTTCCGACCGTCCGTGGTCGCCGCCAATAGACGACCAACCCGGGTCGCCGCTGTTACCTTTGGGAGCATGTTGCAGACCAACAATGCTCCGTTTCGCGACGACGTCGTCGCACTCTTTCCCGGCCAGGGTTCGCTAACCGGTGGCGCGGGGGTCGCCTGGCGTGATTCGACTCACTGGAGCCTGATCGAACGGATCAGCGACGCCGCCCGCCTCGACGTCGCGTACCTGCTCCTCGAAGCGTCCACCGAGGAAGTGGTGCGCACCGACCGGGCTCAGATTGCCACCTTCGCGTTGTCGCTCATCGGTTACCACGAACTTCTCGACCTTGGCGTACGTCCCCGCTACCTGCTCGGTCACAGCCTTGGCGAGTTCTCGGCACTAGTGGCGTCGGGTCTGCTCACCCTCGACGACGGTGCGCGCCTCATCGGCGTTCGTGGCGCCGCCATGGCTCGGGCCGCAGCGGCCCACGAAGGCTCCATGGTCGCCCTGATGGGTGGCGACGATGGAGCACGTGATGCGCTGTCCCAGCTCGACGGCGTTTGGGTGGCCAACATCAACGGCACTGGTCAGATCGTCGTCAGTGGCACCCGGGCGGGCCTGGATGATCTCTTGGGTCGTCACAAAGAACTCGGATGGCGGCGCGCCACGGCGCTCAACGTGGGCGGCGCATTCCACTCACCCTTGATGTCACCCGCCCAGGACGAACTCGATCAGGCACTGCGCTCGGTCACGTGGGGCGCCACCGAAGCCACGCTGATCGCCAATGTCGATGGAAAAGTTCATACCAGCGCTGCGGAGTGGCGCGAGTTGCTCTCCCGCCAACTGACCTCGCCGGTCGAATTCCTGTCGGCCACGCTGGCGCTGCCCCAGACAGTGGTGACGACCGTCGAGATGCCCCCCGCTGGAGTGCTCACCGGTCTCACCAAGCGCATCCGTGACTTCGAACACCAGTACGCGCCAGCCACCCTTCCAGAACTGCAGGAGACCGCCCTATGAACCGCCACGTCATCGTCACCGGGTCCAGTCGCGGCATCGGCGCCGCCATCTGTGAGTACTTCATCAGCGAGGGAGATCACGTCGTAGGACTCTCTCGCTCCGGCACTGCACCGGCGGGTTGCGCCCGCACGATCGCCGTGGACGTCGCGAAATCTGACGAAGTCAATCAGGCGGTCAAGGCTTCGATAGAGGAGTTCGGTCCGGTCGACGTCGTGGTCATCAACGCCGGCGTGACCCGGGACGGTCTGGCCATGCGGATGACCGACGACCAGTGGCGTGAGGTCCTGTCCACAAATCTCGACGGCGCCTTCTACACCGCCCGAGCGACGATGGCTTCCATGGTGCGCGCCCGTTCCGGCTCGATCGTCTTCATCGGATCCATCAGTCCTTTCATTGGCGTGCCCGGACAGGCCAACTACGCCGCGGCCAAGGCCGGTCTGGTCGGTCTCGCCCGGTCCCTCGCCAAAGAAGTGGCCTCCAGGGGAATCACCGTCAATGTCGTCGCCCCCGGGCTCATCGAGACCGACATGACCAATGATCTGGGTGTCGCCAGGGACGCCATGCTCGCCATGATTCCCATGGGGCGCATCGGGCAGCCGTCAGATATTGCCGGAGTTGTCGGGTTCCTCGCCAGTAACCATGCTCGCTACATCACCGGGGCGGTCATCGCGGCCGACGGTGGCATGGCGATGGGCAACTGAGTGACGTAGGGTGTCTGCTCGTTTTAGTACGATAAGACGACAGAAAAGAGGCAACACACATGGACCGCAACGAAGCACTTGCAAAATTCACCGAGAACGCCGTTGAAGTACTGGCCGTCGACCCGTCGAAAGTGACCCTCGAGGCCTCCTTCAGCGACGACCTCGGTGCCGACAGCCTCGACCTCGTCGAGCTCGTCATGGCTCTGGAAGAGACCTTCGACATCGAGGTCGCAGAGGACGAGTTGAAGGACATCCGCACCGTCGGCGAAGCCTTCGAGCTCATCTACGCCAAGCTGTAGTGCTGGTCGCCAAGACTCCATCGGGTCCCATCACGGGGCGCCGAGTCGCCGTCACCGGGCTAGGGGCTATCTCCTGCGCCGGCGTCGGCGTCAACGCGCTCTGGGATGCCCTCGTCCAACCCGTGGCCCCTCCGAGTAAGCGCATCGCGCCTTTTGACGCGACGCACATTGGTGGACCCAAGGAATTGCGACGGCTGGACCCGTTCACGCTGTACGCGTTGATGGCCGCTGACGAGGCGTGGGGCCAGAGCGGACTCGTCGGTCCCCTCACCGATGCCGGCAGCATCGTCACCACTGGCATTGGTGGTCTCCAGACCGTCATCGAGCAACTCCGGATCCTCAACGAGAAGGGACCTGATCGGGTCTCGCCCTTCATGGTGCCGATGATGATGCCCAACGCCGCCACCGCTGCGGTCTCCATGCGATTCGGTCTCGGTGGTCCCGCCGAGACCGTGACCACCGCCTGTGCCGCAGGCACGCACGCGATTGGCAATGCCGCTCGCCTCGTCGCCACCGGGCGATCGACCGTCGCCATCGCGGGTGGTGCGGAGGCTGTCATGGTGGAGATCGCCATGGCCGGTTTCCGTAACATGACCGCACTCAGCAACGAGGACTTCTCCCGTCCCTTCGACGTCGCCCGCAACGGCTTCGTCATGGGAGAGGGCGCCGGCATCCTCGTGCTCGAGGATTGGGACCACGCCATCGCCCGTGGAGCAACGATTCTTGCTGAAGTCCTCGGCGCTGCGTCGACCGCCGACGCGCACCACATCACCGCGCCCGACCCCGAGGGCAATGGAGCGATCCGTTGCATGGAATTGGCCTTGGCCGACGCGGGCATCACCGCGCGCGACGTTTCGCACATCAACGCCCACGGAACCTCGACGCCGCTCAACGACCTCGCCGAATCAGTCGCCGTGCGCCACGTCTTCGGCGCTGACGTACCCCCGGTGACGTCGATCAAGGGCCACCTCGGCCACTCCTTGGCGGCGGCGGGAGCGCTGGAGGGTGTCGCCTCGGTGCTCACCCTGCAGAACCAGCTCATCCCACCCACCGCCGGCACCACCGTGGTCGACCCTGAAATCGCGCTCGATGTCGTCCTCGGAGCGCCGCGCGCCGCCGAGATCGACATCATCCTGTCAAACTCGTTCGGGTTCGGTGGGCACAATGGCAGCGTGGTCTTTCGCCGCTTTCACGCCTGATCAGATCGGCCACTCCCAGTGGGTACGTTCGACGTAAGCATTGTCGTACGCCCAGCGCGCGTTGGCGATGAATTGACCCAGTAACACCGGATCCTTGATGCCGGCAGAGGCCTCGACGCCCGACCGCACGTCGACCCCCCAGACCGGGTAGTTCTGGACGACGTCCACGACGTTCGAGGCGTTGAGTCCGCCCGACGCGATCACGGGAGTGCGAATGGTCGTGTCGGCGAACGTCTCGAGGCAGTCGACCAACGAATCGTGGTCGTCGGACTCGGGCATGACGAGGTAGTCAACGCCCGCCATTGGCAGCGCGAGATCGAGGTTGACCGTGCTGGGCAACGATCGCAGCACCGTGTTCACCCGTTCGGCCACGTAGGACAGGGCCGCCTGAGTGATGACACCATCAATCTGCACCGCGCTCAGGCCCAGCGTGTTGGCGATCTCGACGATGCGCTGGGGCATCTCGTTTCGGAACGCCCCCACTGATATCGCCCCGGCGGGCAGGCGACGAACGATGTCGTGGGCCTCAGCCGGTGAGACCTTGCGAGGTGTGGGGCCAAAATCGAACCCGACGGCGCTCGCGCCAAGCCCAATCGAGAACAGAGCGTCGTCCTCGCTGGTGACTCCGGACACCTTGATGAAAAGACCCTCGACGTTAAGTCGCACCCGAACACCTCATATTGCCCACGTTAACGTCGTGATCCGTCGGCACTCAACCAATCGGGACGACGACCACACCGTCTGAAAACGCGATCGCCTCGCTCCCGCTGTCCAGCAGGGTGCGGTGCGCGAAGCCCAAGCCGGTGACGCCACCGGAGACCTCGACGACCGTGGTGAGGCCCTGGGGACCCGTCGGCCCCTTCGAGCGGAGCACTGCATTGACCTGGTCACGGTCCGGGCCCGAAGCTCGAACCAGTCGCCACGGCACACTCGAACCGCGAGCGTCGAGGCGACCCACCAACTCCTGGCCGGTGAAGCACCCCTTCGTGAACGAGATCGTGGAACGAACGAACGACTCGCCAAAGCTGTGCGGGGTGAGCCCGGCGGCGAATTCCGCAGCTCCGGGCCAACCGCGCACCACTCTTTCGGCGGCGTCGACGAAGGGACCCGACGAAACCTCGCTGACCGTGAGTTGGCAGTCCGTGCGGAGCAGGAAACGCGCGAGACGCCGGCGTGCGTCTTCAGCAAGCTCACGCTCCACGACCATCACCATCGCAGCGTCGGCACGGCGTACGAGGCACGTCCCGATCACCACGCTATCGGGTGCGAGGACGAGACTCCAGACCCCTCGCTCATCAACCTGCGCCATGTCCTGGGTGAGTTGACCCTGCAGGAACACCTCGGCCTGAGAGCCGCTCGCGACAATGTGCGACCACGCCATCGTCTGGACTGGCGGAGTCATGCTCGAATCGTTCATCGACCATTACAGTATGCGCCAGCGTGTGCGATCGCGCCCGAACCGAAAGCCCCTCGATGAGCATGCAGACCGAACTCAATACGATCACGTCAACGATGAATGAACTCTCCCGTCGCATTACCGCCCTGGTCGAGACCGAGGGAGCGGCGATGCCCGCCGACATCTACACCGAACTCGTCGCCGCCGAGCGAACGATCGGCGCGCTCTTGCGACGACTCAATCGAGTGGCCGGTCGCATCAAGTGACCCCCCGATAGAGTTCTCGGATGACTGAAAAGTGGCGACACAGTTCCGCCCTGTCACCCGACCAGCGCCTCGAAGTCCTGAATCTGCTCAATTGCACCGAGTCGTCGCTCGGTCGCGAGGCCATCGACGAGGGTCGCCGTCGCATCGTCGTGCACGGCTGGAATGCGGAACACTGGCTGCGCTACGACGAGTCTGGTCTTTGCCAATACGCAATGGTTCACGGCATCGATCGTGCTCAAGTGGAGATGTGCGGTGGCGGCCTGGACGGCGAACTGCTGGTCCACCTCTGGAAGGAGCACGCGTCACTTGACTGGTGGACCCGAGGGGATCACGGGACCCGGGTAGGGCCCGGGCGGGTCGTGCGAACCCTCCAACTCTTGAGCGTCGATCTGCCGATCGCCATCACCCCGGTGCCGGGCGACGCCACGTTGCGAAACTTCGAGCCAGGTCGCGACGAGCAGCCGTGGCTGGAGCAGAACAACGCGGCATTCGCCGATCACCCCGAGCAAGGTGCGTGGCGGCGCGAAGACCTCGACGATCGCACTCGCGAACCGTGGTTCGATCCATCGGGATTCCTGTTGCTCGAGATCGACCATCGTCTTGCGGCATCGTGTTGGACCAAGGTGCACGAACTGCACCCCGACCGATTCGGGGAGATCTACGTCATCTCAGTGCACCCGGACTTCCAAGGTAGGGGCCTCGGGCGCGTCATGGTCACCCAAGGGCTCGATTCCCTGCGGCGCAAGGGCGTCTCGCGGGCGGTCCTCTTCGTCGACGACTCCAACGTCCATGCCAAGGAACTCTACCGAGCGCTCGGCTTCACCGTCGAGCGCGAGGATCGACTGGTCCGCTTCGATCGTCCCTAACGGGTGCCGACGAGTCGACCGATTCCGTAGGTCACGACCGCCGCGATTGCCGCTATCAGCACCTGGCGCAATGCCCAGCGAACGATGCCATTGCGGGTCATCCAGCCAATCACACCACCGACGATTGCGGCACCTATCGTGGCCAAGATGATCGACGCGATGACCTCATTGCCCGACGATGTCAGGAGCCACGGGAGCAACGGCACCATGGCGCCGAGTGAGAAGGCGATCAGCGACGACAAGGCCGCGGTCCACGGTGAACCAGTCGCCGAGGGGTCCACGCCCAGTTCTTCTCGGGCGTGCGTTCGCAGCGCCAGTTCCGGGTCATGCATCAGGTCCGCGGCGAGACGTCTGGCCATCTCGGGTTCAATGCCCTGACCGAGGAAGATGTTGCGAAGTTCGTCCTGCTCGGCCTCGGGGAAATCAGCCAGTGACTTGCGCTCCACGTCGATCTCATACTCGAGGAGTTCCTTGTGTGCCCGCATTGACACGTACTCCCCGCTCGCCATGGAGAAGCTACCGGCGACCAGCCCCGCGAGCCCCGCGAGGCGCACGACGCTGTGGCCAGGATTGGCGCCTGCGAAGCCGAGGATCAGCGAGGCATTGGTCACGAGGCCATCACTCACACCGAAGATGGCGGCCCGGAACCACCCGCTCTCGATCTGGCGGTGCTCTTCTGCGTGCGTGCCTATGCTCATCACGTCGATTGTACCGGTCGAAAGTGTGAACGTTAGGTGACATCGGGCCGAAAGGTAATGTCTATCTGGAGGTTCTCATGACTACGCAGGTGAACAGTATCGAAGAGCTGAGCGCTCTCGTCGGCACCCATTTGGGCTACTCGGACTATCGCACCATCACGCAGGAGCAGCTGAATCTCTTCGCCGAAGCTACGGGAGACCACCAGTGGATTCACGTGGACCCCGAACGGGCCAAGACTGGTCCCTTCGGACAGACGATCGCTCACGGCTACCTGACGCTGGCGCTCATTCCAGTGCTCCTCGGTGGCGTATTGAAAGTCGACGGTGTCTCGATGGGTGTCAACTACGGCACCAACAAAGTTCGCTTCACCAGCCCGGTGCCCGTCGGTGCGCAAGTCCGCGCCGGCGCGATGCTCGCGTCGGTCGACGAAGTGACGGGTGGCGTTCAGGTCACCCTCGACGTCACGGTCGAGGTGCGCGACGCACCCAAACCGTCGTGCGTCGCGCAGGTCGTCTTTCGGTACTACAAGTAGACCGAGTGCCGAACACTCCCCTACCCCAAGGTGAAGAGAAGACCCGTCAGGTCCGCGCCATGTTCGACGCCATCGCGTCACGATACGAGTTGGTCAACCGATTGATGACGTTCGGACTGGACGCCCGCTGGCGGCGCCGAGCGGTGCGAGACCTGCGATTGCCCACGCCGAGCACCATCCTCGACATCGCCGCCGGCACCGGCGACTTCACTCGCGAGTGTGCGCGCCAGGGTCACCGGGCCGTGGCGACCGACCTCAGTTATGGCATGCTCCACGCCGGTCGTGAAATGCCAGAGCGAGTCCAGGCCGACGCTTCGCATCTCCCTTTCCTCGACGGGTCATTCGACGGAGCCACCTGCGGGTACGCCCTACGAAACTTCACTGATCTCGCCGGCACCTTCGATGAGATGGCGCGAGTGATACGTCCAGGTGGCCGCCTCTCGATCCTCGAAGTCGCCGAGCCCCGATCCGGTCTGTGGCGAACCGGGTTTCGATTCTGGTTCCGTCGGGTGGTCCCCTTCATCGGCTCATTGCTCTCGGACCGTGACGCCTACCACTACCTGCCCCAGTCGACGGCCTACTTGCCCGAAAGTGACGAGATAGTGCGGATGCTCAATAGGTCTGGTTTTAGCGCAGTCAACCATCGACGGGTGATGGGCGGACTCAGTCAACAATTCATCGCGACACGCGGATCATGAACTTCCGACGCGAACGCATCGAACCCCAACGCCTCGAAGCACTGCGTAGTTGCGGTGCCCGCGACGGCTGGCTCATCGAGACCACCGACATCCTGCGAGTCGGCTTCGGTACACGAGTCGATCAGATAGTTCTAGAGGGTGGCCTCGAGGCGCCATTCGACCCGAAGGATGCGCTTGGCCACCATTGCCTGAGCGGCGTCGAAGGACCCGCCGGGTCGGGCATCGTCGCATTCGGGGCATTGCCGTTCGACCGGTCGGCGCGAGCTCAACTCGACGTCCCGGAATTTACGATCACCCAAACCAAGGACGGTGACGCGTGGCTGACCAGTGCCACCGGGTCGAGCCACTGGGCTGAAATCCTCGAGGGCGCCACGTCACCGGTTCAAGAGACTCAGAGCCTGCGCTCCCTGATGCTCCAGCCGACCCCTGACCAATACGCACACAACGTGGCCCTAGCGGTGGAGATTCTGCGAACCAAGGAAATCGACAAAGTGGTCCTAGCTCGCGCGGTGCTCGGGTCGGTCACCGAGGAGATCGATCCCGCCGCCATCGCACAGCGGCTGCGGCTGCGCGAACCGTTGTGCGCCATCTACAGCATCCCCACGGCCGACGGCCGACGCTACGTGGGGGCGAGTCCGGAGTTATTGGCACGGCGTACCGGTCGCACCCTGCAGTCCCATCCCCTCGCGGGCACCATCGCGTTGCCGCCGAACGTGGCACCCGACGACTATCAGAACTGGCTACTCGGCAGTGCCAAGAATCTCCACGAGCACAGCGTGCCGGTCAACGAAATTGTCAACACGTTGGCGACCGTCTATGACGACGTGTACGCCGACCCAAATCCGTCGATCGTGACGCTTCGCACGCTGGCCCACCTCGGCACGTGGATCACCGCCACGTGCACCTCCGAAGCCGGAGCGCCCGATGCCCTCGAGGTACTGCGCCTGTTGCACCCGACCTCCGCCGTCGGTGGCGTGCCACGCCAGAGCGCGTACGAACTCATCCGGAGGCTCGAGCAGCACGACCGTGGTCAGTACGCGGGCCCTCTCGGCTGGATCGACGCAAACGGCGACGGCGAGTGGTGGATCGGTTTTCGTGGCGTTCTCATTCGAGGCGCCGAGTTCGAGGCTTGGGCCGGTGCGGGCATCGTCAGCGAATCGGATCCGACTGCGGAACGTGAAGAAACCAAAGCCAAACTGGCCAGCGTCCTCTCCTCAGTGCTGGTGGACCATGTCCAGTGATCGTCGGGCGAAGGGGCGCTCAACCGCCCACTTGGTGACCAGCCAAAGCGCCTCGAAAACGATTGCACCCGACATCTTGGACTCACCGAGTTCGCGGTCGGTAAACGAAATCGGCACTTCGACGATGGACGCGCCGGCCCGCTTGGCCCGGTACGTCATCTCGATCTGGAAGCCGTAGCCGTCCGCGGTGACCGACTGGTACCCAATCATCTCGAGCGCCGTGCGCGAGTACACCCGATAGCCGGCGGTCGAGTCGGCGACTCCCAGTCCCAGCATCAATGAGGCGTACTGGTTGCCGCCTCGTGAGAGGAGGCGTCGCGACCACGACCACTGAGGAATCGTCCCGCCTGGCACATAGCGAGAACCAATGACCACCTCCGAGTGTTCGGCCGCCTCCAGGAGCGAGGGCAACGCCCGTGGGTCGTGGGAGAAGTCGCAGTCGATCTCGACGAAGTGGTCATAGCCGCGCTCGAGACCCCAGCTAAAACCGGCCCGGTAGGCACCACCGAGCCCGCTCTTGGCACTGCGGCGAAGGATGTGGATGCTCCCGAGCTGGGCCGCGAGTTGTTCGACCTTCTCGGCGGTGCCGTCGGGGCTGGCGTCGTCAACGACGAGAATGTCGCACTCGGGCACCACCCCACGAAGCGTGCGCAGCATCGACTCCACGTTCAGAATCTCGTTGTACGTGGGCAAAACCACGAGCGTTCGCACCATTCGATACTACCGGGACCACGTAGACTGCCTTTGCCATGTCCACCGCCCGAGCCACGTCACGTGACAGGCTGGGAGGAGCCGTATGACCGACGCCGCCAACAAGAAACGCTTCTCTCTTCCGCGGGAGATTCGCCTGATTCTTAGCTTCGGCTCCCTGATCTTCGTTTTCGAGTACTTCGTCCTGCCGCAGTTCGCCTTGGCCAGCCACTCCCTGCACCTGCTCACCACCCTCAATCCATTCATCGTGGTCCTCGGCGTGATCCTCGAAATGGCGGCGATCTACTCCTACATGGAATTGACCCGGACCGTGCTGTACCCGCACGCGCCGGGGCGCTTCAATATTCTTCGCATCAATCTCGCCGGCTTGGCCATCAGCCACGTCGTTCCCGGCGGCACCGCGCCAGCCGGGGCGCTGTCGTACCGCATCCTGAACGAACTGGGCGTGCCTAAAGAAACCAACGCCTTCGGACTCGCGGTGCAGGGCAGCGGCTCAGCGGTCGTGCTCAACATCATCTTCTGGCTGATGCTGGTGATCTCGATTCCGCTACGCGGGTTCAACCCCGCCTACGGATTCGCGGCACTCGCCACAGTCTTCCTCTTGGGCGCTTTCTTTGGCACGATCCTTCTGATCACTCGGGGCCAGCGTCATGCGGACAACTGGCTACGAGCCGCGGCGCGGCATCTGCCTGCGGTCGACCCAGACAAGGTCTCGGCGTTGCTGACCCAGGTTGCGAGCCGCATCACGCTGCTCATCAACAACCGACGCACACTGTGGTGGGCATTCACCTGGGCCGGTCTCAACTGGCTCTTCGATGCGGCCTGCCTTTGGGTCTTCATCTGGGCTTTCGGACACGTCATGTCGCCAATCGACCTTCTGGTCGCCTACGGACTGGCGAACATCCTGGCCGCCATTCCCTTGACCCCCGGCGGCCTGGGCATCATCGAGGGCGTGCTCCTGCCTACACTGGTCGGCTTCGGAGTGCCCCACAGCCAGGCGATTCTCGCGATCATTTCGTACCGTCTGGTCAACTTCTGGATTCCGATTCCCATCGGAGGAATCGCGTACGCCTCACTTCAGGGGCGCCGCCAGCCGCCGGTCAATCCGGCGCCAGACTCCGCGATCGGTTGAGCGCGCGACGACGAAACTCCTCCTGTGCCGAGAAGTCACTCACCGGCTGCAGACGTCGCCATCGCCGATCGGTTCCGAGCACCCAGGTATAGAGATCATCGCGCCACGTGATCTCGAAGTCATCGAGTAGTTCATCCTGCAGGTGCGGATCTTCAATGGGTACCATTACCTCGACCCGTCGGTCGAGATTGCGTTCCATCAGGTCGGCTGAGCCCATGTAGATGGAGAAGTCGTCGTCGCCCTGGCGCCCAAAGACGTAGATCCGCGAGTGCTCGAGAAACTGACCAACCAA
>Ga0307375_10000637_pt1 | contig 42251 bp, 42 predicted proteins | sample TR1MG_FD_202531 | JGI IMG/M metagenome (GOLD analysis project Ga0307375, IMG submission 202531) | Soil microbial communities from Risofladan, Vaasa, Finland - TR-1 | ecosystem: Environmental > Terrestrial > Soil > Coastal area > Acid sulfate soil | place: Finland: Risofladan, Vaasa | collected...
CCAATCCGCCCGACCTGATCCTGCTCGACATCATGATGCCGAACATCGACGGCCTGGAAGCATGCCGGCGCCTGAAAGCCAATCCGAGACTGGCGGATGTGCCGGTCATCTTCATTTCTGCAAAAAACGAGGACGAATACGAAGAGTATGGATTTTCGGTTGGCGCATCCGATTTCATACACAAGCCGATCAACGCACCGATCCTGCTTGCGCGCGTCAATACCCATCTCAAGATCAAGCTGGTGATGGATTACCTGCGCAATGAAAATGCCCGGTTGCAGGACAGCAAGAAACCGTCGTCATCCGAGCTGTTGAAGGTGATCAAGACGCTTTGGGACAACCCGTTCATCAAGTTCTGACCGCTGCTTTATCCGGGCATCACAAGGTGCGCGGCGAAATTGCCGAAGCGCCGGTTGCACACCTGCCCCTGCGTGCGGCTGCTTGCCGCGTCAGAACCAGATTTCCGGATAGCGCCGCGATGCCGGAATGTTGTTGACCAGCAATGCCACTACCAGCAGGATCAGCGGACCCACTGTGGCGGGCATCAGTACATACCAGAATCCCAGACTGTGGATTTTTGCGGAACCGATCACCGCGATCAGTGCCGTGGCACCGCCGGGCGGGTGCAGTGTCCGGGTGGCATGCATCAGCGCGATCGCGGTGGCAACCGCCACCGCTTGCGCGAGCCACGGATAAGGGTGAAGCAGCTTCCAGCAGGCGACACCGACGATCGCGGAGAGGATATGTCCGCCCATCAGGTTGCGCGGTTGAGCCAGCGGGCTGCGCACCGCGCCATAAAGCAGCACGGCAGTGGCACCGAATGAACCGATCATCATCGACAGGTCGGTTCCCGCGAAAAACAAATGACCCACGCCGGCAACCGCGGCAATGCCCAGGAAGGCACCGATCCAGGACCACATGATTTCGGCGCCGCTTACCCGCGGTGGACTGCCGCGGGTGGTACCCTGCATTTTGCGCAGATATTCGGGGATTTTCATTGCAGATTTTCCAGGTGATAGGCGCTTATAAAATCCTTGCGCAACAGCAAGCCGAGCAGCCTGCCGTCATTATCCACGACGGGTATGCTGCGACCATCATGCCGGTGGAAAGCCGCAATGGTTTCCGCGAATCCGGCATCCTTGCCCACCGTTATCGCGGGGGAGGTCATCGCCTCGCTTACCGGCGTCTCATGGCAGCGGTGCTTCAGTTCGAATGCCTCGTCCAGCATGCTCAGCAGTAATTGCAGAAAGGTCTCGACATTTAGCCGCCGGAGAAAATCGTTTTCGGTGAGTATCCCGACCACCCGGCCGTTTGCATCGACCACGGGAAGCGCCTTGTAGCCCGACCGGACCAGCGCTTTGGCCGCTTCATCGAGATGCATGCCGGGATGCAGCGGTGCTATCCCGACCCGCATCAGGCTTCCCGCGCTGAAATTGCCGAACAGGCGGCCGACGGCATGGCGATGGGCCAGGTGGTAGATGGTGCGAAAATCGTCGGTCGAGATGTCCAGGTAGCCTGGGATGTGCTGCATCGCATCCAGGATATCCCCATCGGTGAGTTCCATCTCGGGAACTTCATCGTCGATGGATGTGTTGTCGGCATTGTTGTTCGGCGTGTCGTGCATGGCGAAAAAATTAACTGTAAAAATATATGTTGGATACATATATTAACGGATTTGATTGGAAGTGCACAATCCGGGTTGCGGTTTTGCCGATGCTGGCGTATATCACGGTCTCATGTGCGGCGGGTTTGCCGCTGTCGAATCAGGCCGGCGGCGCTGCCGATTTAACAAAATTGACTTGGGCAAACGTTAGAATGGCAGCCGGCAGTTTCGCTCAACAAATTTCATTTCACCAACTACGGGAGATCGGCATGGCAAACAATTCATCATCCGCAATGAAAGTTATCGGCATCGTTCTGGCGGTGGTCGGTATGGGCCTCATATTCTGGGGCTATCGATTGTCCGGTTCAATTGGTTCACAGTTAACCTACGCGCTGACCGGTGCCGATACGGACCAGGTGATGCGTTTCTATATCGGGGGCGCGGCCAGTTTGGTTGTGGGCCTGTTCCTGCTGTTTAAATAATTGGGTATCCGGATTTGTGATTGAAAAGAACACGCGGCCGTCTGGTACGAGACCGAATACAGGCATAGATTCATCTGTGGAACGATAGAATGCAGGTGGCAAATCGGCCAACAGCCCTTCGCGAGTGGCTGCTTTATGGATGGCATATTGACCAGGTGAAGTTTGCCCCCATGCCATAAGCAGCCCTTGGATGTTCAAGCGTTATTCACCTTTCCTGCACATTACTGACTGAATACTGAGCACATGAATTGGACCGATGGTTTACGCAAACAGGGCGTTCCTGCGGCACTCGGGGCGGCACTGTTGTTCGGCGCGGGCACACCGTTAGCCAAATGGCTGCTTGATGCCGTTAGTCCGTGGCTGTTGGCGGGCTTGCTGTATCTTGGCTCAGGGCTTGGGCTGACACTGTACCGTAGTCTAATTCAGTCACCTGCTGTTCGCCTGCCACGGAATGAACTGCTTTGGTTCGCCGGTGCAATTCTGGCCGGCGGAATCGTTGCGCCTGTGCTGCTGATGATCGGGTTGACTGGTATGCCTGCTTCAGGCGCATCCCTGATGCTGAATGCCGAAGGCGTATTCACCGCACTGCTCGCTTGGTTTGTTTTCAAGGAGAACTTCGACAGGCGCATTGCTCTCGGCATGGGAGCTATCGTGGCCGGTGCGATTGTCTTGAGTTGGCCGGGAGAAGCCCGATTCACCGGATTGTGGCCAACGCTGGCCGTGCTTGGCGCTTGCTTTGCCTGGGGTATCGACAATAACCTGACGCGCAAGATTTCACTTGCGGATGCCACCTGGATCGCCTCCGTGAAAGGCCTGGTGTCCGGAACCGTCAACTTGATCATTGCGTTATCGTTGGGCGCTTCCATGCCCGCACTTCCGAATTTGGCTGCCGCGATGGTGGTGGGCTTTCTTGCCTATGGCGTAAGTTTGGCGCTATTCGTAATCGGGCTGCGCCATCTTGGCACTGCACGCACCGGAGCATACTTCTCTGTCGCACCGTTTTTCGGCGCCATGCTTGCCCTGTTGATGGGTGAACCGGCTTCCATTCAGCTGTTCATTGCCGGCGTCTTGATGGCGCTGGGTACCTGGTTGCATCTGACCGAGCGTCATGAACATGAACATCAACACAGCGCGTTGATGCACGACCATGAACATGTCCACGACGAACACCACCAGCACGAACACGATACACCTGTCACACCCGGCACCAGGCATCGTCATCTGCACTGGCACAAACCACTGGAGCATACGCATTCGCATTTCCCGGATTCTCATCACCGGCACAATCATTGACCGAGTTGCATATACAAGTTATGAACTACCACGATGCGCCAAATCCTGTCGTTTGCGACGATTCACGCAGACATCTTTATAGTTATGGGTAGGTGAAAACAATTGGAAACAATTAATGGGTCCATTATTTTCGCTGTCGTCATTATCTGCATCTCATCAGGGGTATCATGCCCGCCATGAAATTGTCCCGCCCCTACCTGCCGTTCTTTCTGGCTTTCGTGCTGCTGTTCGCGCAGCAAGCCGGAGCGGCACATGCGGTGTGGCATGCGTTTGAGGATCTCGCGACGCATCAGGACAAGCAGGCACCGCATCCCGATGCATGTGCAAAATGTGCCAATTATGCGCATTTAGGCAGCGCAATGACTGCCAGCCCGATCGTATTCATGCCGCCGAGAATATCGGGCATCGCATTACAGCTGTTTACCACAACTTTCCTGACCACCCACCTTCTGGCCGCCGTTGCGCGCGGCCCGCCTGCTCTCCTCCAGATTTACGCCTAATCGCCGGCCTTTCACCCCTTGCGGGGAGGGGCTGGTTTTGCAATATATCGGGGGAACACCATGTTGAAGCACGTCCTGTTGTGCGCCGCGTTGTCGGCGCCGTTGTACGTTCACGCCGCCAGCGGCCAGGAACCAAACCAAGCACCGGTACAAAATGTACCAACCGTCGTAGCAACCAAACCCAATACCATCCAGGGCCTGGTCAGGGATACCCTGGGACGGCCAATCAGGTTTGCCAAGGTCACGTTACAAGCGGCAAGTGGCGTAGTGGTGGCTCATGCCACCAGCGATGCACAGGGCCGTTTCAACTTTTCCGGGATGGCTCAGGGCATCTACGCGGTCTTGTCCGACAAGACCGGCTTTGAACCCGGCTCCGCTATCGTGACACTTTCCGCCGGGGTGGCGAGCACCACCATCACGCTGGCGGCTTCCCAGGCCCAGGAAATCGACATCACCGCCACACGGCTCGCAAAAGCCCGCAACGGCCTGTCGCCCAAGACCGGCGGCAGCGTCTACAAGTTCTCAGCCAAGGACATCAACAATCTGCCGCAGGGAGAAGCCACGCCCGTCAATGAAGTGCTGCTCCAGGCACCCGGAGTCGTCAATGATTCCAATGGCCAGTTGCACATACGCGGCGACCACGGCAATACCCAATATCGTATCAACGGCGTGGTCCTGCCGGAGGGGATCAGCGGATTCGGCCAGTCCCTGGATACACGCTTCGCGCAGAACATCGACCTGCTGACCGGCGCGCTGCCTGCCCAGTATGGCTATCGCACGGCGGGTGTCGTTGAAATCAACACCAAAACCAATTTTGAGTCCGGCGGGAATATCGATCTGTACGGTGGCAGCAACCAGACCTACAACCCCAGCATCGAATATGGCAATACCAGCGGCAAGCTTTCCTACTTCGTCGACGGTTCGTACCTGACCAACAATATCGGGATCGAGAACCCGACCCCCAGCGCCAACCCGATCCATGACACCACCAGACAGGCGAAAGGGTTCGCCTTCATGTCCTATCTGCTCAATCCCGACACCAAGCTGAGTTTCATGCTGGGCAGCTACGACGGCAAGTTCCAGATACCCAACAATCCGGGACAGCCTGCCAACCCGACTTACCTGGCGCAATTGGGCTTGTCCGGTTACGACTCCGCCACGCTCAACGATCAACAACGGGAAGTGAACCGTTACGCGGTGACTTCGTTGCAAAGCTCGCTCAACGACAGGGTCGACTACCAGGTCTCGCTGTTCACGCGCTACTCCAGCCTCAATTACATGCCGGATGTGAACGGCAACCTGGCTTTCAACGGCATCGCTTCGGATGTTTTTCGCAGCAGCGTCAGCAACGGCATCCAGGCAGACGGCAGCGACCGGCTGAATGACACGCATACGCTGCGCATGGGCGTGTTCGCCAGCAGCGAGAACATTGTCAGCAACAACACATCGGCGGTTTTTCCCGGGAGTCCCGGCGTTGCTACCGGTCCTGCCTACAATGTGATCGACAACAATGCCAGGAATGGCAATACGCTGCTCGGGCTGTATCTCCAGGACGAATGGAAAGCGACCAACAAGCTGACCGTGAACTATGGCGGACGCTTTGACACGGTCAACGCCTTTGTCAACGAACACCAGTTCAGCCCGAGACTGGGGCTGGTTTACAAGAGCAGCGACCGCACTACCTGGCACACCGGATACGCGCGTTACTTCACCCCGCCGCCAACCGAACTGGTTTCATCGTCCGACCAGGCCCTGTTTGCCGGCACCACCGGCGCTGCCCTGGGGCAGAACTCGCCGGTCAAATCGGAACGGGCCAATTACCTGGATGCCGGGGTCACCCATCAGTTGACGGATAGCGTCAATCTGGGACTGGACACGTTCTACAAGCAGACCACGAATACCATCGACGAGGGTCAATTCGGCCCCGCGCTGATCATGACGCCATTCAATTACGGGCAAGGCAAGATTTACGGTGCCGAACTGACCGGCAACTATAAATCCGGGGATTTTTCGAGCTATGCCAATCTGGCCAGAACCGTCAGCAAGGCCAAGAACATCATCTCCAGCCAGTACCTGTTCGATCAGCAAACGCTCGATTATGCCGCCAACAACTGGGTGAACGTCGATCATGAACAGGCGATGACCATCTCTGCCGGCGCAACCTATCAGTGGTCAGGCTACCGGCTGTCCAGCGACATGCTCTATGAGAGCGGGTTGCGCAACGGCTTTGCCAACACCACCCATCTGCCCGGTTATACCGTGGTCAATCTCGGCGCCAGCCGAAAAATCAACCTGGACGGGATCGGGCCTATCGATGTGAGGCTGGTGGCCAACAACGTACTGGACAAGGTTTACCAGATTCGTGACGGCTCCGGAATCGGTGTATTCGCCCCCCAGTATGGCGCACGGCGCGGACTGTTCATCGGCCTGACCAAGCAGCTATAACGCCAAGACAATCAAACAACCAAACAAAGGAAGCAAACATGCAAGAAATTAGCGAAGCAATCCAGGCCATGAAATTCGGTGGGGTGACGATCTACCCGCTGCTGTTTCTGGCGGTTCTGGCGCTGGTCATCATCATCGACAAGCTGTATCTCTATCGGCGCTATATCCGCCTTCCGAAGACCCTGCTCGGCCTGATCGAGACCTATAATTTTTCCTGGGAAAAACTGGAGCAGGAACTGGTTGTACTCCCGCAGGAAAACTACTATGCCCGTTTTTTCCGTATCGTTCAGGGCAACCTCGACAAGCCGGTATGGTGGCTGGAGTCGCGCGCCGGCGACGAGGCGCAACTCATCGAGGAAGGCATGGGGCGCGGCATGTGGGTGCTGGAAACCATCGTGACCGGCGCACCGCTGCTGGGACTGCTCGGCACGATCACCGGCATGATGCATGCGTTCAATCTGATCGGCGGAACCGGGCTGGTCGATCCCAGCGGCGTCACCGGCGGCGTCGCGCAGGCGCTGATTGCCACCGCCTTCGGCATTTTCATCGCGATCTTTGCGTTGTTCGGTTTTAATTTCTTCTCGCGCAGCCAGGTTCGCGTGCTGGAAGAAATGGAGCGGCTTGGCACACGCATGATCGACAACATCAGGCTGAGCCAGCATGAATCCGGGGACAGATAATGAAGCTGCGCAAATCTCGCGAATACAAACGCGGCCGCATCGAGATCATCCCGATGATCGACGTGATGTTCTTCCTGCTGGCCACTTTCATGCTGGCTTCGCTGTCGATGCAGAACCTGCATTCGCTGCCGGTCAACCTTCCCCAGGGTCACGCGGCGCCGATCCAGGCCAAGAAGCCGATCACCCTGACCATCACGGCCGACAGCAAAATTTATCTGAATAAAACGCCGGTCACGCTCGACACCCTGACCGCCACGCTGAAAGCGATGCTGCCCGGTCCGGATGCCAGCATCATCGTCGCCGCCGACAGCAGCGCCCCGAACGGCATCACGGTGCAATCCATGCTCAAGGCCCGCGCAGCCGGCGCCCAGCATTTCCTGATCGCGGTCAAACATGTCGACTAGCATATTGCCCCGGGTGGCGCAGGTCCAAACGGATTCTCCGTGGCGCAGGTTGCACTGGACGCTGCCGCTGGCGCTGCTGATCTGCGCGATCACCTTCAGCCTGTTTGCCTATTCGATGTGGCGCCCTGTCGTTCATTCGCCCGATCCGGTGCCGGTCACCGCCGAACTGGTCGAGCTGCCGCCTGCGGAACCGCCCCAGCCAAAAGTTCGGCAGAAAACCATTGTGCAACCGCGTGTCGAACCGGCACTGCAAGCGCGGCCAAGTGCGGTGCCGCCCCCGCCAACCCCGGTCGCTCCGCCCGTCACCGCAGCGCCCAGCAAGCCTGCTGTGCCCATGAACGAAAATCACGGTGCACAGGCCCTGATCCATCCCTTACCGGTGATACCGGATGAATTGCGTGAAGAGGCAATGAACGAGGCCGCCACCGCGCGCTTTCAGATCGCGGTGGATGGCAGTGCCACGGTGGCGCTGGTCAAGCCCACGCAAAATCCCCGGCTCAACAGGCTGTTGCTCGAAACACTGAAAACCTGGCGTTTCATGCCCGCAATCAAGGACGGCAACCCGGTTCCCTCCGTGGAGGTCATGGTAATCCGGCTGAATGTTAGCTAGCGGGAAATAAGTATTTGTTCCTCATTGGAAGGGATATCTGCTGAACAGCAATGCCTTGCGTAACTATCAAGGTCTGCTGTGCATCGAAATGCCGATAGCCGTCTGCGCTAGCGGTTGCCCGCTATCAGGTGCGTCACTTTGGGCGGCTCGTTGCCGAGATGGTAGGTGCGCATCTGTTTGATGACATTGCGGTCCGCAACGGTCACCCGCTCATGCTGGCGCAAATGTTCCAGCCACGATTCGACCATGAAGCATTCCACCATGCGCTCCGGATGATCGGCATCGCTGAACAGCTCCCACATGAATGCGCCATCGCGACGCCGGATCCTGCGCATCCGCCGGTTCATGACCCGGGTGAATTCTGTCGCGGCGGCCGGATCGATGAGGTATTCCACCGTCACCATCACCGGCCCGGGGTCGGCTTCCGGGTCGGCGGCCAGTATCGGCGTCGGCCAATTGACCGACGGCGTAAGGTCGGTTTCGTCATGCTGCCCGATGCGGTATTTCCAGGTTGCGGCAATGCCGAGCAAAGCCCCGAGGGCTGCCGCGGTCAGCGCGTAGGGGATGCCGATCCATGAGGCGACCTGTCCCCACAGCGTGCTGCCGGCCGCCATGCCGCCCATGAACACCACCCAGAACAGTGCCAGGCCGCGGGCGCGCACCCAGCCCGGCAATGCGGTCTGCGCGGCCGTCATCAAGGACGAGACCACGCTGATCCAGGCCGTGCCGGTCAGCAGCATCGCCGCACCGGCCTCATACACGCTGATGCTGTGGGCAAGCGCCAGCATCGCGATCGCGTACAGAACCGTCGCGCCGGCCACGATGCTGTCCCGCGACAGGCGGGTGCGAACCCGCGGCAGCAGCAGCGCGCCGGCAATCGCGCCCATTCCCAGGCAAGCCAGAAACAGCCCGAAGGTACCGGGGCCGCGCTTTAATTCCTGGCGGACCACCAGTGGCAGCAGTGCCCATGATGCGCTTGCAAATACAAAAAATCCGGCGCCCCGGGTCAGCACCGCGCGCAACTCCGGTGAATGGCGCGCGTAGCGCAGCCCGGCACGCATTGCCCCGAACACGCGTTCGGCGGGCAACTCGTTGTGGCTGGGTGCGTTCTGCCAGTTTTTCAGCGCGACGATCACGGCCAGAAACGAAGCGGCATTCAGGATAAACACCAGGCCCGGCCCGGCGGCGGCAACGATGAATCCGGCAATCGCCGGCCCGACCGAGCGCGCCACGTTCATGCCGATCGAGTTCAGGCCGATGGCGGCATGCAGCTCGGCGCGCGGCACCAGTTCCGGCGTGATCGCGCCCCACGCAGGCATCATCATCGCCGTGCCGATGCCGAGCGCGAAGGTAAACACCAGCAGGGTCATCGCGGTCGTCACGCCGGCAAGTGTCAACACGCCCAGCAGTCCGGCCGCCGCCATCATCCATAGCTGCGACGCGATCAGGTAGCGCCGCCGGTCGACGATATCGGCCAGCGCCCCGGCGGGCAACGCCAGCAAAAATACCGGGGCAGAGGTGGCGGCCTGCACCAGCGCCACCATCAGGGGGGTGGGCGAGAGCGTGGTCATCAGCCAGCCCGCACCCACCTCGTGCATCCAGGAACCGATGTTCGACACCACTGAGGCGATCCACAGCATGCGAAATACCGGCTGGCGCAGCGGCGCCCAGGCGGACAATGACAAATCTTTGGCGGAACCTGCGCTCATGTTGGTTGGTAATCGTTGGACGTGAAGGAAGCGAACAGAACAGGCCGGATTATTTTTTCCTGCTGCCGGTCTTGCCTTCCCGGTGCTCCAGCCCCAGGGTGGCGAGTGTTCTTTCGCGCACAGCATGCAGCAGCGGCACATTCTCGTCCAGCGATTCGCCGTAGGAAGGAATCATCTCTTTCAGTTTGCGCTGCCACTCCGCGCTTTTGACACGCGACTTGAAGCAGCGCTCGATCACTTCGATCATCGCCTGCACCGAGGTCGATGCGCCCGGCGATGCGCCCAGCAGCGACGCGAGCGTGCCGTCCCCGGCGGTGACGATCTCGGTGCCGAATTCCAGTTTGCCGCCGTTCACGTCACAATCCTTGATGATCTGCACGCGCAGTCCGGCCGAAGCCAGCTCCCAGTCCTTTTCTTTTGCATCCGCATAAAACGCCTTCAGGCTGGCGACGCGGTCCTTGTGCGAGCGGAACGCCTCGCCGACCAGATAGCGGGTCAGCTCCAGGTTGTCGCGCGCCACCGCAAGCATCGGCATGAGGTTGCCCGATTTGATCGAGGAGAACACGTCCAGCAGCGAGCCGCCTTTCAGGAAACGGGTGGTGATGCTGGCAAACGGCCCGAACAGCAGGCCGGGTTGCCCGTCGATGATACGCGCGTCAAGATGCGGCACCGACATCGGCGGCGCTCCGCTGGGTGCCTTGCCGTACACCTTGCTGGTATGGCGCTTCACCACGTCCGGGTTCTTGCAGATCAACCATTGCCCGCTCACCGGAAAGCCGCCATAACCCTGGCCTTCGGCTATCCCCGATTTTTGCAGCAGCGGCAGCGCCCCGCCGCCCGCGCCGAGAAATACAAAGCCCGCAGCAATGGTCTTGCTGTGGCCGGTATGGTTGTCTTTTATGCTTACATGCCAGTGTCCATCGGGATGTTGTTTCAGTCCGGTGATGGTATGGCCAAGTTCGAGATCGAAGCCGGGATGTGCGGTCATTCCTCTGACCAGCTTGCGTGTCAGCATCCCGAAATCGACATCGGTGCCGTGCTTGACCTGGGTGCCTGCGACAGCTTGTTTCGGGTCGCGATGCTCCATCACCAGCGGCATCCACTGGCGCAATACCGCGTGATCTTCGCTGTACTCCATTTCCTCGAACAGATGGTGGGTATGCAAAGCCTTGTAGCGTTTGCGCAGAAAGGCAACATTCTGCTCGCCCCACACGAAGCTCTGGTGATAGATCGGGTTGATGAATTTTTCCGGGGCGGGCAACACGCCCTGTTCGACCAGATAAGACCAGAACTGCAGCGATACCTCGTAGGCCGCATTGATGGCCAGCGCGCGGCCGATATCGACGCTGCCGTCCGGGCGTTGCGGGGTGTAATTCAGCTCGCAATAGCCGGCATGGCCGGTGCCGGCATTGTTCAGTGCATGCGAACTTTCGTGGGCGACCCGGCTCAGTCGCTCGACCATCATGATCTTCAGCGTCGGGTCCAGCAGCGACAGCAGCTTGCCCAGTGTGGCGCTCATTACGCCCGCACCCACCAGCAATACATCCACCTTCTTAAGCGACATGACCGATTATTTCCTTGCGTAAATCCGCTAACGTTAGCATTTGCTTATGTATACCAGAAAGCAGGCGCAATCACAGGAGTTTCGACGCATCGCATCTTTGCTTTCCCGGCATACCCGAACAGCCGAAAATACGGCATGGCCGGCACTTGCCCGACAGGTCATATTTGCATTCGTTTTGAAGCCCGGGCGAACTGGCGAAGGGAATATTTTTACCCGCCCGCATCAGCAGCGGCCTGTTTCAGCAATGCCTCGAATTGTTCAAGTGGAACCGGTTTGCTGAACAGATAGCCCTGGAAGTCGTTGCAGTCGTTGTATATCAGAAACTGGCGTTGTTCTTCCGTCTCCACCCCTTCGGCAATGACTTCCAGGTCGAGGCTGTGTGCAATGGCAATGATGGTGACCACGATCGCCTTGTCGCTGGTATCGGTGGCGATATCGCGCACGAACGACTGGTCGATCTTGATCTGGTCGAGCGGCAACCGCTTCAGGTATTGCAACGATGAATAGCCGGTACCGAAGTCGTCCAGCGAAAACTGGATACCGAGTTCGGCCAGTATATTCATGGTCACGATGGTGTCTTCGATGTTATCCAGCAACATTCCCTCGGTCAGCTCCAGCTTGAGCCGCGTCGGGTTGATGACATGGTGCAGTACCGCATTTTTAACCTGGGCAGCGAAATCAGCCTGGTGAAATTGTCTGGCGCTGACGTTGACCGCCAGCACCAGATCACGCGTCAGCGGATCGCCTTGCCAGGCACTGATCTGCGCGCAGGCCGTTTCGATCACCCACTTGCCGATCGGCAGGATCAATCCGGTTTCCTCCGCCAGCGGGATGAACGCGGCCGGCGATACCAGGCCATGTTCCGGGTGTGTCCAACGGATCAGCGCCTCTGCACCGACTGGGTGGTGCGAACGGTCAACCTGGATCTGGTAATGCAACTGGAATTGCCGGTTCTCCAGTGCCCTGCGCAATTCGTTCCCGAGCGAGACCCGGGTCGTGATCACTTCCTGCATTTCCGGGTAAAAGAAACGCAGCGCGTTGCGGCCGGCCTTCTTGGCCTGGTACATCGCGATATCGGCCTGTTTCATCAGCTCTTCAGTCGACTGTTGCCTGCTGCCAAACAGGGTGACGCCGATGCTGGCGGTGCAATGATAAACATGGGTGGAAAGCTGGTAGGGCTTGTCCAGTTCCGCCAGCATCTTGTTGCCGATAATCTCGACCTGTGCCGCTGCCTCGATGTCCTGTTCGCTCAGGTCTTCGAGCATCACCACGAATTCATCGCCACCCAAACGTGCAACGGTGTCGGTTTTTCGCCCGCAATCAATCAGCCGTTGGGCAACCTGCTGCAGCAGCAGGTCACCGAAGTGATGGCCGAGGGTATCGTTGAGAGACTTGAAATTGTCCAGGTCGATGAACAGCAGCGCGCCATGCCGGGCATCGCGGGCACTGTGCATCCAGGCATGCTTGAGCCGGTCCATCAGCAGCCGCCGGTTTGGCAGTTGCGTGAGCGGATCGTAGAACGCGAGCTGCCTGATTTCCTCCTCGGCTTTCTTGTTCTTGATATCGCTGTCTCTCAGCGCAACCTCCGCCCTGCGCTGCAGTATCACGGAACCGAACACCAGCGCAATGAACAACAGCGCGGTAATACCGTACATCCAGAAATGCCAATGCCATTCGGCGAGGTAATCATCCTCGGCGATACCCGCAAACACGACGAATGGAAAATCACCCACCCGGCGGAAGGCGAACAGACGCGTGGTGCCATCCAATGCGGATTTGGCGCTGTAGATACCGTGTGTCAAACCTTTATCCAGATACGTTTTGACGCTCAGGTTGGCGATCCTGCCCATATCCTTTTCGCTCGACGGATAGCGGGCGGCAAGGTGGAGGTCATTGTCATACAGTGCCACCAGGCCATGTTCGCCAAGATCGAGGTTGTGGTAGAACTGCTGGAAGTAGTCCAGGTCGAGGATGACCAGCACGATGCCGGCGAAGCGGCCATCCGCAAAATTCAGCCGCCGGCTGAGGATCAGCGTCCATTTACCGGTGGTGCGCGAGATCAGCGGGGGGGAGATCACCGGCTCTGCGGTTGCGGCGGTTGCGGCCATCTGGCGCTTGAAATAACCCCGGTCGGCAATATTGATATCCGGGATCGGGTCGAGCGAACTGTATATGTAATTTCCCCGTGCATTGGCGACATGTATGACCGCCACTTCAGGCACACTATCAGCCTGTGATTTCAGCAATGCATTGAGATATTTGCTGTGCGGGCCGGTGGCACCGCGGGCAAGCTTCATGTCTTCCGGGCGCACGTCTCTTTGTACCTCCCGCGCGAGCAGGTCGGTCAGATTGAAAACCGATGTCGCGTGCTCTTCCAGCAACTGGGCGATATTTTGCGAATCAAGCCGGGCTTGCCGGATATCGTTATGGTGTTCGCTGGCAAGACTGAACACCAGCATTGCAACGATGCCTGTTATGCCGGCGAGGCCGGACAGCATCGCCCAACTCGGGAACAGGGAATGCTTGCTGATGTTCTGTATGCGTTTTTTCATCGGGGGTTGCGCGCGTGTTCAGCGATTATCGCATCACCGACCCGCAATGAATACCAGCGTTGGCGGCGTGGGGGAAATATTGCGCAAACGCCCGTTGCGGTCAGTGTTGTTTGCCATGATTCTTCCCGGCCGTTGATTGCGGAGTCCCGGTTGGGGCGTCGGGCATTCATTGCCGCAGTCTCGCCGGACAATATGCGGAACAATTTAATCATGCATTGATCATTCTCAGCTGATATTCTGTCGTTTCGTTTTTGCCGATACGAACGGTTGAGAATTATTATTCAGGTTATCCGGTGTTATGCCTCATTTTGAACGTGCGAAGGACTGATATGCGTAATTCCATTCGATTGTATTTGTCCGCAATCGTCCAAATCTCGCTGTTATGTTCTTGTGTCATCACGCCACCCGCTGTTTCAGGCCATGCCGGCAGCGTCCCGAATAGAATCGCAAATCCGGGGCAGGCAGGCGGCGATAACAATCGCGGTCACAAGGCAACCCGGCACCGGGAATTCGATGAATCTTTTCACATCAAGCCTATCGCAAGCATCGAGAAGGACGGCTTGCTGATCAGATACAGCTTGCTGGTTATTCCCGACCAGAAAGGTTATCTGCTAAGACTGTCGCTGGTTTTCAGGAACCTTCAACACCGAACCATGATCATCAGACCGAAAGTGCTGCTGCTGGATGCATCGAAAAAGCAGATCAGCGCCTACAGCAAAGAAGGCTTTATCAGGATTGCGTCAACCTCGGCAGGGAAAGCCCCGGATATCGTCAGTAAAACCATACTCGGAACAGATCGCGACGAATATGTTTCTGACAAATCGCGCATCGATTTTGCCGATACATTCTGGTTAAAGCCCCGCTACAAGATACCGCCCCGGGGCATCGCAATCGGCGTGCTGGTTTACCACGGCACGGACCTGAAGCTGCCATTGAGACTGACGGTGCATACCTACAAGCGGAAATTCACGTTTACCGCCAAAGCGCCGCTTCCGGTAGCCGGAAAATAACAACGTTGCGCAACGGGGCCGGCGCGCAACAGGACCCGGGCCCGCCCTGTTTGCTTATGCGTCATTCAGGGCCCGTTGCCAGCTGCGCAGCGGTATGCATGTCTGCAAGCGGCTGAGCGCGCGTTCGGCAAGTCCGGGATGGATTTCGTGGCCCACCGATGATGCGATGTCCAGCGTGGCATCCCCTCGCAATTCGGTCAGCCTTGCGTAGGCCTCGCAAGCGTGCGCGACCGGAATCACATGGTCATCTTCCCCGTGCAGCAAGTGCAGGGTGGTCAACTCGGGCGCCTTGTCCGGCAGCGTTGCAAACCGGCCGGAAAATGCCAACACCCTGCCGACGCCGCCATCATGAACGATGCTGAATTCCAGCGCCATGATCGCACCCTGGGAAAAGCCGACCAGCGCGGTGTCTGACTGCAGGATACGGTGGCGATTCTGGGCCTGCCGCACCAGCTCATGCAGAGCCGGCATGGAAGCGGCAACGCGCGCCGGCCGGGTTTCGTCGCTCATGCCGCTGACCGAAAACCATTGCCGGCGATGATCGCCGTTGCCTGACGGGTTGCGATCAAAAGGCTGGAATCCATCCGGCAACAGGAACGCCGCGCCTGGAAATACCTTCCTGAAATCGCGGGCCAGCGGGACCAGGTCGGACGAACTTGCGCCCAGGCCGTGCAACAGGACAAACAGCTGCCTTGCAGGCCCCGCATCCGGCAACAGCTCGATACCCTGGAAAAATTGTTCCGTCATGATTCTTGCTCCGCAGAAAAAACTTGGCTTGTGACAGGCGTGCCGAAATTCCGGCCTGCCTGTCAGGCAGCCCCCGATCTTACCGAGCCGGCGAGTCTTGCCACAGATAAGCATCCATGGCCAGGCCACCGTATGTAAAGCCGGGCTGGTAACGGGTCGGTGCATCATCCAGCGCCGCGCCGATGGCGACGAACAGCGGCATGAAATGATCTTCGGTCGGATGGGAATCCGCGCCATACGGGGCAGCACGATAGGCAAGCAGCGACGCAACATTTTTCGCCGCCAGATTTTCGGCCACCCAGTCGGTAAATACCCGGGCTTGCGGGAAGGGGTTTTCTCCCTGTTGCGCGCGCCGGTTTATCCAGGAAAAATTATGCGTGATTGCACCGGAACAAACGATAAGGACACCATCGCCGCGCAATGGGGCGAGGGCACGCCCGATCTCGACATGCGTCGCCGGGCCGGCGCCGCCGACCAATGAAAGCTGCGTGACCGGGATATCGGCATCGGGATACATCGCCGATAGCGGTACCCATGCGCCATGGTCGAGCCCGCGGTTGGGATCGAGTCCGGCTGCCAGCCCGGCACCGGACAGCAGCGACACCACCTGTTCGGCCAGTGCCGGCGCGCCCGGCGCACGATATTGAATCTGATAAAGCGCCGGCGAAAAGCCGGAGAAATCATGTATGGTCGCCGGCGCAGCGGCGAGGCTGGCGGTGGGCCGCTGTGCTTCCCAGTGCGCCGATACGGCAACAATGGCGGCCGGTTGCGGAATCCGCCGGCCGAGTTCGGCCCAGCAGGCAACCGCGTCCGGCGCCTCCAGCAACGCATTCGGCGCGCCGTGGGACACGAACACGACAGGCATGCGCTCAGTCATGGCGATCAATCCCAAAATGCATTTTCATTTCAATTCTCCTTGTCTTCAGGATAAGGAACCTCTGATCAAGTCCCGCATGACCGCGCATTCGGCTTTGCGGGATGGGATGCAAGAAAGGCGACGATGCGAATGGTGATTCCCTTCGCAAGGAGCCTGACGCCGCAGACCGCCCGCAAAGCCAATGCCCTTTTGGGTTGCGACAAAAATGGGCGCTCGCAGCGTTGTGCTCCTTGGCATCGTAGAATAACTGCTGCCATGACACGGTGCGCGAAGCGGCAAGTGCGGGAATGGCAGCAGGCGGCTACTCCCGCAAACTGCTGGCTTTGCCAGTAACGTGTCGTAGCCGCTACCGGCGTCGCGCGCCTTGCGATCATCCCGTTTTTGTCAGCAACGCGGTTCATGGTGGACTTGATCAGAGGTTCCCTAAATGCAAACCGGCCGGGTTTGCCGGCGTGACAGGCAAATCCGGCCGGCTCAAAAAATGTTCAGCGTCAGGAAGTCCGGGATTCGCCGTCCAGGCTGGCACGGCCGCCACCGAATACGGTGAATGCCAGCAGGCCGCCTGCCATTGAAAAATTCTTCATGAACATGATGTGTTGGCTTGCGCCCTCATGGAAAATGAGCGCTGCGGCAATACAAAATATGGCCAGCATGAAGGAAACCAGGCGGGTCTGGAAACCGAGCAATAACGACAGCCCGCCGCCGATTTCCAGCGCGATCACCAACGGGAGCAGCGCAGTCGGGACGCCCATGGATGCCATGTAGCCCTGTGTTGCGGCGTAGCCGGCCCCCAGCTTGCCGTATCCGGCGATGATAAAAATGGCCGAGGCCAGCAATCGGGCGACCAGCACCAGCGTGGCGCCGACTGCGGGCTGCGCGACGAAGTTGGCGATGCCGCCGTTGACCTGCTTGAAAATATTGCTCATGTGTAGCTCCTTTCCGGTTGAAGTAAATCAGGCGAAATGCCCATTGCGAAAATCGTTCAGTGCCTGGTAAATCTCCTGCTGGGTGTTCATCACGAACGGCCCGTACTGCACGATGGGTTCCCCGAGCGGCTTGCCCGCAATCAGGATCAGGCGCGCCGCTTCGGCCGCGCGGATTGTCACACTGTTTGCACCCGGCGTGTTGCCCAGGATACCCATGCGTCGAGCATTGACTTTCGTGTCGCCGACCTGCACCGCGCCGCGATACACGTAGATGAACGCGTTATGCGATGCCGGCAGCGCGGTGCTGAACTCGGTCCCTGCAGGTGCATGGATATCCAGGTACAGCGGCTCGGTGATCTCGCGGGTAACGGCACCGGCCACACCGTTGCTGGTTCCGGCGATCACCCGCACCGTGACGCCCTGCGGGGTCACGTATTCGGGAATCGCGTCACTGGTGAAATCGCGGTACCACGGATCGCCCATCTTGCGCTGCGCCGGCAGGTTCAGCCAGAGCTGGAAACCCTCCATCAGCCCGTCCACCTGCTCCGGAATCTCCGAGTGGATCACGCCGCGCGCCGCGGTCATCCACTGCATGCCGCCGCTTTCCAGCAGGCCCTCGTTGCCGGCGCTGTCGCGATGCCGCATGTGGCCGTCCAGCATATAAGTCACCGTTTCGAAGCCGCGATGCGGATGGTCGGGAAAACCGGCGATGTAGTCGTCCGGGTTTTCGCTGGCAAACGCATCCAGCATCAGGAACGGATCGAGGCGCTGCTGCAGCTGGCCGGCGAGCACGCGGGTGAGCTTCACGCCCGCGCCGTCCGAGGTCGCGACACCCTCGACGATGCGCTCGATGCCGCGCGTTTCATTGCTTGTGACTGCTTCCATGGTGTTCATGATCTGTCCTTTCGTAAATGTATCCATTGTTGTGGCCATGCTTTGGACGGGGCGCCGAATCAGGCAGCAATTGTTTCCTGTAACTTGCTGACCGCCCCGATCAATTTTTGTTTCAATTCGTCATTGTTCAGCGTGCCGCGTTCGACATCGAAATTCTGGTGAAAGCTCGGAATGGCAAGGCTGGCTTTCACCCGGCCGCCGTAGAACGGCGCGGCGCTGGTCGCGGTGGCCAGCACGCTCGCGCCGCCGCGCGCACCCGGTGAAGTTGACAGCAGCACCATCGGTTTGTTCTGGAATACCTTGCCGTTCAGGCGCGAGCTCCAGTCGAACAGGTTCTTGTAAGCGGCGCTGTACGAACCGTTGTGTTCGGCAAACGAAATCATCAGCGCATCGCCGGCAGCGAGCTTGGCCAGGAAGGCACTGGCCTGTTCGGGGTGGCCGAGTTCCGCTTCCCTGTCCACGCTGAACAGCGGCATTTCGTAGTCATTCAGGTCCAGTAATTCGACCTCGGCGCCCTCGACCAGGCTGGCGGCATAGGTCACCAGCTGTTTGTTGATCGAGTTTTTGCTGCTGCTTGCTGCAAACGCGACTAATTTCATGATCGATACCCCCGTGTTCAGTTAGTGGGTGCATCATAGATGTATCGAATGTTTGGATAAAGACGGGTAATCGAGATAGACTATTCCATAAATGGAACAAAAGAATATCTCCGCCGATGACTACATTCTGTTCGCCACCATCGTGGAACAGGAGAGCATGGTTCGCGCAGCCGAGCATCTCGGCATGCCCAAGGCCACCGTTTCACGGCGCCTGACCAATCTCGAAGCCGCATTGGGGCAGCGGCTGTTGCTGCGCACCACACGCCGCCTGACGCTCACCGAATTCGGGCAGACATTTCTCGATCACTGCCGCCGCGTGACGGAAGAAGTCGCTGCGACGCTGGATTTCGTGCGCAGCCATGAAGAGCGGCCGCGCGGGCGCCTGCGCGTCTCGATGCCGGGCGAATATGCGATGCAGAATTTTTCCCGGGCCTTCGCCACATTCATCGAGACCTGGCCCGAGATACAACTCGATCTCGACCTCACTTCGCGGCGCGTCGACCTGATCGGCGAGCGCTTCGACCTGGCGATACGCATGGGCACGCTGGACAGCGATGCGACGCTGGTCGCGCGCAAGATCGACGAGCAGAGCTTTGGTCTGTATGCCAGCCCGATCTATCTGGCGCTGCATGCCGCGCCGACCCATCCGGACGAACTCGAGCATCATCACGCGGTGCGCCTGCTCTCCGCGCGGGGCACGGCGGTCTCGTGGAAACTGCTGCGCGGCAAGACCGTCTGGGAAGGCGTGGCGCCGGGCAGGCTCACGCTGAATTCCCTGGACGTGATCCAGCAGCTGTTGCTCGACGGCGCCGGTATCGGCGCATTGCCGGACCGCTTCGTCGCGGAAGACGTGCAGCTCAACCGCCTGGTGCGCGTGTTGCCGGAATGGTGTTTGCCGCCGGTGCCGGCCTGGGCGGTGATGCCGACACGCCGCTATCTGCCGGCCAAGACGCGCGCTTTTCTTGCGCATCTTGAGCAGTTCATGAAGAAGGATTGAAACATCGGTGCGGGTTCATGTTCCGATACCCCGGCGCCAGGAACCCGGTGTTCGCTGATCGATTCGTATCCGGTCTGTCCCCTGAAAATTGAGCGATTGGTATATTGACCGCAGGGCAGGAAAGGCGCACTCTGCAACAAGTATTTTGCGACCTTCAATTGGAAATATCAGCAGGTCTTTCGTATTTTTGGCATGCAGCAATCATTATCCAAAGGAGAACATCATGGCGATAATTAAAAAAGTTGAGACAGGCGTAAAAAATGCCGGCCGTAAGTTAGGCAAGGCGGCCAAAATTGTGGCCGCGACCGAGAAGAAAGTTGCGAAGACCGCCAAACAGGCGGTCTCGACTGCGAAGAAGAAAGTGGGGGCCGCCAGCAAAAGTGTCGCCTCGACCGAGAAGAGTGCGGCCAGGTCTGCCAAAAAGGCGGTTGCGGATGCGAAGAAAAAAGTAGCGGCGGCTACCAGGCAGGTGGCCTCGGCTGAGAAGTCCGCAGAAAAGCGCGCCAAAAAAACCGTGGCGACTGCGAAGAAAAAAGCAGGAGCGGCCGCCAAAAAGCTGGTTGCGACCAAAAAGAGTGTGCAGAAGACCGCCAAAAAGGCGGCTGTGACTGCAAAGAAAAAAGTTGCGAAGGTCGCAAAAAAAGCGGTTGCGACAGCGAAGAAGAAAGTAGCGAGGGCTGCCAAAAGGGCAGTCGCGACGACCAGAATTGCGGAAAAGACCGCCAAAAAAGCGGCCGTGACTGCGAAGAAGAAAGTGGCGAAAGTCACCAAAAGTGTGGCCGCGTCTTCGAAGAATGCAGCGCAGACCGCCCAAAAATCAGTTGCAACCGCAAAGAAAAAGTTGGCGTCCAAGTTGCAGGCAGCCTGACGGGACGTCGACTGCCGGTGTTGAGCAGGCAGCGTGCGGTTACTGCGGTGGTCGTTGAGCCGGGTGCGCAACGCACCGCAAGAAGTCGCAGGTCCGCTTTCCGCCTTCCGGCAATCTGCAGCAATGTGAACTGACCCTGGTCACGTTTTGCGGTAAAGTGGCCTCCTGCAATTCACACCGGAATATAACAATGAACACAGAAGAGCTAAGCAAGGAACAACGCATCCTGCGCATCATGCGCAAGACCCTGGGCAACGTCGTCAAGGACGTCACGCCGCTCGGCGGTCGCACCAACCCGCTGTCGGCAAGCACCATCCAGGACATCAAGGATTGTTTTGGATTGATCTCGGATCGCGAAATGGAATTGGCCGAAGCACTCAACTTCGACCAATCCAAACCCTATTACGCAGACGGTGAGGCACCGAACGCTAAAGTGATCAGCATCGTCAAGCCGCCCAAAGCGTAGTTCCCAGCGCGTAACCCAAAGGCTTGCGAGCTGCCGCGCATCTGGCCGCGTTTCAGGCGCCGGTTTCCTGCTGCAGCAAATGTCCGGTCTTGACCAATATCGTGCAGCCTTCGATGCTGTAGGGGCAGTGTGCACTCATGTGCGGGCTGCGGATCCAGGTGCCGGCAGGGTAGCGTCCGTATTCGTCCTCGAACACACCCTCCAGCACATAGATTTCTTCCCCGCCGTAGTGGCGGTGCGGGTTGAAGCGGGTGCCCGGCGACCAGCGCACCAGCGCGGTGTGCCGGGTGCCGAATTCCGCCAGCGGCATCACCGAGAGGCCATCCACCAGCCCCTGGTACCAGGGCATAACCGTGCTGTCCACCACGATGCGACGATGGTCATGCGCTTCGAGATGGTGTCGTTTGACGAACAGCATACAGCCCGCTGCCGACTCGCAGGCATGCGCGGAGCCGGGCGGAATTTTCACGTAGCAGCCCTTGCCGTAGCTGCCGAATTGGTCGGTCAGCACCCCGTCGAGCACCACGATTTCTTCACCCAGGTCACGCGTGCAATTTTCAATTATTGCACCGGGCGCCAGCTTGACGATCGCCGTGGCACGCGTCGCCGGTTCGGGACCGCCTTCCAGGGTGCGCATCTGCACCCCGGTCAGGGTCGCGGCGACCCAGGGCAGAGTGGAGGGCTCGATGACGACGCGCCGTGAAATATCCGAATTGATCTGCATATACGTCCGGTTGGTTGGAAGATGATTGCAGCAGTGACGAACGCATCTCTGCTGTGCTGTATCAGCCAATATCGTACCACTATGTCCGGCAGATAGCGCCTGAACTGAACCATCCAATATCATCAATGTCGGAATGAGCGGATGGTTCATGCCAGCTTGGCTGGCCGCTGGCGCTGGTCATTGACGACCTGGTCCGGTAACCGGTTTTGCAACCGGGATTTGCGGTAAGCCCGCCATCCCGCAAAGTCGGGCACGCCACCCAAAGCCTTAAGAACTGCTCGCACAGGCACCTGGCTAACCGGACGAAAGGCAATGGCATTGATCCATGACAGATAATTCCTTGTCACCGCAACAGAAATATCACCAGTCGGCGACCAGACTGCTGATCATCCTGACCGCATCGGTATTCGTAATCAATCTGCTGGTGGCGATGTTCCTTGAAATGATGCCTCCCATGCCAAAGATCGCCATCTTCCTGATGGACTCGACTTTGTTGTCCACGCTGACCTTTCCCATTTTCTACTTGCTGGTGTTCCGCCCCTTGTTGAAGAGCATTACCGAGCACAGGCGGGCAGAGGATGAGTTGCGCACCGTCTCCGTCGCGTTTGAGAGCCGGGATCCGATCCTGATCACCGATGCACAGGCCAACATCCTCCGGGCCAACCGGATGTTTATAAAAATCAGCGCCTATGAACCGGAAGAATTGATCGGAAAAAATTCCCGTATCCTGAGGACAGACCGCTATGACGAGTCTTACTACAAGGGAATGTGGGATCAGTTGTTACGCAATGGCGCCTGGGCCGGGGAGACGCGTATCAGGGACAAACATGGCAATGATTTTGCGCTCGGGATGGCGATTACCGCGGTGAAAAATGACCGGCAAGAGACCACGCATTACGTAGCCATATACAATATTTAGCCGGATCGATCCCCGGTCGGGGCCGCGTGCCGGCTGGCACAGGGCGGTTCTAGTCACAGGGCGGTGAAGGCAAAAACGCTGCGGGCATGGTATTGTATGGGCGAAAATAATTCGAAAATCAGAGATCAAGGCGCCCCCGGATTATGTCTGATAATTTTTCGCCATCACCAAAGTCATACCAGCTGCCGGTAGCTAGACTGCTGGTCATGTTGACCGTGACGGCATTCCTTGAAGAACTGCTGGTACTGTTCGTCCTGGATTTGTTGCCGCCCCTGCCAAAACCGGCTGAATTCCTGCTGGATGCAACGTTGCTTACCGTGCTGATTTTTCCGGTGCTCTACTTTCTGGTTTACCGTCCGATGTCGCGGAATATTAAAGAGCTGAGGCAGGCTGAGGAAAGTTTGCACACGGTCTCCGTCGCGTTTGAGAGCCGGGATCCGATCCTGATCACCGATGCACAGGCCAACATCCTCCGGGCCAACCGGATGTTTTTGAAAATCAGTGGTTATAGTCAGGACGAATTGATCGGGAAAAACCCGCGCATTCTGAAGACCGACCGATTTGGCAAGGATTACTACAGGAAAATGTGGAATCAATTATTGCGCAATGGATACTGGTCCGGGGAATCGCGTATGAAAGACAAGCAGGGTAATGAATTTTCGATCGGGATGGTTATCACCGCCGTAACGAATGATCGGCAAGAGATCACGCATTACGTGGCCATATACAATATTTAGCCGGATCGATCTCTGCCCGGGGCTGCGTGCCGGGCCGGCACAGGGCGGGCGGATCGAGTCTCGCGGCGGCCAAGGGAAAGCGTTGGCGGCGTGATATTGTATGCGGCGAAAATAATTCCAACCCGGCCTCTATAATTCTCCATGCTGCACCTCACCATGCTGTGTGTATTTGCTTACTGTGCCGGCATGATCGATGCGGTCGTCGGTGGCGGCGGGCTGATCCAGATTCCGGCGCTGATCAACGTGCTGCCCGGCGCGCAGAATGCAACAATATTCGGCACCAACAAGTTTGCCGCGGTATGGGGCACATCCGTGGCGGCCCGTTCCTACGTCGGGAAAGTGATCATCCCGTGGAAACTGGTGCTGCCTTCCGCGCTGAGCGCTTTTCTCATGTCCTTCCTCGGCGCGGCAACCGTGTCATCCATCCCGCAGGGACTGCTGCGTCCCGTGGTACTGTTTCTGATTGTGGTGATGGCCGTCTACATCTTCAGGAAAAAGGATTTCGGCGCGATACAGCGACCCATCGCGATCGGCACGCGCGAACGCGTATTGGCAGTACTGATCGGGGGAGGGATCGGCTTTTACGACGGCCTGTTCGGGCCGGGTACCGGAAGCTTCCTGATCTTTCTTTTCATCCGCTACTTTGCCTTCGACTTCCTGCAGGCCTCGGCATCGGCAAAATTCGTCAACATCGCGACCAATATTGCGGCGCTGATGTTCTTTGTCCCGACCGGCAAGGTGTTGTACGAAATTGCGATTCCGATGGCGATCTTCAATATGTTCGGCGCCTATACCGGCACCTGGGTTGCGATGAAACGCGGCACACCTTTCATACGCGCCCTGTTTCTGTTCCTGCTGGTCATCCTGATTTTGAAACTTGCCTACGATATGGTGAAGCCGGCTTGACTGGCGAATTCTTCCATGGTCATGCCGGGCTTTTCGGTGTTTACACTATAATCCCGGAACACGAACCGTGTTGGCCAGACATTTGAGATCGGCGTGGAAAATATCGAACTGCAGAATTTGCTGCCTGAAGCAATCAATGAAGCGTCGCCCGCAGGGATTCTGGTCGTCGACGACAAAGCGATCGTTGTTTACCATAACCGCCGGTTTCTCGAAGTCTGGCAAATTCCGGGCGAATTCCGGCAGAACGGTTCCGCGGTCGGGAAGGCGCATGCCGGGCTGCTATCGGCGGTACTCGAACTCGTGGCGGAACCCGATGCGTTTCTTGCGCGGGTGCGGGAGTTATACGACACCCCTGACCTGAACGATCATTCCGAGATCAAATTGCGCGACGGCAGGACGCTGGAGCGCCACTCCACCGTGCTGCGCGGCGGCGACGGCCGGTACCTTGGGCGGGTATGGTTCTTTCTCGACATCACCGCACGCAAGCAGGTCGAGGAAAAGCTGCTGATCACCCAGTTCGTCAGCGACCATGCACCCGACAGCATCATCTGGATCGACGAACAGGCGCGCATTGTCTACGTGAACGAAGACGCATGCCGCGAGCGCGGCTATACGCGGGAAGAGCTGCTGGCGATGTCCATTCCCGATCTGAACCCCGAATTGCCGGCCGAGGTGTGGACCGGCCACTGGCAGCGGTCGCGGCAGAAAGGTACGCTCACTTTCGAGTCCAGACACCGGCGCAAGGATGGCTCCACTTTTCCGGTTGATATCTCCGCGAACTTCGTCAAATTCGGCGACCGGGAAATTGTCGTCGCGTACGTCAGGGACATTGACCGGCGCAAGAAAAACGAGGCCGAACTGCGCATCGCATCCGTGGCCTTCGAGTCGCAGGAGATACTGATGATCACCGATGCCGATGGCACGATCCTGCGGGTCAACCAGGCATTCACCGAGAACACCGGCTATACCGCCGATGAGGTGGTCGGCCGGAATCCGCGCATCTTCAAATCGGGGCGCCACGACGCGGCTTTCTACCGCGAGATGTGGGATGCGATAAAGTCGACCGGGAAATGGCAGGGCGAGGTCTGGGACAGGCGCAAGAATGGCGAGTTCTATCCCAAATGGCTTTCCATCTCCGCGGTAAAGAACAGCGACGGCATCGTCACCCATTATGTCGCATCACACGTCGACATCACCGCGCGCAAGGAAGCGGAACAAGAGATTCAGCATCTGGCGTTCTTTGACCCGCTCACCAAGCTGCCCAACCGGCGTCTGCTCATGGACAGGCTGCAGCATGCGATCGCTTCCGGCGCGCGCAGCGGGCGGAAAGGCGCGCTGCTGTTCATCGACCTCGATCATTTCAAGACGCTGAACGACACGCTCGGCCACGACATCGGCGATCTGCTGCTGCGGCAGGTCGCAGAGCGGCTTTCGTCCTGCGTGCGCGAAGGCGACACCGTGGCCCGACTGGGCGGCGACGAATTCATGCTGATACTGGAAGACCTGAGCGATCACCCTGTCGAAGCCGGGGCGCAGACCGAAGCGGTCAGCGAAAAGATACTCATCGCGCTCAGCCTGCCTTACCTGCTTGCAGGGTACGAATGCCACAGCACACCCAGCATCGGTGCGACCCTGTTCAGCGGCCGCCAGGCGCCGATCGAGGAATTGATGAAACAGGCCGATATCGCGATGTACCAGTCCAAGAAAGCGGGGCGCAACACCATGCGCTTTTTTGACCCGGAGATGCAGGCTTCCATCAATGCGCACGCAGCGCTCGAAAAGGAATTGCGCCTCGCGACCGAAAATCGCCATTTTCAGCTGCACTACCAGGTCCAGGTCGACAACGCACAGCGCGTGCTGGGGGTCGAGGCGCTGATCCGCTGGATGCATCCCAAACTGGGATTGATCGCCCCCCCGCAATTCATCCCGCTGGCGGAAGAGTCGGGTTTGATCCTGCCCATCGGACGGTGGGTGCTGGACACCGCCTGCGCACAGCTCAAGTCATGGCAGGACGATCCGCTCACCCGCGGACTTGTGATCGCGGTGAACGTCAGCCCGAAGCGATTCCGCCAGCCCGATTTTGCTGCAGAAGTGCGGGGCGTTGTAGCGCGCCACGCGATTGATCCCGGGCTGCTCAAGCTGGAACTCACCGAAGGCCTGCTGCTGGAAAACATCGAAGAAGTCATCAAGACCATGGGCATGCTGAACGATATCGGCGTCCGGCTCTCGCTTGACGATTTCGGCACCGGCTATTCGTCGCTGCAATACCTCAAGCGATTGCCGCTCGACCAGCTCAAGATCGACCAGTCTTTCGTGCGCGACCTGGCCAGCGACAACAGCGACAAGGCCATCGTGAAAACCATCATCGCGATGGCGCAAAGCCTGGATCTGGATGTCATTGCCGAAGGCGTGGAAACAAAAGAACAGTGGCAGATTCTGCTCGGCATGGGCTGCAAAAGCTTTCAGGGCTACCTGTTCAGCAATCCGCTACCGGTGGCGCAGTTCGAGGCGGTGTTGAAACGTCACTGAGTTTGTTTCAAGCCTGGTTTGGATAGTTCATTGCTTTCGCTTCAACTTCCCGGACTGTTTCGTGAACATCGCGGCACGGTTTTCATACGCGCCCTGTTCCTGCCGGCCATCCTGGTTTTTAAACTTGCCCGCGATAGGGTGAAGCCTGCCTGAAACCCTGTCAAACGGAATGATTGGGGTTATCATGATAGTGCGACTGCAGGAACATGCCCATGCGTTCGGGGATGCATGTCGGGACCCTTCTGGAGGCAGCTATGAATCATACGAATTCCGGGAATCAACCGATTTCCGGGCTGGATGACAATGCCGTTCTCACGCTGACAAAAAGAGGGGAGCAGGCGCTGCTTGAACCGGGAACGACACTCACGCCGGCCCAGTTGCAGGCGTTGGTGATGATCGGGGGCGGCTCGACCATCGGCAAGATTCTCAAGCGCGCGCCGCAAAGTATTTCCACGGATGTTCTGCGGGCAAGCCTGCGTGAACTCATCGACAGAAAATATATCAGCGACCGCGCCGGGCAGGGCGACAACATTATCGACCCCGGGGATTTCTTTATCCCGGACAAGGCCAGCGCGGCTCACCCCAATGTGGACGAACTCGTTAATGCCCGCGTTGATGCGGATGCGGAATTCCTCAGGCAGAACGGCTACTACGTCAACCTGGTTCGCAAGTCGACCGTCCAGTCAGGTCGTGCTGCGGCGAAGAAAATATCGGTGCTGCTTATCGAGGATGATCCGGACATCCTGAAAGTGCTGCAGATAATCCTGAAGCTGGAAGGCCATGAAACGCGCACCGCCACCAACCGCGACGAGGTCGTCGCCGCGTTGCGCACCCCGCCGTTGCCGGATCTGGTGTTGCTCGATGTCAGGCTGCCGGATGTCAACGGCTTCGATATCCTCACCCGGATACGCCAGTACCCGGCGATGAAGACGCTTCCCGTCATCATGCTGACCGCCGAAGCGACGCGCGAAGCGGTACTCAAGGGATTGGTGGGCGGAGCCGATGGCTATGTCACCAAACCCTTTCAGGTCGATCGTCTGGTCAAGGCTGTCAATACGGTGCTGGGTCTCGAGCAGGATCCGGAAGACCAGGCCCCGAGCCTCTGATTGCGCGGAATATCCCCGGGATAGCACACCATTGTGCCCGGGCTCGAACTTCCAAAACATGATGAAACTCACACCATACATTCGACGCAACCGGAACTTGCGGGATCTTTTGGCGCACCCCGAATATCGTGCCGAGGCGGATCGCGATCTTGCCCGGCGCTCTGTCGCCGGCGTGTTCACATATTTCGTGCTCTGGCTGATCATCTACGCAACGAGGCAACTCGAGATCAACAGGGTATTGATGGAATTCCTCGGATTCCTGCTGGCGGCTTTTGCAGTCGCGCGGCTTTATCTTGCATTGCATTTCGACGGGTTGTATGCCGCCGGGAAACAGCGGTGGCGCTTCCTGTTTGCGCTGGGAAATATCCTCTCTGCGCTGACATGGGGCGGGGTATGCGCATTGGCGCTGTATTTCAACAATCTCGGCCCGACTTCGCTGATGGTCCTGCTGGCCACCGCGGGCATCGCTGCAGGCGGGATCGTGATGCTCGCGCCGGCTCCCCGGCTGGGCGGGATATTCCTGCTTTCCCTGCTGCTGCCCATCGTTCCATTCCCGCTTGCCACCGGCCCATCATCGGAACAGGCGGTTGTGCTGCTGATCATCGTCTTCCTCCTTTTCATGCTGTTCATGTGGCGGCGGCTGCACATCGAATATTGGCAGGCGCTGGCCTTGCGCGCGGAACTGGTGCGCGCCAGGGAAGCGGCGGAAGCGGCGACGCGTGCCAAGGGACAATTCATTGCCAACGTCAGCCATGAATTGCGCACACCGCTGACCGCCATTGTCGGCGCGCTGGACCTGGTCAGGAGCCGGGCGTCGGAAAATGTCCCCGCGCAAACCATGAACCTGATTGATATGGCATACCAGAACGGCAGGCATCTCGCGACCCTGATCAACGACATCCTGGATTTCGAGAAGCTGAATGCCGGCGGCATGTCGTTCAACTGCCGGCCGATCGCGCTGATGCCGATCATCCGGAACGCGCTCGAACTGAATCATTCCTATGCCGGACGTTACCGGGTCGCGTTTGTACTGGAGAACACGCTGCCTGAAGAAACCCTGGTCATAGCCGACGGGCAGCGTCTGCTGCAGGTAATGGCCAATCTGCTTTCCAATGCCGCCAAACATTCACCGCTGGGCGAGAATGTATTCATCTCATTGCAGAAAACCAATGGCAGCATTCGTGTAGCAGTCAGGGATAAGGGTGCCGGGATTCCGGAGGCGTTCCGTGAACATATCTTCGGCAAATTCGCCCAGGCAGAAAGTTCATCCACGAACAAGGACAGCGGTACCGGTCTCGGACTTGCGATCAGCAAGGCAATCGTCGAGGGTATGGGCGGGACGATCGGCTTTGATTCGGTGGCCGGGCAGGGCGCGACATTCCATTTCGACCTGCCGCTCGCGCAGTCCGGCGCAACAGCACCGGAATGATTGCGAGGACTTGGGCTCCGTCCCCATGTAATCCGGGGGCGGAGCCCGTAATGAAATGCAACAGGGCTTCGTCAGTATGTGACTCGCCCTGATCCTGAATGCAGCATCTCAGCCAAACGTTCCCATCGGGCCCGGGTAGCTCACTTCCTCGAGCTTGCCGGTGTCCACATCGTAGATGAATCCGCGCACCGTGACCGCGTCCGGCCCGCTGGTCGGGATCCACGGATGGTTCAGGATGGCAGACATCCCGCGCCGCACGTCCCACTCGAGGCGCTCCGTTTGCTGTGCATTGCGCGGGCCGTCGAGCGGTTCAAGCTTGCCGCGGAACGCGTGGAACGCGGACGGCATCGAGGCGGATGTTTTGCAACTGGTGAACTTGCGTCCGGTCGCCTGGACTAGCAGCTTCTCGGCAGCCGGGTCGCCCTCGAGACCGGCCTTGAGCAGGTCATCCGTGAAAGCGAGCATGCCGCAGCGGGTGTGATGGATCAGGATGATCTCATTGGTATTGAGCAGATGATGCGAGATGATCAGGCAGCGGATCGTGTCGTCGGTCACCACGCCCCCGGCGTTGCGGATGATGTGCGCGTCCCCGGTCTGCAGGCCGAGCAGATCTTCCACGTCGAGCCGCGCGTCCATGCACGCCACCACCGCCACATGCTTGGCCGGGTTGATCAGCTGCTTGCCCGGGTAGGCAGGCTTGTGTACCGGCTGCCCGCTCGCATATTTCTTGTTGTTTTCCAGATACTGATCAGTGTGCTTGTTTGCCATGATTCCTCCTAAGTTTTAAATTACGGAGTCGGCAACGGCTTTCATTGCCGATGACTTGCCACCTGAACTGCCAGAGTGACAAGCCCAGGGTGACAAGCGGAAAATGCTACGCTTCAATGCCGGGCACCGCAAAACAATCGCGCTATGCAGGAGGCCTGAAGTTTCCCATCAATAATAAGGCGCTAATGGAGGTTGGCCCGAAGCCCGTGATTTTGCGAAAAGAATGGGGTTGCCGGCCATGAAAGTCGGGATACCTTTTGATACAAAAATGAAAATCGAGCCATCGAAAAACAGTCGATTAAATCGTGAGAGATTGCCATGAACGAACAACCCGTAAACAATCGAACAAGCAATGAACAAAACACCCCCGTCGCCATCGTGGCAGCACAAGCGCCGCCGCGCACCAAACCCTCGAACTATCCCGAGCCGTTCGCCTCGCGCATGGCGGGGCGCGAGAAACGTCCGCTCGGCGACCTGTTCGGCCTGACCAACTTCGGGGTCAATCTGACGCGGCTGTTGCCCGGTGGAGGCTCGGCGTTGCGCCACGCCCATTCCAGACAGGACGAGTTCATCTACATATTGCAGGGGGATCCGGTGCTGATTACCGATGCCGGCGAAACGCAACTCACCGCCGGCATGTGCGCGGGATTCAGCTTCGGTACCGGCAATGCACACCAGTTGCTGAATCGCACCAGCGAAGAAGTCGTCTACCTCGAGATCGGTGACCGCAGTGCGGGTGACTCTGCCGTGTACCCCGACGACGACCTGCAGGCCGCCATGGTCGAAGGCAAATGGCGCTTCATGCACAAAGACGGCACGCCGTATTGAACGACCAAGACTTAACGTGCTAGGATGTCCTCATGAAAAAAGCCGTTGCCAATGACGTTGCGAACAAAGCGAAGCCCGCCGCGAAACGAGTGCGGCTAGCGAAAGTTGTTGCGGCGAAACCGTCATACAAAAAATCGGCTCGCCAAGCCGCATTCAGCAAGTCATCCAGTCACTTGTCGGCCGTAAATGCGGTAGCACGCGCCAAGCTTATAGCAAAGGTTGATCCCGTCGAATTCCGCATCGTTCACATGCCGGGTTAAGTCGTGGTCGCCGGCTACGATTGGTTCCAGCCGAGCGACCTTCCAGTATTTTTCCACGCACTGCAAAAAGCAACCCGGCCAGCCATTCTGGTTGGAGGACAGTCCCTTACCTTCTGGGTCGACTATTTTAAAATTCCGGTACCGAAGGGCGACACTCCGTATCTCACGCAGGACGCAGATGTGCTGGCAACAAAGCACGATGCCCGCATCTTCGCGACAGAATTGCACGGGACACTCAACGTCCCGAAACCAGACGATCACACGCCCAACACTGCCATCGTCACGTACAAGACGCCGGATGCGCACGCTGTTTGTCGATTTCATGGGAACACTGATCGGGCTGACGAATGAGGAAATCAGAAAGACCGCTGTAGAGTTCGAGCATCCCGATTATGGATTGATACGCGTCCTTCACCCGACGTTGGTACTCAAAAGCCGTATCGTCAACCTGCATCGCCTGCCATCCAAGCGCGACAGCAATGGCATCGAACAAGCTCGCCTGGCCGTGCCGGTGGCAAAGGCATTCTTCGAAAACTACGTTTCGATGGGGCTGGCCGGCAAAAATCCGGACCGCTACCTGATCGATCGTGTCATGTGGCTGGGCAAGCTTGCTCTTTCAGAAGCCGGAATATACGTGAACACGCAATGGGGAATCGATGTCATGGCAACCGCGCCAGTCGATCTGGTCGCTAACAAAAAATTCCACACCGAACATTGGCCACGCCTGGATGAGCGCATTCGCGCCAAACGGGGTCGAAGGAATCTAATGGGCCAGGAGTAAAACGTGTTCTGTCCCTGTTTGTTCCGCGCCAGACAATCCCCAATCGGGATGCCTGGGATGGAAATTTGATTCAGATGCGGGAATATTTCGGTAGTGATATGCGTCTATAAAATAAGTCGAATGCATCATGTCAGTACGGAATTTTCGATTTTGCGGTGTTTTTTACTTTCAACCAACGCCATCAATAACTTGGCCAACCCTCTAACCTTAGGAGAAAAAATGAATCACTCTACCATCAAGTATTTTGCCGGCGCATTGCTGTTTATATTCGGTATGTGCAGTGCTGGCGTAACATTAGCCAGCGAGAAACTTGATTCGAATTCCGATGGCATCCTCAACCAATGTGAATATTTGCCGCTCGCAACAAATATGGCATTTCCAAAGAAATTTGGAGAGAAAAACACTTCTGTCTGCGTTGATATTCCCGTTAAATTGGAAAAGGCAAAAATAGTTTTCAACATGGACACGCCGGCTGTCGACAAGAAGGGAAATGCCAACGGCCTGAAACATATGGTAATGATGGGCTTCGTGATGAAGCAGCAAATCAAGCATGGCCTGATTAAACCGGAAAACGTATCGATCATTGGAATCGTTCACGGATCCGCGCTCAAGTGGGTGACCAAGGCAAGCACTCAAAAGAAATGGATAAACGCAATCTTCAAGCTCAAAAGTGAAGGTGTGAACATTCATCTTGAAGCATGTGCTGCGGCCATGAACGGGGCGGGTTTAACCAAGAAGAATCTTTATTCCTACACAGCTGAAGGCAACCCGGACCCGAAGGCGGGCGGCAGAATCTACGTAAACCAGGGCGCCTTTGGCCGTGAACTTTATTTGCAGAACCAAGGTTACGCTTATGCTGAAGAAGGGAATGACCACAGCGGGAAGTAATAACCCGGGGCCAAAGCGGACCTTGTTCGATACCGGGCCTGCTGCCCGGTATCGGCAGGGCCGCCAAAGTGTAACTTCGAGTGTGAATACTTGGCCGAACTGACCTTGGATAGAGTCTGAATCGGCGACCAGACCGGACTCGAACTAATGGCTGCTTGCATGCGCGGTGAGGACAAATCGGATTTTCATTTTAGTGACACAAATTTTATTACAGCTGCTCTGCACGTTAGTCGGCTTATATTTTTTTCAACCAGGGAGAAAACAATGAACGGTACCGATTTGCATAAAACTGATTATTTTGCACCTTCCCGCATGCTGTTGCGGCTGCTTGCCGCATTGATGTTCATGTCCCTGACATCCATCGCATGGAGCCAGGAACCGGTCTCCGGCTGGGGCGGCAAGGCGCAGCCGCCCCAGTATAAAGGCGAGATATTTCCCCCATGGCAGCACGGTGCCAACGCACCGGCGACCAACAAGGGATTGGAATTCACCGTGCCCGAAGTCAACGTCCTGTCTGACTTTCACGGCAATTTGAATAATCCGAAGCTGGTGGTTTTCGTCGCCGGCAATTATTACTTCGCGATGGCACCGCTAGTGGCGGCCTTTGAGAAAGAACACCCGCAATACAAGGGGCGCATATTTTCTGAAACGCTGCCGCCGGGCATTCTGCTCAAGCAAATCCACTCGGGCGGCACGATTACCGTGGGCAACATGACCTGGACAGTCAAGCCCGATGTGTTTGCGGCCGGCCTGAAAAAAATCAAGGCCGCCATTGCTGACGGTATCGTGACCGGCCCGGCTGTGCCCTATGCGACCAACGACCTGACCATCATGATTCCGAAGGATAATCCCGCGCATATAACCGGCTTGAATGATTTGGGTAAACCCGGCGTGCGTCTGTCCATGCCAAACCCGGCGTGGGAAGGCGTTGTCTTGCAAATCAAGGCATCGCTGGTCAAAGCAGGTGGCCCGGCACTGGAAAAAGCCGTTTATGAGGACAAAGTCAAGAACGGCGAGACCATCCTGACCCATGTTCATCACCGCCAGACGCCGCTGTTCATGATGCAAGGCCTGGCCGATGCGGGCGTGACCTGGAAATCGGAGGCGATTTTTCAGGAGCAGGCTGGACACCCGATCAGTCATATAGATATTCCAGATAACCAGAACACGACTGCAATTTATGCTTCAGCTGTCGTTAAAGGTGCAGCGCATCCCAAGGCAGGCAAAGAATGGGTGGAATTCTTGCGTACACCCACGGCACTGGCTATTTTCGAACGTTACGGGTTCAAGGCCTATAGCAAAGCGAAGTAAAAAAGATAGCGACTGCACCTTCAATAGCCTGGTTGGCACGCGAAGGCGTAGTCGCTTATCAACGATAGCGTAATCGAGCGTAATAGGGGACAAACCACGATTTCCCACATTGCACGCAACCCAAACCGGGTCGTACGTTGACACACCGCTAAAAACTCACCTACAGTCCATCCGGTTAATCGTGGTCTGTCCCCGATTGTTAATTCTCGCCAAATAATTCGATTCCGGTAGCTATGGTTGACATCAAATGATTTCGTGATTGATACAAACACAGCATAATAGTCATGCACTACCCACAAACCCGACCCGAATAGAGACTTCAGGATTCAACAGGCATGACAGATATTCTAAATAAATTCATGAGTGGACTGACCGATGACAACGGCAAGAGCGCCGCATTGGCTGATATTGAATCGATGTTGAGCCGGGTACTGGCAGAGGCTGAGATAAATCATCTTGTGATTGATAAGCAGCACTCAGATCAATGGGATGAAGAAAATTCAGATGATATCCAGGATGCAATGGGCCGGGACATCATCAACCAATACCATACCGGAAATCCACTCGGCCTGATTGTATTCAATGACGATGAACAGCCCATCCTGCTGATGCATTACAGCAAAACGACTGGCTGGGAAGGGATCAATATCGACAAAAGACTCCGTCCGCAAATTAAATCTCAAATACTCGCCGCACAGCCTGGTGACTGATTCAGTCTTGCTGTCAGTTTTACAGGACCGCTGATGACTGCTTCTGCACAGTGCGGACTTAGGGCAATGCAAAAACCAATGCGAAGCTGACCCTTTGAGTTGTTGATGGTGTTCAACATCTATGTAGGAGCGGGCCCTGCGTGTGTTGTTGGGGCTTTAGCCCCTTACAACCACGGCGTACTCCTCGCGGGTGCTGCCCGCGAACAGAACAACAATCGCGGGCAGACCACGAATAAAAAAGGCGACCAACCGGTCGCCTTTTAATTTAACGAATTAAAGGGAGCCGCATCAAATTGTTTGTCTGAACCCATTACTTTTCGCCGCTGCAAAAATTTAATGCGAAGCTGACCCATTTGGTACGGAAGTCAGCTGCCGACACTTTCTAACCTTGGCAGAGGGCCGCTATTCCGCACACAATTTTCTCCAAGTGCCGATGTTATGAACATTCAGGTAGCCCTTCCGCTTTAGTAAGCGTTTTGCCATCCCACTTCGTGTTCCGCTGGCACAGCAGAGAACAACCGGGGCGTTCTTGGGTATCTCACCGAGTCGGCCCCCCAACTCCTGCAGGGGGATGTTAATTGTTCCAGGGGCGCTTCCATTTGCAAACTCACCAGATGATCTAACGTCGACAAATATTGCACCATTCTTCTTGAGTTCTGGCAGCATGGAAATGACTTTATTTGTCCTCCACCACTTGTAAGCAATCCAAAGACCAGCTGCGAGAACTGGCCAATATTTTTCAAAAAATTCCTGGTAATGCATATAACTCCTTATTAGTCTGAATTGATGAGGTATCTATAGATATAGATAGTGTCGATTTGGTACTCTGCATCACAAACCTGCGGCCTGCCTTCATCTTGCCAACGCGTAATACCCCCCGGCAAACAGTGCCGATTCTGGCACATTGCGCCCCTCAGTCGATCATTATCGACACAGCACAACGCGATAGCGTGCCTCGCCGCTCCTCAGTCTTGCTATCGCCTTGTTGATGTCCGCAAACTTGAATTTTTCGATCTCCGGCCTGATCTGGTGCAGGTTGGCGAAATCCAGCATCTTCGCGACCGTGGCGGGGCTGCCCACCGGCGAGCCGGACACGGAACGTTGAGCGCCGATGAGTGAGAACACGCTGATATCCAGCGGCGCCAGCGTCGCGCCGACGAAGTGCAATCTTCCGCGCGGAGCCAGTGTGCCGAGGTAAAGGTTCCAATCCAGTTTCACGTTGACCGTGGAAAGGATGTAGTCGAATCGGCCTGCGGCGCTCTTGATCTCGTTCTCGTCGCGGGAGTTCAGCGTATGGTGCGCACCCAGACTGAGCGCTTCTTTTTTCTTGCTTGCAGTCGAGGTGAAAGCCGTCACTTCGCAGCCCCAAGCATTGAGGAATTTCAGCGCCATGTGCCCCAGGCCGCCGATGCCGATCACCGCCACCTTGTCCGTGGGTTTGATGCCGAATTGCAGCAGGGGATTGAACACGGTACTCCCGCCACAGAACAGCGGGCCGGCCGATACAAGATCTATACCATCGGGGATGGGAAACACGCTGTTTGAAGCGGCGCGCACCTTGTCCGCAAAGCCGCCGTAATGGCCGATGATAGTGGGCTGTGCACTGGCGCACAGGTTGTTGTCACCCGCGTGACAAAGCGAACACTTGTTGCAATAGCCCGCGTGCCAACCCAGGCCGACGATTTGGCCAACCGTGAGATTCCTGACATGGCTGCCGACCTGGCTGATCTTGCCCACCACTTCGTGACCGGCCACTACCGGGTATGAGCTTGGTCCCCATTCGCTGTCGATCACGCTCAGGTCGCTATGGCAAATGCCGCAATAGTGAACGTCGATCTCCACCTCCAGTGGCTTCAATTCGCCGGGGTCGTACTCAAAAGGCTTGAGTTCGCCCTTGGGCTCGAACGCTGCATAAGCTTTGATCATTTCGTATCTCCTTGAAGTATTTTGAACAGCGAGTATCAGACGGATGAAAATCAGTGGAGTTTCGTTCGATGTTGAAGCCGGCCCCAATTATGTCACTTTCACACACGACATTGTCTTATCCGGGAAATGGAAAGCGATTGCTGGCGTTCGTTCCGATCCGAAGCTGAAGGGCGATACCCTGCATCCAGATGCTGAAGGGCATGCACGCCTGGCTGAAAAGATTTTCAGGGAACTGCAGTCGATTGGATATGCCGGCTAGAAATTATCGAAATGAAAAAAGTGTTGTACGAAATTGTGATTCCTAAAATGTTCTTCAATTTGCAGGCACCTACACTCGGTAGACGAAGTGTAACTTCTTGTTACACAATACGTATAATCAGAATTGTGTTTTGAATTGACAGTCAGTTAAGAACTCACCTACTGTTCGTTGACTTGCACGATGACTTGTACGATCGCCGCAGCAAATCCGCGTCGCGACATACAACGCGAACACGGTGGTTAATCAAAACAAGAGCTGGCGCGAGTTCCTTCACAATCGGAACGTTCAATCAGCAAGTTTGTTATTTTAAGGGGAATAGCATGGCTGCAAAATTCTCAGCTTCTTCTTCATGCCGTTCTGGCAAGCGTGACTTATCCCCAGATATTCCTTCAATAAATGCAACTTGGAGGCCATATGGCAAAAACTGAATGGCAGATAAAACATCTGTCAGTGGCGAGCTTACATCTAGACGCTAAGAATCCAAGATTGGGAAGAAGGGCTTCCGAAAGTTCGCCCCGGGAACTGATTCAGCTACTCTTTGAGCACGATAAAGCAATTGAGGTTGCACAGAGCATTGCGTCGCGGGGTTATTTTCCGAATGAGCCACTTCTCGCTATACATGAGGATGGGCGCTACGTGGTTGTTGAAGGTAATCGTCGCCTTGCTGCACTCAAGGCGTTGCGCGAACCAGGCTTGCTTGAAGGTGCTTTGGAACGACAGGTTGAACGTCTATCTCGGCGAATCATAGACAGTGACGGAATCGCCAAAGTACCAGTTGTTGTCGCCCCGAGTCGAAGAGCAACTGACCGGCAAGTTGCGGGGCGTCATGTAGGGACGCCCGTCTTGGCTTGGCAAGCAGAGAATCGCGCAAGTTTTATTTTAGAGAAACTTGATGAGGGCTATGACAATCAAGAGCTTTTCGATGAGCTTGGCTTTTCAGTTTCTGATGTGCAAGCTGCAAGACAAACACGCGCTATCGCCGACATGGCACGTTCCCTCGACCTGCCAGAAGAGGTTATGGCGAAGCTGGAAAATCCGAGGACAAAACTGTTTACAACCATTGAGCGTGTAATTGACTCAACTGTTGGACGAGGATTCTTAAAGGTTGAGCCTGACCCCGAGAATGGTCTGCGTGGCTTGACAACGAAGCAGGAATTTATCCGTGGTTTCACGAAGCTCGTATCAGATGTGGCACTAGGGAATCAGTCTTCTCGTACGCTCAATACCAATGATGACATTCGAAAGTATTTTGAATCTTGGCAAACGAGTGAACTACCGGCAAGTAAGAAAGGATCGTTTGTTCCCGCTGATATAATAGCCGGTAAATCTGGCACATCTAAACCGGCTAAAAAAGAACAACCTAGCCCCGCTAAGAAACAGGCTCAGATCAGCACCACAGTCTTACCAAAGGACTTTAAAGTTAGATTTGGTAATGACCGATTGCTCGATATTAGAAGAGAATTGACTAAGCTAAAACGTGAAGACTTCCCTAATGCTGGCGCGGTACTTCTTCGAGTATTCTTCGAGCTTTCGGTGATGCATTATCTTGAACGGACTGGCGAACTAGCAAAGCTCGTGCAGAAACTGGGAGGCAAAGGTCAGCTCCAATATGGTGCTCCAACTATGAAGCAGCTTGTTCCCGAAATCACACGTATTGCGAAAGCCAACCTAGGCAAAGCAGAAGCGTCAAAAATTGAAAAGGCAATTCGGTATGATGCCGCTGCCCCATTTACTTTGAGTGATCTCCATGCGTTTGTTCATCAGCAAACGGATCTGCCGGGTGCGCGAGATATATGGCAGTTTTGGCTACGCACAGAACCGCTATTCAGGATGATGCTCGAACAAGACATTTCTATAGGTAAAGAATGAGACTAAGTAGCCCGCTCAGATACCCAGGTGGTAAGACCGCCATGGCAAGTTTGTTGCAACAAATAAGAAAGATAAATGGATTGGGCGCGCGAGAGATTGCTGAACCATTCGCGGGTGGAAGCGGTGCATCGCTGAAGCTACTTTATCTTGAAGAAACCCAGAAAATTCACCTGAATGATGCTGACCCAGCAATATTCGATTTTTGGTGGACGCTAACTAACCGACCGAAACCATTCATGGATATGCTTGATAAGGTTAGTCTTGATATGAACGAGTGGTATCAACAACGTGCTAATTATCGGGCAACGGCGGGAGTATCTAGGCTGCGTCGCGGATTCTCGGCTTTTTACCTGAACCGGTGCAACCGATCTGGAATTATTATGAATGGTGGACCGATTGGTGGTATCGAACAAAGTGGCAAATGGAAAATTGACGCTAGGTTTAATAAGGCCAACTTAAAAGCTAGATGCGAAAAGGTAGCTGAGTATGGTGATCGTATTTGTGTTTCTGGTTTGGATGGAATTAAGTTCATTGATGTTCTAGATTCAGACTCAACGATGTTTTTCATTGATCCTCCATATTTTGTGAAGGGCAGCACACTATATTTGAATCTGTTGACCAAAGACTACCACGAGACACTAGCAACGCGACTTAAATCAATGGAAAAGGCGGCGTGGGTAGTGACTTATGATGATTGTCCTGAAATTCGAAAATTGTATGAAAGTTGGGCGAATGTACGACCATTTGCTTTGCGATATGCAGCTGCCGAGAGACGAAGTGGAAGGGAGATACTAATAACTCCTAAATGGATGGCACTACCGGAAGAGCAGCATTCGGCAGCGATTACTTGGTAAAGAAGCTATGTAATATCACTGTTACCCAGTGAAATTGGTGCCGGAGTCGAATTGTTTTCTGAAGCCATTATATTCCACCGCTGCGAAACTTTAATGCGAAGCATCGAAAAAATTATCGCCGAGAACATATGTATACAAACAAAGTCGACGCCGACCCTTTTAACTTTCCACCAAAAAGAATATTGAGTGGAATATAAATTGGTCGAATTAAACGGGTTAGCTCATTCTGCCCCAAATAATTTCCGATATTGATTCAAAGATGCTATTCAATTGTAGATTTTCAAAGGGGTGTGGCACTTGAAGTGAGATGGGGACGGAGCCCGATTGATTTTGCGAAAAGAATCAGGCTCCGTCCCCATGTAATCCCCCTCTGAGCAATTCTAAGTGTGAGCATGAATAAGATTACCTGGGGACGGAGCCCATTCATTTTATAAAATGTTTGATCGGGAATACAACATCGCAGAACCAACCGAAGAAATTCGGCCATATATAAAGGCAAACCAGTCCGGATATCGATCTTTGCGACGGCGTGCGGTTATCTATGAGACAGATGGCAAATGGTTTCTACAGGCATGTGTCGTTGAGGGCGTTACTGTTAATCGCGAAATTAGAAAAGAAGCTTCACGCAATTATGCTAGGGCAGTATTGTTTGAAGATTGGCTCACTCTGGAAGAACTTCAAGAATTTATTGCACAAATTTTGCAAGGAGAGTTTTCATTAGGAAAATATTTATTGAAGACAACCAGTACTCATCGCCAGTGGACAAGAGAAAGACAGCCTTTAAGTAATTACTATATGAAATATGCTGGCTACGTATGGACTTCAAAGTTTCATGAACCTGCGAACGCCATGAATGGAGAGCTACTGTCGCCAAAACAGCCATATTATCCAGACCTCCACGAAGCGGTAAAAAATTGGTTGCCCTATCCGGCATATCAAGGGGTTACAGAATCCAGAAAAGGCGAGGTTCTTTTATTTTTACCAGAAACCAGAGCATATTTTGAAGATGCCATACCAAATGGTAATTCTGTTGATTTGCGTATTGCAGGTGTTGAAGCTAACAAATTGTCATTGGAGGTGAAAGGTGCATGGTGGGATGAAGAAGGAATTCATCATTTTTCAGAGAATGTGCATGATGGACATACATTATTAAATGTTCCAGATACCGCAAGCCGCTTGGACTATGTACTTGTTGATACTGCGGGTGCTGTTTATGACTTTCAACAAGAAGATGGATATCGTCATACTGGCTTAGGTCGGAAACGCAAGACTGATAATGATAGAACCCTTCTCAGCATAGTGCGAGAAGCTTGCTTGAAGGGTGAGGGGCCAACGATAGAATTCAAACCATTTATCAATCCAGAAAATGCCAAGATAAAGGAGGTTATCAAAACGGTGGTTGCTTTCTCCAATGCACAAGGTGGCCGCATATTTTTCGGGATTAATAACGGGTGCGAACTGGAAGGGCTTGATGAGGAGCTGAGCAAATGGGCGAAGACGGATGCTATGGAAGCGTGTAATCAATACTTGGGCGTGCTAAAAGCAAAGATTCGTGATGAACTTCGAGGTGACGTTTATATAGATTTCAACCATACGATTGTTGATGGTCGGAGGATTGCAGTTATTGAAATTATCGAAGCGAAAGAAAAGCCGGTTACAATTCAACAAGACAAATGCCTCTATATTCGGCGTGGCTCAAGTACTACCAAAGCATCGCCAGAGGAGTGGAGAGCGATAATAAATACTCCTGAAAATGGCATCTTGGCACCTTGGATGAGAAAGTATTGAAATCATCAACGGAAGCCAGCATGAAACCAAAGGTACCAGAGTCGAAATATTTTTAAGTTGGATTGAATATTTATAAGAAAACAGACTTGGTACCTTTCGCCGTTTGACTCTACCTCTATTGACTTGAGTAACCAGTAAGCAGTCGCAATTCTAAGAGAAGGGAAATATGTCTGATCTAAAATCATTTATCGCGGCCCAGCAGGCTTTACGACAAGGCCGCCCCGACCAACAAGTTGACTGGCCGCGTAGGAAAGAAAAGTGGCTTGTCGAACTTAGGGCGCTACTGTCCTTCATCCAAGGTGAGCTGCAAGGTGCGGGTGTGCCACCGGAGCAGATGGAGCTAACACATCATCGCATTCACGAGGAAACGCTAGGTTCATACGTGGCTGATGGCCTGAAACTGGATATTGGATCGGGCTGGGTAACTTTCGAG
>Ga0307375_10000640_pt1 | contig 42215 bp, 52 predicted proteins | sample TR1MG_FD_202531 | JGI IMG/M metagenome (GOLD analysis project Ga0307375, IMG submission 202531) | Soil microbial communities from Risofladan, Vaasa, Finland - TR-1 | ecosystem: Environmental > Terrestrial > Soil > Coastal area > Acid sulfate soil | place: Finland: Risofladan, Vaasa | collected...
TCGTCCGATGGCAAAGCCTATACCGGTCTCGTGCGCGTCTTTCGTGCGCTGCAGGAAGTCACCCACTTGCTTATCGTTTTCTTCCGGCAAAATCGAACAGGTGGCGTAGACCATTGTGCCCCCGGGCGCCAAGTTCTGCCATAAGCGATCGAGCAACAGTGCCTGCGTACGGCATAGGGCAGTCAGATCCTCTGCGCGCCGATGGAGCTTGATGTCCGGGTGACGGCGAATGACGCCGGTTGCCGAGCAGGGCGCATCGAGCAGGATGCGCTGAAAGGTCCCCTCCACCGTCTCTGTGGCGAGGTCCAAGGTCAAAACACGCACGTTACGTATCTGGCCGAGACGAGTCAGTGTGTCGCACAGCTGCGCGACCCGTGCCGGATCTCGGTCGACCGCCGTGACCAGGGCGCCGGGGGTTGCTTGGGCTAGGTGACCAGTCTTGCCGCCGGGGGCCGCGCAGGCATCGAGAACGGTCTCTCCAGCCTCTGGTGCGAGCAGGAGTGCGGCCAATTGGGCGGCGGCATCTTGTACCGACACCAAGCCCTCGCGAAAGCCAGGGAGGTCCAGAATGGACGGGGCTCCCGATAACATGACAGCTCCGGGCGCGATGGGATGCGGTGTTGCCGTGATTCCTGCCCGCCCAAGCTGCTCTAGGTAGGCCTCCCGTGACAGCCGTTGTGTATCGACCCTAAGGCATAAGGGCGCGCGTTCGTCATTGGCCTCTAGAATGGAAAGCCAAGCGTCCGGCCAGGCCTCTTGCAGGCGCCGGACAAGCCAAGCGGGATGATTGCTTGGGGCGAAGGGGCCAGAGGTCTTGACCGAGAGCGTCGCCCGCAGTACGGCGTTGACGATCCCCCGAGCCCAGGGTTTCCGAAGCGCCTCGGCGGTCGCAACCGCCTCGGAGACCGCCACCGGTTCCGGGCTGTCCATATTGCGCGCCTGATAGAGGCCCATAAGGATAAGCGCGTAAACATCCTGATCTGCGCGTTTAAAAGGTCGTTTGAGAAAAGGCTCGACTAAGGCCGCCAATCCCAAGGCCTGACGGATAGTGCCGATAGCCAGTTCTTCGACGAGTCCATGGCGTCCGTGTTTCTCCCTGTCCTGGTCCAAGGCCCAGTCGAGGGCGCGGCCGGCAAAGACCGTGGTAATGATGTGGACCGCGCGGGCGCGAAGGGCGAGTGCGTGGCGAATGTTAGCCAATATAATCGCCTATTTTGACTGGGTGTCCTTGTAGAAAGCTCATCGCTGTCTGGGGCCGGCCATTGGCGGGCTGCAGCGTCGAGACGACCAGGGCCCCTTGCCCTGTCCCGATCTTGAACTCGCCACGTACCTGAAGGACCTGTCCTGGGCTGTGGGTGTTGTCGGCGATACCGTGGGCTGCACAAATCTTGACCGATGTCCCGCAGATCATGGTGGTGGTGCCTGGCCAGGGGGTGAGGGCACGCACTTGCCTTTCCAGCGTCATGGCGTCGCGGCTCCAGTCGAGGAGCGCCTCGTCTTTGCGCAATTTGCGAGCGTAACTAGCACCCCATTCCGGCTGGGGAGTGGCCGTCACCTGCGCGCCATCGCGCAATGAGGCCAGGATGTCGATCAATGCCTGCGCCCCGATCTTGGCCAAGCGGTTCGCCAATTGCGGTGTCGTGTCATCACGTTCGATAGGTATTGCCACGTGGGCCAGCATAGGTCCCGTATCTAAGCCCTCATCAAGGCGGATGATCGTGACCCCGCTTTGTTCGTCCCCGGCCTCGATGGCGCGCGCAATGGGCGCGGCCCCCCGCCAGCGTGGTAAAAGCGACGCATGCACATTGAGGCAACCGTGGACCGGTAGGGCCAAGAGCCCTTTAGGGAGGAGAAGCCCGTAGGCGACCACGATCACCACATCGGGCTTAAGCGTGCGTACCACGGCTTCGGCGGCCGCGCCGTCTTCCGGGGTAAAAACCGGAATCCCCAAGGCCTGTGCTTGCATCTTGACGGCGCTTCCGGTGATTCTGCGCCCGCGCCCCGCAGGTCTATCGGGTTGTGTGAGGGCGGCCAGGATGGGGTAGCCAGCGGCCACCAGTGCCGCGAGTGTCGGGCAGGCGAATTCCGGTGTGCCGGCAAAAACAACCTTCACGAGGGCATGGCTCACATAGCCAAGCGGTGTTGTTTTTCGAGCTTTTTTCGGATCCGCTGTTGCTTGAGTCGGGATAGGTAGTCAACAAAGACCTTGCCGTCCAAGTGGTCGACCTCGTGCTGTATACACACGGCAAGGAGGTCTTCGGCAAGCAGTTGAAAAGGTGTCCCGTTCTCATTCAGGGCGTGAACCTCAATCTTTTGGGCGCGTTCGACCTCTTCATATACCCCAGGAACCGACAGACAGCCCTCCTCAATGCCGTATTGGCCCTCGCGGCGCACGATCACGGGGTTCACAAAGACGCGCAGATCCCTGCGATCAGCAGAGGTGTCGATGACGATCACCCGCTTGTTTATATCAATTTGGATAGCCGCGAGCCCAATTCCGGGTGCTTCATACATGGTGTCGGCCATATCCCGGATGAGTTCACGGATTTCCGCATCGACGCGCACGACCGGAAGCGCCTTTTTGCGTAGGCGGGGGTCGGGGTAATGGAGGATTTCGCGCACTGCCATAAGCCCATTATACCCAAATTGCCGCATGCGTACCCCTCCCTGAGGTGGACGCCTGCAAGATCACCCACTACACTTCACCCCCATGCGTCGATTTTGCTTAAGCGTCCTCCTGTTTGCGGCTTTTACTGCCAATACTCTGGCAGACCGCATTATCGTGCCCCACACCCCGCGCCAGTATGTCGTGCAAGCAGGCGACACCCTGTGGGGTATCGCCACCCATTTCTTCCGGGACCCATGGCAGTGGCCGGGCATCTGGAACCGTAATCGCCAAATTCATAACCCGGATCTTATTTACCCAGGGGACACCATCGCCTTGCGTTACGCGAAGGGGCGCCCGTATCTCGTCGATCTCGGGCCGGCACAGGTGGCGGGCACTGGTGGGACGGTAGGTGCGGCCGGCGCGCGTGCGGGTGGCGAGACGTCATCGGCCGGTACCGTGGTGTTGAGGCCATCCATGCGCTCCGAACCCCTGCATGAGGCGATTCCGACCCTGAATCCAAACGTGATAGGGCCATTTCTCCAACGCCCACTCGCGCTTTCGCGACGGGAGTTAGGCCGTATGGGCTATATAGCGGCTAGTGTTCACCGCCACACTTTTCTTGCCTCGTTCGGTCGTTTTTATGCACGCCATCTCGGTCCTCATCCCGCCAAGGTCTATGATATTTACCGTCGCGGCCCCGCATTACATAACCAAGATGGCAGTTTTTTGGCTTATGAGACGAAATACATCGGGCGCGCTAAGCTTGTGCGCGCTGGCCGCATGCCAGAATTTGAGGTCCTGTCTTCTGTTCGCGAAGTGGAGGCGGGCGATCGCTTGATTCCTTGGCACGCCACACCACCTATCCCCCACTATTATCCGCGTGCCCCGCACAAGCTTTTGAAGGGGGATGTCGTTGCGGCTACCCGCAATGCCATTAGTCTCGGCACATATGCGGTGTTGGCGATTAACATCGGCAAAAATAAAGGGGTGCGCCGAGGCTATGTCCTGAAAATTTATAGTCGTCCGAGGCACTTTTATGACTCCGTCGCCAAGGAAACCGTCCGTGGTCGCAGCCAGCCTATCGGTCTTCTGATGATCTTTAGAACGTTCGCCAAAGTGAGCTATGGCATCGTTATGCAGGCCCGGCGCGAAATCCATGTAGGCGATTGGGTCGCTACTCCATAAGACCACATCCCCCCTGCCTGTTACCTAAGCGCGAGGACAGGCGAGGGTTCTCGGGACGAACCCATTGGGTCTCCGGGTTTCTCGTTTCGCGATACCCGCCCCTGGCCATCACCGATGACAATCCCTCTTTCAAGCGACCTCTCGAGGGCTTGATTTTTGCGTCTGCAGCAATCGCTTAAATCCGCGCTGTCGGCCTTAGGATTGTGCGCCACGAGGCCTGACAGGATGCTTTTCGCCGACCCCCGTTAAACACCTTGCTCCAGTCAACAAGGCCGCGTGCGCGCGGGCGCCGAACGCGACACTCCCTTTTTCGTGGGCATTGATCGCCTTGGGTCGCTTCCAAGGGCATATTAAGGGGGCGGCGCGTTGGCCGAAGGCGTAGGCTTTTATGGCTGCAAAGGCCCGTTGTGCGGCGTTGGGTGATCGAGCCCAGCCGATCTTGCGAGCCGGCCACTTTTTAGAGAGCCGAGGACGTTCGGTACTGCGCGCTGGTTTACCGCCGAGGGCCTGGGTGATCCGTCAGTCTTTCGACGGCTTTGGCAAACTGCGGCGGTGCAATACCTTGAGTAGCGCATGACATAAGCGCCTTTTTTCCTCTATGCGACCGATCACTACCCGATCTTTGCCAGGTTTCGCGATCAGGGGAAGAACGTGGACGAAGGTGGGCGCGGCGCTGCGTTTCATGGGCAGCTCTCTGGCTCGAAGCGACGCATACCCGTATAGAACACGCGCTATTCTTTACCCAGCCCCCGCCTTCCCTCTTCTAACTAAAGCCAGAGCGTCTCGCGGCGAGTGTTGACCTGGGGGGCTCTTTGCTCCATGCTTTAAGTCAAAGCGTGGATTGTGCGCCAGACCTCGGGAGCGGACCGGAGAGTGCAAGACCCTGAAATGAAAGAAAACGTCCTCGACGTCCTTATGTATCTGTTCGAGAATTACATGGACGAAGGACCAGATTTCAATCCTGACCAGGAATCCCTGGTGGCCGAGCTTGCGCAAGCTGGTTTTCCTAAAGGCGAAATTGCCAAAGCCTTTACGTGGCTAGAGGGTCTTGCTGCCTTGAGGAGCGATGAGACGCCTTCGCCCACCGATGCGTCGCTCAAGTCTTTGCGGATCTATTCTGAAGACGAGCGTAAAAAAATGGACGTGGGCTCGCGCGGCTTCCTGTTGTTTCTAGAGCAGGGGGGTGTGCTGGGTTCGGCGGCTCGCGAGCTTGTTATTGATCGCGTTATGGCGCTCGAAACAGATGAGATTGATCTGGAGCAGTTGAAATGGATTATCTTGATGGTGCTATTTAATCAGCCTGGCCAAGAGCAGGCGTATGCCTGGATGGAGGACCTTGTGTTTAACGAAATGCAAGGCGCCCTCAACTAGGTTCCCCTAATCCTCGGTGTCTTATGCCATGGCATTCGCTGTTGCCAAGGTCCATAGTGCGCACAACTTTCTTACCTTTTAAAACAACTCATGGCTAAGAATCTTATCATTGTCGAATCGCCCGCAAAGGCCAAGACAATGGCCAAATATCTCGGCAAAGACTTTACCGCCCTGGCGTCCTATGGCCACGTGCGCGACCTTGTCCCGAAAAAAGGGGCGGTCGATACCGAGCACGATTTCCATATGAAGTACGAGATCATCGAGAAGAATCGCAAACACGTCGATTTGATCGTCAAGGCAATGAAAAAGGCCGACGTCTTGTACCTCGCCACCGATCCGGATCGCGAGGGTGAGGCCATTTCGTGGCACCTGTATGAGATTCTGAAAGACGAGGGACTGATTAACAATAAGCCCGTTTACCGCGTCGTCTTTCATGAAATCACCAAACGCGCTATTCAAAAGGCCGTTCAAGAACCGCGCGAGCTTTCGGAAAACCTCATCAACGCCCAACAGGCACGACGGGCGTTAGATTATTTGGTCGGCTTTAATCTCTCACCGCTTTTATGGAAGAAGGTACGCCGGGGCCTATCGGCCGGGCGTGTTCAGAGCCCCGCTTTGCGCTTGATCGTAGAGCGCGAAGAAGAGATCGAGAAGTTTGTAGAGCGCGAATACTGGACCATTGAGTCAGAAATGGAGGCGCACGAGCAGACGTTTCGCGCCAAGTTGACGATGCTCTCCGGCGCGAAACTTGACCAGTTTGCCGTTTCCAACGCGACGCGTGCGACCGAGGTGGAGGCCCAACTTCGTCGCGGCGCGCCACACGGCTCCTACCGTGTAGTAGCGGTCGAGCGCAAACAGCGCAAGCGCCACCCGGCCCCGCCCTTTACGACATCGACCTTGCAGCAAGAGGCGGCGCGCAAGCTGCAATTTACGGCTCAGCGCACTATGCGGACGGCCCAGCAGTTGTATGAAGGAGTGGAGATCCAGGGCGAGACCGTCGGTCTTATTAGCTATATGCGTACCGACTCGGTGACCTTGGCTCAAGATGCCCTGGTGGAGATTCGCGCCCTCATCGAGACGCGCTTTGGGATAGGCAATCTACCCGATGCCCCGCAGCTCTATAAGACACGATCGAAGAATGCCCAAGAGGCCCATGAGGCCATCCGACCAACCTCGGTCAATCGCAGCCCGGAAGACGTGCGATCCTTACTCACAAACGACCAATTGAAACTGTACGATCTTATCTGGCGGCGCACTATGGCCTGTCAGATGGTGCCCGCCATTCTCGATACCATGGCGGTTGATCTGGAGGCGGGGCCTGGGGATATCTCCCGGGCTACAGGCTCGGTTGTGTTGACGCCGGGTTTTATGGCGGTCTATCAGGAGGGTGCGGATGATCGCAAGGGCGATGAAGACGATACCGATCGCTTGCTGCCGGATATGCGCGAAAATGAGAACATCACGCTAAAGGTTATTCACAAGGAGCAACACTTTACGGAACCGCCGCCGCGTTATTCCGAGGCGAGCCTTGTGAAGACCTTGGAGGCCTATGGAATTGGTCGGCCGTCGACCTACGCGACGATTATCCAGACCTTGCAACAGCGCGAGTATGTCGTGTTGGATAAGCGTCGATTTAAGCCCACGGACGTGGGCCGCGTTGTCAATAAGTTTCTGGCGCTGCATTTTGAGCAATATGTCGATTACGAATTCACGGCAAGGCTTGAAGACGATCTCGATGCCGTCTCTCGCGGAGAAAAAGAATGGATTCCGCTGCTGAGGGATTTTTGGGCCGAGTTCCATCGTCAGGTAAACGAAAAGGAAGACGCCGAGCGTCCGGGGATAGAGGTCCTAGACGAGGCCTGCCCGAAATGCCAGAAACCCCTTTCCAAGCGGCTTGGACGTAACGGATATTTCATTGGCTGTACTGGGTATCCTGAGTGTGATTACACCCGCAATCTCGGGGAGGATGCGGACACCCCGGCCGCCGAAGTGATTCCGGATCGTCTGTGTCCCGACTGCCAAAGCCCGCTCGTCATCAAACGGGGCCGGTATGGGCGTTTTGTGGGTTGCAGCAACTACCCGACCTGTCGGCATATGGAGCCTCTTGAGAAACCGACGGATACGGGCGTCGTCTGCCCGGAATGTAAGCAAGCGGCCCTGCTCAAGCGTAAGTCCCGCTACGGAAAGATTTTTTATTCTTGCGCGCGTTACCCGGAATGCAAATACGCGGTCTGGAATCCGCCGCTTGCCGAGCCCTGTCCGCAGTGCGGCCACCCCATTTTGACGATAAAGACGACCAAGCGTCGCGGAACCGAAAAGGTGTGCCCCCAGAAGGAATGTGGCTATGCGGTCCCGTGTCCCGAATGTGCCCCTGACGCCCCTTAGCCGCTTATCAGAGTTCACGCATCGCAAGGGAATAAGATTGCGTCGGGGCCGTCTTGTATTTGTCTCAGATAATAGGATGCGGCACTATGCGTGGCGGGTTGGCGGTTCTTGTGGTTCTTTTGATGACGGGTCTGTGGGGCGCCGAGGCGCGTCCGCTTGCGCCCGATCAGGCATTCCGTTTCCATGCCGCGATCATTGATCAAAAGCTAGTCGTCCGTTGGACGGCGGCCCCTGGTTATCATCTCTATCGTGACCGCATCCATCTCGATGTGCGGCCGAAGTCCGTACATCTTGCCCCCTTTCATTTGCCGGCGGGACGCTGGGTGAATGACCCGGCCTTTGGGCATCAACAGATTTATGAAGGCAAGACCACCCTCGTTATCCCCTTTGCCCAAACCCTTGCCGGCCAACACATGGATGTCGTTGCCCGCTACCAGGGTTGTGCGGATGCCGGTATCTGTTATCCGCCGCTCACAAAGACGGTGGCCCTGATATCGCCTGCCGCAGCGCCTGGGGTCTCTTCGCCTTTTGTAGAGACCAAGCAGGCCTCATCGCCACCCCTAAATGCCCATTCCACCCCCCCTTGGGCGACTCTGTTGTTATTTTTGGCAGCCGGGCTTGGGCTCGCGTTTACGCCCTGTGTTTTTCCCATGATCCCCATCCTATCGGCGACCATCGTCGGGCAGCGCGGCGGTTCTGCCAAGCCGCTGACCCTGTCGTTGGCCTACGTGGCGGGCATGGCATTAACCTATACTTTGGCCGGGATCGTGGCCGCGCTGACCGGTCACTATGTGCAGGCGGCGTTTCAGAACCCTTGGGTCATCACCGTCTTTAGCGTTCTCTTTGTTCTTTTGGCCGTGAGTATGTTCGGCCTTTATGAATTGCAGGTCCCATCCCGCATTCAGGAGCGCTTGGGTCGCTATGGCCGAGGCGGCCAAGCGCTCGGTACCTTCGTGCTCGGGGCGTTCTCGGCACTGATCGTGGGACCGTGCGTGGCCGCCCCTCTGGCGGGCGCCCTTTTGTTGATTTCGCGCACGGGGAACGCCGTTTTTGGCGGCTTCGCGCTGTTTGCCCTAAGCGTGGGCATGGGCCTGCCGCTGCTCGTCATCGGGACTTCGGCCGGCCATTTGTTGCCAAAGGCCGGCCCCTGGCTTAGCCGGACTCGGGCGGTGTTTGGTGTGCTTTTGTTGGCGGTGGCGATTTGGCTTGAGGGTCGCGTTTTACCAGCACCCTTGGTGCTGGCCTTATGGTCTATCCTGGCCATCGTGTCGGCGGTGGCGATAGGGACTCTTGAACCCCTGGGGTCGGAGGCGACCGGTTTTGCGCGTGTTACTAAAGGCCTTGGCGTGGTGGTCCTAGCTTATGGTCTGGTGCTCGGCATAGGGGCCTTGTCCGGCGCCACAAACCCGCTATCCCCGCTTAAGGCCTTTGCCGGGCATGGTGGTGCAAGGGCTACGCGGCCGCGCCTCGTCTTCGCGCCCATCCACAGCGTTCGCGGGCTCAAGGCGGTTCTCGCGCGCGCAAGCGGCCGGCCCGTGATGGTGGATTTTTGGGCCTCGTGGTGTGTGCAGTGTCAAAGAATGGAGGCCAACACATTTCGTGACCCCAGGGTCAAACGCGCGTTGGCGTCCTATGTCTTGGTGCGTGCCGATGTGACCCAAAGCAATACCACAAGCCGTGCGCTGCTAAAGCGCCTGCGCGCCTTTGGCCCGCCCACGCTCGTGTTTTTTGGTCGTGATGGCGTACGCCTAAAAGTTGTTCCCGGTTACGAGGGGCCGCATGCCTTCCTGCGTCTGTTGCGTGCCCTGCCGCAACAAGGGGTTGTCGCCAGCCCTGCTTCTTTGAGTTCGCCCCATGCGAGCGGGGCTTTGTAAGAAGTGCTGGGTTTTGCGCCTAGGCGCTTTTCCGTCGATTGTCAGGGATGGTTTAAGGAGAGGTTATGGTGTTTCTGAACACATGTCTGCGCATTCCCCCTCTTCGCCTTGCGTGCAGGGCAAGGCGATTTCCGACCCAGCTTTGCGCCAAGAGGGGGCATTGTTGGCCGTACATTGTGGACCGCATGGTCCATGGCCTAGTAAGCGGACGGTCGTGGTTTTGCAAAACCAGGAATAAAATTCCCCCACTAGGGCCGGTGCGGTCCGAAGTGACGCCTCAGAGTCTCTATCAGACGCATCGATCTCCGGATCGGGCGCAAGCGACGCAGAACCCAAGAAACTCTCTTCGTGAGGAGAGAACCCCCCGATCCAGCCGCGCAAGCGGTTTAGCGGTGGGAGAGTTCATACGGCTTGCAGGGTCACTTGTGCTAGTGGCTTGTATGGTAAGTGGTGTAGCTATCGCCCATACCACCAAGGGCTCGTCCGCCCGCATGGCCCAGCGAGCGGCGTTGTATCGCAGTCTGCCCCAGGCGACCGGGATTACTGAAGGGCATGGGCCGCGTGTGTTGTATGATTTTTTTGACCCGAATTGCCCCTATTGCCATATGCTCTACAAACGCTTGCAGCCACTTATCGGGCCCTATCATTTGACCGTGCACGCCATCCCCGTGGCCTACCTCACGTCTACGAGTCCGGGTAAGGCCGCCGCCCTTCTTCAGGCCCGTGATCGACTGGCGGCTTTGCACCAATCACAGGCCCACTATTCCTGGAAGCAAGGGAGCTCGATTGCGCCTGTGATCCCCACCCCTGCAACCCGGAGGGCGCTCGCCGTCAATTTGAAATTGGATACCGAGGCCGCGGGCTTTCCTCTCGTGCCTATCTTGGTCTACCAAAAGGCCGACGGGACCATTCGTGTCATCAATTCGGGGGCGCCCCCGGTATGGGCTTTAAAGCAAATAGTCGCCAGCATTAAGCGTTAAGGGGGGTGGTGGCGGCCTTGCTGGCGGGAGTGTTTGTTTTTGGGATGCTGGTGATGGTCGGGCTGGGCATTATGGAACATCGGTTCATCTTGCCGTCGGGGGTGGGGGTGGCCTATCATCGGGCGGCCTGGGGGCAACCCTTCGCAGATCAACTTCGTGGAGCCGCTTTACCGGGCGGCGTCGTGCCCACCGGAGGTCCCGTCCCGGACCTCACCTAAGAGGTCCGGGTGATGGTCTAAGATCTTTAGCAATTTTACTAACGCCAGTGATGGTTTGGTCTTGCCGTTTTCATAACGTGAGAACGCGTTGACGCCGCCGCCAAAGATTTCCGCCGCTTCTCGTTGACCTAGCGCCAGCTTCTTGCGCACACCGACAATAAAGGCCGGGTCCACGATCGCGGCATTGACCTGCTTTGCGAAGGCGCGCATCTCTTGCATGACGCGCTCCGATTCCGTCACATCCAGAATCGACTCCGCGCAGGCGGGGCAAAAATCCCCTTCCACGTCGGAAATAACAGTCGATTCTCCTTTGTACATATAGGGCAAATCCCGCGTATCGTGAATCAGTTCGGCCGCTCCGCATACCGGGCATTTCATCGTCATAGCTCCTTGAAGGACACGATTAACAGATCACCAATGACCATCAGTTTCAGATACACATCTCCCGACGCCGTCTGCGGTCGGTAAACATCCTGCCAAATATGGTGATCCGCATACGTCGTCATGCTCTTGTAAAAGTCGGCAGACGTAAGCGCCTTCACCACGGCCAGCATGCCAGCCAAATCCAACCCTAAAGACATCGCCCCAGATCGGGCCGCGTGTGTGGTACGCACCTTGCCCGCCTCCAGTAAGGTTTTTACGACTGGTAGCGGGCAGTGTGGGCTGCGTTTCTCCATGGGCTAATCCTAACCTAATAGGTTACGGTTGGCAAGTAGGTTATGACCCCAGGCAGGTTATGGCGCATTGGTATCATCGAGCAACGGGTCATTTTGGCGGATAAGGTGATAAATCACCGGGCGGCTGAGGGCAGCCCCCCACAGCTCAACTTCGCAGGGCCGCTTTACCGGGCATGCCTCGTGCCCGCCGGGGGAGACGTGCTTTGTGGTGCCGAGTTCGGGCGATTGATGGCCCACTTAAAATGGGCGGCTCCATCTAATCACCTGGACGTTACATATAAACTCGAACGCGTGAATCTACGCGAGCGCCTTTGCCAGATTGCCATCGACCTTCTGGCTGAGTGAGTTCGCAATAGATATAAACGGCTTATAAATTGGCCCAAGATTCTCGCCGACGGTCCCAATGGTTTCGCCGGTCCCGACAAGAAAGCCAATGTTGCTTTGCGCTGCGTCATGCTCCCGAAGTGCATTCAGCCTAAAAAACGCAGTTGACGCCACTTCCTGGTAAGCTAAAGCGAGGCTGCATGCGGGTTTGCGGCGGTTTCTGAGACCCAGGAGGACTCACCCAATGGGTGAAGCGAAACGGAAGGCTCTGAAGGCACAAAAACCCGTGGTGCTCGACACCTTCGGGGGTCGTATCCACGTCGAGTGGGATCCGGCCGCCGCAGTCACGCCGCTCGGGCAGTTGCCCTTCTTTATCGAGTTTCTGAAGGTGAGCGGTCTGTTCGACGCTTGGGTCAAGGATTGCCCTCTTGTCTACTCCAGTAACAATGCCCCCGATAAGCGTGCGGTCCTCGCGACCTTCCTCTTATCTATCTTGGCGGGCCACCACCGCTATGCCCATATCACCGGCATTCGCGAAGACTGTGTGCATCCCGGCCTGCTGGGGATCTCTAAGCTGATCTCCGAAGATGCCGCCCGTAGGGCTTTGATCCGCATGGACGAATCGGCCGGTATAGCCTGGCTGGACCGGCATCTCGGGAAGACCACGCAGCCCTTGTTAAGTACTCCCTGGATCCTCGACTTGGACACGACTATCAAGTGCCTCTATGGTAAACAAGAAGGCGCGGTGGTGGGCTACAACCCCCATAAGCCGGGACGGCCTTCGCACAGTTACCACAGTGCTTTGATGGCCAACACCCGCCTGGCGTTAGGCGTCGAAGTGATGCCCGGTAATGAGACCGCGCCTACGCACAGTATGCCGGGGATCTGGGCGTGGCTCGATGCGCTGCCCCCATCCGAGCGCCCGACCATCATACGGGGGGATATCGCTTATGGGAGCGAATCCTTTCTCGCGGCGGCGGAGGCCCGGAATCAGCTTTATCTCACGAAATTAAGGCTCACAACGAACGTGCGTCGCCTGATTACCCGGCTCTCTGCCCATCCCGATTGGGTGAAGGCCGGCCAAGGTTGGGAGGGCCGCGAGGATATCCTCCAGCTCTCCGGCTGGACGCGAACACGACGGGTCGTGATCCTGCGTCGCCCCCTCAAAGGGGACATTGTGTTATCGGCGAAGGATGACCCCCAGGGCACACTCACGTTTATTGACAGCTCTCTCGCGACTGCCGGTTATGAATATGCCGTGCTCGTCACCTCGACCTCTTATGAGATCCGGGCGATCGCCCAACTCTACCGGGATCGTGCCGATGCCGAGAACAATTTCGATGAATTAAAGAATCAGTGGGGCTGGGGTGGTTTTACCACCCATGATTTGAAGCGCTGCCGCCTCATTGCCCGCATGGTGGCCCTTGTCTACAACTGGTGGAATCTCTTCGTGCGATTGGCGAATCCTCATAAGCATCACGAGGCGATCACCAGTCGACCGTTGTTGTTGCATGGGGTAGCCACCCAGACCCAACATGGGGGCCAGACGTATCTGACTATCACGAGCCAACACGCCAAACAGGCGGCCATCCAGGTGGTGCTGACACGCTTGGCGGCCTTCCTGAACTCTCTCAAGTCCACTGCGGAGCAGTTGACCGACACCGAGCGTCTCGCCCTCATTCTGAGGCGCGCGTTTGCGAAATATATGCGGACGACAGCCGGTCCCCCGGCTTTATTGGGGTCTGGAATATCGGGGATATGAAGGTTCAACTGCTTTTTTTAGGTTCAGTACTTGCTCAAGCGGTCTGCGCTTCGTTTGGTGCGGCGTGTGGTGGGTCCAATGTGTCCGTCAGGGCCTCAGAGGACGATGATTGAGGCTCCCCATGTCGCCACGGACAGGATCGTTAGCGGTGCGCGGATTTAAGCCCGCTCGCTCTCGGTTTTCGGGTCGCGACGCAGTAAGGCCGTCACGGCCGCCTGTGGCGTGCGCCCCTCGAACAGCACTTGGTACACCTGTTCTGTAATAGGCATCTCAATGCCATGTTCGCGCGCAACGGCATAGACCTCACGAGCGCTTGCTACCCCCTCTACCGCTTGGCCTAATTCACCGACGATGTCTCCCAGCGAGCGGCCCTGCCCGAGCGCAAGCCCTACTCGCCGATTACGAGACATATTGTCGGTACAGGTCAGAATGAGGTCTCCTACGCCCGCCAATCCCATCAGTGTCTCCGCGCGCGCGCCAAGGGCGAGACCTAAGCGCAGAAGCTCTGCCAAGCCCCTGGTAATGAGGGCGGCGCGGGCATTGGCGCCGAACCCCAACCCATCGCTGATGCCTGCTGCAATAGCGAGTACGTTTTTTATGGCACCACCGATCTCGGCCCCTATCACGTCATCTGTGGTGTAAATGCGCAGCTTGTCGCCTCGAAGCCAAGAGGCCACTATTTCGCCCACGACAGGTTCCTGGGAGGCGACGGTCAGGGCCGTCGGGAGCCCGGCCGCGACTTCTTTTGCGAAGCTGGGCCCCGTTATTAAAGTTGCCGGGCTTGCAGGTAGAACCTCCGCGCAGATTTCCGATAAACGCTTGTGAGAGCCGGATTCAAGTCCCTTCGTGGCCCACGCGAGGACGGTCTCTTTTGTGTAGTAGGGAGCGATGGCCTGCAATACCGTACGAAAACCTCCGCTAGGCACTGCTATCAAAAACCCCCGTGCTCTAAGGCAAGCCGATCTCAGGTCGCTTTCGATTGTGAGTGCTTCAGGAAAGTCTATGCCCGGTAAAGAGACTGTGTTTGACCGTTCATGGGCAAGACGCGCCATGCGCGCCTCGTCTGAGCCCCACAATATGACCCGATGGCCGTGGCGCGCCAAGACGACCGCAAGCGCCGTTCCCCAGACCCCTGCACCGAGGACTGCGATCGGGCCGCTCCCGTCAGTGGGCGGCCTGCCCATCTTGCGTTTCGCCATCGAGTTTTTGCTGGTAAAGCACCTCGAAGTTCACCGGGTTTATTAGAAGTTGCGGGAAACCGCCCTTGGATACTAGGTCGTTCACCACTTCGCGTGCGAAGGGTAACAAGATATTGGGGCACGCGATCTCAAGGACTTTTGGCAATTCACTATCCGGAATGCCGGTAATTCGAAAGATCCCCGCCTGCTTGGTTTCCGTCAGGAATGCCGTACGTTTATCCAGTCGCGCGGTTACGGTCACTGACAAAACGACCTCGTGCAACCCCTCCGCGGGGTTGATGGAGCCGTGTTCGATTCCAAGCTGCATATCGACTTCCATGGCGGCCTTTTCAAGGAACACCGCGGGCACATGGGGCGCTTCGTAGGAAATATCTTTGACGTAAATTTTTTCCAGGCTGAAAATCACTTCAGGGTCTGCGTTCTGCTCTGCCACGAGGGCTCCTTCAAAATGGTTGTGTTGTCTTGGTCGGCGGCCGCTACAATCCCAGCAAAGGGTCTAGTTCCCCCTTTACGTCGAGCTGCGCAAGTTCTCGATAGCCGCCTATGTGCCGGTCATCAATGAATATCTGCGGCACGGATGTCGCACCCTGTGCCCGTAGGCTCATCTCTTGACGTCGCGCCGGCTCCTCGTCTACGCGAATTTTTTCAATCGCGACCCCTTTTTTCTCGAGCAGACGCAAAGCCATCTGACAATACGGACAGACGCGAGTAGTGTACATCAAGACCTTGGCCATAAGGACCTACGATTCAATGGGAAGATTGTGACTACGCCAGGACGATATGCCGCCTGCAAGGTTGCGCACGCTCGTAAAGCCTTCCTTGCGCAATATCGCCGCCGCCCGTGCCGAGCGCGCACCGCTTGCGCAACAAATGATGACCGGGCGCTCTTTGAATTTTTTCAGTTCCTGGCTTCTGGACGCGACTTGCCCTAAGGGGATATTGATCGCCCGCGCGATATGTCCGCCCTGAAATTCGCCCGTTTCACGAACGTCGAGAACGACACCCGCTTGGCGGTTGATGAGCTGCACCGCCTCCTGGCTCGTGACCTTCTGGATGCCCGATGCGGCGTCGAGCATCGGCTGAATGACAATTAGACTCAGCACGACGAATAAGGCCAAAAATAGGTACCAATGGCCTATGACAAATGCTTGCATGTTCTCGCTCCTCAGCGGGTCTCTGGAAGGCTGCAAAACGCGTTGCGCATCGCGCCGATTAGCAACAGGATCCGGGGATCGGCAATTCGGTAAAAGACCTTGTTGGCATGTTTGCGGGACGCCAAGATCCCCTTATCGCGCAAAATCGACAGATGCTGCGAGATATTGCTTTGCGAAGTACCCACCTGAACCACGATATCTTGTACACTGACCTCTGTTGAGGCCCCCAGGATACAGAGAATCTTGAGCCTCAGCGGGTGAGCGATCGCTTTAAGCGCGCGCGATGCGAGATGAATATCTTCCTCGTTGGTGATCAGGATATCTTCTAGAGGCTGGATCATCTCATTGGTCGCCATATCGACTCCTATAGTCGTAAAAACCGCTTACCGCACAGTAGGCCTTTTTTGGCCAGCTGTCGCCGGTGGCAAAACATTATACAATATAAGTGGGAATTAAAAGACCGAAAGAACGGGACACCCCACCCGGAGCACGTTTCATGCCCTTTACACCGAAGCCCCTTGTGCTCGTTATCCTCGATGGTTGGGGATACAGCGAGCGAGTTGAGAGTAACGCGATCATGGCCGCCCATAAACCTTGGTGGGATCAGGCATGGGCCCAAAGCCCTCATGGTCTTATCCAAGCATCGGAGGCGGCGGTAGGCCTGCCGTCCAAACAGATGGGAAACTCCGAGGTCGGTCACCTAAATCTGGGCGCCGGCCGTGTTGTGTACCAGGAATACTCACGCATCAACCGGGCCATCGTCTCGGGCTCGTTTTTTACCAATAAGACCTTAACCGACGCCGTCGATTTGGCCCGCGATAGCCATAAAAGTCTGCACATTCTCGGCTTGCTTTCCCCAGGCGGCGTGCACAGCCACGAAGACCATATTCATGCCATGGTAGAGCTCGCTGTGACGCGCGGGCTCAATCACGTCTATTTGCACGCGTTTTTGGATGGCAGGGATACCTTACCGCAGAGTGCGGGCGCCTCGATTGCGACTATGGAGGCCAAGTTTGCAGCGCTCGGCCGCGGCCGTTTTGCCTCGGTTATAGGTCGTTATTACTCGATGGATCGCGATCATCGCTGGCCTCGCATTCAATCTGCCTATGATCTGCTGACGACCGGGAAGGGCCTGTATCGGGCTGCAACCGCCGCCGACGCCTTGTCGCAAGCCTACGCTCGCGGAGAGAACGACGAATTTGTCAAAGCAACGGTCATTGTTCCGCCAGGCGAGGTGCCGCGAGCTATCAGCGACGGCGATGTTGTCGTCTTTATGAACTTTCGCTCTGACCGAGCCCGACAGATCTGTAGACCCTTCGTGGACCCCGCATTTGATGGGTTCCCGCGGGACGCGCAACCAAAGCTCGGGCGTTTTGTCAGCTTGACCGAATATCAAACCGAATTTCATGTACCGGTGGCCTTCCCTTCCGCGCGCCTCGTTAATGTGCTCGGGTCGTATTTGGCGGATCTCGGAAAACGCCAGTTGCGAGTTGCCGAAACGGAAAAATACGCCCACGTCACCTTCTTTTTTAATGGCGGAGAGGAGACGCCGTTCGAGGGTGAGGAGCGAATTCTGGTGCCTTCCCCGACCGATGTGCCGACTTATAACTGCCGCCCCGAAATGAGCGCGGCCCTGGTGACCGAAGAGATCATTCAGGCGGTAGGTACGGGCCGCCATGACGTAATTATTTGCAACTTTGCCAATCCCGATATGGTCGGGCACACCGGCGATTTCGCGGCCACGGTCCGCGCCATTGAAACGCTGGACGGTTGTCTCGCGAAGCTTGTGGCAGCTGTCAGGGCGCGCGGAGGTGAGCTTCTGATTACTGCCGATCATGGAAATGCAGAGCAGATGCGGGACGCGGAAAGCGGCCAACCGCACACGGCGCATACCACAAACCCCGTACCGCTCCTTTATATAGGACGCGATGCGCACGTCATTTCGCAGGGCTCGCTTGAGGACGTTGCTCCCACTATTCTGAGGCTTTTAAACGTTAACGCGCCTTCGGAAATGACGGGACGGTCCTTAATCGAGTTGAAGTGATAAGCATAAGGTTCATGGGGCGGCCGAGAAGGTGCCACAAAGCTGGCGTTGTTTTAGGCGCCATCCTGGCGCTTATGCCATTTTTAGCCCACGCCAACACCCAAAGCGAACTGCGTGTCTTGCGCTCGCAGGAGGCCGCTTTGCAGCGGGGCTTGGACCGAGCCTTGCGCGATCGCAGCCAAGCCGTGGATGCGCTTCGCTTGTCTGAGGATCGCGTCGCGCAAGCGGGACGCGCGCTCGCCCTCACGAGAATACGCGAGCGGCACCTTGGGGGTAAGATTGTGGTCCTTAAGGCCAAAGAGCTCGCCCTTCGCCACGTACAGCGGCGTGAGCGTGCGCGTTTGGCCCGTCAGGCGACGGCCGCCTATATTATAGGGCGCGCGGATTCCCTTCAGCTGTTTTTTACGCAGGAGGATCCCCAACTCGTCGCGCGCATGCTCATGTATTATCGGTACGTCTTGCGTTCTCGTGCGCATCGCCTTCAAGCCGCTCGCGAGACCCTCCATGCCCTGACCGAGACTGCGGCGGCGATTCGCAGCAAGGTCGGGCAGCTTTCGATTCTCGCGCACACCGAGCTCTTACAAAAAAAGACATTGGAAGCGACCTTGCGCAGACGCGCCGACGTCGTTCGGGCATTGAGCGCGCGCGCCCAAAGCCGCCGCTCCCGGTTACAGGTCGTGCGTGCGCGTGCGCATCGCCTTCAGGCCCTGTTGCAGGGGTTGCGTCGCCTCCCTGAAGTGCCTGGGCGCATTCCCAGTTTGCACGGACGGTTTGCGGCGTTTCGGGGCAAACTGCCGTTTCCCATACCGGCGCGATTTGCCGATTTGCGGGCCAGAGCTTCCCGTCGGGGCCTCAGTCGTTGGACGGGGGTTGTGATTCCGGGGCGACCGGGCGAGGAGGTTCGTGCCGTGTTTCCGGGGCGGGTCGTTTACGCAAACTGGTTGCGCGGCTACGGTTTGTTGTTGATACTGCAAAATGGGGACGGCTACATGACCCTGTACGGACATAACCAGACCCTACTGAAACAGGTGGGGGACTTTGTTCGGGGCGGTGAAGTGATCGCGACTGTTGGTGACAGCGGCGGGTTTTCACGGCCTGGACTATATTTTGACCTAAGTCACAACGGTCAGCCCTTGGACCCCTTGGCTTGGCTCGCGCACTGACGGCGCCTTATCGGAGATCACGTCGTATGAAGAAAAGTATCACGCGTTATGCGCTCATCTTGCTCACCGGTGTGTTTCTGGGCGCGGGCCTTACCCTTGAGCGGGCCGTGCGGGCCGACCGCGAAGCCCATGAGAACGCGGCGTTATCACAGCTTCCTCTGAAGGATCTGCGCACCTTCGCAGAGGTCTTCAATATTGTGAAGGCCGAGTACGTGGTTCCGATCAGCGATCACAAGTTGATCAATAATGCCATTCGCGGCATGGTCAATAATCTGGATCCGCACTCCCAGTATCTCGACCCACGCCAATATAGGCACTTGCAGGTCGATACTACAGGTCGCTTTGGCGGAGTCGGTCTTGAGGTTACCGAGTACAAGGGTTTCCTGCGCGTGGTGTTGCCGGTAAAGGGGACGCCCGGAGGCCGTAGCGGCATTCACCCAGGCGATCTGATTGTGCGCATTAACGGCACATTTATTCAGGGACTTTCCCTTCGCAAGGCGGTCCATATGTTGCGGGGTCGCCCGGGGTCTGCCGTCCAATTGACGGTGATCCGTAAGGGCGTTGCCCATCCCATAACTTTCCATCTTAATCGACAAATCATTAAGATCCATAGCGTCACAAGCAAACTCCTCTCTCCTGGTTACGGGTACCTCCGTCTTTCGGAATTTCAGGGCGACACGGGGAAGGGCGTCACTCGCGCGCTAGACCATCTCAAGGCCACGAACCATGGCCCACTGAAAGGTCTCATACTCGACTTGCGAGACAATCCAGGCGGCGTCTTGAACGCCGCAGTCGCCGTCTGCGACGATTTCCTAAACCGCGGCGTGATTGTCAGTACGCGCGGGCGCATACCAAGCTCTGACATTGTGTTTCATGCCCATGGGCCAGATTTGCTACACGGCGCGCCTATGGTTGTCCTCGTGAACAGTGGATCGGCATCAGCTGCGGAAATCGTGGCAGGTGCGTTGCAAGATAACCATCGTGCAATCATCATGGGCACGAAGACCTTCGGCAAAGGCAGTGTGCAGACCATTATGCCTATGGGCAGTGGCGGCGCATTGCGGCTCACGACCGCGCGCTACTTTACCCCCAATGGGCACTCTATCCAGAATGTCGGCATCATGCCTAACCTTATCGTTCACGAAGGCAAGTTCGTGGTCGGCCACAACAAACCTTTTGTGCGCGAACTCAATCTTCCAGGGCATCTGCAAAATCCCAATCCCGCCGCGGTATCGGGACAACCGGTCGTGGTTCCCGTGAAGACGGAGGATTTGCTGGATAATGACTACCAGCTGCGCCAAGCCTTTGATCTCTTGAAAGGGTTTACGGTGTTTCAGCACTTCAGAGGATGATGTCATGGCAAGCCAGGATGCTTTGGCGGTCAAGATTCGGCCGTTGCAACCCACGGATCTTCCGGGCGTTATGCAATTGCACAGGGAGCTTGGGTGGAATCCGGCGTTCAAGGCCGATGGCAGCACCCTGGGTCAACGCCTCGCTGCGCTGATTACGGAGGAGAGCGCGCTCCTATTGGTCGCGGAGCACAACCGAAAGGTCGTGGGCTATGTGCATGGCGAGGTCGTGACCCATCTTTTATTCGCTGGCCGCGAGCTCGCTATCACGGAGCTTTTCGTGATCGAGGCCGCGCGCAACCGCGGCGTCGGCAAGGCGCTCATGGCGGCCATAGAAGGTGAGGCCGCGGCCCGTAAATGTTTTCGTATCAGTGTGTTGAATAGCCGGGAGCGCGTATCGTACCAACGTGGCTTTTATCCCTCACTCGGCTACGAGGAGCGCCCCAGCGTCGTCAATTTTACCAAGCGCCTGGATTGGGGTTGAGGCGTAAGGGTCGTGCGAACCTAACGACGCCTACCTAAATCCCCATCTTACAACCCCCGTTGTTGGTCAAATAGCGCCGCCGGCGCCCCTTTGTTCAATGGTAAAGGGGGGGCTGGCGTTGGTATTGTGCACATATTTTGGCTATAACACGTTACACAATTGTGTACCGGAGACTACCATGGATTTCGTGACCGTTCGTGAGTTGCGTGCCGAATCGGCCAAGGTCTGGGCGAAAATCGAGGCGGGAGAGGAAGTCGTTATCACCCGCAACGGCAAACCGTTTGCCTTGCTGTTGAATACCAGGCCGGAGGATTTGGAGAACATGTTGCGGGCAGTGCGCGGTGAGCGCTTTGCCTCGACTGTACGCACGTTGCAGGATAGGGCTGAGCGCCAAGGGTTGAGTCATATGACCATGGAAGAGATCGATGCTGAAATTGCTCTGATGCGTAAGGAAAGGCGTGAGCGGGATGCTGGCGGCCATTGATACCAATGTCTTGGTTTCGGCATTAATCAACCGAAAAGGCACCCCCGCCCAACTGGTCGCAAAGATACGCGGCTTCGAACTCACGCCCGTGATGAGCACCAGTATCCTGGCTGAATATGCGGATGTTCTTTGCAGACCGCGCTTCCATTTTCCGCAAGAGTGGGTGGATGCGCTGCTTGCAAACATGCAAGCCCTGGCCCTGCATGTTCGCCCCACAACCTTCGCTACGACCCATCTGCCCGATCCAGACGATGCGCCTTTTGTCGCGGCTGCCAAAACCACAGCCTGTCCCGTTGTCACCGCCAACGCACGGCATTTTCCCGTCGAATTGGGCGTGGAGATTCTGAGTCCGGCGGAATGTCTGGGACGCCTGCTCACGGGTTGATTGTGTCGCCACGCGCAGCGTAAAGCGTAGACCGAGCCGCTCTTGCCGTACAAGCCGCCAGCGCCTCCGCTCAGAAAACGCCTTTCGGTGATCGCTCCTTATAGCACGCATCGTTCTTGGTAAAGATCTAGCCCCGACCTTTTACTGCTCAAACCCAGTTTTCGACGGCCAATTCCTCCACGCGCATGAACTCGCGCTCATTATTGGTTACGAGAATCCATCTCTCGGCGCGGGCATGAGCGGCAATCCAGAGATCGTTGTTGCCGATAGGTTGCCCGCCAGCTTCCAGAGCAGCTCGGATCTGGCCGTAGTGTTCGCCTGTGACGACCGTCAAAGGGACCACCTGAATGCGTGTCGCCAGTTTGGCGATGGTCGCGAGGGCTTTCTCACGGAGCTGGCTTTTTTCTGCGCCGTGGCGCAATTCACCCAGAGTCACGACGGACATAGCTAACTCGCTTGCGGCGTGACATTCAAACCGTTCGCGCACCGCGGGCGGGTTGTGTTTGGCGATGTAAATGCAGATGTTGGTATCCAGCAGGTAGCGCACCGCCATCAAAACCCTTCCCGGTGCTGTGGCGGCGTGTCTGTGCGGCCATCCGCCATAAAGTCGTCTGGTAGTTCGCTCAGGGTGTCAAAAATGGCCACGGCACTTGTGGGGCGCTCGCGCAGGACGATTTCATCTCCCCGACGTAAGATCTCCACTTGATCCACGGAAAAACGAAACTCTTTGGGCAAACGCACGGCCTGACTGTTGCCGGACTTGAAGATTCGCGCGTAGGTCACCAGACTCTCCTCATAGAAATGGATATACACATAGTATATACAGTGTTAGAAATCGTCAAGTCGATTCGGTCTCTGGTATAGATGTTATTAAGTTTCAATCCGCGCCCGGCTCTGTGGCCGGGCGATGCCCCGCTGGTTGATATTGAGTATCAGCGCCGGGCGGCAAAAACGGGCTCCAATGCTTTGCTGTGATGCGCTTGGCGCAATAGGATGTTGCCGGAGACTGGGCCTTCGAGCCGCGCTTTGAAACGACCTGAATCATCCAGCAGTACTAGCGATTTACCTTCATCCGCCAAACGGTGCATGAGCGCAGGTGAGACCATGACATTACCGAAACAGACCAGGCCGCCGAAGTGATGCAGCGGCACTTGGAGCTTCTTTACCCGTTCCACGTCAATGCGCAGGGTGGTGTTCTCCAGGTGCGCGTAGGCATGAGGCGTCATGACATAGAGGGTATTTTGAATTGTACGCATGTTTATACTACAATATGCAGTACAATTCGCAGTTCACGGGAGATGACATGGCGACCCTGACCTTACGCTTGCCGGATAATCTAGACAGGCAATTGACCGCGCTGGCGGCACAGACCCACCAGAATCGTTCCGAGTTGGCGCGCACGGCATTGGAGGAGTTTTTGCGCGAGTTGGAACGTAAACAATTGATGGATGCGCTGGTTGCCGAAGCCAAAGCCGCATATGCGGATGAAACCGTGCGCCAACGTGCGCGCGAAATCGCGGAGGAGTTTTTGCCGCTGGATAATGAGGCATTGGATATAGCCGAAGGCCGCAAGTCAGGCGACCCTGAACCTGAGCAGTGGTGGAAATGATGCGGCGCGGCGAGGTATGGGTAGCCAACCTGAACCCGGGTCGTGGGCGAGAAATCGGCAAAATCCGACCGGTGCTGGTTTTGCAGGCCGATGAACTGAACGCAATCGGCACACCCATGGTTGTCATTCTGCCTCTCACAACACAGCTGTATCCAGACTATAGCGTTTGGCGCGTATCGGTGCGTGCCAAAGGCCGTTTATTGGTAGATTGCCAGGTAGTCGTAGATCAACCCCGCGCGCTAGATCGTGAGCGCTTTGGAGAAGGGCCGCTGACCACATTGAGCGAAGAGGAAATGGCAAACGTCGAGCGCGCTTTTCTGGGTGTTTGCGGTATGGCGAAATACCTTACCCCGCAGCACTGAACAATCCTTCACGCAAGCACCTCAACCTACCCTGCTCCACCAGCGCTTCCGGTTGGCAAATGCCCTTCAGAGAGCACTCATTGATGCGCGCATCATTCGTTGGGGGCGGCAATTTCCCTGAGGCTGGCATAGCGCGAATGGCATCATCGGTTTCCTCAACTAGTAGTCTAAGTTCCGATGTGATAGCCACCTCTCGCCGCCGGTGGCTGGTAGCGTGAAAAATCGCGCCTTTGGGCACCGGGTTGTTCAGCATTTCTTTCAGGCAAATCGCTTGCGCGGCGAGCTGGTGTAGTTGATCGTGGTTTCAATCCGCGCCCGGCCACATGGCCGGGCGATGCCCTATATTGATGCGGTACTCACGCAGATCCATTGCGTAACAATGTGTTCAATCCCCAGCGCCACTTAGCGCTGGGGACCAAGGGGAACGCCACGGTCGCGCATCTGCGAGAGGCGGAGATCGGATTGACGGACTACGGTCGGCGATAACGGTTTTTAGATCAGGTCGTATCGGTGAGTCATCCGGCGCCCGGCCATGTGCCTGTGCGCATGATGATATCGATTCCGCCCCAGTACGCGGCTTCACAGGCGGTAGGCTACATCAAAGGCAAGGGCGCCATTCCTTTGGCACGAGTATATGGGGAGCGAAAACGGAACCTCAGAAAGCGCTTGCAATGGCACAACCTCCAAAATCAAGTTTCAATCCGCGCCCGCTCAATTGAGCGGGCGATGCCCCCATGTCGCCGATGCCGGACAGCGGTAGGGTCGGGTTGCAAGCAGGGGGTAGGCAGAAGGCGATGTAGACTTTCATTTGGCCGCTAGTCAGGCTTACAGTTGGCCGATGACTGATATGCAGATTTATACGCGGTTTATGCTTCGTCGCCTGATGGAGGCGCTGGCCGATACGCCCGTGGTACTGGTTCATGGTCCGCGCCAATGCGGCAAGACTACGCTCGCCCGCGCGGTGGGCGATGGGGCGGGTTACGCCTCCGTCAGTTTCGATGACGAGGTGCTACGCGCGTCGGCGCAGGTTGATCCGTTGGGGTTTGTGGCGGACCTGCCGGATCGAGCGGTGCTGGATGAGGTACAGCGGGTGCCGGAGATCTTTACCGCACTGAACGCGACGGTTGATCGTGACCGCAAGCCTGGGCGATTTATCCTCACAGGCTCGGCTAACGTGCTGTTGGTGCCTAGACTCGCCGACTCGTTGGCCGGGCGCATGGAGATATTGCCATGGCATCCCCTTGCGCAGGCAGAATTGGCAGGTGCGCCGTCTGGCTTTTTTGAATGCGCTGTTCGATGCCGGATTCAAAACGGGTACGCGGGCGCGGTCAGGGAAGGAGTTGGCTGAGAGGATCGCGGCAGGCGGTTATCCTGCAGCGTTGGCGCGCCCCTTGCCGCGACGGCGCGCGGTCTGGTATCGGGACTATATCGAGGCCTTGGTGCAACGCGATGTGCGTGATCTGGCGCGCATTAGCGCGCCGGATGCATTGCCGCGGTTGCTCATGCTGGCAGCCGGGCAGACCGCGCGGCTGCTGAACGTCGCCAATTTGGCGGCGCCTTTCCTTTGAGTCGACCAACCATCCGCGACTACATCACGGTGTTGGAGCGCGTATTTCTGCTGGAAGAGCTCCCGCCCTGGCACAATAACCGACTGAGTCGCCTCATCAAAACGCCCAAGCTGCACTTCGGCGACACGGGGCTTGCTTGCGCCCTACTGGGCTTGGATGCCGCGGCATTGATGGTCGACCGTCCGTTCTTGGGCCAACTCCTGGAGACCTTTGTTTTTCAGGAGCTACGTCGACAGGCGAGCTGGCAAGATGAGCCTATCGCTTTCTACCACTTCCGGGACAAGGATGGTATAGGGGTAGATATCGTGCTGGAAGGCGGCGGTCAACGTGTGGTGGGTGTCGAGGTCAAGGCCGCAGCTACAGTGACAGCGGCAGACTTCCGTGGATTGCATAAACTCAAAGCTGCCGCCGGTAAGCGGTTTGTGACTGGCGTGGTACTTTATGATGGCGAAGCGACGGCGCCGTTTGGTGAAGGCTTGTTCGCGGTGCCTATTCGGACACTGTGGGAGACGATATAACGCCCGCGTCTCTCGCTGACACCTTTAGGAACAGCCCAGTAAAGAAGATCGCCTATCAGAGCGTCATTGTCCTCTGGTCTCCAGAGGCGGGCTATGCCGCACCCGTATAGGCCTGAACTTATGGCCCCCTAGCCAATAGGAGATGGCGGTTTTCTAATAACGAAGCCTTCGTCTATAACAAAAGTGCGCCCGAGTCCGCCCCTTTATCCCTAAAAAGCGCCATTCCAGCCAATGGCTGCTTTGTCCACCGCAACGTCATACATTTATTGTTGAGTTTGCTATGATGTAACTATCTGCGGTGCACGGTAATCTGGAACGGCCACGCGAGCCGATGGCCCCCAGAAAGATCGAGACAGGCGGTCCTAAAAAATCGCTCAACTCGAACTATACTGAAATCACCGGAACAACAATGGCATAAGGGGAGTATGTGATGCGTTTTCAGAAAAAGATGGTAGGGGCCTTGGTAGTGGCGGTTGTAGGTATGGTGGGCATGGCGCCTGCATGGGCTGATCCCGTCAACGTCTCGGTTGGAGCGTCGACCCTGGGGTTGGGCGTTCAGGCCTCGATCGCCTTGATTCCGGGGACCTTGGATCTCGCTGTCGGCATAAACCACCTGAGTAAAAGCCGCACTGGGATTTATAGTAGCTCAAACAACAGTATTCCCTATAGCGCGAACCTGCGTCTTCAGACCATTCCCGTCTTATTTGACTACTTTCCCTTCCATGGGGCTTTTCGTCTCACGGGCGGCGCCATGATCAACGAAAATCAAATAACAGCGTTTTCGAACGGCGGCAGCGGCGGGACTTATATAATCGACGGAACGTCGTATCCGGCGTCACAGGTCGGAACCTTTTCTGGACAGGTCACCTATCGGCGAGTCGCCCCCTATCTTGGTTTCGGTTGGGGGAGTAAGGCCGCTCAAGATTCGGGATTTTCGGCAGGCCTCGACATTGGCGTACTCTTTACCGGCAGTCCGAACATCCAGTTCAGTGCGAGCAATGCGAGCCCCGGCTCCGCACTGGCCTCCAGCGTGGCCACTGCACAGGCGAACGCGAACGCGAAGGCGAGTTCCTATAAGTTGTGGCCTGTGATCGGGTTCCGACTAGGCTACGCTTTCTAAGGGGCTTGTACCGAACGGAGACCCCAGAGGGGTTGTGTGGTCTGTGGGCTCCGTCCGGTTTCCTATTTCCGTTCCGGAGCGCCGCGCACAGCCTTTGCGGGTCCTTTACTCGGTGGGTCGTGCGAGATCAAAAAGCGACCAAGCCACTAAGGCGACACCGGGGACTGCCATCGCGATCTCTAAGATATCGAGATAACGCGCCGTAAAGGCCGGATGCGTCAGGCCAAACATCAGAAGACCGGATAGCGCCAAAACCCCGCCTAGCAGCCCTATCATAATGTCTGGAATAAAACTCCCCCACTGGGGCCGGTGCGGTCCGAAGTGACGCCTCAGAGTCTCTATCAGACGCATCGATCTCCGGATCGGGCGCAAGAGACGCAGAACCCAAGAAAATCTTTTCGTGAGAAGAGAAATCCCCGATACCGCCGCGCAAGCGGTTTAGCCTACATTCGGCAGTCGGCGTGGGGAATACGTCCCATCTACCGGGTTTATAAGGGATTTCAGTGACGCCACCGTTCACCCAATGGGTGCACACAAATTTTGGTACAAAGCGTCATGAATCACGCCGTTACCGAGACAATCGCGATCCAACTGCCGAATCTAGGTTTAGCGGTGGGAGAGTTCATAGAGATGCCACGCTAGGTGGTGCCCATAATTGGCGTCACGATAGACCGCTTGGAGAGGGTGGGCGGCGGTAAAGATCGGGGTGCAAGGAGTCTCGGGACGTGCTAATCGCGGGATTCCGAAAAATCGGTGATGGATTGAGTAGGAGCTGGCCGATCGGTTCCGGGTCTCTTAGCTGATAGTCTCGGGCCACTAAAATGGTATGACCTGTACCCCGGCGGAGGTGGTGGTGAAGATGACCAAAATCCCCACGGTCCATACCGATGATGTTCCAGGCCCTAAAGACTAGTATATCCAGCGATGGTATAATTAGTGGCCGCCGACCCCTGCGGTTCGATGCAAGTAATTGAGAAACTTACGTCCAACGCGACAAGGGGGGTTCTGCGCACCATTGGCGCCTTCCTGCCGGAGGCGTAAGCCCCTCCAGAGGTGAATCATGAACGCCGTTGTGATTGAACATGTTAAGGTGAGTGAGCTGCCTGAGGACTGGCGGACGCGGCTGCATGCAGCGGCCAACGCGCGCGTGACGGTACGCATCGAGGAAGAAGCGGAGCCGCGTGAGGTGGCAAAAGAGAATGCCGACAACCCTTTGTTTGGGATGTGGCAAGATCGCGAGGAGCTGGCCGATGTGGAGGCTTATGTGCGCAAACTGCGTGCGCCCCGCGTTTGACCGCTACCTATGATCCTGATCGACTCGGATGTCTTGATCTGGCTCACCCGCGGTCACGCTGGAGCGAAAACGCGTCTTGCGCAGATACAGCCCAAGGTGTATTTCGACGATTACGTACCTGGAACTCGCCCAAGGCTGTCGCAGTAGGGACGAATTGCAGCGTGTTAAGCGCGGGCTCGCTATTCAGAAAACACAGATTATTCCGCTTGATCCGGCGATCTCGGAACGGGCCATGGTGCTCATCGATGCGCATGCGCTTGCAGACGGGTTGCGACTCGCAGATGCGCTGATCGCCGCGACGGCGCTGGAGCATAACCTCGCCCTGCTCACCGGCAATACCAAGCATTTCTCTGCTCTTGCGCAACTCAAGATTGATCCGTTTGATCCGTAGCGCCACACCAAGATCATCGAGAACCACATCGACTTCAGGCCATTGCTCCCGCCCCATTGGGCGTAGCGACGCGGGGCGGGTTCTAGGCGTCCCGGGTTCCTTTGGGCGTTCCAGTTCTCGGATGGAACCGCTCGCTGCAGTAATCTGGTAGGGAGGTCGCACGGAGCGGCCCATAATGGTTTGCCAGTGTCGATTTGTTTGTGATGGAGAGTACGCCGCGTGATGGCGCGTACATTTCCGGTATGGCCGGGTCCTTGATCCGTTCATTATGCTGTTGGCTATCGGTGATCAGTACCGCACTGACCGTTGGATTGTGGGCGGCGATCATTATTCAAGCTCGCAACTATACTATGAGGCATAAGGGCAATTCGGTCGGTAGCTAAGCCGCTTCAGTCTAGGAATCTGCGGGATCGAGGAGCGCCTTCGGGTGACTACTACCGAATCTCGGGTTATGCGGCAACATGTTTGTGCAACTGAGTACTCGGGGGTGTGATTCCCGAAGTAAAGGGCGGTGGGGCCATAAGAGGCTGGCGGCACCAACCCTTGCCAAGTAAATGGGTGTTCGAAGGGTCTGGGGGGCAATCTTGGTAGATCTTTGCGCTCCTACATAGTCAACACAAGCCCTTGGTGCCTCCTGCAGACCCACGGCAGTTTTTCGAGCCTCTTACTCAGAAGGCCGCGCCAGATCAAAAAGCGACCAAGCCACTAAGGCGACACCGGGGACTCCCATCGCGATCTCTAAGATATCGAGATAACGCGCCGTAAAGGCCGGGTGCGTCAGGCCAAACATCAGAAGACCGGATAGCGCCAAAACCCCGCCTAGCAGCCCTATCATAATGCGACGATGCCGGTGGCGCATATCGCGCACGAGGCGTTCCATCTCATCCGATTGCCCACGGACCGTGAGCTCCCCGTCTTTCGCCTGTTGGAGAGTGGCGTGCAGGAAACGCGGCATATCAGGCAGGATCTTGATCCAGACCGGATACTCTTTTTTGATCGCATCCCATACCGCCCGCGGACCCAATTGCTCGCGCATCCAGCGTTCGAGAAACGGTTTGGCGGTGATCCATAAGTCCAGATCGGGATACAGGCGTCGCCCCAAGCCCTCGATGTTGAAGAGGGTCTTTTGCAGCAATACGAGTTGCGGCTGAACCTCCATATGGAACCGCCGGGCGGTCTGAAAGAGGCTTAACAGGAGACGCCCAAATGAGATGTCTTTAATGGGTTTCGCAAAGATGGGCTCGCATACCGTGCGTATTGCGCCCTCCAGTTCGTCTACGCGCGTATTTTTGGGCACCCAGCCGGCACGGACGTGGGCTTCTGCGATACTGTGATAGTCACGGTTTAAGAATCCGAGGATATTTTGCGCAAGATAGTACTTATCCTCGGCGCTCAAGGTCCCCATGATGCCAAAGTCGACCGCTCGGTATTGTCCCGTAAATGAGACAAAGATGTTGCCGGGGTGCATGTCGGCGTGGAAAAACCCGTCCCGAAAGGCCTGCGTAAAAAAGATCTCGACACCGTTATGGGCGAGCTTGCGGAGATCAACCCCGTTGGCCACGAGCGCCTCGATATTGGAGATGGGAACGCCGGTAATGCGCTCCATGACCATCACCGTGCGTCGGGTGTAATCCCAGTAGATTTTCGGGACATAGAGGAGATCGGAACCCGCAAAATTGGCCCGTAGCTGGCTTGCGTTGCCCGCTTCGTGTGCGAGGTTTATCTCGTCGTGGACGATCTTGTCATACTCCGCGACCACTTCAAGGGGCCGCAAGCGCTTCGCGTCTGGCCAATAGCGAATGGCGAGGTAGGCCAGCGTTTGGAGAAGTGCGAGGTCGCGCTGGAGGATTTTTTCGATGCCGGGACGCAGGACCTTGACTGCGACCTCGCTGCCATCGTGCAGCACCGCGAAGTGGACTTGCGCGACAGACGCAGACGCGATCGGTACGGAATCGAAGCTGCGAAACGCCTGCGTCAAGGGAGTTCCGTAGGCCGCCTCGATCAGGGCTACGGCCTCGGTGCCCGGAAACGGGGGGACCTGATCCTGGAGTCGACTGAGTTCGGTTAAGATGTCGTCAGGAATGAGGTCCGGGCGAGTCGATAGCATTTGGCCGAATTTGATAAAGATCGGCCCAAGTTCCTCGAGGGCTAGGCGTAAGCGCTCCCCGCGTGGCGCAAGGTCTCGTTTACGCCACCGCCAGGGGAGCAGACGCAAGGCGTGCCTGTAGAGCCGAAATAGGTGGAGATTGATCACGAATTCATCGAGGTCGTGATAGATAAAGACGGAGGTGATGCGAAGGAGGCGTCGCGTGCGCCCGAAAGTGAGCATTATTGTGGCCTTAAGCGTTGGACGCGTTGTGCGAGCCTATCGACATTATCCCTAAGCGAGTCCACTTCGTGGAGGAACACGTCGATCTCTTGCGGACGCGGGAGGATCCGTTCTTCCTCTTGGGCAAATTCCACCGCGTTCTCGGCAAGGCGTGTGATGGCGTATTTGACGGATTCTTTGGCCCGCTTAAGGCTGCGGGACATAAAATGGGCGGGGGCGTCCCCCACAATGCCTGCCAAGAGCTCTTCCCAATCCACCGTCGCGCGCTCAAACAGGCGCTTTATGGCGAACGCACACTCGATGTCGCCTTCGATGCGCAGGCCGCTCGCCATGACCTCCTGGGTCTGTTCGGGTTGCGCGCGCATCAGGGCAATAAATTGGCCTACCGATCCTTTCAGGGCCACATCGCACCGCTCTCCTGGTGCGGCAACCGCGATACGGTCTGCATGAAATGTCAGATCACAGGCCCACGAGGGCTTTGTGAACGTGATACGCATGACGCGCCCTTGCAGCAGCGCCAAACCGCCACGCGCTTCGCTGTCTAGTCGAAACGGGAGGTTGATGGCCTGCTCGAGTGCCTGGAAAAGAGGTGCCACTAGCGTCTCCGGCCCGTGGTGCGCGGGACATATAAAACGACCGAGCCCGCGATTTTGTCATGAAACCCCTGTTTGTGTTCGTCCCAGGCGATCCAGAGGAAGCCAAGCCCCAGAGTCCCCCAAGAGACGAGATAGCCCAGGTTACGCAGTAGGGATTGACGGATCGTCAAAGGCCCCAAGGTGTGCGCGTCCACAAGATGACAGTGACACAAAAGCTTGCCAGGCGTCCCTAGGTATCGCACCCAAAATACGACCGAATACACGATACCGAAGGCCATTCCCAGAAGTTGTCGTTCGGGGTGAGCCGCAGCGGAGCTTACTAAGGCCTGGGTGATGGCAGGCATCGTCAGGTGCCTGGGCCACTGTGTCGGGGCCAGCATCGACATCACGGGGAACAACACGAGGTTATCAACGACGTCTGCCGTCATTCGTCGCCAGAAACCCGCATAGCAAGACCCATCTTGAGCCTTGTTTACGCACCTTTGGGCTGGGAGAACCGCAGTCATTACAGTTTGTAGCCCCGGTGCACAGCCACGATTCCGCCCGTCATATTCCAGTAACCTACGCGCTCGAGTCCGGCACCCTCCATCAGGGTTTTCAGACCCTCTTGATCGGGATGTTTCCGGATCGATTCGACAAGATATTGGTAACTGCCCTCATCTTTGGCCACAAATCGACCAATTTTGGGCACGATCCTAAAAGAATAGGCATCATAGAGCCTTCCGAACAGGGCCGAACGCGGCTTGGAAAACTCCAGCACGATACACCGGCCCCCGGGTCTTAAGGTACGAAAGATGGCCCTAAGGGCCTGATCCTTGTGGGTCACGTTGCGCAACCCAAAGCCTATGGTGACGAGATCAAATGTGTTGTCAGGAAACGGCAGGCGCTCCGCGTCGGCCTGTACCTGTGTGACATTGTCTGTGATCCCGCGATCGGTGAGCCGGTCTCGCCCGACTTTTAGCATGGCGCCGTTAATGTCGCTTAAGATGACGTGACCCCGGGCCCCTACGCGGCGCGCCAGGGCGCAGGTGAGATCCCCGGTCCCGCCGGCCAGATCCAGGGCCCGTTCACCGGGTCTGGCGGCCGCGATTTCCATCGCGAAGGCCTTCCACGCCCGGTGCAGCCCCCCGGACATAAGATCATTCATCAGGTCATAACGGGACGCTACCGAGCTAAAGACCTCTCCGACCAGTTGTGTCTTTTCGGCCTCGTCGACCTCGCGGTAACCGAAGTGGGTGGTAGCCCCGCCTTTTTTCTTGTTCATCGCCTATGTCCGTTTGTGTCCGGCCTGTTCTAGGCGACTTAAGTATTCGCCCCACAGTTTTGTCTGATTCAGGCCGAGATTGTAAAGGAGGTCCCAGGAGTAGATGCCAGTGTCGTGTCCATCGTCGAACTGGAGCAGTACGGCATAGGTTCCTATGGGCTCAATACCTACGATGTTGACCTTTTCTTTGTCAAGCTGCAAAACCTCTTGTCCTGGCCCATGGCCGCGTACCTCCGCAGAGGGCGAGTACACGCGCAGGTACTCGGCGGGGAACTCGAAATGGCTTCCCTCCGCGAATGTTACCTCGAGGATGCGGGATTTCTGGTGCAGCTTGATGTCGGTCGGCCGTACTGTGTTTTTGCGCATGTGTCAAAGGTCTCCTCGCACAACCGTTGCGTCTGACACAAAAGCGTCATACTGTTTGTGTTGAATGGGCGACAGGGGGAACATCATGCCTGGAAAGATCCTTGTTGTCGACGATGAGCCGGCGATTCGTGCTATGGTCCGGTTTGCTCTAAAGCAAGCCGATTTTATGTGTATTGAGGCATCCGACGCCGAAGAGGCGCAGACCATGGTCTTGGCCGATATACCGGATCTGATCCTGCTTGACTGGATGCTTCCGGGCATCACGGGGGTCGATTATGCCCGGCGGCTCCGTCGCGAGCGCCTGACTCAAAATATACCTATTATCATGCTGACGGCGCGGGTCGACGAGGAAGATAAGGTGCGCGGTCTGAATACCGGGGCTGACGATTTCATGACTAAGCCCTTTTCGCCGCGTGAGCTGATCGCTCGTATAAAGGCTGTTTTGAGAAGAATGGCCCCGATGACGTCAGATGACGTGGTCGCCATCGCGGGATTGATTCTGGATCCCGCGACCCATAAGGTACTGGCCGATGAGGAGCGTCTCGTTCTGGGTCCTACCGAGTTTCGGCTGCTCCATTTTTTTATGACCCATACGGAGCGTGTCCACAGCCGGGAACGCGTGCTCGACGCCGTGTGGGGGAACAACACCTATATTGACGAGCGTACGGTCGATGTCCACATCCGGCGCCTGCGAAAGGTCTTAACACCGAGCGGCTACGATCGATATGTGCAGACTGTGAGAGGAGTAGGCTATCGGTTTTCCGGAGACGCCTAGCGTGCATCCAGAATTGCGCCGCGAGCTGTGGGCCGTCTTTTTTCTGAGTTTGTCCGGCGCAATCCTAGGTGAAATCGCCGGAAGCCCCCTGGCGGGCCTGTCACTTGCGCTCGCGCTCTACGCCCTGCTTCATCTGAATAAACTTCGTCGACTCCACCGCTGGCTGCGGCGCGGAACTGCCGGCCCGATACCCGAGCTTGGCGGCATGTGGGACGAAGTCATCCGGGAGGTCCATAAGGCCGATCGGGCTAGCGAGCGCCATAAGGAGCGCATAAGCGGACTTTTTGATCGTTTGCAGGCCGCCGCCAGCGCTATGCCGGATGCGATGGTAGTCCTGTCGCAACGAGATTTAATCGAGTGGGCCAATCCCCCAGCCGAGCGTCTCCTGGGTCTTCATGCCCAGCGCGATATCGGCTCGCGCATCGTCCATTTGATCCGCGATCCGGCGCTGACCGCCTATCTTGAGGCCGGCGACTATCATGAGCCGCTGGTTTTGAAGGGGTCCGTAGAGCCCTACGTGATTACGGTTCAGATTATTCCGTTCGGGGCCAGCCAGAAGCTGATAATTGGCCGGGATATCACCCATCTCATTAAGCTCGAGGATATGCGCAGTCATTTCGTAGCGGACGTATCGCATGAGTTGCGTACCCCGCTCACTGTTCTGCATGGCTTCCTCGAAACATTCCAGGACATCTTTAAAGAGCAGGATGCCGATCTCCACGCCAATCTTGCACTTATGCAAGAGCAGGTCGAGCGTATGCGACGGTTAGTTGATGATTTGCTGGCCCTTTCACGTCTTGAGACCACGCCTGCTCGTACCCACGAGGAGCGTGTCGATATAGGCCCTCTGGCCGCGAGCCTGCGGGATGTGGCCCAGGCCTTGAGCGGGGACCGGAGGCACCGTATTGAACTCGATATTTCAGGCGGTGCCTTGATTGGCGATGTCGAGGAGTTGCGCAGCGCATTCACGAATCTTGTTCATAACGCTATTCGCTATACCCCGCCCGGTGGTCTGATTCGGATGCGGTGGGTTACGGATGCACAGGGCGGGCGCTTTTGTGTTCAAGACACGGGCGAGGGCATTGCGGCCCGCCACATCCCCTTTCTTACCGAACGCTTCTACCGTGTCGATAGCGGCCGCTCACGGGCCACGGGCGGCACAGGCTTAGGGTTATCTATAGTCAATCAGGTGCTTATGCGCCACGACGCGCGCCTCGTGGTGGAAAGCGTGCCCGGCAAAGGCAGCACATTCACCTGTCTATTTCCCCCGAGCCGCTTGGCGACCGATGCGCAGCCCTTGTCCCCTTCTGAGACCGCGTTACCATAAGTAACGCCTCCCCGAGGTCGTGTCACTTTACGCTTCTGATTAGGATTAGCCCCCTATTGCTGGGGTCTCGCACTTATAGGTGCTCGAAATCATGGCTCATGATCCAGGCGCGTCAGTGGGCAACAGACCCACATCGACCTTCACGCCCAGCGCTCTTAGCTCTAAAATCCTATAGCTATGTATAAGCGACGGGCGCGTGTGGTGTTTCTGGCAACAAGCGACACATTGGTCGAACGCACCGTTAGGTGTGCTGAGACGGTGGGTACCAAGTGGATTCAGGCGATGGCCTATCCCCCACCGATGAGCGATTATGATCTCCTTATAACGCTGGATGTCGAAAGTCTTCGCAACCTCCCGCCTCTCCCGATAGGGGCTCGTCATAAACATTGGCCGCTTTCGGTTCTTTCTTCATCTGCCGATATTGAGGCCCACATGAAAAGTCTCATCGGAGGTATGCAGCTTTTGGCGGGCCTTGATGAGAGCGGCGCCCCGCCGAATTAAAATCACGTCGTTCTCGTCTCCCCCAACCAGCGCCCCGATTCTGTGTGCTCCGCCCGCCGGCAATCATTTGTCCCCATTTGAGGCAAGGAATAACCGTTTGCACCACTTCGCGCCATAAATCCTTGTCGTAGCCCGCGCGGGGCTTGTCAAAGTTGAGGGTCTACGCCAAATCCTCTCCTGGCACGGCGTTTGCTATGCACTTGTTATAACAGGTAGTACCAGGACCCTATACCCGATGGCCAAAACGCTTTCTTTGTTTCCGCCTTCCCCTCTGCCGCTCTATGCGCAGATCAAGGAGGCTCTGCGTGCCCGAATTCTCGATGGCACTTATGGCGTTTACGCCCAGATGCCATCCGAAAGTGAACTCATGCGGCGATTTTCGGTGAGCCGCATTACGGTACGCCAAGCCCTGAGCGACCTTTGCCAGGAGGGCCTCATTTTTAAAGTCCAGGGTAAAGGCAGCTATGTGTCCAAACCCAAAGTCTCCCAGTCCCTTACGACTCTGCAAGGCCTCGGTGAGGCCATGGGGCAAGCGGGCCATGGCACATCCTCGCAAGTCCTCGGCTTTCGCCCATTGGCTGCCGATGCCTGGATGGCGTCGCGACTGAAGCTCGCACCGGGCGCGATGGTCGGCGAAATCCGCCGCGTCCGGTATGTGGATGGCGCGCCCTTATCCCTTGATGTCTCTTATTTCCCGGAGGCGCTCGCGCATCAGTTGCTAGAGAGGGATCTTGAGACGCGAGACATCTTCCTTATTCTTGAGGCCGACCTCGGCTACAAGCTTGGCCACGCGGAACTCGAGATGGGCGCCATGCTGGCCGATAGCGAGATTGCAGAAGTTCTATCGGTCGCACTAGGCGCCCCCATCCTACGCCTCGATCGTCTGACCTATGACGAGCATGGCCATCCTTTGGATTACGAACATCTCTACTGTCGCGGCGATCAGTTGCAGTACCGGTTGCGGATTGATCGTCACGAACCCCATTCGAGGAGTCACGCATGAACGAATCAGAAATTGTGGTCGATGTTCTAGTCATAGGTGGCGGAACCGCAGGCCCGATGGCGGCCGTGAAGGCAAAAGAAGCCAATCCCGCCCTACGCGTCCTTTTGCTCGACAAGGCAAACGTCAAACGCAGTGGCGCTATCGTGATGGGTATGGATGGTCTGAACAACGCCGTGATACCTGGGCATTCGACGCCGGAACAGTACGTCAAGGAAATTACCATCGCAAACGACGGTATCGTGAACCAAAAGACCGTCATGGCTTATGCAAAGAATAGCTTTAGCATGATCGAGGAGCTTGATCGTTGGGGCGTGAAGTTCGAGAAAGACCCCAACGGCGATTACGCCGTAAAAAAGGTTCACCATCTAGGCGCCTATGTTTTGCCCATGCCCGAAGGCCATAACATGAAAAAGGTGCTTTACCGGCAGCTGAAACGGGCGCGCGTCCAGATCACGAATCGGCTGATGGCCACCCGTCTGTTGTTGGATGCTCACGGGCAGATTGCAGGTGCCATGGCCTTCGATGTGCGTACCGCAGACATTGTGGTGATTCGCGCAAAAGCCGTCATTCTGGCAACGGGGGCAGCTGGGCGCTTAGGTCTTCCTACCTCCGGCTATCTATTCGGGACTTACGAAAATCCCACCAATGCCGGAGATGGTTACAGTATGGCCTATAACGCAGGGGCTGAACTTACGGGCATCGAATGCTTCCAGATTAACCCCCTTATCAAGGATTACAACGGCCCTGCCTGCGCTTATGTCACGGGCCCCATGGGCGGCTATACCGCTAATGCCAAAGGGGAGCGCTTCATTGAGTGCGACTACTGGAGCGGCCAGATGATGCTGGAGTTTTATCGGGAGTTGGAAAGCGGGAATGGCCCGGTCTTTCTGAAGCTGAATCACTTGGCCGAGGAGACTATTGCTCAAATCGAGACGATTTTGCATACGAACGAGCGGCCTAGCCGCGGTCGCTTTCATGCCGGCCGCGCGCTCGATTACCGGCAGGGCATGGTAGAGATGCACATCTCGGAGATCGGGCTTTGTAGCGGCCATAGTGCGTCCGGGGTATGGGTTGATGAAAATGCCAAAACCACGGTTGCCGGATTGTATGCCGCCGGAGACCTAGCCTGCGTGCCCCACAACTATATGCTGGGGGCCTTTGTCTATGGCGCGTTTGCCGGCCGATCCGCGGCGGATTACTGCGCCGGGCATGCGCTTCCCGATATCGATTCCAACGAAGTAGATCGAGAGACCGCCCGCATCCGGGGGCCTCTAGAAAACCTCGATGGCGTGGCGCCTGCGCAGGTGGAGTACAAGCTGCGTCGCATGGTTAACGATTATCTGCAGCCCCCTAAGGTGACGCGCAAGATGGAAATTGGCCTCGAGCGCTTCCAGGAAGTGCGCGAAGACCTAAAGCAGCTAAGGGCCACGGATGCCCATGAGCTGATGCGCGCCATGGAGGTGCATGCGATTACCGACTGCGCGGAAATGGCGGCCCGGGCATCGCTCTTTCGATGCGAGAGTCGCTGGGGTCTTTACCATGCGCGAGTCGACTATCCGGAACAGAATGACAAGGACTGGCGCCTTCATGTCCAGGTCCAGAAGACGCCGGACGGCGCAATGGGGTGTTTTACGCGACCCCTAGAGCCCTACGTCGTCGCCCTAGCCGAGACCGAACGCACCGCCTACCAGCGGCTCCGCGTGGCCAAGTAGATGTCTCAACGAGGAGGTTCCATTTATGCCTAGCGCCACCCAACGCCTGTCTGTGCCAGTCACCGTGGACGCCGAAAAGTGCATCGCCGGAAAGGGTTGCACCGTTTGCCTTGACGCCTGCCCGCTGGATGTTCTCGCTATCGATTTCACGCACGGCGTGGCCTACATGAAATACGACGAATGTTGGTACTGTCTGCCTTGCGAGAAAGATTGCCCTACGGGCGCGATTCACGTCGACATTCCCTACCTTGTACGCTGAGGAGCTCTATGGCAACCATTGATCGCGATTTCAGCTCCTGGGTCGTCCGTCTGCAGGACTCGGACCCCGCCGTGCGCCGCCTTGCCGTTATCGACATTGCCGACGAGAATGACTGCGATCTCATTACGGGCCTCCTTCCGGGGATCGCCAAAGACGCCGATCCCGATGTCCGCACGCTCGTCGCCCAGGTCTTTGAGGAGTGTTTGTGTGCCGACACGGTCTCAGCTCTTCTCGGACTTTTGAACGACCAAGAGCCCCGTGTTCGCGAAGCTGCGGCCACGACTCTGGCCGAACTCAAAGATCCGGCACTGGCAAATCTTCTCCTCCTTAAGCTCACCGAGTCTGATGTATTCGCGTGCCAGGCCGTTTTGCGGGCGCTGCGCGAACTCAAGGTGGACCAGGCTTTGGGGCCCGCGCTCCACCTTCTGAATGCCGCAGATCCCGGCGTCCGTCGTGAGGCGGCAGCGCTCCTAGGTTATCTGAAAGCGGCTCAAGCCTTAACGCCGCTCACCCTCCTTGTATGCGACGATCCAGACCCTGAGGTGCGACGTATTGCCGCGGGTTGCTTAGGGTATGGCCCTGGAAACCAGGTCGCGGCGGCGCTGATGTCGGCGCTTACGGATCGTTCTTGGGTGGTAAGGGAGGCGGCTGCCACCACGCTTGGGCGCATGAAGTGGGATGGGGCCGCAGAACCCTTGGCCCGGGCCCTGGAAGACGAGTATTGGCAAGTGCGGCTCCAGGCCGCGCGGGCGTTGGGCCTTATGCGGGATCGAACAGCGGTCGGTGTCCTTTGTCGTGCGCTCACCCATGACATTAGTAATTTGCGCAAGGAGGCGGTTCTTGCCCTGGCGGCCATCGGCGATCCCGGTGCGCTCGAGGCCTTAGGCGCGCTCGCGCACGACCCTGATGCCGATGTGCGCAAACTGGCTAGGCTTGCGGTGACCAAGATCGTAGCCTCTGGCGGCGCGCCCCAGGGCATCTAGAAGTTTTGTCGCTTTCGTCAAGCGACCCATTTTTCCAGGTAGAGAAGGAGCGCTAAAGCACCCCTTCAAGGGAGCTCTTTGCGGAACGTTTCGCTCAGTCTCCTTTTGTTGCAGTCGGCGGACCATATGCTACGTAAGGCAAATCTGGCGCGAACCCAAGAACCGATATGCGCCAGAAACGGGCAGGAGTTTATAAAACGCTCCGAGACTGTGCGGTTATTTTGAATTCACAGAATATATTGTGGCGAAATATCACGGAATTCCCCGCATTTTCCGTATGGCACGGAAAATGCTGTGGCATGACATAACATGTCCTAACGTAGCTAGGAGGTTCAGAATGTGGAACGCTCGTGCTTTCCCTAAGGTTGCAGTCTTCGGGTTCTTGTCATCTTTCGCTTTGCTTTCTCCATCCATGGCTAAGACCATCCACATACGCATAGGGCACCAGTTGATGTGCACCGATACGTATCCTGGCGGAATTGTTATCAGGAAACTCCATCTGCTTCAGAAATATCTGCCGCATACAGGGCGTTATAAGGGTGTCAAATACGATATCGTCTGGCGCAATTATGGGTCTGGCGCACCGATAACCAATATGATGCTCGCCGGCAAGCTCGACATCGGCGTTATGGGCGACTACCCGCTTGTGGTAAACGGAGTCAAGTTTCAAGCGGCGCGCAATGAGCGTTCGCTCCTCATAACGGGAACCGCCTACAATCTCGATGGCGCGGGCAATGGCATCGTGGTTCCCGTGCACTCCAACGTCTATAGCGTCAGCCAGCTCAAAGGCAAGACGATCTCCGTCCCCATAGGAAGCGCAGCGTGGGGAATGCTCTTTAAGATGGCCCAAGACAAGGGTCTCAAAATGAGCGACTTTCAGATCGAGAACCAAGGCCCGATGGCCGGCATCACGAGCATTGCCCTCAACAAGGTCTCAGCTCATGCCGACTTTTGCCCGATGTCGGAGTATATGGAATATAAGGGGACAGGCCGCATGATCTACTCGGGTGCCGAAACCAAAGTACCCTATCTGCACGGAGCTGTCGTGCGCGCGAGCTTCGCCAAGCGTTATCCCCGGGTGGTCGTAGCCTATATAGAGGCCGTCATCGCGGCCGACCGCTGGATCCAAAGCGATCCCCAGCGGGCCAGTACCATGATGGCGCGTTGGTCGATGATACCGAAAGAGGTGTTATATCTATATTACAGCAAGGGTGGCTATCTCACTCCCGACCCCACCTTGAAGCCGCTCTGGGTCCATACGCTGAAGTTCGACCACTCGATTCTGGCAAAGTATGCGAAGGTGGGCCCGCTCGATTTCCAGCAGTGGGTGACAAGCCGCTACATAAAGGCTGCTTATAAGAACCTTGGTCTCAACTATCAAAAGCAAGTTCGTATTATCTATAACCCGCTGCAGAACCGAAATCTCCCGCCCGAGATTTGGCCGAAGAACGGCGCGATTATTCACTATCGCTCCGTGGCAGCGATGCTCAAAGCTGCGGCCAGCATGGAGGCGTCGCATAAACCCATTGACGCCACTTATGTTTACGACGCCCAAACCGGCATGAAGCTTTTCGGCAATCTCGCGTTTTATGTTCGTCTGAAAAGTGGCCGTGTGCTGACCTTTATGCGACGCGGTGAGGCGGATCGCTTTGCGCATGCGCATGGGGGTTCGATGATGGCGGTCGAGCACGCATTGGCAACGCCGAGCCAGGCGTAAGTAAAGCGGCTGGCGGGCAGCGTCACTCAGGGCTTATGGGGCTGCCCGCCGCTTGCTCCATGGCCTATAACAAACTGCGTGCTCAGGGCCTTGCGCATCACGTACGGGTATAGGAGGCGTCTATGGACGATGTCGGTGAATCGAGTCTGCTCAATCCCAACGCGCTTGGGGTCACAGGCACCAGGGAAAAGCGCGTAGGTCGCCTCAGCACACAATGGCTTGCGACGCGCGGCACTCACTATCTCGTGCGTCTCGTGTCGCTCGCCTTAGGGGTGTGGTTCTGGGATGTGGCAAGCACCCGTGGTTGGCACGCTATCGTCAACTTTGCCAACGTCCCAACGCCTGTGCAGGTCTGGGACGAGTGGCTTGTCGTCCTTGGCCAACCACATTTTTATATGGACATCGGTATGAGCCTCCTTAGGATCGCAATCTCCTTTGGTCTCGCCGCCGTTCTTGGCATCGTAATCGGTCTTGGCATGGGGATGTCGAGACTCGTGCGTGACATTGTTGGCCCTTATATCGAAATTTTGCGACCGATCCCGGCCGTGGCTTGGATTCCGCTCGCCATCATCATGTGGCCGACTAACGAGTCCAGCATCGTCTTCATTACGTTTCTCGGGGCATTTTTCCCGATTACTTTAAGCACGATGCATGGTGTCGAGCAGACGCCCGACCTCCTCGTGCGCGCCGCACGGACATTAGGGGCGGGGCGGGGGGCCGTTATTCGCCATGTTGTGCTGCCGGCGGCCCTGCCCAGCATCTTGTCGGGGCTTGCCATCGGTATGGGCGTCTCATGGTTTTCGCTGCTGGCAGGAGAGATCGTGAGTGGTCGCTATGGGATCGGCTATTTTACCTGGAAGGCCTATGAGCTGATT
>Ga0307375_10000641_pt1 | contig 42190 bp, 43 predicted proteins | sample TR1MG_FD_202531 | JGI IMG/M metagenome (GOLD analysis project Ga0307375, IMG submission 202531) | Soil microbial communities from Risofladan, Vaasa, Finland - TR-1 | ecosystem: Environmental > Terrestrial > Soil > Coastal area > Acid sulfate soil | place: Finland: Risofladan, Vaasa | collected...
TACCGTGTCAACGGGGATGTGCTCCAGGCTGAGCACAATGCGGCGTTGAATGTGCTAGCAAGGTACGAAGATACCGAGATCACTCGGTTCACTCCCTATCGGGAAGTCCGACGTATTCTGCTGGCACATTCTCCGGCGCAACCGAGCGTCAATAGGCACGAGTTGCAGGTGATGTCTACCTATCAACCGTGTGCGGATAGATCTTCTGTACAGATTTGTACAGGTTTATAGGAACAGTCATATCTCGGGCAAGCAGGACAGGCGGGGGCACGCGTTTGGTGATATCAAGCAAGCCATTGATTACCGATCCCATTATCGAGGTCCGTGACCTTGTCAAAAGGTATGGGGATTTCGCGGCCGTAGACGGCGTGTCGTTTGCGGTACCGGCTGGGAGCATATTTGGTTTTTTGGGGCCGAACGGGGCGGGCAAGACCACGATCGTGAAGATGCTCACCACGGTCTTGCGGCCGACGGGCGGCTCAATCTCGATCAATGGCTATGATCCGGCGCACGCGCAGCGGCGCGTCCGCGAGTCGTTTGGCATCGTGTTCCAGGATTCGAGCCTCGATTCGGAGCTGACGGCGCTGGAAAACCTCGAGCTCCATGGGGTGCTCTACGGTGTTCCATCAGGAATCAGGCGGCGGCGGATGGGCGAATTGCTGAACCTCGTCGAGCTCTGGGATCGTCGCAACGCATTCGTCAAAACCTTCTCCGGGGGGATGAAGCGGCGTCTTGAGATCGCCCGGGCGCTGCTCCATGAGCCGCCGATCATTTTCCTTGATGAACCGACCATTGGCCTTGATCCGCAGACCCGAAACCATATCTGGCAGTACATCCAAACCCTGAATACGGAACGTCATATCACGGTCTTCTTCACGACCCACTACATGGACGAGGCCGACCGCGTGGCCAATGAGGTCGCGATCATCGATCGCGGCAAGATTGTCTCTCGTGGCTCGCCGGATGCGATCAAGGCGCAAGTGCAGGCGGCGACGCTCGAAGACGCCTTTATCTCGCTGACTGGCGAGGCGATGCGCACCGAGGAGGGCTCATCACTCGATCAGATGCGGGCGCTCGGCAAGGCCTGGGGGCGGCGATGAAGGTGATCTATATCTTGTGCCTGCGGCAAATCAAGCGCTACCTGCGTGCGCGGGCACGAATGATCGGCTCGCTTGGGCAGCCGCTATTGTTTCTGCTGGCTATGGGCTTTGGGTTCGGCCCGATATTTCAGAAGGCGGGCGGTGGTAACTACATTCAGTTTTTGGCCCCTGGTATCGTCATCATGGGTATCCTGTTTACGGCGGTTTTTTCCGGGATCGAGGTCATTTGGGACCGACAATTCGGTTTCCTGAAAGAGACCCTGGTAGCACCGGTCTCGCGCCTCCATATCGCATTGGGCCGAACGCTCGGTGGGGCAGTGGTCGCCTTCATTCAGGGGCTCGTCGTGCTTGGCATCTGCCTTTTGGTCGGTTTTCGGATCGAGGCGATCGCGTGGCTTCCGATCGCGCTGCTCGTGATGTTCATAAGCGCGGTTCTGTTCGCCGCCATCGGGACCGCCATAGGCTCAGTGCTTGAGGACATGCAGGCGTTCCCGCTCATCATGAATTTCCTAGTCATGCCGCTCTTTTTTCTCTCCGGGGCGTTGTTTCCGATGAAGGGGTTGCCGCGGCCACTCATACTGGCGATGGAATGGAATCCTGTGACCTATGCCGTCAATGGTCTGCGCGGCGCGTTCGCGCACTCACCGTTGACCGGGGTAGGGGGCGATCTTGTGGTCCTTCTGGTGGTCACCGGGGCGCTCGTATCCTTAAGTGCCTACCTCTTTTCGAGAATCGAGCTCTGATGCAGGGCAGGTGACGGCTTTGGGTTCCTTATGCTCTCGCTGGTGCCCGATAAATGCTGAGAGGCGGGTGATATCGACCTGGAGTTTGGCCCATGGCGTACAGAAGTATCGCCCGCGCAACGGCACGTCACGTTCGCTAGGCGCCTCTCGACCGCCCCGGGCCGCTACGGCGTTGGGCCACGCCCTGACGATATTCGCTTGCCAGGGCGCGACTAGCTCCGGGCGCTGACGGCCCGTTCGACGGGAGGTGACCAGGCCGCTTTTCTGGGTATCGATGCCGTTTTCCGGTCTATGGGCGGCCATCCCGTTATTTCCCAGGGCGCCGGGTTGGTAAGCTTGACAGGGGCGCGGGCATGTTTACAATGCACCGGTCTGCGGGAATAGCTCAGTGGTAGAGCACAACCTTGCCAAGGTTGGGGTCGCGAGTTCGAATCTCGTTTCCCGCTCCAATTCCTTACCTTTATGGACCCTTGTTTTCTTCTGTTTTTCGTCGTCATACGGCTGGGTGGCAGAGTGGTGATGCAGCGGCCTGCAAAGCCGTCAATGCCGGTTCGATTCCGGCCCCAGCCTCCATTTCTTCGTCCTAACCCATCTTTAACATGATCTCCGCAGAAATCGCCAGAATTCACCCTTGCGCAACATGCAACACATTGATTAATAACGAAAGTGATTTTTACGCCATGCTGTTGTTGATTGGTTGTGCCATCATATCATCACAAGTATAATCTTCCCTTGTTTTTCCTGTGCCATCGGGCACATGTTTATCCGTCAAACCCGGTCAAACCCGAACCCGTAACAAGATCACCGGCGAAGGCTATTTCACCCACCGCTTGGTGCGCGGCGAGCGCATCGGCGGCAAGGTGCGCCAGATCACCGTCCGCAATCTCGGACGGCACTTCCCCATCAAGCAGGAAGACTGGCCGCTGCTGTGTTGCCGCATCGAAGACCTGCTCCATTCGCAAGCTGGCTTGTTCCCATCCGGGGTGTCCGACCATATCGAGCGCGCCGCGTAACGCTATGCCCGGCAATTGATCGAGCGCGCAGATCCCACCCTTATGGCCCACGCCTTGGGAACCATTGCCCGCGCTCGCAACATGAGTCAACTGGCGCGCGATACCGGGCTCACCCGCGAAGGCCTCTATAAGGCGCTTTCGGGCGACGGTAATCCCAGTCTCGCCACGGTGATGAAAGTCGCCCATGCCTTAGGTCTCCAGGTAACCTTTAGGCGGACGGCGTAAAACAATAGTCCGGACCAGCGTTATTTTCACCGGGCCAACGTGATCGGGCACCACCGTCTCTCTATCTGTCAGGAACTTCTCTCGACGGGTCTGTTTGCTGTGGATCTCAAAAGTGCCGGTGGCCAAAGTGAGCTGGCGCATGCATCGTCGCTCTTTTGACTGGCGTCAGGATTCCATAACGGTGGGTGTGTGGTAACTTAATAAGGCCTGTCCTAACAGAATGGGAGAATGGTAGGACCAACCCTTTAGTGGGGCGAGAGGGCCTAATGACAAGGGACTCCCCAAGGAGCCCCGATTCAGGGGATTTCCGGTCACAATATCTATCGCAGCCGCGCTCGCGTACGATGGATCAGCGCTGTTATACTGCAGACCGCGCCTTTCGTTCAGCCTTCGTGGTCATGGTGACATTGAGACGTTCTTCCCGAGTAAAATTGGCGCGGCGCATCTTGCGCAATGGTTGACGCGGATAATTGGTGAACATTATGAATAAGATCACCGAGCGCAAACAGACCGAGATATCGCTAAAACTGGTTCGCGCCTTGCTCGATCATTCCAGTGACGCCATCGAGGTGATCGATCCTGTCACGTTGCGTTTTTTAGACATAAACGCGACGGGCTGCCTCGCCCTGGGCTACACACGGGAAGAGATCCTGTCCATGAGCATTTACGACGTAGACGCGGCCTCCAGTATGGATCCCCAGAAAGTGATCACGCAGTTACAGGAATCGGGACGCGCGTTATTTGAGACCATACATCGTCGCAAGGATGGTTCGATGTTCCCGGTAGAGGTCAACGTGACAGCCGTCGAACTCGACAGACCGTACCTACTGGCCATCACGCGTGATATCACCGAGCGCAAGATGCTGGAGGCCGCCCAGCAGGACAGCGCCAGGAAGCTGCAACGGATCACGGATTTCAGCGTGCTTCTTTCCAGCGCCAATGAAACCATCGCCCAGATGGAGAACGAGGCAAACATGCTGCAATCACTCTGCGAACTGGCCATCCGTCATGCCCATCTGCGGCTGGCGTGGATAGGCCAGCCTGACAGCGATGGCTGGTTTCAGATGCTTGCCGCTACCGGGCCGACGGGCTATCTCGCGGGGATCCGGATATCCGCGTCCGCAGAACTTCCAGAGGGACAAGGCCCTGCTGGCCTATCTTGGCGCGGGCAAAGACCGGTTTACAATGCGTCGTTTGCCAATAACCCTCGCATGAAGCCCTGGGCGCAGCGGGCCGAGGCCTTCGGAATTTGTGCGAACGCCGCCCTGCCCATTTTCCGTGGCGGCAAGCGGTGGGCCATCTTGGCGGTGGGTCACGGTGAAGACAATATTTTCGATGCCGATCTCCAGAAGATATTGACGGATTTGGCCAAAGATGTCGGCTATGGCCTGGATCATTTGGATATCCTGCGAAGGGAGCGGGAAGCCAACGCCTTCAACGAGGCGTTGTTGAATACGCAATCGTCTGGCATTGGCGTCATACGCCTTCCAGGAAGGGTTTTCGAGCGGGTGAACGCACGAATGCTGGAAATGCTCGGGGCATCTTCCGCAGCGGATTTGGTGGGGCATCCGATCCGGAGATTCTATCTCGACGAAGAAACCTACGATCGGGTAGGCACGGCGAATGAGAAGATGCTAAGCGAAGGCCACGGGGTGCTCAGAGGCGTGCCTTATCGCCGTTTGGACGGTGAGGTCATACACGTGGATGTCTCTGTTCAACGCCTGGATGAAAGGGATGGCGTGCAGCGCGTGCTCGGTACCTTTGTGGACGTGACGGAACGGCATCGATTGATGGATGAGCTCGCGTGGCAATCGCTCTCCGACACGCTCACGGGCCTACCGAATCGTCGCGCCCTGGATGCAGAGACAAGAAGGGCGCTGGCACGATCTGCACGCCAGAAGCGGCTTCTCGCGGTGGGGTTTCTCGATCTCGACGACTTCAAACTGATCAACGATACCTATGGTCATGACGCTGGTGACGACCTGCTAAAAGAGATGGCTCGCCGCCTGCAAGGCGCGGTGCGGCTGACAGATACCGTGGCGCGCCTGGGTGGCGATGAGTTTGTGCTACTGCTGGAAGGCTTGCGTGATATGAGTGAGCTGGATCTGGTCCTGGCCCGTCTTCAGGCCGCGATTGCGCAGCCCTTGACCATCAAGGGGGAGGCGATCAGCATCCGGGCGAGCCTGGGGTTGACTATCTACCCCTTCGACGATGCCGACACCGATCTGCTCCTGCGTCACGCGGATCAGGCCATGTATGTGGCCAAGGCGCGGCCCGGTCGGACAAGCGAAGGTTGGGCGGAGTTCTATCGCTCAAGTATGAGCACCATCACTAGGGATGATAAGGCATGACCCCCCATTTCTAATGGGAAATGGGGGGTCATGGAATGGAGGTACGACTTCGCCGCTGACCGCTTTTGTTTGGATGACTTCTGGGCCACCGAGGCCTCGCTCAGCCCGATAACCTGATGAATCGTTTTCGCCACCGCTCTTCCTGAAGCGGCGCTGTGGGCGGGCGTCTTAGAGGGTGACGGTAAAGATGCCCACACACCTTGCCGACGCTGCGCGCCAAACTCTTTGCCAAGGCCGGTTACACCACGACCGAAGGCCGTAAGGACAGCCTAAAGCTCGCCTGGCTTGCTGCTATGCGCGTGGATGGAAGGTCTCTAGGGTCACGCGAAGAGTTTTTCTTTGCCGGTCCGTTTTATACCAACGTTCTCCGCGGCGGATGGGCCCAAGGAAAAAGCGGGATTTATGGATGTTGTGAGGGCTCAAGAAAACACCACGAGGTAAGCGGATCTGGGGTTTTCGCGACACGGAGATCCGGATCTAGGCTTTTTCTGTACTCAAATGGAGAATTGCTGCTGGATAAGGCGGTTTGAGTTTGTTGCCGGACGGGGCCCATGCGCCTAGAATGGCGCGTTTGTGACAGAATCTATGGGGAACGCGATACGTGGGATGGAATGATCAAGGGAGAGGCCGGGATCCCTGGAGCCGTAAGGGGATCCATGGGCCTTTTGATCTAGATGCCCTCGTTCAGCGCCTGTGGCGACGCATGCGTCAGACCGGCGGCGCGCCGCCTAGTTGGGTGTTGGCGGTAGTCGCCGTTGTGGCCGTGGGCGGTTGGCTCATGAGTGGCTTCTATAGCGTCCCGCAAGGCAATCGCGGCATACTTCTGCGCTTTGGGAAGGAGGTACGGGTTGTCGGGCCCGGCGCACATTGGCGTTGGCCTGCGCCGATCGCCAGCGACCGGATCGTAGACGTGCGTCAGATTCATGTCGTGGCGATCGGTTACCAGCCGAAGTCGGAGCTCTACGAAGGGGGGCCAGCGCCCATTCAGGCGTCCATGCTCACGAGCAACCAAGACATAGTGAACCTGGAGTTTGCCGTTCAGTATCGTGTACAAAATCCGAGCCGCTACCTCTTTGCGCTCGATCATCCGCAACAGACCGTTGCGCGGGCCGCGGAATCGGTTATGCGCAAGCTGGTTGCGGGCACGAGCGCCGATGCCGTGCTCACAGGAGACCCGCGACCTCTCGAAGACGCGGCCAAGATCGCTCTTCAGCGCCTGCTCAATGGCTACCGCGTCGGGATCCATGTGGTCGCGGTTAAGATCCAGAAGGCCACTCCACCCCAGCTGGTGATAGCGGCGCTCCAAAAGGTTATGCAGGCCCGGGTCGACGAACGTCGGCAGCAAACCGAGGCCGCGAGTTATGCCAACGGGATCCTCTCGAAGGCCCAGACGGATGCTGCAGCTTTGATCGCTAAGGCGCGCGCTTATCGCGCCACCACGGTGGCCCGTGCCAAGGGCCGCGTTGCCCGGTTTGTGGCGCTCGCCGGGGTCTACAGACGGGCACCGAAGCTCACGCGCGAGCGACTGTTTATCGATGCTACGGCGCGTGTGTACGAGAGCGCGCCCAAGGTCGTGTTGTCCGATTCCCCGCACACCGTGGTCAATGTTTCGCTGGCAAATAGCGCCAGTCCAAAGCCCCTACAGACCGTGCCGACACCAATAAAGGCCAAGCCATGAGTATCCGCTTGCTCTGGCCGCTTGTAGTGGGGTTGGCCTTGATCGGTGTGGTCTTAGACGCGACGGTCTATACCGTAGATCAAGGACAATGCGCGGTAGTCACGAATTTTGGGCGCGTCATTGCCAGCCGAGTCGGCCCCGGCCTGCACGTCAAGATCCCGTTTATCGACAGTGTTCATGTCTTGAGTACCCGGCTCCTGGGTCTACAGGTAGCACCTGGGGCGCTTTTGACGAAGGGGCAGGATCCGCTTTTTGTGGACGCATTCGTAGAGTGGCGTATTCAGAGCTTCCGCCGTTACTTCACAAGCGTAGGTGGGCTGCGTCCTGCGGCCGATGAGCGTCTGCGACAAGTCGCCACAAGCGCCATCCGCCGCGTGGTCGGTACGCGCAGCCTCAAAGCGGTCATAGCTTATGGCGACAAGGGTCACCTCACCCAGATGATCAATGGCGAGGTGGCTCGCTATGGCATAACGGTTGAAGATGTGCGCATTCGCCGAATTGGACTGGCAGACGGTGTGCGTGGCGCTATTGAAAAGCGGATGACGGCCGATCGGTTGCGACAGGCAGCCCAGTTGAAATCAACCGGCATGGCCGAGGCTGGGGCCATTCGCAATAGGGCAGATCGAAAACGAGCCGCGATCCAGGCCCGCGCCTACGAGCAGGCCGAGGCCATCCGTGGTGATGGTGATGTTCGCGCCGGTATGATTTATACTCGGGCCTACCGCCGCTATCCGCATTTCTTCTTGTTTTATAATAGCTTAAGGGCCTATGTGAAGAGTTTTGGGAATCATCACACGATCCTCGTGGTCGGGCCCCATAGTGGTTTTATGAGATTCCTGCCAAACAACAGCTCATACCGCAAATGAACTGTTATTCCAAAAAAGGGGAAAATTCGTGAGGCGCGATCGTTGGCTGCTGCCAGAAGGGGTGGAGGAGATCCTGCCTCCGGCCGCTCGTCATGCCGAACAGGTACGGCGGGATTTGTTGGATCTGCTCGATAGTTGGGGTTATGAGTTCGTCATGCCCCCCCTTATCGAATATCTGGAGTCGTTGCTCACCGGGGTCGGTGGCGAATTGGATTTGAGAACATTCAAACTGACAGACCAACTTACCGGTCGTCTGATGGGTCTGCGGGCGGATATCACGCCGCAGGCCGCCCGTATCGATGCGCACTATCTGCGGCGCGACACACCAGTCCGTCTTTGCTACCTAGGTCCCGTGGTCCGCACTCGCCCAGACGAGTTCGGCGGGGCCCGCGAGCCGTTACAGATCGGCGCGGAATTGTTCGGTCATGCCGGTACCCGCGCCGATACTGAGGTGCTGCAACTGATGCTGGCATTGTTGGCGCGAGCCGGGTTTCAGGGCCTCCATGTGGATATTGGTCACGTCGGCGTGTATCGTGCCTTGGCTCGTGAGGCCCAAATGGGTGCCGCAGCCGAGCAAGAGCTTTTCGAGGCGTTACGGCGACGCTCGCACCCGGAGGTCGCGGCACTTCTTTCTGCGTGGAAGCTGGGGCCACAGGCCCGACGGCATCTGGAGGCCTTGATCGACCTGCATGGCGATTTCGAGGAATTCGCGATGGCCGAGACCGCACTGAAGGACGCGGGCGCGGATGTCCAAGCCGCGCTTGCGGACATTCGGACGGTTTGGACGTCAGTCAGTCGCTTTCACAAAGACGTGCACTGGCACTTCGATCTCGCCGAACTGAACGGCTACGGCTATTATACCGGGGTCGTATTCGCGGCATTCGTGCCGGGTTACGGTCAGGCCATCGCGCAGGGTGGGCGCTATGACGAGGTCGGTCGGGCCTTTGGCCGCGCGCGCCCGGCGGTTGGCTTCGGTGCCGATTTACGAGTACTGCTCAAGCTAAAGGATCATTTGACCAAGGCCGCAGTGGGGATTTTTGCGCCCGACGAGGACGACGAGGCGCTACGCGCGGAGATTAGCGCGCTGCGCGCCGCCGGCGAACGCGTTATCGGGGCCTTAACTAACGATGCGAACGAGGCCCAACAGATGGGCTGTGATCGCGAACTCAGACAACAAAACGGCCGCTGGACGGTCGTAGCTAGGTAAGGGGATTATGGCAAAGAATATCGTGGTGATCGGAACCCAATGGGGGGATGAGGGTAAGGGCAAGATCGTCGATCTGTTGACCGATCGGACGCGTGGCGTGGTGCGCTTTCAGGGCGGGCATAACGCCGGGCACACCTTGGTGATCCAAGGTCAGAAGACGGTGCTGCACCTCATTCCATCGGGCATCCTGAGACGCGATGTCATCTGCTACATCGGCAACGGCGTGGTGCTCGCAGTCGGGCCCTTGTTTGAGGAAATCGAGGCCCTGGAGAAAAGCGGTGTACCGGTCCTCGATCGGCTACGCATCAGCACGAGTTGCCCGTTGATCCTGCCCCACCATATCGCCCTGGATATCGCGCGCGAAAAGGCCCGTGGAGCGGCGGCGATCGGCACGACTGGCCGCGGCATCGGTCCGGCCTATGAGGACAAGGTTGCTCGTCGCGGGCTACGGCTGGGGGATATCTTCGACGAGGCAAGCTTTGCTGCCAAGCTGAAGGATGTCATGGACTATCACAATTTTATGCTCGAGCATTTCTTCAAGGCGCCTACGGTCAGCTACGAGGACACCTTGGCCGAGATCTTCAGTTACCGTGACCGCTTGGCAAAACTCTGTTGCGATGTGCCCGAGGCCTTGGATCAGCACCGGCTGCGGGGGGAATCCCTGCTGTTCGAGGGGGCTCAGGGGACGTTCCTCGACATCGATCATGGGACCTACCCCTTTGTGACGTCTTCTAATACCAGCGCTGGCGCGGCGGCGACCGGCACCGGCATCGGGCCTGGGGAACTCCATTACGTCTTAGGGATCACCAAGGCCTATGCCACACGCGTGGGCGCCGGCCCGTTTCCGACTGAGCTCTTCGACGAGATCGGCGAACGCTTGGGCGAACGGGGGCAGGAATTTGGGGCCACGACCGGCCGCAAGCGACGGTGTGGCTGGTTTGACGCAGTGGCGGTGCGCAGGGCTCGGCAGATCAATGGTTTTTCGGGGCTTTGCATCACCAAGCTAGACGTTCTAGACGGTCTAGAGACGATCAAGATCTGTGTGGCGTATGATGTCGATGGCAACCGCCAGTCGACCCCACCGAGTACGGCCGAGGCACTGGCTCGTTGCCAGCCGGTATACGAAGAGCTGCCAGGCTGGCAGGATTCCACGGTCGGGATCCGCAAACTAGAGGAGTTGCCCGCGGGCGCTCGGCGTTATCTGGATCGATTGACCGAACTGACAGGGTCGCCGATCGATATTATCTCGACGGGCGCTGACCGCGACGAAACGATTATCGTTCAGGACCCTTTTGTTGAATAGGGGAAAGGAACGTCGAACTTGGTACCGAGGAGAGGACTTGAACCTCCACGGGGTTACCCCCACTAGCACCTGAAGCTAGCGCGTCTACCAATTCCGCCACCCCGGCCCGGCGTCCCTCAAGGCCGGCGACTCTACCGAGAACCTATGACGATGTCAACGCAGAATGATTCCCCCGCATTCCCAGATCCCATGGCTGAGCGGGAAGCACAAACCTACGAATTTCCGGTCCCTAGTCGGGAGGCGGTGATGGCCTATCTGGCGTCGCAAGACGAGCCGGTACCGCTGCGTCAGCTGCTGGAGGATTTGCATGTCGCCGGTGAACGCGACGTCGAGTCCTTTGGGCGCCGTCTGCGGGCGATGGAGCGCGACGGCCAGCTGCTGAAGAATCGACGTGGCCGTTACGGTCTTGTTCAGCGGATGGACCTCATCAAGGGGCGCATTATCGGCCACCCGGACGGATTTGGATTCTTGTCGCGGGAGGAGGGCGATGACGACCTCTTCATTCCGCCGCGGGAAATGCGCAAGGTCCTCCACGGCGACCAGGTCATGGCGCGTATTGCGAGCCTCGATGCCCGCGGTCGCGGCGAATGTCTCATTGTCGAGGTGCTGGAGCGCGGCCAACAGCAGGTCGTCGGGCGCTACACCGAGGAGCATGGCGTGAGCTTCGTCACCCCGGATGATCGTCGCATCGGGCGGGATATCATGGTGGTTCCGGAAGGGAAGCCCCCAGTCACGGGCCAGATCGTGGTCTGCGAGATCCTCGAACAGCCAACCACACGCACCCCGCCTGTAGGCCGCATCGTCGAGATCTTGGGTGGCCGCACCGAGCCGGGCATGGAAATCGAGATCGCCGTGCGCAAGTATGGCCTTCCTCATGAATTCCCGCCCGCAGTCGAGACTGAGGTTGCAGGCCTGGCCCCGACCGTCGATGCGGGGGAAGCGGGCCGACGCGAGGATCTGCGTGTTCTACCATTAGTCACGATCGACGGTGAAGACGCGCGCGATTTCGATGACGCCGTTTTCTGCGAGCAGACCCCTACGGGCTGGCGCTTGGTCGTGGCGATCGCCGACGTGTCCTATTACGTCAAGGCAAAGACCGCCTTGGACGTTGAGGCATTGGCGCGCGGCAACTCGGTGTATTTCCCCAAGGCGGTCATCCCGATGTTGCCCGAGGTGCTTTCCAACGGCCTGTGTTCCTTAAACCCCGATGTCGACCGCCTGTGCATGGCCTGCGAAATGCACATGGACGCGCACGGGAAGATCAAGAGCCACCGTTTCTTCGAGGCCGTCATGTGCTCCCGGGCCCGACTTACCTACACGGAGGTCGGCGCGATATTGGCAGGCGATGAGGACGGGCGCGCGAAACGCGCGGCCGTCATGCCGGTCATCCAGGCCTTGCATGCGCTCTACAAGATTCTGCACGCGGCTCGGATCCACCGGGGATCGGTCGATTTCGATCTGCCGGAGACGCGTATCGTTTTCGATGCCAACCGCAAGATCGAGCGGATCGAGCCGGTGGTTCGTAACGATGCCCATAAACTGATCGAAGAATGTATGCTAGCGGCCAACGTATGTGCCGCCGATTTTCTGGTAGCCGAAGCGATACCTGCCTTGTTTCGCGTCCATGCCGGGCCTAGCATCCAAAAGTTGAAGGATTTGCGCGCGGTCCTTTTTGAGCTGGGACTGACCCTTAAGGGGGGCGACAAACCGAGCGCCAAGGATTATGCGACGCTCTTGACCGATCTGCCGCCCGGGCCCGAAGGGCGGCTCCTGCAGACCTTATTGCTGCGCAGCCTAAGTCAGGCTGTATACAGTCATGAGGATCACGGCCATTTCGCCTTGGGCTATGAACACTATACCCACTTTACCTCGCCAATCAGACGCTATCCTGACCTGATCGTTCATCGCGCCATTAAGCAGGCGCTGAGTCACAGCAAAACGAACGAGAAGGCGACCGTTATGAAGGCGCTGGGCGAGCAATGCTCGTTTACCGAGCGGCGCGCAGACGAGGCGACGCGCGATGTGGTTCGATTCCTCAAGACGGAGTATATGGCCGACAAGGTAGGACAGGAGTTCGAGGCAGTCGTGAGCGGCGTCATGGCCTTTGGGCTTTTTGTCGAGTTGGCGGACATCTTTGTCGATGGTCTCGTCCATGTGTCCTCGCTCGGTCATGACTACTATCACTTCGATCCGGTACACCACCGCATGGTGGGGGAGCGGACCGGCCAGCGTTATAGCCTAGGCGACTCGGTGCGGGTGCGGCTCTTACGGGTCGATCTGGACGAGGGTAAGCTCGATTTCGAGTTGATTCCTGACCCCAATGCCGTGGTGATGAAGGCCCCGGCCAAGCCCAAGTCCGCGGCCAAGCGAAGGCGCCGAACCCGCCGTGGATGACGCGATTTCGGAAGACCTGATCGTCGGTCTCCATGCGGTCCTGGCGGCCCTGAAGGAGGCGCCGGAGGGGATCGATTGTGTGTGGGTCGACAAGGATCGTTCCGATGACCGTATCCACGCGGTACTCGCGTGCGCCCGCGGCACCCATGTCACGGTCCATAGGAACCCGCGCGCGGCCCTGGACCGCTTGGCGCCCGGGCTCCCCCATCAGGGTGTCATTGCTCGCAGACGACCCCAGGACCGGCCCAAGGAGCGCGACCTCTTCACGGTCTTGGCGGATATCCCTCAACCCTTATTGCTCATCTTAGATGGCGTTCAAGACCCCCATAACCTAGGTGCCTGCCTGCGGACGGCCGAGGCAGCAGGTGTCCATATGGTGATTGTCCCAAGACATGCCCGCGCCCCATTGTCGGCCGCGGCGTGCCGGGCCGCGAGCGGCGCCGCCGAGCGTATCCCGGTGTATGAGGTTGCAAACCTGGCGCGTACCCTAAAGGCCCTGAAAGAGGCCGGGATCTGGCTAGTCGGCGCCAGTGCGGAGGGCGACGTTTCTTTGCATGAATGCGCTGTCCCCGCTTCGGTCGCGTGGGTGTTGGGCGGTGAGGGTTCCGGTCTGCGGAGACTGACCCAGGAGGCCTGTGATCTCTTGATCCATATCCCCATGCAGGGTCAGACCGAGAGCCTGAACGTCTCGGTGGCCGCCAGTCTCTGCCTCTATGAGAGCGTACGCGCCCGCGCCCCACGCCCGATTTTGCGCAAATGACGGGAAAATTGCGTTACCGCCCATAACTCTCTAAAATAGCGCCGCCTTCCTTGCCTACGGCAATGGGTCGTAGGCTTTATAGCCATAAGGGGCCACAATGCGTCATTATGAAATCGTTTTTTTGGTCCATCCTGACCAAAGCGAACAAGTACCAGCGATGATCGAGCGCTATCGGTCGCTCATCGAGAACGGAAGCGGATTTATCCACAGACTCGAGGACTGGGGTCGTCGGCAACTCGCCTATCCTATCAACAAGGTCCATAAAGCCCATTACGTGCTTATGAACATTGAATGTGAGGCCCCGGTGCTGCAAGAGCTCGAGACCTCGTTTAAGTTCAATGACGCCGTCATTCGCACCCTCACCTTGGTCCGTACCGAAGCTGTGACGGCACCGTCGCCGCTCGCCAAGGAAAACCAGGATGTGGCCGCAAAGGTCGCGCGCCCGCGCACTGATGAAGATGGGCTCGAGCGCGACGGTGTCGACACCCCGTTGAACGCCGACGCCCCGTTGTAAGGAGAGGACCATGTCACGCTTTTTTAGACGCAAGAAGTTTTGTCGATTCACAGCTGAGGGTACCGTCGAGATTGATTACAAGGATCTCGCCACGCTGAAGGCCTACATTACCGAAACCGGCAAGATTATTCCGAGCCGCAACACCGGGACCAAGGCGCGTTACCAGCGTCAGTTGGCTCGTGCCGTGAAGCTCGCCCGTCATTTGGCGCTCTTGCCTTATAGTGACGCGCACAACTAAAGGAACGGCTTTATGCAGATTATTCTTCTTGAAAAAGTCCGGAACCTGGGCGATCTGGGCGATCAAGTCACGGTCAAGCCGGGCTTTGGCCGCAACTTTCTGATCCCGAGTGGGAAAGCCGTTCGGGCCACGCCTGAGAACAAGGCGCGCTTTGAAGCCGAGCGCGCAGAACGCGAGCGCCATCAGCAAGACCAGCTCGGTCGGGCTCGTGCGCGCGGTGAGCATTTGCGGGGGGTGACTGTCCAATTAGTCCGTAAGGCGGGCGATGAGGGCAAGATCTTTGGTTCCGTGGGCGTCTCCGATATTGCTGAGGCGATGCTCGGCATGGGCTTCGAGCTGGCAAAATCCGAGATTGAGCTGCCCGATGGCCCACTTAAGACAGTCGGCGATCACGAGCTGCAGGTCAGCTTGCACCCTGAGATTACGGTCACCATCATTGTGTCTGTGGTCGCAGAAGGCTAGAGGATCAGGCGCTATCGGTTTTACACAGGGCCCTCATGGCTGACAAGGATCCGAGCGGTTTGCACGTCCGAGGTACGGCCGAAGCGCGCTTGCGTATGGCACCGCAGTCCCTTGAGGCCGAGCAGGCCGTTTTGGGGGGGTTGTTGCTCGATGGGCGCGCCTGGGACCGAATAGCCGACCGGCTTTCGGAGGTCGATTTTTACCGTCGCGAACATCAATTGATCTTTGCGGCCATTGCCCTTTTGAACGCCGAGAGCCGCCCCGCCGACATCGTCACGGTGAGCGAGCAGTTGGGGGCGGCGCAACTGGAAGTCGTGGGCGGGCTCGGCTATTTGGGCGTCTTGGCGGAGAATACGCCAAGCGCTGCGAATATTGCCGCGTACGCCGACATCGTCCGCGAGCGCTCGCTGGTGCGCCGACTCATCGAGGTCGTAAACGACGTCGGTAACACGGCCTACCAACCCGAAGGACGGAGCGCGCTTGAGCTTCTCGACTATGCGGAGCGCAGCGTCTTTGCCATTACCGAAAGCGGCACGCGCCAGAACGGGTTTCGGCCCCTTAAGGCCTTGTTGACGGCGGCAGTCGATCGTATCGATACCCTGTTTCGGTCCAATTCCTCGATTACCGGTGTGGCGACCGGCTTCACTGACCTAGACAACCTCACATCCGGGCTTCAGCCGGGCGATCTCGTGATCGTGGCCGGACGGCCGTCTATGGGCAAAACCGCATTTGCCCTGAACATCGCCGAGAATGCGGCGGTCGGACTCAAATTGCCGGTCGCGATTTTTAGTCTGGAAATGCCCGGCGAGCAATTGGCTATGCGCCTGATGTCATCGCTTGGCCGCATCAATGCCCACAGGTTGCGCACCGGCAAGCTCGAAGACGAGGACTGGCCACGGCTCACGTCGGCAGTCGGAATGCTCGCAGAAACGTCGATCTATATCGACGATACGCCAGCGCTGACCCCGCTGGAGTTGCGCGCACGAAGTCGGCGGCTCATGCGCGAGCATGGTCTTGGTCTGATCGTCGTAGACTATCTTCAGTTGATGCAGTCCTCGGAGAATTCCGAGAACAGGGCGACCGAGATTTCTGCCATAACGCGCGCACTGAAGGGACTGGCGAAGGAGCTTCATGTTCCGCTGGTAGCCCTGTCGCAGCTGAACCGGTCTCTCGAACAACGGCCAAACAAGCGCCCGGTCATGTCGGATCTTCGGGAGTCTGGTGCTATTGAACAGGATGCCGATGTGATCTTCTTCATTTACCGTGATGAGGTCTACAACGAGGACAGTGAGGACAAGGGGACTGCGGAGATCATTATCGGCAAACAGCGTAACGGGCCGATTGGCAAAACTCGCCTTACCTATCTCGGGGAATACACCCGATTCGAAAACCATGCCGAGGCACGGAACTATGATGGGCCCTATGCATGAGGCCTGCTTGCGCGTCGCTTGATGCCGCGGCCCTTCGGCACAATCTACGCGAAGTCCGCAAACGCTCCTCGGCACGTATTATGGCCATCATCAAGGCCAACGGTTACGGCCATGGGTTGGTGTGGGTCGCCCAGACTCTGACGGAGGCGGACGCCTTTGGGGTTGCGAGTCTCGAAGAGGGGCTCGAGTTGCGGGCAGCCGGTATCCGGCAAGAGGTTTGCCTACTCGAGGGATTTTTTGAGGCCAAGGAAATTCCCCTCATACTGAGCGAGCGACTGACGCCAGTCATTCATGAGGCCCACCAAATCGCGGCCCTGCAGCGCTCTCGGGGAGTCGGCCCCTTGGATGTCTGGGTCAAGGTGGACACGGGCATGCATCGGCTAGGCTTCCGTCCGAATGAGATCGGCCAGGTCATCGCCGACCTGCGCGCCATTCCCCTTATTCGAAATATCGGGCTGTTGTCGCATCTGGCCTCTGCCGAGAGCGACTCTTCCCCGGCGACGTTACAGCAAATGAGCGTGTTTAACGCGATCGAAGCCGGTGGACTTGCGCGATCTTTCGCCAACTCCGCCGGCATCATTCGTTGGCCGGCTACGCATGGTGATTGGGTGCGCCCCGGCCTTATGCTCTACGGCGCATCGCCGCTACCCGGTCAGTGCGGGCCCGCCCTGAACTTAAGGCCCGTCATGACTTTGCGCAGTCAACTGATCAGTGTGCGCCAGCGCAAGAAAGGCGATGCCATCGGGTATGGTGGCGATTATCGCTGTCCCGAGGATATGCCGGTGGGGATCGTGGGGTTAGGCTACGGCGATGGTTATCCCCGCGAAGTCTCTCACGATGTCTCGGCCTTGGTTCTGGGGGTGCGCGCACCGATCATTGGGCGTGTATCGATGGATATGTTGAGCATCGATATGCGCGCGGTAGCGCAGGCCCAGGTCGGCGAGGAGGTTATCTTGTGGGGACAAGGGCTTCCGGTCGAAGAGGTCGCGAAGGCCGCCGGCACGATTCCTTATACGCTGTTATGTGGTCTGACCCAGCGGTTGCCGAGGCGCGATCTGCCATGAAGGATCGATCACGCTATCAGTGTCGGGAATGCGGAACGAAGACCGCGCAGTGGGCGGGGCGCTGCGACACCTGCGGGGCCTGGAATTCTGTCTTTGACATCGGCACCGGGCAGGCGGCCACTACTAAGCACGCGGTTTTGTTAGCGGAGGTCACCTGTGAGAGCGTGCAGCGATGGACCTCGGGAATTGGTGAGCTGGATCGAGTCTTGGGCGGTGGGGTCGTGCCGGGCTCGGTCGTTTTGCTCGGCGGCGACCCCGGTATCGGCAAGTCTACAATCCTGATTCAAGCGCTGGCGCACATGAGTGCGGATCTCCCCGCGCTTTACGTGACCGGAGAGGAGTCCACCGCGCAGGTGGCGCTACGCGCCCAGCGCTTGGCCTTAGGCGCACCACAACTGAAGCTCTTAGCCGAGACGAACGTGGAGGCGATTATCGCCCAGGCGCGCCATGAGCTGCCGCGTGTGCTGGTTATCGATTCCATACAGACTGTTTATGCGCCCGCACTGGCGCAGGCCCCGGGCAGTGTCAGCCAGGTACGCGAGGCCGCAGCGACCCTCGTGCGTTTTGCGAAAGAGACGAATACGGCCCTTTTTTTGGTCGGCCATGTGACTAAGGAAGGGCAGCTCGCGGGGCCGCGCGTACTGGAACATATGGTCGATGCGGTGCTGTATTTCGAGGGCGATAGCAGTAGCCGTTACCGGTTGATCCGGGCCATTAAGAATCGGTTTGGAGCGGTGAACGAACTCGGCGTTTTTGTGATGACCGAGGGCGGATTGCGTGAGGTCACCAACCCCTCGGCCTTGTTTCTGCGGCAAGACGCTGAAACCGCGCCGGGGAGTGTCATTTTGGCGACGCAAGAGGGTACGCGGCCGTTATTAGTCGAGGTGCAGGCGTTGATTGATGAAAGCTCGGCGGCCAACCCCAGACGAGTAGCACTGGGCTTGGATGGCCAACGCCTCGGCATGCTGCTGGCCCTTCTTCACCGTCATGGCGGCCATGCAACCTATCGCCAAGACGTCTTTGTAAACGTAGTCGGGGGTGTGAGGGTCACAGAACCCGCTGCTGATCTGGCGGTACTCTTGGCCTGCGTGTCGAGCCTGACCGATCGGGCCGTGGGACGGGACCTGGTCGTATTTGGGGAGGTGGGGCTTGCTGGCGAGATGCGGCCTGTGCCTAGAGGACAGGAACGGCTCCGGGAGGCCGCCAAACTCGGTTTTAAACGCGCGATCATTCCCGCAGCCAATATGCCCAAACGGGGAACGGATCTCGGGCTTCAGGTCATCGGCGTAAAACAATTGAGCGAGGCGCTGGTGCACTTTCAGAAGGACTAAAAAGAGGCCAGCGAGCGTCTATTAAAACGAAGCCCCGCAGTGATCAGGGGTTTGGGCGCTTTGTGTAGGCGGAATAAATTCGCGAAACGGTGCTCGGGTCGGTATCGCGAGTACAAATCCGGGGATAATGGCCCGGCCTTGACTTGTGGTGCACCCAGCCTGCGCCATCACATTTTTGGGGAAATTGTGTACCTACCGGTTACCTTTCTAACGGGAATTCTGGCCGCCCGGGACTCGCTCTGGCGGCTGCTATTCGGCGAGGCTGTCATCGGTCTCGCTGGCTTGCTATGGGTAGCCTATTATCGGCGTGGCGTGCGCGGCCAGTTGGTACTGCAGACGGCGAGCGGCCGATTATCGGTGCCGCGCGCCGAGTTTTTGGCTGGCATCAGGCGAATGATCGCCGAAAATAAGGGCCTGACTTATGGCCTTATCCTGTTTGATATCGATGGATTCAAGATTCTGAATGATCGCCACGGGCCGGAGATCGCCGATCTAGTCCTGGCGCATGTAGCACGCGACTTGCCGGCTTGGCTCCCGAAAGGCGCACGCGTGGCACGGTTTGGGAGCGATGAATTTCTGGCGTTCTTACCGAACGCGACCATCGACGAAGCCCGGGATGTTGCCCTGGCTGCGCTGAGCGCAGCCAGGGCTCAACCCATGGGCACAGCCGACGCCTTGATACCCATTACCCTATGTGCTGGCATTGCCGCTTATCCAGATACAAGCCAAGTGTTGGGCGATGCCATAAGCCAGGCCACTTCTGCGCTGCATGAAGCGAGCGAGCAGGGGCGCCATACCGTTGTGGCCGCGCACAGTAATAGCAGCGGGCTATGTCATATTGGGGCGCAGGTGGAGTCGGCGTTAAGCGAGGGACGGCTGCGTGTAGCCTATCAGCCGATTGTCGATCTTGGCAGCGGACGCCCGGTAGCCGAGGAGGGATTGGCGCGCATCCTGTTGCCCGATGGACAGGTCTTAGGCGCGGACCAATTCATGAAAGCGGCTACGGATTTAAGGCTTGCAAGTCGCATCGATGGCCGCGTTATCGAGCAGACCTTAGACCATTGCCGGGAACAGAGTCGCCAGGGAGATCAGCAGCTGCGATTTATGAATGTCTCGGCGGCGTTTCTGCGCGAACGGTTTTTGCTAGAGAGGATCGCGTTGTCCTTTATGAGTTGCGATGTCCTGGGCGATTTCTTAGGGAGACGCAACCCCTTGGTGATTGAGATCACGGAACGCGAGCTGTTACGGGAACCCAGGGCCGCCCTCGAGGCCTTGCGGCCGCTTCTCGATATCGGTGCCCGTCTTGCCATCGACGATTTTGGCAGCGGGTATTCGTCGTTTCTCTACCTGACTTTGCTTCCCGTCTCATTCCTGAAAATTGATATGGAGCTGATCCAGGCCGCCCGCCATAGCAAACGTGCGCGGTCCATTCTAAAGGGTATCCGCGCGATCGCAGTCGATCTCGATATCTTGACTATAGCTGAGGGCATCGAGGATGCCGAATTGGCCGCTATGGCAATCGATCTCGGTATGGACTGGGGGCAGGGCTACCATTTCGGAAGGCCTGCGCTAAGCGAGCCACCCCCCGTATGGTCGATGCCCGCAACGGGCGTCTACTCGGTGGGGCGTGGGGCCGCGCCAGCGGCTGACGGCGCACCCTAGCGCTGCCCAGGGCGTCTCGGACGGGTGCGTTTCACTAGGATAGTGAGCCCCACATTAATGACGAGCACCATCAGGATCACAATGAATGCCGCCGCAAAGGCGAGCGCATGGGCGGAACTGAAGGGTTGGTTTATGAAGCTCCAGATCACATAGGTCAAGTAGCCGATCGGCTCGTGTATCAAGCGCCCGTTCCAAAGGAAATTTGACCAACCCGCCGTGTAGATGAGCGGCGCCGTTTCGCCAAGCGCTATCGCGATCGCAAGCAGGACTCCGGTCATGATGCCTGGCAAGGCCAGCGGCAATGCGATGCGTGTGATGACCGTGCGCTCATGTAGGCCGAGCGCATAACCGGCCTCCCGAAGACTGTTTGGAACCTGCAGAAAGGCAATTTCTGTGAACCGCGCAATATAAGGGACGACCATGATCGCGAGGGTGATGGAGCCCGCGAGGACCGAGAACTGCCAACCGAGGCCAATGACGAGCGTGACATAACTAAAATAGCCTAGAACGATCGAGGGGACGCCGGTCAGCACATCATCAAGAAAACGCACCACCTGGCCGTAGCGACTCCGGCCAAACTCTGACAGGTAGATGCCCGCCAAAATGCCCACTGGTGCGGCAAAAAGGAGCGCCCCGGAGACCAAGACCAGCGTACCGGTAATGGCGTTAAGCAGCCCCCCGGAAATCCCATTGGTGACATGCGTAAAGAGGTTCAGCGACAGCGCCGACAAACCCTTGCGGAAAACGGTGTAGAGGATACTAAGAAGGGGCGCTGCGACGAGCAGGAACGAGCCCGCAGCAAATGCCCAGCCCGCCCCCGACAGCCATTTCCGGCGCGCCATGCGCGAGGGTTTAAACGGAGGAGACATTGCGTGATGTTCCAGTCAAGAGGCGAGCGATGATGTTCGTGATAACGGCGATAATAAACAAAATCAGCGCAATCTCGGCGAGCGAGCGCACCGCCATTCCCGTCGGGTCCTGCATGGCGCTGTCGAGCTGGGATACGATAAACGAGGCCATGGTGCTGATCGGGCTATAGATATTACCCGGAAAGTAATTCAGAGCCCCGCCGCTGACCATGAGTACCGCCATGGTCTCGCCTAGGGCGCGCCCGAGGCCGAGGATACAAGCCCCGATGATGTTCCCACGCACGGTGGGGAGCATGGCGCGTCGCACGACTTCAAAATGCGTGGCCCCGAGCGCATAGGCCGCTTCTTTTGTCTCTAGCGGCACTTGCGAAAGGGCGTCGCGCACCGTCGCGGCGATAATGGGGACGACCATCAGGGCTAGTACGAGCGACGCGGCCAGGAGACCATAGCCACTCCCGATCGGTCCGGCAAAGAACGGCAGAAACCCGAGCGTCGAGCGCAAGTCGGGCCCGATACTGTGTGCGATGAGCGGCGTCAGTACAGCGTATCCCCAGAGTCCATAGACGACGCTCGGAACAGCCGCCAGGAGCTCCACGACAAAAGAGAGGATGGTTCTCAGATTACTGCCGAGTCCCTCGGCTAGAAAAACGGCCACGCCGATGCTTATGGGGACGGCAAGGAGGAGGGCGATCGCGGATGTCAGCAATGTTCCGACAATAAAGACCAGGATGCCATAGTTGGCGCCGATCGGGGCCAGTTGGCCGCGTTGCATAATGGGGTCGGCGTAGAGATTACCGAGATTCCAGATGTGACCGTAAAGGAAGTGCCAACCATTGAAGGTAATGGCCGACCACGAGTATTGGCCAAGAAACACCAGGATCGCAATGAGAGCGAGCGGTATGAGGCTGGTAATCAGTACTAGTGCGATTCGGAAGGGTCGCAGCTTCATGAACATTCCAAAATAAACCGGGGCCTTCAAGAAGGCCCCGGCGTTAGTGTTGCTCTTTAACGAATCTTGGCTATTTGCTTACGACTCAGAGCCGAGATACGCGCAGGTAAGGCGACAAAATGGACTTGGCGAAGGTAGCGCTCCGCATTACCTTCATGGCGATTGATCGTCCACGTGAGGAGCTCGCGCACGGCGGTCCCCATCTCCGCATCCTTTTGATGATCGCTGACGATCGCGTATTCGTAATTGATGATGGGATACGAATGTGCGCCCGGCGCAAAAATCAGACTGATGCGTTCATCCGCTGGTGTTTTGCTACCCAGCCTGGCCGCCGCTGCCATGATCGTGGCCTTCGTGGGTAACATAAAGTGACCGGCGCGATTTTCGAGACGTGCGGTGCCGAGGTGGGCGTCTTTCACTTCATTGGCAAAGCTCACCCCGATATAAGCGATCGAATAGGGTGTTTGGGCTACCGATTGCACCATGCCGGGGTTCCCTAAGGCGCCCAAGCTACCCGGGACCGCAGGCCAGCTGACGGTCGTGCCATAGGCGACGTGGGAATTCCAGTAAGGCGTCGAGAACGAGAGGTATTGCGTAAAGATGAAGGTGTCCCCGCTGCCATCGGTTCTATGAATGGGGGTGATGCGATGATGGGGGAGCGGCACACCAGGGTTCAAGTGCTGAATGGCGGGCGCGTTCCAATACTGGATCTGGTTGTCATAAATGCCGGCCAGTACCGGGCCACTTAGCTTCAAATGCAAATCATTGAGCCCAGGAATGTTGTAATTCACAGTCTGGGCCGAGATCGCCAAGGGGATGTTCAGGATGTTAGGATTTTGCCTGATCTGGGTATTGCTCATATAGGCGTCGGATGCCCCGATCTGAGCGATACCGGAAACGGCCTCCGAGATCCCCGTGCCGCTACCCGTGCTCTGGGTATTGATGCGTACATTGGGATGGCTGTGGGTGTAGGCCGGGACCCAAATATTGAACAGCGGGTAGAGCAAGCTAGAGCCTGTCTCCATAATATTGATGGTGCGCGCAGAGGCGGGGGCTGCACCAAAAGACCCAGCTACGGCTAGGGTCAATGCAGACGCCACCAAGGCGGTGCGGACAGGATAGGCAGTCTTTTGCTTAGACATATTTACCTCTAGGGTTGTGTAATCGACACAAGCCTAAGGGGGCATTGTGACAATCCCATGACAACCGCCAAAACTGGCGCCATTCTAACCAATTCGGCGCGCTTTGCCACTCGTGTCCGCAATCATGAGGCCTAGCCTTGCTTCAGGGCCTCGTTACGGCCCGCTACCCAGGCTGCGGATACGGATCAAAGGGCATGAAATCCCCGCAAGTCGTCTAGTTTACCGCAATGGCACACAAGGATCCGGGGTGGGAGGCGACCGCGGTCTGGCCGGGGGTATGACAGCATACTATGATTGCTCATCCGATATGAGTGAGCCGCACTATGACTTTGGGGTGCTTAGCATATGACAGACTTTGATGCCGTGATCGATCGGCGCGACACAGGGAGTGTCAAATGGGATCGTTACCGCGATACCGACATCATCCCTTTATGGGTGGCCGATATGGACTTTCCAGCGCCAGTTGCGGTGCTAGACGCGCTCCAAGAGCGCGTACGACACGGGATCTTCGGGTATGGCAATGCGCCCCGCGGTCTACTCGACACCGTGATTGAGTATATAGCGGCAAGCCATCACTGGGTGTTGCGGCCCGAATGGGTCGTATGGCTCCCTGGCCTCGTGACCGGTATCAATCTTTCGTGTCGGGCCGTCGGCGCCCTGGGCGATGATGTCCTCACCATGACCCCGGTGTACCCCCCCTTTCTGAGCGCGCCCAGGCTCGCGGGTCGCGGACTCGTGACCGTCCCCCTCGTGCAGGGTCGTGATGGCGTGTTTGCGCTCGACTGGGTGGCTCTAGAGGGGGCTGTGACGCCCGTGACCCGACTCCTGCTGCTCTGCAATCCCCACAATCCCGTGGGACGCGCCTATGCCCGGACCGATCTCGAACGGTTGGGGGAGTTCTGCGCACGCCACGACCTCATCATCTGCGCAGACGAGATTCACGCCGGGCTGATCTTAGACGAGGACAAGACGCATGTCTCGATCGCGAGTCTCAGTCCGGAGCTCGCGAAACGCACCATCACGCTGCTCGCGCCGAGCAAAACCTTCAATATCCCAGGGCTCGGGTTTTCTTTTGCGGTCATCCCGGATGCCGCCCTGCGCACGCGGTTCCGGGCCGAGATGAGGGGGATCGTACCCGATGTGAACGTCCTCGGTTACGTGGCAGGCCTTGCGGCCTACCGGGATGGGGCCGCCTGGCAGCGGGCCCTAATTGCCTATTTGCGCGCCAATCGCGATCTCGTCATCAATACCCTGGGCGCGACTCCTGGGTTGAAGACGACGCCGGTGGAGGCCACTTATCTGGCCTGGATCGATGCGCGTGGTCTAGGCGTCGAGAATCCGCAACGATTTTTTGAGACGGCGGGGGTCGGGCTGTCGGATGGAACCGACTTTGGTGCCCCGGGATTTGTACGCCTGAACTTCGGCTGCCAAAGGACGCTTCTCGAAGAGGCCCTGGCGCGGATAGGGCGGGCCGTGGCGGGGCGCTAGAGGCCGGCCGTGCGCCGGGGTTTAGATGACCTCAAAGCCTTCGTTTTCCAGCATGCGCGTCAAACGCATCAGGGGCAGGCCGATCAGCGTGGTCGGGTCGTCGCCGTCAAAGTGGTCAAAGAGCGCGATACCAAGGCCCTCGGACTTGACGCTACCGGCGCAATCGTAGGGTTGTTCTTTATTCAAGTAGCGCCTGATGCGCTCGTCCGACAGGACCCGAAAGGTGACCCGAAATGGTGCGACTGCAGTCTGTGTGTGGCCGGTGGCCGCGTTGACCAGGGCAAGCCCGGTATAGAGCACGGCGGTCTTGCCCGAGATCCGCCGTAGCTGCCGGGCCGCCTCCGCAAAACCCCCCGATTTGCCGACCACCTCGCCATCGTACACGGCGACCTGATCGGAGCCGATAATGAGGGCATCGGGTGCCTGCGCGCGCACCGCTTCCGCCTTGGCCAGGGCGAGACGAAGGGTCAGGGCCTCCGGGGCCTCGCCAGGTAGCGGGGATTCGTCGACATGGGAGGTGATCGCCTCGAAGGGTACCCCGAGGCGCGCCATCAACTCCCGGCGATAGGAAGACCCTGAGGCCAGGACCAAGCGGGTGAGGGCGGCCATGGGTTAGCCGATCTCCACCAAGGCCTCGTCGGGATAGACGCTGTCCCCCTTTTTGACGTGAATCGCCTTAACGGTGCCCTTTATGGGGGCCGGTACCTCATTTTCCATCTTCATAGCCTCGATCACCAACACTGGATCACCGGCCTTCAGCACCTGTCCGAGACTGACAAGGACGTCTACGACCGTGCCGGGCATCGCGCTGGTCACGTCCCCGGCCTTGCGTGCCTTGGGACGACGGGAGTCCGTCCCGGCCGCACCGGCGGCATCGGGTGCGATCTCGCGCGTGCCGCCGCTACCATCGGTGGCAACGATGCCCATGGTCTCGACCATGATCTCTTCTGGCATCCCGTCGACATAGACATAGAAAGGTCGACGTTCCTCGTTTTTATGCCCGGCGCCGCGAATCTTGATATTGTAGGTCTCGCCGTGCATGGTCACGTTGAAGTCCGTGGGCGCCAAATAGCAGGGCGCCCCTTGGGCCTCCAGCGGCGGCAGCAACTCCTCGGCGCGGAGCGCCCCAGCGGCGCGCTCTTCCAAAAACAGACGACCGATTTCTGGAAACATCGCGTAAGTCAGTACGTCTTCTTCGCTCTTCGCAAGATCTCCGATCTCGGCGCGCAGGCGCTCCATCTCCGGCTTCAGATCATCGGCAGGGCGGTGCGTAATCACGTCTTGAGTGCCGATTGCGAGCCTTCGAATGCGCTCGTTGACCGGACCCGGCGGGGCACCGTACCGACCCTGAAAATAAGACTTCACCTCATTGGTAATATTTTTGTAGCGCTGACCGGTCAAGACATTGAATACGGCCTGCGTACCCACGATTTGCGAAGTCGGGGTGACGAGCGGCGGATAACCAAGATCGGCCCGGACGCGCGGAATCTCCAGGAGTACCTCGTCCATGCGCCCAAGCGCGCCTTGTTCTTTCAGCTGGTTTGCCAAATTCGAAATCATACCGCCCGGAACCTGGTTGACCTGCACGCGGCTGTCGACGCCCGTGTGCTCGCTTTCGAATTGGTGATAGCGGCCACGGACGCCACGGAAGTAGGCGTTAACGCGCTCGATCTTTTCGATATCGAGACCGGTGTCGTGCGCCGTCTCCTTCAGCGCGAGCACCAAGCTCTCGGTGGGTGGGTGGCTTGCGCCATCACTGAACGCCGACAGCGCCGTGTCGATCAAATAACATCCGCTCTCGATGGCCTTCCACTGGCAGATGGCGGCAAGACCGGAGTTTGCGTGCGAATGAAGGTGGAGCGGAATCTTTACGGCTTTGGCCAGCGCCCGTACGAGGGCGGCGGTCTTGGTCGGCGTGAGTAGGCCAGCCATGTCCTTGATGGCAATGGTATGGCAACCCATCGCTTCCAGTTCGCGCCCCATGTCCACAAACGCGGCGATGGTGTGCACCGGGCTTGTGGTGTAACAGATCGTGCCCTCGGCGTGTTTGCCGTTGGCGAGCACGGCCTCGATGGCCACGCGCACATTGCGCAGATCGTTCATGGCATCGAATACCCGAAAGACATCAATGCCGTTCGTGGCGGCCTTTTCCACGAAGGCCCGGACCACGTCATCCGAGTAGTGCCGGTAACCCACCAAGTTCTGGCCGCGTAACAGCATCTGTAGCCGGGTGCGCGGCAAGGCCGCCTTCAGCAAACGCAAACGATCCCACGGGTCTTCCTTTAAGAAGCGCAGGCACGCATCGAAGGTTGCCCCACCCCAGGCCTCTAGCGACCAGTAGCCGATCGCATCGAGTTCCGGGCACGCCGGCAACATGTCTTCCGTGCGCATCCGCGTGGCGATCAGCGATTGGTGAGCATCTCGCAAGATGAGGTCCGTAATTTGCACGCGCGTCTTTGGCACAGTCTTTTACCTATCATCAAAGGTGAGCATTATACCCCGAGCCGCACGGAAGCGTCCTATTTGGCTCGAGGCGGGAAAACCCAAATCGTCACAATCGGCGAATCACAGCCCGTGGTGAGCCGCAATCGCCGCCGCAATCGCCGCCGCTAGGTGCGATGTTGGACGACGGACCGAGTAATTAATGAGTTCCGGGTGATTTTCCACAAAAGCTGTATTGAAATGGCCGCTCCTGAACTCTGCTGTCTTTAGTATCTCCAGGTGATACGGGATCGTCGTTTTGACGCCCGAAACACCCATATCCAATAAGGCCCGGCGCCCCCTCGCCAAGGCCTTTTCCCAGGTCAGCGCCCAGATCGTAAGCTTTGCGCACATGGAGTCGTAGTAGGGCGGGAATTCATAGCCGGTGTAGATGGCGGCATCGGTCCGCACCCCCGGACCCCCGGGAGAATAGTAACGGGTAATGCGACCAAAGTTCGGAAGGAAGTCGTTCTTCGGATCTTCGGCGTTGATGCGAAATTGCATGGCAAAGCCGCGTTTCTGAACCTCGTCCTGGCTAAAGGAGAGCGGTTGGCCACCGGCAATGAGGATCTGCTCTTGAACGATATCCACACCGGTGATCTGCTCGGTAACGGTATGCTCGACCTGCAGTCGCGTATTCATTTCCATGAAATAAAATTGTTGCTGTTGGTCGAACAAGAATTCGACGGTACCTGCGTTCTCATAACCGACCGCTTGCGCTGCGCGCACGGCAAGCCCGCAGACCTCGGTCCGTTGTTCTTCCGTCAATTGCGGGGACGGCGCGACCTCGAGGAGCTTTTGGTGACGTCTCTGAATCGAGCAATCACGCTCGAAGAGGTGCACGACGTTGCCGAACTGATCGCCTAAAATCTGGACCTCGATGTGGCGAGGGTTGACGATACACTTTTCCAAAAAGACCTCGGCTACCCCAAACGCCTTGGTGGCCTCGGAGACGACCCGGTCGTATTGGCGGCGCAGATCTTGCTCGGAATCGCATCGCCGGATGCCGCGGCCACCGCCCCCGGACGTGGCCTTCAACATGACCGGGTACCCGATAGCCTTGGCGGCGATCAGCGCCTGAGCCAGATCCGCGACATTGCCATCGCTGCCCGGTACAACCGGGATGCCAGCGGTAATCGCCGCTTCCCGAGCCAGGGTCTTATCGCCCATCTTGCGGATCACGTCCGGCGAGGGGCCGATAAAGATGAGTCCGCGGCGGATGCAGATTTCGGCTAGCTCGGGGTTCTCGGACAAAAAGCCATAACCGGGGTGGACCGCGTCACATCCGGCGCTCAACGCCACCATGGCGATCCGGTAGGCATTGAGATAGCCGCCCACCGGGTCGGGGCCAAGATTGTAGGCCTCGCTGGCCTTTTTGACGTGTAGGGCATGCCGATCGGCGTCGGTATAAACGGCGACCGACTCAATACCCAATTCAGCACAAGCGCGCACGATACGAACCGCGATCTCGCCCCGATTGGCAACCAAAATTTTCTTAATCACCCCGTACTCTCCAAACCTGCGCCGTTACGGCCGGGCGCCATTGTAAAGGTTTGTCGGTTCGCATTCACCCTTAACGCCGAGCGGGGCATCTTTTCGTTCGGTGGATCGCGGGCGGGTCGCGGTCTCTTAAGGTTAGGGGGCAGTAGGCTGCCGGGCATCTTGCCTGTGCCCTGGTCCTGCACCCGTGGCGCCCGGGGGATGCGACTGCTACCGCCAACATAAAGCCCAAACCCAGCCGCTTATAGCCCCCGTTTTGCGTCTGAGCGGCCCCTGGGCGTGGTGAGGGGCTAAAATGAGGGGGCGTCATGCCAGCCCTACAGGCAGCCGCAAGCGGAGAAAAGGGTATCGCGCCCAAAACTCTCGCTTAACCCTGAACGGCGGGGCCTTACCGCCCATCGGGTCAAAACAGGGGCCGGTTGGAAACGGACGGCGATTTGGTCCGAGCACCCGCTGTGAGTTAGGCCCTAGTTAGTTTTGACAGTCTAAGGGACCCTCTATATTATGGCGCATGCCTTTGGGTTCCTTGCCAAAATTTGCCGATCCCCAACGGTTGGCGGACCTGTTGACCGAGCTGGAAGGCGAGGTTGATCTCGGTACGCTTGCTCGTTTACAGGAGCTTGCCCCTGGCAACGATGGCCGGGCATCTGTGTGGTTGTCGTTTCGCCGCGACGAAATGAAGCGAGTGGTCATGAATGGTCGCGCCGCCGCGCCGCTTGTTCTTGTGTGCCAGCGGTGTGGCGCGCCGTTTGTGGATCAAATAGAGGCCGCATGGGAGATGGTTTTTGCGCACTCGGAAGACGATGAGCGCAGCCTCGCCGACCAAGGTCTCGATGTCTGGTATCATGACGGCCCGGTGGAAGTGGCCGAGATTTTGGAAGAGGAACTCATGTTGGCGCTACCCATGGCTCCGCGCCATGTCGAGGACTGCGAGCCACAGCAAGGGTCAACAGCCGCGCCGCATCCGTTTGCGGCGCTGGTGGGTTTGTTTGAACGCGACTTGCCTAATAAATAGGAAACTGAGGATAGAGTAAAATGGCAGTACAGAAGAGCCGTAAGACCCCCTCTAAGCGTGGTATGCGCAGGTCGCATGACGCCCTTTCTAAGCCGACCTTGTCAGTCGAGCCAACAAGCGGCGAGACCCATCGTCGCCACCATGTGAGCGCCGACGGCTTTTATCGGGGCCAGAAAGTCCTCGATACGAAGTCCGACTAGGTTCATCCGGAGCCCTAAGTGACGATCACTATCGCCCTCGATGCCATGGGGGGTGATCATGGCCCGTGCGTGACGGTTTCGGCAGCGTTGTCGTTTCTGCGTGCGAGCCCTGATACCCACCTGATTCTCGTGGGACAACCAGAGCCTATCCATGCGGAACTCCAAAAACTGGGCATGCAAAGCCATGAGGGCCTGCGTGTGGTGCCAGCGACCGAGGTCGTGCGCATGGATGAGCCGCCAGCCCAAGCGCTACGGGGAAAGCGTGACTCCTCAATGCGCGTGGCCGTTGCGCTCGTCCGCGACGGTCATGCGGATGCCTGCGTAAGCGCTGGCAATACGGGCGCGCTGATGGCGGTTGCCCATTTCGTTCTAAAGACCCTCCCTGGCATTGATCGCCCCGCGATCGTGACCGCCTTGCCAACGATGCGTGGGCATGTTCACTTGCTCGATCTGGGCGCTAACGTGGAGTGCACGGCGGAACAACTTCGGCAATTTGCCGTCATGGGCAGTATCGTGGCCAGTGCCGTCGACGGCAAGTCCCGGCCCAGCGTAGGCCTTCTGAACGTAGGGGTCGAAGATATTAAGGGCAACGAGATCGTGAAGGCGGCGGCCGTGCTTCTGCAAGCGGGGGCACTGAACTACATCGGCTATGTCGAGGGGGACGGGATCTACGCAGGCAACGCCGATGTCATTGTGTGCGATGGCTTTGTCGGTAACATCGCCCTGAAGACGAGCGAAGGCTTGGCCCAGATGATCCGTCAGTTCATGACCGAGGAATTCAAGCGCAATATCGCCACGCGGCTAGCAGGGCTGATCGCCCGCCCGGTACTCAAAGCCTTTAGTCGGCGGGTCGATCCGAGGCGCTACAATGGCGCCACTTTTGTGGGGCTAAATGGCATCGTGGTGAAAAGTCACGGCAGTGCCGACGCCATCGGGTTGCACCATGCCCTCGAGGTGGCGTTGCGGGAGGCGCGCCAGAATGTCCCGCATTTAATTCGCCAGGAACTCGAACCCTCACTGCAACAAGGATCGGCGTGAACTACGCTCGTATCCTCGGTACCGGCGGGTTTCTTCCGGCGCGCGTTGTGACGAACGCCGAACTGGCCCTGAAGGTAGACACCTCCGACGAATGGATCGTCTCGCGCACGGGGATTCGCGAACGGCGGGTCGCGGGCGCTCACGAAACGACTTGCGATTTGGCGGAACAAGCGGCGCGCCGCGCGCTTGAAGCGGCTGAATGCGCGGCCACCGACATCGATTTGATTATCGTCGCAACCACAACACCCGACCGGATTTTCCCGAGCACCGCCTGCCTCCTGCAAGATCGCCTGGGGATCCATGGTCCACCGGCCTTCGATGTCCAGGCGGTTTGTACGGGGTTTATTTACGCACTTGGCATCGCCGAAAAGTTTATCAAGACGGGCAGTGCGAAGCGGGCGCTCGTGGTGGGCGCCGAGACGATGTCGCGGATCGTCAACTGGGAGGATCGTTCCACTTGTGTCTTATTCGGGGATGGGGCTGGCGCGGTCGTCCTCGGTGCCAGCGACCAGCCGGGCATTCTCTCGTCCCATCTTCACGCTGACGGAGCTTATAAGGACCTGCTCACGGTACCGTGCGGCGTGTCCGAGAAGCCGGATCAATGGCGGACGGCGACCGGTCAGATTACCATGCGTGGCAATGAGGTCTTTCGCATGGCTGTGACGACGCTAGACGCGCTCGTTGGGGAGACGTTAACGGCCAATGGTTTGAAACAAGAGGACGTTCGCTGGCTCGTACCGCACCAAGCCAATACGCGCATCATTGCGGCGACCGCCAAACGCTTGGGGCTATCCATGGATCAGGTCATCGTGACCGTGGATCGACATGGCAATACCTCGGGGGCATCGATCCCCTTGGCCTTCGATGTGGCGGTGCGAGATGGCCGCATACAGCGCGGGGATATTGTCCTCATGGAAGGGTTTGGGGGCGGATTTACGTGGGGCTCAGTCCTACTAAAATACTAAAAAAGGAGAGGAGCCCACATGAGTGACACGAAACGGTTCGCCTTGGTTTTTCCCGGGCAGGGGTCCCAATCGATAGGGATGCTGAAGGCACTGGCGGGCGCGTACCCGGTCGTGGCGGAGACCTTTGCCGAGGCGCGAGATGTCCTGGGGTTCGATGTCTGGGACATCACTCAAAATGGCCCCGAGGAGCAACTCAATCGCACGACCGTGACGCAACCAGCCTTGTTGGCGGCGGATATCGCCTGTTATCGCGCCTGGCGTGCGGCGGGCGGCCCGGTCCCGAACTGGACCGCAGGCCACAGTCTGGGCGAATACGCGGCCTTGGTGTGTGCGGGCGCGCTAGAGTTTGCCGATGCGCTCACTCTTGTGGCCCACAGGGGTCGATTGATGCAAGAGGCGGTCCCGGAGGGTACCGGTGCCATGGCTGCGATCCTGGGGCTCGAAGACCAGGTCGTAGAAAAATTGTGCAATGATTCGGCCGCAGGCGAGGTGTTGGCGGCCGTCAACTATAACGCGCCAGGGCAGGTAGTCATTGCTGGCACTAAGGCTGCGGTTGATCGTGCCATAGCAGGCGCCAAGGCCGTTGGGGCCAAGCGCGCCATCCTTTTGGCCGTGAGCGTCCCCTCGCATTGTGCACTGATGCGGCCTGCGGCCCTAAAGTTTGCCGAAAAACTGGCCCCGGTCGCGATTCGACCGCTAGCCATACCGGTCATCCACAATTGGAATGTCGACCAAGCGACCTCCCCAGAACAGGTCCGTGAGGCCCTGGTGAATCAGCTGTTTTCCCCCGTGCGCTGGGTGGAGACCATCCGGCGCATAGCGGAATTCGGGGCGACTACCGTGCTGGAATGCGGTCCCGGCAAGGTCTTGACGGGACTCGATAAGCGCATCGTGGATCTGCCCTGTCAGGCCTTGGGGGAACCTGCGGATCTGCTAACGGCTGTGGCAGGATTGCGGTAGCGGGGCTGGCGATGCCGGTTCGCGGCCGTAAGGCGCAGTAAGGGTCTAGATGGCTAACAGAGCGGTCTTACACCCGTTCTTGGGCCCTTTGGGCCTTGCCTAGCGCCGCGGGCGCTATTGATGAGAGGAGGATGCACGCATGAAACTCGAAGGTGAGATCGCCCTGGTGACGGGCGCTAGTCGCGGGATCGGTGCGGCCTGCGCCCGGAGCCTCGCCGCCCAAGGCGCACAGGTTATCGGTACCGCCACCTCACCCAAAGGCCTACGCGCTATCGATGACCTCTATAACGCGCACGATATCAAGGGATGGTCTTTCGAGCTTGACCTTTCGAGCCGGGCCTCTATTGATGGTTTGCTGGCGGAATTCGACAAACGGCAACAATGGCCGAGCATTATTGTCAACAATGGCGGCATCAATCGTGATGGTCTGGTGCTGCGGATGCGTGACGAGGACTGGGATGCCGTCTTGGCGACCAATCTCACCGGTGCCTTCCATCTGACGAAAGGTTGTCTAAGGGTCATGATGAAGGCGCGCAAGGGGCGCATTATCAACATCAGTTCGGTCGTCGGTGTGATAGGAAATGCGGGGCAGACCAATTATGCTGCGGCCAAGGCGGGCCTGATCGGGTTTGGACGGGCCTTGGCACGCGAGGTCGGGAGCCGTAACATCACCGTCAATACCGTTGCCCCAGGTTTTATTGACACGGACATGACGCGGGCATTAAGTGATGACCAGCGTAATGGTCTTCTCGCACAGATTCCGCTCGGAAGGCTCGGAAATGTCGAAGATATAGGTCATGCGGTCACTTTTCTGGCCTCTCCGGAGGCTGCCTATATTACAGGCACGACCTTGCACATTAATGGCGGAATGTATATGAATTAACCCTTAAAGTGGACTTGGCTAGGCTAGATGTGTTAACTATGCCGCCGCCGCAGAGGCTTCGCATAACGATTTCCAGGAGGATAGAGAATATGAGCAGCATCGAAGAGCGCGTGAAGAAGATTGTCGTCGAACAGCTAGGTGTCAACGAGACCGAGGTCTCAACGGACGCCTCTTTCGTGGATGATCTGGGGGCGGATTCCCTCGATACCGTAGAACTCGTCATGGCCCTTGAGGAAGAGTTCGATTGTGAAATTTCCGACGATGAGGCGGAAAAAATCACGACCGTCAAGCAAGCGGTCGATTACATCACCTCGCACGCCGCCAACTAAGTAACAGCGCTTGCGCGCCTTCGCAAGTCAACGTCTAGGGAGACTCTTTTGAGCAAGAGGCGAGTTGTGATTACCGGACTCGGGGCGACCACGCCTCTTGGTCTCAATGTGGCCGATAATTGGCGGCGGATTGTCGCCGGCGAGAGTGGCATAGGCCCCGTTACCCAATTCGATGCCACGGGATTTCCCTCCACGATTGCGGGCGAGGTCAGAGGGTTTGACCCCACAACGTTCCTCTCGGAAAAAGAGGCGCGCAAGATGGATCGCTTTATTCACTTAGGCATGGCGGCCGGTGTTGAGGCGATCAAAGATGCTGGGTTTACCGTAAATGAGCAGAACGCCGAACGCATCGGGGTCTACATAGGCTCCGGAATAGGCGGCGTCCATACCATTGAGGAGACGACCCGGACGTTGATTGCGAAGGGACATCGTCGCATATCGCCTTTCTATATCCCGATGAGCCTCATCAACATGATATCGGGTAATCTTTCGATACTCTATGGTTTGAAGGGCCCTAATCTTTCCATAGTGACGGCATGCGCGACGTCGACTCATGCGATCGGCGAGGCTGGCCGCATCGTCGAATATGGTGATGCCGATATCATGATCGCAGGCGGTGCGGAAGCCGCCGTTACGCCTACGTCTATGGCCGGATTTGGCAATGCGCGGGCGCTGAGCTCGCGTAACGACGATCCTACCAAGGCAAGCCGGCCTTGGGACCGTGATCGCGACGGGTTCGTTTTGAGTGAAGGCGGGGCCGTTGTCGTGCTAGAGGAACTGGAACACGCCAAGGCGCGGGGCGCGCGTATTTATGCGGAGCTTATCGGTTTTGGGATGAGTGGCGACGCCTATCATATGACGAGCCCACCCGAAGATGGGGACGGGGCGGCCCGGTGCATGCAATATGCGCTGCGCAATGCGCAGGTGAATATCGAGGATGTCGCGTACATTAATGCCCATGGTACGTCCACGCCGCTTGGCGACCGAGCTGAGACCAAGGCCCTAAAACGGGTCTTTGGCGCTCACGCGGCCAAGCTTGCCGTAAGCTCGACGAAGTCCATGACCGGGCATATGTTAGGTGCGGCGGGCGCCATCGAAGCGATTTACACGACGCTTGCTATCTATCATCAAATCGCGCCACCGACTATCAATCTGGATAACCCAGGCGAAGAGTGTGATCTGGACTACGTGCCGCATACGGCTCGCGCAATGCCTATCACCACCGCCTTGTCCAACTCCTTCGGATTCGGCGGAACCAACGGAACGCTCGTGTTACGGCGCTTTCCCTAACGCGACATGAAGGAGCAGGCGACGGTCCGGCCGGCCTCGGCGACCATTGCCGATCTCCTCGACGTGCACGAGTGTTTTCCGGATCACTACCCCCATCTTTTGTCGAGCGCCGCTAACGCTGGTGGTCGCTATGACATTTTGTTCGCCTACCCGGAGGGCCTCCTTATTCTGGAGGCCGATGCCACGGTCGATGATTGCGCGCATTTCTTTCGCGTGTTAGATGCCACGGTCGCAACCCCCGGCCGTTCTCCCAAAACACAGCCAGCGCTGCCGTTTCATTACGGACATTTCTTATATTTGAGTTATGAGTTGATCGCCGGAATCGAGCCGCGGTTGTGTTTGCCGCGCGCAGACGCGATCCCGCTGGCGTGGGTGCAAGGATTTGGTGGGGCCGTGCTACGGGACCACAAGACCCAAACGACCTATATCACGGCGCGCGCGGGCCCGATCGCCGATGCCATCGAGGAGGATCTTCGCCAAACGCTGCATAAAGCGCGGGCCGAAGCGCGGGACGCGTTGGTCATGGAGTGGGTGCGCGAGGACGAGCCTTGCGAATACCTCGAAGGCGTCAGGGCCATTCAAGACTATATTGTCGCCGGCGACATCTTTCAGGCCAATTTGTCACGCGGCTACCAGGCGCGTGTCGGTGCCGGTACCAAGGCGTCGTCGATCATGAGGGCGCTGAAGACCCATAATCCGGCGCCATTCTCGGCGCTGGCCCAGATCGGATCCACCGCGATACTCAGCGCATCGCCAGAGCGGCTTATGCGCGTCCAGGGCGACCAGATCAGGACCTACCCCATTGCCGGAACCATTGCGCGGGCCGCAGACCCTGACGGCGACCAAGCGGCCAAACGCGTATTGCGAGACCACCCCAAGGAGCAAGCTGAGCATATTATGCTTGTGGATCTCGAACGAAATGATCTCGGCCGACTGTGCCGGCCGGGGACCGTTCGAGTCGAAAAGCTGATGACTGTCGAGTCGTATGCGACCGTCCATCATCTGGTCTCAGAGATCCAGGGGACGCTACGCCCCCATACCGCGCTCTCTGCTATCATCGCTAGCCTCTTTCCGGGCGGGTCGATCACGGGTTGCCCGAAGCTGCGGTCCATAGAGATCTTAGCGGAGCTAGAGCAAGGTCCACGCGGGGCCTACACCGGCAGCCTCGGTTATGTGAGCGAGGCCGGGAATGTTGATCTCAATATCCTAATCCGGACGATTCTTATGACGGACCAACAGCTGACTTGGCGGGTGGGGGCGGGGATTGTCGCCGACTCGGAACCTGCCCGGGAGCTTGCCGAGACCCGTGCCAAGGCGGCCGGTCTTCTGCGGTCGCTCGGCCTATGAGCCCCATGTGTTGCCTGATTAACGGGCGCCCGGATGAGCGGGTCGGGGTCGCAAACCGTGGCCTGCAATATGGGGACGGCCTCTTTGAGACGATTGCCATTCAAGATGGCCGACTCTTGTTATGGTCCCAACACCTCGATCGATTGGCGATCGGCGCATCACGTCTGGGGTTGGCCGCGATCAATCGCGCTTTACTGACCGCCGAGGCCACGGAGTTGGCGGTAGGCATACAACTCGGTATCCTAAAGCTCATGCTTGTGCGGGAAGCGAGTGGTCGTGGTTATCGACCATCATCCCAAGAAGTGGATCGTATCTTGGCGCTTTGGCCTTGGCCTGCGCGCGGCGTGTCGGCTGAGGGCGTGGATGTGATGTGGTGCCGGACACGGCTTGCCCGCCAGCCGCAGTTGGCCGGGATCAAGCACCTCAATCGTTTGGAGCAAGTCCTGGGTCAGCAGGAGTTGGGATCGGGGCATGGAGAGGGCTTGATGCAGGATACCGACGGGTGGGTGATCGCGGGGACTATGAGTAACGTGTTCCTGGGCGAGCGCGGGGCGCTCATTACGCCTAGCCTAGATTACGCCGGGGTAGCAGGCGTCATGCGCGCGCGCGTCATGGATTGCGCCGCAGATCTTGGCATCAGGGTGACTATCGACGGCATCACGCGCGCGCACGTCCTGCGGGCCGACGAAATCTTTCTGACAAATTCCGTCCTCGGTGTCTGTGCTGTGCGTAGTCTGCCTGAGCGCGAATATGGGCGCGGTCCCATCGCGCAACGAATCCATGAGGCCATTAGGGCATGCGGTGATGCGGCGGTTTCTTAAAATCCTTGTGCTATCGACGGTTCTTTTCAGCCCCTGGTACTTCCTGGCTGATCGGCCGCTTCATCCCGGCCCACAGGTCTTTCGTCTGCAGACCGGGACCACTATGCGCTCGTTTGCCGATATGCTAGCGCATCGGCATGTCATAGATTTTGCCGACTCCTTTGTTGCGCTGGCTAGGCTAGAGGGGGCGGGGTCGGCCCTCAAGGCGGGCGATTACCAATTCGGTAACCCGACGACCCCGATGCGGATTTTGCAGAAGGTCGTGCAGGGCCGCGTCATTGAATACCCGCTTGTGCTGGTCCCTGGGTGGACCTTTGCTCAAATCCGCGGTGCGCTCGCCAAGGCCCCCCACCTGCGAGACGACATCAAGGGGCTCTCACAGCGCCAGATCGCCGCACTACTCCATGAAACCGTGAGTCTCCAGGGCAGCTTCTTTCCCGATACCTACTTTTATACTGATAATGCGACCGCAAGCTCACTGCTCCAGCGCGCCCATCAGCGCATGGAAAAACTCCTGCAGACGAGCTGGCAGGCAAGGGCCCGAGGGTTGCCCATAAAGACGTCGGAGCAGGGGTTGATTCTGGCGTCTTTGATCGAAAAAGAGACCGCCAAGGCCGGCGAGCGCCGGGCCATTGCCGGGGTATTCGTGAACCGCTTACGATTGGGGATGCGGCTTCAGACCGATCCTACGGTCATTTTCGCGCTTGGACGGCGTTACCACGGTGTCCTCACAAGCACCGATCTCATGTTCCCAAGCCCGTATAATACCTATTTGCATTATGGTCTTCCGCCGACACCGATTGGGCTTGTGAGTAGTCGTGCCCTGTACGCGGCCCTTCATCCCGCCACGACTAAGGCCTTATATTTTGTGGCTACTGGTCATGGTGGTCATGTATTCTCTGACACTCTCAAGGCCCAGGACCAGGAAATCCGAACGTATGAACTCAACGGTCACCCCTAAACCGCTTTTCATCACCCTGGAGGGTCTGGACGGATCTGGTAAGGGCACGCAGCTCGATCGGGTTGTCAGTCTCTGCCAGCGCAACCACCCCGGTGGTCTGGTCGTGACTCGGGAGCCGGGCGGGACGGATGTCGGGGAGCGGATTCGCGCCGTGCTCCTGGAACATGGCAAGATAGAACCCGAGAGTGAACTCCTGCTCATGTTTGCCGCCCGGGTCCAACATCTGAAGACGGTGATCGAGCCCGCGCTGGCGTTAGGAAAGGCCGTCGTCTGCGACCGCTATCTCGATGCCACCTATGCATACCAGGGCTACGGACGCGGCCTTTCGTTGGCCCTGATCGATGAGCTGGTGCGACTGCTGGCCGTTCGGCTGCCTGACCTGACCCTGTTCTTCGATGTTCCCGTCGAGGTTGCGCTCGCGCGCCGCAGTGGCCGCGCGGTCGACCGCATTGAGGCCGAAGGTGCGGAGTTCTTCGCGCGTGTGCGTGCGGGCTACCGGGCGCGCGCCCACGCGGATTCTGGGCGGTTTGCCGTCATCTCCGCCGAGGGCTCACCGGAAATCGTAGGAGTGGCGGTAGAAGCCGCGCTTCAGCGGCTATGGTGACGCTCCTTTCTTGGCAGCAGCAGGCCTGGGAGGAGTTGCCAGACAATAGCGCCTTGGCGCATGCGCTGCTCATAAGTGGCCCCAGCGGGATCGGAAAGAAGGTCTTCGCGCACCGGCTAGCTATGCGCCTTGTGTGCGAAGAGGGGAGTGGCTGTGGGGTCTGTCGCGCCTGTCGATTTGCCGCTGCCGGTAACCACCCTGATGTTCTGATCGTAAGCCCCGAAGAGGGCAAAACCGAGATTACGGTAGACAGCGCCCGGTCCCTAAACCAGTTTCTTGCGCTGACCCCGCATATGGCGCCGCGCCGCGTCGCCCTTATCGATGCTGCGGATCGGCTCAACCGTTCGGCCGCCAACGCCATTCTAAAGACGCTCGAGGAGCCGCCGGCGGAGAGCTTCCTTTTGCTGGTCAGTAACGCCCCCAATCGGCTCCTGCCGACGATACGTTCTCGTTGTCAGCTGCTGCCCCTTATGAAGCCGGAGCGGGCCGTAGCGCTCGACTACCTGAAAAAGAGGCATGTAGCGGAGCCGCTGGCGGCCCTGGCCATAGCCCATGGGGCGCCGCTGGCCGCCGAGGCATTACCCAAAGACGCGTTGAGTACCGCGCTGCGCCTCTTGCAGACCTTGGAAAATCTCGCCTCCGGGACCGAAGACGCCCCTTCGGCTAGCGAGACATGGCAGGCAGTCGATCTGGGTTATGGGTTGTCGCTTTTGACCGATATTCTGGCCGACCTGATACGGCTGGCCCTGGCCGGAGATCTCCCGATGCCGCTCCATGCCGATTGGCAGTCACGGTTGCGTACGCTCGCAACTCGACTAGACTTACGAGAGGTCTTCCGGGTGTGGGATGAGGCGCTTGAGTTGCGCGCCATAGTAGACGCTCCTCTGGATCGCCGCCTTATTTGGGATACACTTTTTTTGAGCTTCGAACGATTGCGAGCATAATGACGATAATGAGCATACCAGCAGCTGGGGAACCTACAAGCAACACCCTGAAATCGGTTGCGCGGCCGGGCGTTCTCTCGCTTGTGATCAAGGATCGTAATGCCTTATACACCGCCTATATGCCATTTCTGAAAGGTGGCGGGCTGTTTATTCCGAGCAATAAACCCTACGAGCTGGGCGACGAGATATTCATGTTGCTTACGCTGATGGATAGTAAGGAAAAGATCCCCGTGGCCGGCCATGTAGTATGGATTACACCCCAAGGCGCCCCGCATGGGCGCGCCCCGGGCATTGGTATTCAGTTCAGCGCCAAAGACTCAGATACGGCCCGCAACAAGATCGAGACCTTGCTCATCGGTCAATTGCAATCGGATCGCCCGACCCATACGATGTAGGGCATGGCTTATATCGACTCGCACTGCCACCTCCATCTCGACCCCTTACGACAAGACCTCGCGGCGACCCTGAAACGCGCCGCCGATCATGACGTCTCCCATATGCTGTGCGTCAGTGTCGGCCTCCAAGATATCGAGGCCATCCAAGCGATCATGGCCGAGCACGCCACAGTCTTTGGGTCGGTCGGTGTCCACCCAAACGGCGCGGGTGTAGATGACACCCTCTTTGATGATTTGGTTCGCCTGACCCAAATCCGTAAGGTCATCGCCATCGGCGAGACGGGGCTTGATTATTATCGGCTGGAGGGCGGGGCGGTCGATTCCCAACAAACGAGTTTTCGCCAGCATATCGCGGCCGCACGGCACACAAGAAAGCCCCTTATCATCCACACTCGCGAGGCGGCCGCCGATACTCTGCGCATCCTCCATGAGGAGCGGGCCCAGGATGTGGGCGGGGTTTTCCACTGCTTTACGGAAAGCGAGGCCGTGGCGCGCGCGGCCCTAGACCTTAACTTCCATCTCTCGTTTTCGGGAATTGTCACTTTTAAGAATGCCCAAGCCCTTCGTGACGTGGCCCTGATCGTTCCGGAAGATCGCTTCTTGATCGAGACAGATGCGCCCTATCTGGCCCCCGTTCCCCATCGCGGCAAGACCAATGAGCCATCCTTTGTGCGCCATGTCGCGCAGTGTCTGGCCGATGTCCGGGGCGTTTCGGTGGAGCGGATCGGTGACTGCACGAGCCGCAATTTCTTTACACTTTTCCAGGACGCGGTGTGAATGCCACCGTTGATTACGGCCCTAAAAGAAGAGGGGTTTGCGATTGCGTTGATGCCAGCCTAGCGCAGGGGCAGGGGTTATGATGTCGCACCTTGGTGCCATTTGTTTGCCGTCGACTAGATTTCGTGAGGATTGGCGTTACTGTAATAGATGAGGTCTCCAATTCGGGGGGTTTATGTTTAAGGGTCTGTTGTCTTTTGGGATGGTAAGGACGCCGCTTCAAGCCTTCGGGTTTTACGTCGCCTATTTGTTAGTTGGGGTGTTAATTGGCGCACTGGCCGGTGGGCTCTCCGCAGTTGCGGGCGGCACGCCGGGCGTAAGTAATTTCGCGTTAGGCCTCAGGTACGGTGCAGTAGCCGGTACCATCTATGTGGCGGCGATAGGGATAACGGTTGTCGCCAAAAAGAATCTAGGGTTTGGCTATTATCTGCTGGCGTTGTTGGGCGCCATAATGGCCCTATTTGGTGGGGCCTTGCTGGGTTTGATTCCCGTCGCTTTCATGACGACCCGTCAAGCACAGAAGGTGTTGCCTGCTGAATAAATAAAGGGAGGGCCATTATGAGGGGTGGGGCTTTTTGGGGGTACGATTCCGACCGCCGAGGGGCATGATTCTTGTGTCGGGCTAGGCTGCAGTAACAGCTGTCGTGGTCGTAACCTTATCCATCCTCTGCGCGGATCTTGTATCAAGGGCGCGCCGACTCATGGCCATGGTGGCGTGCCGCCCCAGTCTCGTGAGCCAAGCCTGTAGCGTCTCGGGAATATCTCTAAACCTCCCCATGTCTAAAGACAGGGGGTTCTAAGGGCGAATCCATCGGGGTCTCCTGGCTCTCGCGTCGCCGCTACAGCATCCAGGCCATGACCGATGGCAAGCCCTCTATCACAAACGACCTG
>Ga0307375_10000642_pt1 | contig 42167 bp, 42 predicted proteins | sample TR1MG_FD_202531 | JGI IMG/M metagenome (GOLD analysis project Ga0307375, IMG submission 202531) | Soil microbial communities from Risofladan, Vaasa, Finland - TR-1 | ecosystem: Environmental > Terrestrial > Soil > Coastal area > Acid sulfate soil | place: Finland: Risofladan, Vaasa | collected...
TGGCCAGGCAGCATACTGCCCGATCATCAGGCCGCAGCCATTTTTCAGCCTCTGCTAGAGGGGCTTGCATACATCGAACAGTGGTCATATTCCATTTTGCAAGCGGCAGGCGTGATGATAGACGAACCGATCCGCAGCGTTGGCGGCGGCGCACGGAATCTGCCATGGATGCAACTACGCGCCAACGTACTCCAAAAAGCGGTGGAAATAGTTCTGGAGGATGATGCCGCCATGGGGAGTGCATTACTCGCTGCAAGTGGCGACTCGGACGGAATTGAGGCCATAAGCGGCAGCAGTCATAGCAATGGAAGAATTTTCCTACCCGATCCTGCGGCTCGGGAATCCTACCACTTTCATAGCACCCGATTCCGGGAGCGCTTCAGCGCATTATCTAGGGATCATAGAGCACATTGACCGTAGTTAACGTATTCAGTGGGTTCAAACCGCTTTGCACCTGCGCATTATATGTGCCGTTAAAAGCAGCACGCAGGTTTAGCGCGCCATATAACGGACTGACGACAGCGAAGACAGACTTATAGGTATTCGCGCCATATTAGGCCAGTACGGCGCCTACCGCTTGGGACAGATGTGCCTTCGGCGCCCCTGCCCAAGTCGTAGGGGCTGTGCTATCCTAGCGGCCGCAGATGGGGAGGCATGGTGAAGCTCGCTCCCTTCGCGATCCCGCCCAGGTGGCGAAATCGGTAGACGCAAGGGACTTAAAATCCCTCGGCTTATGCCGTGCCGGTTCGAGTCCGGCCCTGGGCACCATATTCTGATATACCAACATCTACCAGAAGCCACAATGTTCTGGTGATTACCTCAAATGACATCCCGGAGCTGGCGCGGCTTCGGGACCTGACGTCCTACCTCAATGAGCTCGGTATTCATGGTATCTCCATCGAATATTTCCCGCTGCGTCCGCTCTGAGACGTCCCACGGGATGATACAGAAACCACTACGTCATAGGTGCCCAGGAACTCAAATGACAACTTGCCGGGCAGAAGGGGGCGGAAGACATGCTGGAGCTTGGAGTTGAGGTCCTAAACGGCGCCTCGGAATTATAGCAACTGTTTATGAATGGAAACAAGTTTAAAGCAGCTATTTCAGGCTGGCGGCCCAAGCCATAGATTCCAGAGACATACGAGTGATGTCGGCGATGGTTAAGCCCAGGGATGCAGCGCCGTCACGCACCACATCAATGTCACCGCGCTCTGCAGCCTCAATGACTTGGAGCAGGATGCCGTCTTCGCCCTGATGCTCCATTATGGCCGCACGCATTTCGGGGCATGACCGCAACTCATCTAATAACCCAGCCATCGGTTGTTCCAGGCAAACATCCAGCAATGACAGCATACCAACCAGGAAAGACCGGTGCAGCGCGAGGGAATGGGATTCCAGTAGCGGTGAACGCTCGCGTAACATTTCAGCGAGGCGGGCGCGGGTCGCCACAATTACCAGTAGCGGACTTTTGTGCCCACCCTGGCTGGCAAAGAGCAAGAGGGTCAGCCAGCGCTGTAAAGGTTGCCGGCCGAGCAGAATAAGTGCGCGGCGAATACTATCGATTTCCTGGCCGCGGGTCAAACCCGCTGAATTCAGATAGCGGAGGAGCCGATAGGATAAACTCGGGTCCTTACGAAAGGTTTCTTCGATATCACTTACCGGATTTTCTTCTGCAAGAAGATTCAGCAAGTTAAAAATCGTGCGCTGATCTGCGGTAAGAGTTCTTCCTGCGACAATCTCGGGGCGCATAAAATAATAACCCTGGCTATAATCAACGCCTATTTCAAAGCAGCGCCGCGCTATAGCTTGAGTTTCTACATGCGTAGCAATGAGTGCCGGCGTGTTGGCCAGATTGGCTTCGCGGACCATCCTTATCCACGCCTCCCATGCCGCAGGCTCGTTGGCATTGGTGTCAACCTTGACGAAATCCATGAATTTCAGCAGTGCCATTTGCCACGGTACACCCACAAAATGATCCAAAGCCAAGCGAAATCCGCTCTTCTGCAAATTCATCAGATTCTCAATGAAATCATGGCTAGGTGCTTCGGTAATAGTAAACTCAGGAATGATCTGTCGGGGCGGAAATAGCGCCAGACTTTTTTCATCAAAATAGCTATTGGTAAAATTTATGAAGGCCAGTTTTCCGCCCAACAATTGTTCTACATTAAACGCACTAAATGTTTTGAACAGTACTCCGGCCGAGGAGAGGAAAGGGTCGGCCAAGGGTCCACAGTCTTCTTCTCTGGCAAAAAGTTCATAGCCAATAATTTCACCATGGCGGCCGAGGATAGCCTGCCGAGCAATGAGTTCTTGCGTGCCTTTGGAAGCGGATGTTTTGGAAAATTCGGTAGACATATTACACTGTCATGAGGCAATCTAGCGGCGCTTTGGAAATGCCAGTCACTTCCAGTAGGTGCGCAGTGCAAGCGCGATCGGTGAGATATTGGCGCAGGTCTAAGACGCGAAGAATGGCAGCGGTCAAAGCACTCTCGGTATATTGATGAGAGGTGCCATGATTAGCCAGAAACTGAGGCAAATCGGCCGGCAAGAAGCTCATTGCAAAGGCAGTATAAAGCGGGGAATGCGCTTTCGTACATTATTGGCACCTTTTGATAAATAACACAAAATTTTTTATAAGCGTAAATTGCACAAACGGAGATGAATGGGGTGGGTATGTTTACCATTACATAGTGAAGAATTGTACTGCGTCACCCAGTCCAGAATCAACTCCGGCGCCATGGGCCTCGCTATGGCGTAGCCCTGTAAACAGTGGCATTGCAGCTGGGTAAGCAGAGCGGCATGCTCGGTTGTTTCCACCCCTTCCGCCACTACCTGCAGTCCTAGCAGGTTCGCACTAGTTACCACCCCGGCCACGATCGCATGATCCTTGGGATCATGAAGGATGTTCCGGACAAAGCTCTGATCGATCTTGATGGTTTGCGCAGGCAGCTTCTGCAAATAGGTCAGTGAGGCATTCCCCGTGCCAAAATCATCCAGCGCGATCCGCACTCCCAGTCGGTTGCAGGCCAACAGGGTTTCCCGTGCCTTGGCAAAATCCAGTAGCGGTGCGGTTTCGGTGATTTCAATTTCCACTGCGGATGCAGGCAGGCTGGTATGCGCACCCAAAGCGGTCTGCAGATCGGACAGGAACTCCTGATCCAATAAATGGTAAGTACTCACATTCACTGAAACGCGCAGGGGCAGGCCCTGCCGATGCCAGGTTTCCGCTTGCGCTAGCGCCGACTCCAGCACAAAACAGCCGATACGTCGCGCCAGGCGAAGGGCATCCAGGGCGCTGGCAAAGGCCGCAGGAGGTAATAGTCCGAGCTCCGGGTGGTCCAGGCGAAGCAACGCCTCCACCGCCACGGGTCCGTTGGCAATCTCCACCACGGGCTGGTAGTGGAGCAGCAATCGCCCCTGATTCAGTGCGACTTTCGCCATTTTGCACACCTCCAATTCGGTCTTTTTGAAGTTGATCCATAGGCTATTCAAACCACTGAAACCGGTCCTTCACCGCCGCTTTGGCCGTATAAAGGGCCAAGTCCGCATGCCGCAGCAAATCCTCGGGGGCGCATCATCCAGCGGATAACTGGCTAACCCCACACTGCCAGACTGCAGGACATCTTTCCCTGGCACACGGAATGGAATACGATCCCATCCAGCAGATGGACGCAAACGCCCTCCACACTTCATTGGGCAATCCAGCGAGCACGTCGTGGGTGGCCAGCCTGATGGGCTAATTCGGTGGTCGGGCGACGTTCTTCGGTGACATCCCGGAAGACCAGAACCGCATCCAGCAGGACGCCCGTCGATCCCGGATCGGTGCCGCGCTATTGTCAATGCCGCAACTGCTATCCTTCCTTGGCGATGAGCATAGCGTGATTCGCCAACCCTACCATCAGCCCGGCGACCTCCATGCCCTCTCCAAGTATGTGCCGAAACGGATTGTCCACCGGGACGTTGCTGCCTTCCTGAACGATGCGAAAAATGGCTTCCGAGGGCTCGCCAATGATTTCCGAACGGATATAACCCGTTAACATTTTGGCGACGGCATTCATGTCCAGCACTTGTCCCCGGATGTCTGTGGTGGTCACCAATGGAGCGCAGGGCGACTTCCGCCCGCTCTTTTGTTTCCATAGGCCCTGCTGAGCGTGCTGTCGCTCTTCTTCCCGCCCCCGACCGACTCGCCGCAAATAGCCGCAAGCTAACGCGGAAGTAACAACAAGGCAAGCGCGCCCGCGGTGGTCGGCCCCATGTCACGCGACCATGCCGCTCCACGAAACGGAGCGCGGAATGCACACCCCTGCCACGACAAAGCACCCTACTATGTAGTATTACGGCACGCGGGCGCCATTCGTCCACTGCCGTGCCCATACCGGAAAACACTCTCGACCGTAAATCCGCGCGGCCCATGAGATGTCGCGCCACAACACCTTCCTGAGGGTGCGCATAATAGGTAGGGGTATAATACGAACCAAGCCAACTATCGAGAAAGTCTATGCTTCACTTCACCGAAAGAGGGTGTTCGATTGTTTCGCAACGCGGGCAGAGCCTTGACAGTCTTCGAGCATTTGCGAACAACTCGCCGCGAGTCCGCAGGCGACTAGAGAACCAAGTTTACCGGGGTTGGTATTACCGCACCTTGACAGTCCGTACTTTCCGTCCCATATACCTTACAAATTTTCAGGGCAGTTAAACTAAAAATCGTTTACAATCATCTAGTTCCGGATAGAGCCATGCATACATCAGACGGTAAAATATCGAATGACCACCATTTCGCTACAAAGAGGACGCGACCTGTTGTACAAGTGCCCGTCTCCGCTGTGGCCTGGGTATTACTGCAGCAATTGGGTATTTATTACGGCACCACGCTCGTAGAGACCATTGAGACGCTGGCCTTGGATGCCACCTTGACGATGTCCGGTAGCTCTTGCAGCCACGGAGATGACGGAGTTTGAAGACCATCCTAAAATTCCTTGCACTTCTCACCCATTCCATCACTCTGCCCCGCTATAGGGCGCGTACTTTTTGTCTCCATACCCTGAGCCATTCCCAGCAAAATGGCACTAATACACAATTACTCATAGAGTTGGATGATATGATGATGGAAACTAATGCGATGAATTTATTAGAATTGCAAGTGCACTTCACCGATCTATTACTTTAATCACCGATGCTGGGAGCCCGAACTACCTGTGCACCGCTCAATGCGTGCATAGATCATACAGCCCGTCCGTTTGACAGCTGAGAAAGGTTTACGGCATGAGTTGTTTTACCATATCAGGAAAAAATCATTTATGGCCAGTGTTCGTCCGTTACGTTCCGAAAAAAATCATTTAGCGTCTATCATCGGTGAATCGTCAGCCTGGAAAACTATTCGCAATGCGTTGAACGCTCTTTCTAGGGCACCCTCTTCCATATCGGTCTTACTAACCGGCGAAACTGGCACAGGGAAGGAAGTAGTAGCGCGTGCGCTTCATGAGCAATCTGATCGGGCTGGGAAGCCCTTTATCGCAATTAACTGCGCTGCAATACCATCTGATCTGCTTGAATCAGTGCTTTTTGGCTATGAAAAAGGCGCCTTCACGGGTGCGTTGTCGAGAACAACAGGTAAATTTGAGCAGGCTGATGGAGGTACAATTTTTCTAGATGAAATAGGAGATATGCCATTACCATTACAAGGCAAACTATTGAGAGTTCTGCAAGAAAAACAAGTTGACCGAGTCGGTGGGCGAGAGCCGGTAGATATCGACGTTCGCATTCTTACTGCCACGCATCGGAATCTGCGACAGGAAGTGATCGGTCGGCGCTTCCGCGAAGATTTGTATTATCGCTTGAATATTTACCCAATAGAACTTCCGCCATTACGCGAAAGGACTTCAGATATTCCCTTGCTGGTAAATTATTTTTCTGAACGATTGCGCATCAAGGGGTATCCATCATTAACAATTACTGACGCTGCACTAGATCTTCTGGTGCGCTACCCCTGGCCGGGGAATGTACGGGAATTGCAAAATCTGGTGGAGCGGTTAGCCGTGCAAGGGTTCAACGGGCACTCCGGACAGATTGAGCCGGAAGACCTTCCTAGCTATTTATGCCATCCTTTGGCGGATTCGTTACACCGTGATTGCGCTGATAATCAGCGCCCCGACAGATTGACACCTGCGGAAAAATCGGGATTATCAGCACCTCTACCCCAAATTTCAGATCACAATTTCAGATTGCCGGATGTGTTGCGCCAGATTGAGCGCACATATATAGAGCAGGCGGTGCAACGCGCCAGTGGGAATATGTCGGAAGCCGCTAGGCTACTGGGAGTTCCGCGAACCACTCTGTTCACTCGCGTGCAGTCGCTGAATGTTTCATGCGTAAGAGCGTCGGCGATCAGTTAGGGCACTGAAGAACGCTGGCGGCAATGTTGGATACCACGAGATGAGTCTGCGAGTATTTTTGCGACCGGTACCACAGCATGCCATTCTTGGGGATGGATAACATGCCGCCTCACAAAAAACAGGGCCGGTGAGTTTGGGCAACTGAGGGGCCAGCCAGATTCGCGACAAGCATTCAAAACACAATAAATTATATTATAATCAAAAATATACTATATGGTATATTTATTGCATAATTTGGTGAGCTCTCAGGAGGCGCCATGCTTGCAGATATCACGTTTTTTGGTAAGGCCATGTCCTTGCGCAATGCACAACTGGAAGTTCTGACCAGTAATTTGGCTAATGCATCAACGCCAGATTACAAGGCGAAGAATCTGAACTTCCGTGCCGCCTTCGCGGCCGCTCTTCAGAAGCCAGGAAACGGTGTTGGCAACACTCTACGTTATACGCAGTATGAACGGGGCTCGCCGGTCGGCTTGAATGGCAACTCCGTCTCACCACAGCAAGCAATGATGCAGCTCACACGGACGGCTTTGGCAAGCGAGGCCGACGAAGAGTTTGCATCGGGAGCCATCCAGTCGATGACCAACGCTATCAACACCTCTTCCGTTTACTAAGGAGCGCATATGTCTTTGATCAACGCACTCACTATTGCCGGCGATGGCATGTCTGCGCAATCCATGCGGTTGGCCACAACAGTCAGCAATCTCGCTAATGCAAACAGTGTGACATCCAGCACGGGAGCTCCCTACCGTGCCCGCGAAGTCGTCTTTGCAGCGCAGCCGCTGAGGACGTCCTCCAATGGTATGCAACTCGATACTGTACGTACTGCAGGTGTTGTGGAGAGCAAGATGCCCTATCGCCTACTCTACGAACCCGGAAACCCACTCGCTAACCCGGAGGGATATGTCCAGTCGTCGAATGTTAACCCCATCGAAAGCATGGTAAACATGCTCTCCGCCTCGCGCGCCTATCAAGACAACGTCACAGCCGCCAATGTCCTGAAAACCGTCGCCATTAAAACTCTTTCGCTCTAAGTAGGAGAAAATCATGTCCATCAGTTCCGTTCTTGCTTCCTCACAACCAGTTTCTCAATCTGTGGCCTCCAGCCTGGTAGCCGGTAGTACAACTGCATCCAGTAGCGGGACGGCCTCAGGCAACATTTCTGGCCAAACCATGACTGAATCGGACTTTCTCACATTATTGGTGACCCAATTGCAGAATCAGAATCCTTCGCAAACGGTCAGCAATAACCAGTTGGCGCAGGAGATCGCTGGGTTCACGACCGCTAACGGTATGACACAGGCCGATGGCATTCTGCAACAGATCAGCAGCCAGATTTCGCAACTCGGCACCGCAGCAGCAACCACTTCCGGTTCATCCACTTCCGGTCAGGCTGCAACGACTCTCGCCTGATCAGCCTATTGCTAAGGAGTACAAGACATGGGTTATAACACGGCAGTTAGCGGCCTAGATGCCGCACAAACCGATCTCAATACCATTGGCAACAACATTGCGAACGTGAATACCGTGGGCTTCAAAAGCTCCAATGCGCAATTTGGCGACCTATATGCCGCATCTATTGCCGGCGCGGCCGGTAACAATACAACCCCGGGTATCGGGGTTTCAACGGTCGCGCTTTCCCAAAACTTTACCCAGGGCAATGTGACCACTACCGGTAACCCGTTGGATATGGCCATCAACGGCGGTGGGTTTTTCATCTTGAACAACAATGGTACCAATGATTACAGCCGCAACGGGCAGTTCCAGATCAGCTCTGGTGGTTATCTGACGAATAATGCCGGGTTGCCTTTACAGGGATATCAGCCGGTATCGGGTACGCCTGGCAAGTTCGCCACAGTGTTAGGCAATCTCAAGATCGATAAATCGGCGATGCTCCCCCAAGCGACCACGCAAGCGGGGTTGGTAGCCAACCTCAACGCCACCGATCCCGCCATCAATACGGTGACGACCCCATTTAGTGTGTCCAATCCGAACAGTTACAATAGCTCTACCACCACGCAGGTATATGACAGCCTAGGAACGGCACAGAATGTCACCCTATACTTCGTTAATGCCAGCGGTACGGGTGGAGCGAACCAGCCGAACAACTGGGATGTTTACTACGCCGCCAACAATAGCAATGGTAATCCGGTTTCCTCAGGATCGTTGACAACACTAACCTTCAACAACAGTGGAACGCTGGTTTCCGGAGCCTCCGGCACCATCAACGTGACTTCGTGGGGTAATGGCTCGTCAGGCAGCAGCGTCAATGTCAGTTTCTCTGGTTCTACACTCACTTACTCCCCTTTCGCGGTGACTTCGGAAACGATCAATGGTTATGCGCCCGGCACCTACTCTTCCATCTCCATTCAGAAAAACGGCGCAGTGGATGCGAATTTCACCAATGGCCAAAGCCGTGCGGTAGGGCAAGTGGCTCTGGCAAATTTTGCGAACCTGCAAGGGTTGTCTCCAACGAGTGGCAATCTGTGGCAAGCCACAGCCGCTGCGGGGAACCCATTGGTTAACGCTCCAGGTACGGCAGGTCTCGGTGCCATTCAGTCTGGTGCGGTGGAGTCCTCCAATGTCGGGCTCTCTTCACAGTTGGTGGCAATGCTCGTCGCACAGCAGGCATATCAAGCCAATACACAGACCATCAAAACGCAACAGCAGGATACTGCCGTACTGCTGCAACTGTAAGGACGGCACTTCATGGAAGGCTCTGCGTACATCGCCATGACCGGGTTACTGGCCGCATCCAAGCGGCTAGACGTGACGGCTAACAATCTCGCCAATGCCAGTACCACGGGTTATAAGGCCGAACGCGCGGCTTTCCGCGCCGTTCCATTCTTTTACCAAGGACAACCGAATCGGGTCGACGTGGTTGCGCAAAAGAATGGTATGGACCTACAGCAGGGAGCCATACAGCAAACGGGGCGCTCACTAGACATTGCCTTGAATGGTCCAGGGTTTTTCGTGGTGCAATCTCAGGGTGGCGGGAAGTCCTATACCCGCGCGGGCAACCTTAACCTGTCAGCGCAGGGGATGCTCATTAACGCGAGCGGTCAAGCTGTGCTGGGAGTTGGTGGATCGCCCATCTATGTGCCACCAGGGGCCAGTGTGCGCGTCGCTCCGGATGGAACGGTATCCGCAACTCCGAACACCCCAAATGCGCGAGCCGCGAGCGTGGGGCAAATCCTGGTCGTGAACCCGCCGTCCGCATCCATCCAACCACGAGGCAACGGTTTGTTTGCGCCTAACCCTGGGCAGAAAGTCAGTATAAAAGGGATTGCGCCACAAATTGTCCCCGGTGCGCTGGAAGGCAGCAATGTGAGTCCGGTCAACAGCATGATCCATATGATCAGCGCCTCACGTCTATTTCAGTGGGAAACCCAAGCCGTGCAGACCATTTCCACCGACCAGAGAGACGCCAATACCATCCCTAGCAATCTGTAAGGAAAGGAGAACGATTTATGCTTCGCGCACTATCAACCATTCGTACCGGCCTGGAGGCCTCGCAAACGCAAATCGACGTCATCGCCAACAACCTGGCGAACGTAGGCACGACGGGATTTAAACGCCAGCGGGCTTTGTTTCAGGATTTAGTCTATCAGAACGTACGTCAGCCTGGCGCATTATCTTCCACACAAACGAACCTTCCCATTGGTCTGCAACTGGGTACGGGTGTGCGTGTTGTGGGAACGCAGCCCATTGAAACACAAGGCAACCTCACGCAGACCAGCGATAGCCTTGACCTTGCTGTCAATGGAAACGGCTACTTTCAAGTGCTCATGCCCAACGGCACCCTGGCTTATACCCGCGACGGATCTTTTCAGCTCAACCAAAATGGGCAGATGGTTACCGCCAATGGATACCTGACGCAGCCGCCCATTACGGTCCCATCCAATGCCACCGCCATTACAGTCGCCCAAGACGGCACCGTCACCGCGCAACTGCCGGGACAGGCCGCGCCCACGCAAATTGGGCAGATTCAGTTGGCCACTTTCCAAAATCCGGCAGGGCTCCAACGGATCGGCGACAACCTCATGCTACAGACCGGTGCATCGGGTGCACCCAATATTCAGCAGCCGACCATAAATGGCACGGGCGCGGTTATGCAGGGCTACCTCGAATCCTCCAATGTCAACGTAGTGAATTCCATGGTGGACATGATTACCGCTCAGCGGGCATATCAATTGGGAACGGATGTGGCCAACACGGCCAATCAGATGCTGGGCTATTTGGCGACTATCTGATGCCAGTAACATTAACGACTTTTACACAAAAGCCGCTTGTTGCCATTCGGGCAGGGGTCATATTGGCTGGGTCCGTTGGCGTACTTTCCGGATGTGCCGCAGGCATGCCATTTCATCACCACAAGCCGTTTACACCCCTGCCATTGCCCCCGATGGCGGCGCCACAAGCATCAGTAGCGAATGGGCAGCTTTATCAGCCCGCCACTGCGGAGAACTGGTATTCAGACCATCAGCCGTGGCGGGTTGGCGACCTGATCACAGTAGACATTCTGGAGAATGCCACGGCCAGCAATGCCATCCAAAATGCGACCAGTCGCAAAAGCTCCATTGGTGATGCCATTAGTAGTTTTTTTGGTCTGCCACTCTCTTTAGGCAACATCGGTGGTAACAAAATCTCCCCGAATGTTACTGCCGGCTCCAGCGTCAGTAGTAGCGGTGCGGGCGCATCCACCCAGAGCAACACGCTGATCAGCGTCATCTCCGCCACCGTTACGCAGATACTCCCCGGAGGAGATCTGGCAATTCTTGGACAAACCCAACTGAATTCTGGCGCGGGCACGGGCGCGGAGTGGATCCGCATATCGGGTGTCGTCCGTGAGGCCGATATTGGCAATAATAACACCATCCCCTCCACGGACGTGGCCAATGCGCGGGTGGAATACAGCGGAACTGGCCAAGGGTATCAGGCGGCGAAAATGCCTTGGTTGGCGCGCTTTTTTTTGACACTGTGGCCATTCTGATGCGTGCGGCTACTCAGCGCGCGGCGTTGTGTCTGATGTTCTGCCTGGGTGCTGGTGTCTGGCCGTCTAGCATGCCTGCTGCCGTGGCCAGCACAATAGGCCAACTCTCCCGCATTGGGGGAGACCGCGCAAACCGAGTCATCGGATATGGGTTAGTTGTGGGATTGCCGGGGACCGGCGATCAAGCGACCGAGGTACCCTACACCACGCAAACGATTACCAATATGTTACGGCACATGGGCATCAATCTTCCCGCCAACACATTCATGCAGCCGAACAACGATTCGGCGGTGATGATCACAGGAACCATTCCAGCCGATGCGCGGCCAGGGCAAAAGTTCACGCTCACGGTTTCCGCCGCAGGAAATGCGAGCAGTCTGCGCGGGGGGATTCTCTTGATGACACAACTGCATGGCGCCAATGGTCAGGTCTATGCTCAAGGACAAGGGTCAGTGCTGGTAACGGGCGCCTCCGCTTTGGGAGGGGGCACATCCCTGGTTGTCAATAATCCGGACGTGGGACGGATTGTAAACGGAGGGGTCGTGGAAGTACCCCTGCCACCATCCGCGCCGCAGGCAGGCATCACCCTACTGTTACGCAAGCCGAGCTATGTGACGGCGGCGAGGATGGTAGAAGCGGTGAATCAAATCTTCCCGGGATCCGCACAGGCACAAGGGCCAGGGGTCGTAGAAGTCCGTGCGCCAATCGGGGTGAACGCACGGGTCGGGTTTGTTTCCGCCTTGCAACAAATCCCGGTCAGCGCCCCTGCACCTCAGCCGACTATTGTCATCAATGCCCAGGATGGTACAGTGGTCATGGGATCGGATATCCGCATTACGTCCTGCGCGGTGGCTACCGGGTCATTGTCGGTAAGCGTTCAGACCACGCCAATGGTAAGTCAGCCGAATATGTTTGGTCGGGGGGTCACGGTCGCCACCAGCAATACTAAAGTCGGTATAAAAACCCATAAGGCGCACCTCTTTCTGCTCAGAAAAAGCGCCAGTTTGGAAGATGTCGTGCGCGCCTTGAATACCGTGGGAGCCACCCCAGCGGAACTTGCATCGATCCTGGAAGCCATGAAATCCGCTGGCGCTCTACATGCGCGAATCAAGGTTATTTAATAGAATGGCGCATCCTGTCTCCTCCTCTCTGTACCGATCGATGCAGCCCCTACCAGACATGGTACAGTCCCCCGCCACGAACGCGGCACAAGAATCCATGGTCGGAAGACCTGTACGGAGCGGAAAGGGCGCAACCAACACGCGGAGAGAAAACTCCACCGCCAGCTATGCCCAGGCTGCACGAACAGCTGAACAATTTGCCGGAGTATTTATTGATCAATTGCTCGAGCGCATGATGCCCAAGCTCTTTGGTGCTGCTACAGGCGCGGGCACCTATCAGGCGATGCTTTTGCAGTCGCTATCCACACAATTGGCGCAGACCGGCAATGGGATGGGCCTCGTTCCGATACTGGATAAAGCATTGGGCATTCCCGCGTCGACAGCGTTCGCCACAGGGGAGACACCGCCAGTCATTCTTGAATCATCTCTGCCGAGTGCAGGATTGCCGGAGGTTATTGGTTCTTCAGGCACGCTTTCCGCTTCGGCGCGGGCATTTATCGCACAACTGACCCCACTCGCCGAGCGTGTTGGCAAGCTTCTGGGGGTTGCTCCGAGGCTGCTCCTGGCCCAAGCGGCGTTGGAAACAGGTTGGGGCGCGCATGTGGTGGGGAACAACTTGTTCGGTATCAAGGCTCTTCCTGGTGAACCCAGCGTGCTGGCACCAACACATGAAACAGTCGATGGCGTCCCGACGCCAACCATTGCCGCCTTCCGTGCCTTCTCCAGTGTCAAGGCCTGTATGGAGCACTACGCGCGACTCATCAAGGAACATTACCCACAAGCAATGGAGACTGGAGGCGATACGCAAGCATTCGTTCAAGGCCTTGTACGCGGAGGTTACGCCACCGACCCGGCGTATGCTGCCAAAATCACGCAAGTGGCAGAACTACCAGTGTGGTCCCATATTTCTGGTGTCCCATGAAGCGACAACGGTGGTTCTTGTTTCTGGGGATTGGCAGCTGCCTGGCATGGCCTCCCCTCGCTGCAGCTGTTCCGGTCACCCGGCAGGCACATGTGCCACAGGTAAAGCCGGTCATTTCAGGAAATGGCGTGCTCTCCGTTGCGCAATCGGCGTTGCAAGCCGAGCATCAGGGTCAGTGTGTCAGCCAGAAGGCCGACACTTTTCAGGCGCAACAACAAATCGGCGAAAGTGGGCGGCGACGCTTACCACAGGCGCCGACGATGCAAGGCAATGTATGCCCAGGAACGGCATTTGTGCCGTAAAAGCGTATAGGGCGCAAAGCAGATTGCGTGGCGTGATTTATAGAAGGAGCACCAGCGATGTCATTAACCAGCATTCTCCAGGTGGGCTTGTCCGGCGTATTGGCGAGCGAAAACGCCCTGCAGACGGTATCCAACAATATCGCCAATGAGAATACACCGAGTTATGTCAGCGAAACCGCCATCCTCTCCGAGAATGCTAGCCAGCCCAAGGCCTATGGTTCTCTGGGTGCTGGTGTCGGCACGCAGTCGGTTCAGCGCAACTTCAGCAGTTATGCGGAGAACCAGGTGTTCAATGCAACCTCCTTGGCGGCGGCCTTTAGCGGGCAGACCAACACACTGGGTACCCTTTCCAGCCTGTTCCCTGTAGGTTCCACTCAATCTGGGCTCCCGGCAGCCATCCAGGCGTTTTTTGCATCCGTGCAGACTCTATCGACAAATCCTTCCAGTATTCCCGACCGTCAAAGCGTGCTCTCGCAGGCGGGGAGCTTATCCGCGCAATACCAGAACGCGACCATAAACATCAGCAACACCCAAACCTCATTGGTGCAGCAGATGCAGCAATCGGTGTCGACGATTAACGGATTGAGCACTCAGCTGGCGTCGATCAACCAAGAAATCCTGAAAACCCCAAAGGGGACCCAAGTTTCCAATAGTCTGCTGGACCAGCAAAGTGCCGCTCTGGCTTCTCTGGCTGGCCAAGTGGGCATCAGCACCATCCAGCAGCCCAACGGGACATTGATCGTTGCCACGAAAAGCGGTGCGACGCTGGTGGATGGAACCCAAAGTCTGCGACTTCGGGTACAAACGGGCGGCACCTATCAGCAAGCTGGGCAGGCGAACATTGTTTACCAGCCCACTGGGCAGGTGCTTACCAGCAAGATCACGGGTGGCCAGCTTGGCGGGGCCATTACCGCGCAACAGCAGGTCAATACTATTCAATTACAATTCGGATTGCTGGCACAAGGCATAGCCGCGGTCACCAATACGCAGCAGGCCCAGGGTGTGGATCTCAATGGTAACATCGGTCAGCCGATGTTCGCCGTTAGTGGCCCGCAGGTTTTTCCTGCCGAGAGCAATCTGGGTAGCGCTATTGTTTCGGCAAAGATTACCGATCTGTCCACCACCCCTCCCACCACCTTCACGCTGGAATATAATGGGTCTCAGTGGAACGTTACGAATAACAGCACAGGGAGCACCACAGCGATGACAGCTTCTGGAGGCCAGTTGGCTTTTGGCGGCATGGCCGTGGGCATCAGTGGCACCCCTGCGACCGGGGATAGTTATTTGGTGAACCCGGTAGGCAGTACCGCTGGCTCGTTTCGAGTGGTCATGACCAACCCCAATCAGGTAGCCGCTGCGGCCCCGTATGTGGCGAGCGCTGGATCCTTGCAAAATGGTGGGTTGATCAATACCAATGCAGGCACAGAAACTCTGTCATCAGGAATAGTACTGGCGCCATCAGGCTCGGCTGTATCGGGCGCGGCGGTGATTGCTTCTGGCTTCTTCGGGCAGCCCTTGACCGTCACCTTCTCGGGCGGCACGCAATTCAACGTTACTACCAGTGGCGGAGCCTTTGTTGCTTCAGGTATATGGTCCACGAGTGGCACTACCGCGCTAGAGGTGCGGTATCCTTCCAACTCCTTGGCGTCCGGATCAGCTTTTGTTTTTTCCTGGGGCGGTGGCGCACCAGCTTCTGGAGATGCTTTCACCTTGAGCAGTGGCGCTCCAGGGAGCAATGCTAATGCCGTAGCCATGTCACAAGCGACCAGCCTGCCAGCACTCTCTGAAGGCACACTCAATCAGTTCACCGCGAATATGTCGAACTCCTATGGTAATCTGCTGCAGGGTGTTAACCAGGGCGCTGCTGTGGCACAAACTACGCTGACCCAAGCAAAAACAGCACTCTCCAACATCTCTGGCGTCAACCTGAATGCAGAAGCCGCTCTGGTGGTGAGCTACACTCAAGCCTATCAGGCGGCATCTGCGGTGATTCAGACATCCAACACCCTTTTCCAGAATTTGCTGCAAGCGATATAAGGAGCGAAATCGTGATTTCGGCCATCAGCACCCCCAATAGCTACGCCTTGCCTATCAATGCCATTCTGGCGGACCAGTCGCAACTCACGACGCTGAACCAGGAACTCGCCACGGGTCAGGCGATCAGCAATCCAGGAGACAATCCGACGGCTGCATCCCAGAATGTGCAAATCACGCAACAAATTGCCGCACTAACGCTTGACGGAGAAACGTCTGGGCTGGCGCAATCCAGCTTGCAAACCCTGTCTTCCACCATGGGTAGCATCAGCAGCTTGGTGCAGTCTTTGCGGCAAACGGCGCTTACTGCCTCCAATGGAACAGTGAATACACAGGACCGACAGGCGCTGGCCAACTCTGTGAACGAAGGATTGCAACAGCTACTGCAGCTGGGCAACTCTCAAACCCCGGATGGCAATTATCTCCTGTCTGGAAGCCAGAGCAGTACCAGTCCCTTCGCGCTCAGTGGTGGTACCGTCTCCTATGAAGGAAATGCCGGCACGAATCGTCTACAAATCGCGCCAGGCTTGACGATCCCGACTTCACTTTCCGGGCAATTTTTGTTGATGGATATTCCTACGGGTAATGGGTACGCCGCAGTGAATGCGGCAAGCGGTAACGTCGGCGCAGCAACGGTGGCCGTGGGTGGTGTTACGAACTTGGCCGCAGCCACCGCCATGGACGTGCAGAATCAGTCCTACTCCCTGCAATTCAGTACAGGGTCCGCCGGGTCTTCCGGCTACGCGGTCGTTAACGCATCGGGAACCACTGTCGCCGGCGGCTCATATACACCAAATACGGTCATTGATGTGGCGGGCAGTCAGTTCACCTTGCAAGGCACACCTGCGGCCGGCGATGTTTTTACCATTGCTCCCGCTAAAAACCAGAGCATCTTTCAAACTGTGCAACAGATGTCCACCCTGCTCTCCCAGGGGGGTTCTGGCGGTGCGCCGGGCGCACAATTTGATCAGGGGATGAATAATATCCTGGCTAATTTCAACCAAGGCCTCACCCGACTGCTGACCGGACAGGCCGCCGTCGGCAGTTCACTGGCCCAAATCAATGCAGTCAGTCAGACGAACTCTACCCAGCAGACCAATGATGCCATCACTCAAAGCGGCCTCATCTCCGCCAATCTCCCCGCAGTGGCAACGGCCTTTGAGCAGGGCAGCACAGCGCTGCAAGCAGCGCTTGGTGCTTTTTCCGCCATTCAAGGAATGAACCTCTTTACGACTCTCAAACTATAAGAGGAGCAACAGCCGATGCATCTACACCACGAAAACTTTGTCGGTTGGGAAGCGATTCCTCGAGGAGCGATAGCTCGTATTATTGCTTCTGCGCGAGCACAGCAAGCATTGGTGGAAGTGTTCTTTGAAGATGCATCGTCCAATATGTATTTCCTGAAAGACGCAACACCAAACATATTGCTGGATGTTAGCGCAGGGTATCCCAGAATCCCCCAAAAGGGTACGATAGTGACCGTGCGCTGGCGTCGCGCCGAGGATGGCTATCATTATGGGTTTCAAACCATGTCGGATGGTGTTATCCGGCACAGTGATGGTCACGATGCGGTGGCATTGGCATCCCCAAAGCTCTTGCTGCGTACTCAGCGTCGCGGTGCCTACCGAGTGCCAGTAGACTTGGATACCGCACAAAACCTGACGGTTCAATGGGGTAATCATGTCGATTACAAGTCAACAGCGGCCTTTGCCCATGACCTAAGTACTACCGGTGCGCAACTGTCTTTCTCGACCTATCTCGAACGTCCAGTTACAATAGAAATTGGGCAGCGACTGGAAATCACCGTGAACTTGCAGGGGGAGCATTACGGAAGTACCGCCCAGGTTGTGCGCATGGAGAAGGCGGGCACGCCCAATGACCATCCAGTCGTGCGCGAGCGTGTGTTGTTGGGTGTTCAGTTTATTGACCCATCACAGCCGTTTCAAAATGCGCTGGAAGCCTATGTCTCTCTCCAGCAGCGATTACTGTTACGACGCTAACCGTTGTAAGGGCATCATGCATTTGTTCGACGGCATTATTTTTAGCGCTCCAAACCAAGGCGGCGGCGTTTTTTCATGCCGCAACGATGCCATTATTTGTTTGGATGATCGGCCCACTTGCGGACTATCGCTGGCGCAGGGGAAGTTGGCTCGTGCTGTTCAGGCTGGGGATACGGTAGTACTCACAACCGCTGAAGGTGGACAAGAGTATCGCGGGCCGTGGGCAGATATTCATGACGTTCTGCTCACTGAACAGGGATTTTATCTTGTCTCCACTGAAACTTCGGAGGTCCTACAATGGGACGTTGCAAAAAAAACTGTAGTGGAACGATGGCAGCTTTCTGACCAACGCGATTCGTGGCATGTCAATTGTTTGGGAATCATCCACGAAGATCTGTGTTTCACAGCTTTCGGGGATTTTGAAGGGACGCGTGGCTACAAAAACAATTCCGCGACCCGTGGTTTTCTTCGATCTATTCACGGCACCAAAAATCCTTTGCTTGATGGCCTGAGTCAACCGCATTCTATCCTCACAGCACAAGACGGCTATCTGTATCTTTGCGATTCCGAGACTGGAAATATTAGACAGTACACGATGGAATGCATTCTGCAGCGTTCCTTGAACATTGGCGGCTATTCGCGTGGGCTTGCCTGGCGGAACGGGATACTCTTTGTTGGATTAAGTGTTTCGCGTAACACGGTAGAGGGCGAGCATCAGCAGGCAAAAATCATCGCTATTGATACCAAAACATGGGCGGAGATTGGCAGCATCCCCGTTCCCTGCCAAGAAATCTATGATCTGCTGGCATTCGATGACCGTGAGAATTTCCTGTTTTGGGTGGAGCGTATTCTAATAGACGAGCGTACCCGTGCGTTAGATAGGATCCGACCATTAGAAGAAAAACTAGCCAGCAAAACCAACGAATGCGCGAAACTGCACGTTTTTCTAGGACATTAGGGAGATAATCCGGGGGCAGGAAGCATATTAAGTCGCCGTTGGCATAAATTTTGCAGTAGAAATAATGGATTTATTGCCCTAGGGATTCTTTACACATGCCTGATCATTTCGAGGAATATCACAACCATCCACGCCCTGAACTAGTTCATGCATTTTTTCGTAGCCCAGGACTCGTCCTGGATGTCGGCTGCGGAGGAGGTGCCACGGGCAAACTCATCAAGGAAAAGTGGCCGGATGCGCGAGTAATCGGGATGGATATTGATCCAGATTCACTAAATAGAGCCCGACAGCTACTGGATGCGGTGGTAACCAGCGCCAAAGACCCCACACTTAGTGACCTGTCTTCGGCTGGCATCAAAGCTGCCTCCGTAGACACGCTCATACTTGCTGACGTACTGGAGCATCTGGAGAATCCATGGAAATTTTTGCGCTGGATTCGCCCCATGTTGACACATGATGCGCAGGTCATCGTTTCATTGCCCAACGTACGCAACCTGGGCGTGATGCAGCAGATTTGCGCGGGCGACTGGCCGTATGCCGATAGCGGTTTGCTCGACATAACCCACCTGCGGTTCTTCACCAGGAAAACCGCAACAGATATGCTCCAGTCTTGCGGATACGAGGTACTTTACACGGGACTGATGCCCGATGTGCGACTCAGTCATCAAGGTCGTCCGGATCATACCGTGCTGATAAATATTCAGGGGGGCACCTTGCATGGTGTCACTCCGCAAGCCTTTGACGAATGGACCGCCTTGCAACACCTCTTCACGGCTCGTTTGAGCACCACGGTAGACGAAATGGAATCGGATACTTTGCCGTCCGCTGAGGAGGACCGCAACTGCGTTCAAATGCAGTTGCAATCGACTCCGACGCAAGAGGAAATATGGCGGAAAAACCAAGCATTACAACCACAAGAGCGGGCATGGCTGCGAGAAGCTCGGCAATCGCCAACAGCGCCAATTTTTCAGGTCGTCCTACGTCAGTCGGTGCGTAATGTGCAATCTGCCGAGCGTGCGGTGCAAAGCCTGGTCAAACAAATTGTCGCTCCGGACGCGGTGATCGTCCTGCAAGCACCCACGGCAACTCCCATTCTTTGGCCTGAACTGCCGACTGCTTGGCCGGTAGTTCAGGACTCCACTATAAACGATGCCATTGTTGCGCTCCCCAATCCGGAAGATGCGTGGGTTGTTTTGGTAGACTCCGGTGACTTCCTGGCAGAAGATGCTTTGGCCCGCTTGGGGGTGTCTATAGCCGAGCATCCGCAATGGCGTGCAGTATATAGCGATGAAGATCTGGTAGACGACCACGGTCGGCATAGCCATCCGCATTGTAAGCCGGATTTCCATCTCGACACGCTGCGTAGCCTCCCCTACATTGGTGGCCTGTTTGCCATTCGCAAGGACTTTCTCAAAGACATCGGCGGGTTGACGTCTTCTTTTCCCGGGGCCGAGGAGTATGACACCATACTGCGGGCTGCGGAGGCTTTCTCTGAACACGCTGATCTGCGGATCGGCCATGTGGCAAGGATACTCTATCATCGTGGTCATCGCTCCGGGAGCGGGGAGTTTTCCGTGAATACCATCGTGGATTCCGGGCGTGCGGCTCTTCTTGCCCATTTACAGCGTACCGGTGAGCCAGCCACGGTGGAATATGGTCCTGCACCGGCAACTTATCGGGTGGTGTACGAATTGGAACGCGAGCCATTGGTCACGATACTGATTCCCACCAAAGATCAATTTGGTTACCTGAGTCAATGCGTGGAGTCTGTCCTCGCACAAACAGAATGGCCGAATTACGAGATTGTTATCATCGATAACGGGTCTACCGCACCGGATGCCTGTAACTATCTGGATGCCCTGGAAGCCAACGAAGAGCAGATGGAGGGCCGCCTGCGCGTGTTTCGGCGCCCCGGCCCTTTTGACTACGCAGACATGCACAATGCTGCTGTTGAAAAAATGGCACGCGGTGAAGTCCTGCTTTTTTTGAACAACGATACTGCCTGCCTACATCCGGAATGGCTGCGCAATATGATGCGGCACGCCCTGCGCCCGGCTATCGGCGCGGTTGGCGCGAAGCTGCTCTTTCCCAATGAGAAAATACAACATGCAGGCGTGATCATTGGTTTGTCTGGCGGGGCTGCCGACCATCCTTTTTTAGGTGCTGACGCCACAGAGCGCGGATACTATGGCCGCCTGATTCTCACCCAGAATTATGAAGCAGTCACGGCGGCCTGCATGGCAGTACGCAAATCACTCTTTTTGGAGGTGGGCGGGTTCGATTCCCAATTTCCCATTCAGTTTAATGACGTGGATCTTTGCCTCAAGTTGGGTGCTAACGGTTATCGTACGGTCTGGACTCCGGATGCCATTCTGATGCACCACGGTTCTGCGAGCCAGCGCACTGAGATGGAAGGTAGTCCGGAAGCCGTGAAGAAGGCCCAGAACGTCCTATCCGAAGGCAACGATCGCATGTTCCGCAAGTGGTGGAATAAAATGCAGCGGGATACCGCTTACAATGCTAACTTCACCCGGCATGGTCGCGGGTTCCAGTATGAGACGGTACCGGCCTTGTCCTGGCAGGACGATTGGCGCCCGCGTCCTCGTGTATTGGCTCACCCGGTCAACAGGGAGGGCACTGGCGAGTATCGGATTATCGCCCCGGCCCGGGCTCTAGCACGCTCCGGCCGTCTTCAATCCATGGAATCCATGCAGCTGCTGACTCCACCGGAGATGGCACAACTGGCGCCGGATAGTGTGATCTTCCAGTTGCAAATGGAAGATCATCAGTCGGCGACTATTGAAAACTGGCGGCGTTACAGTCCGGGTGCACTCCGGGTATTCGAAATAGATGACTTGGTCATTCATTTGCCCATGAAGAATGCGCATCGCCCCCAAATGCACAAGGATCTCTCCACACGGCTTCGCGCGGCGCTCAAGACTATGGATAGATTGGTGGTAACGACCGAGCCTTTGGCGCAAGCCTATCGCGGCTGGATCGATGATATCCATGTGGTGCCGAATTACCTGGAGCGTGCACGATGGGGTAACCTGGTCAGCAGCCCTGCTGGCGGTGAGAAGCCCTCTGTAGGATGCAAGCCGCGTGTCGGATGGGTCGGCGGCGTCAGTCATCAAGGTGATCTGGAATTGATTGCCGATGTAGTGAAGGCTACACACCAATCCATTGACTGGGTGTTTATGGGCATGTGCCCTGACGCGATGCGTCCTTATGTGACTTTTGTACCACCTGTTCCACTGGATCAATACCCGCAAAAGATTGCCTCTCTGGGGTTGGATCTAGCGGTGGCTCCACTCGAAATGCATCCTTTCAATGAAGGCAAAAGCCATTTGCGCTTGCTGGAGATGGGGATATTGGGTATTCCAGTGGTCTGCACCGATATTTTCCCGTATCAAGGCGGGTTCCCTGTATTGCGGGTAAAAAACCGTTACCAGAACTGGCTCAGTGCTATCCAGGACGCGGTAGCGGACCGTCCCGCACTCGCACAGTCGGGACGGGTCCTTAAGGCATATGTGGAGGCACACTGGATGCTGGAAGATCATCTGGATGTGTGGGTCAATGCGTGGACCGTGTCGCGCGCAAGGACAGATTCCATAAGTGTGACGTAAATGGAGATAAGGCGGCATCACGGGGTGCGCCGAACTCCTTTCACCACCAAGAGGGTAAAATCATGTCTACCGCTTTCGGTTCCATCAATACCAACGTTTCCGCGCTGTCCGCGCTGAATTCTTTGGGCAATACCAATCAGACCATCACCGGGCTGGAAAATCAGTTGTCTACCGGGCTTGCCATCAACAGCCCTGCTGACAATCCTGCGGGTTACACCATTGCCCAGGGTTTTACCACCCAGATTAATGGCACCAACCAGGGCATTTCCAATGCCAACCAGGCCGTCTCGCTGCTGCAGACCGCCACTGGAGCCCTGGGCCAGCAGACGAACATTCTGCAGAACGTCCGTACTATCGCGGTCCAGGCCGCCAACGGCTCCAATACGAGCGCGGATTTGGCGTCCCTGCAATCCACTGTCGGCCAGTTGGTGGCACAAGTGTCTACCATCGCGCAGCAGACGCAATTCAACGGCATCAGCCTCCTGAATGGCAGTTTTGCTGGCGTACAGTTTCAGGTTGGTGCCAATCAGGGTCAGGTTATCGATGCCAGCGTCGGCAGTACTGCAGCGACCAACTTGGGGGTGTACCAGACGGCGGCTTCCGGCGCTTATACCAGTGCGGGTAGCACTACTGGTGGAAATTCTTACGTGATTTCCACGTCTGGCACTTTTACGTCTGGCACCATGAATATCCTGGGCAGTGTCGGCAGCGGATCGGTGAGCGTTAGTTCTTCTGGCGAATCCGCAGCTTCTGTTGCAGCCAGCGTTAATAATGTCTCCAATTTGACCGGGGTCAACGCGCAAGCCTATACCAGTGTTTCGTTCTCGATTACTTCTACCGGCGATATCAGCTTCTCGCTGGGGAATGGCACCAGCGGCAGCCAGAGTAACGCAGTGAACATTTCAGCGAGTGTAACCGGCGATACAGCAGCAGGGCTTTCCAGCCTGGTGCAATCCGTGAACAACAACACCTCCACCACGGGCATCGCCGCTTCCGTGAACACCAACAACCAACTGGTCTTAACCGATGTGAACGGCAACAACGTGAGCATCGCCAATTTCAGTGGCGCGGTCACGCTCAGTGCGGGCGGCACCACTCTGGCTCAAGGTGCCACCAGCGGCGCCACGGTTCAGGGGTTGGTGTCCTTCCAGTCCGCCAACGCCTTCACGGTCTCAGGTGGATCTGATGTGGGTGTCACCAGCGGCAGCACGCTGACCAACTTGACCCAGGTGAATGTGGGTACCCAGCAAGGTGCCAGCAACGCCATCACCATTATCAGCTACGCCCTGCAGCAGTTGAACCAGCAGGGAACGCAGCTGGGTGCGGTGCAGCAGCGGGTGCAGAGTGCTTTGAGCAACCTGCAGACCACGGCTACCAACGACCAGGCAGCGCAGTCGGTCATTCAGGATGCCAACATCCCGCAGGTCAGCACAAACCTGACGCAGGCCCAAATCCTCCAGCAGGCAGGCATTGGAGCACTGTCGTCTTCCAGTCAGACGCAGCAGGCATACCTGAAGTTGATTCCGTAAACCACCTCATGTGGAGCGCTTCGGCGCTCCTCGTGTCCACCACAAAGCGCGTCTGAATAAGGGTGCCCTTTGTAGTGGGTATCCCACTTGATGCTAAACAGGTGCTCGCATGTCCCTATCCGGTGTACTCAGTTCCAGCCAGATAACTTCTCTGATAACGGCGGCAGAAAACCAATATAATGCTCCCGTGAAGGTCTTACAGGGCCAGGAAACTCCCCTGCAAACCCAGATCAGTGCACTGGGCAATATTTCCTCGATTCTGTCTTCACTGCAAAGTGCAACGCAGGGATTGGATCATCTCCCCACATTAGCCCAGACCCAGGCCACTGTTGGAAACAGCAGCATTCTTTCGGCTTCTGCGAATAACACCGCGCAATCTGGAACTTATCAGGTGGCGGTCTCCGGTCTTGCGGCAGCTCAGTCGCTCTATAGTCAGGATTTTTCCAGTCAAAACACCACAGTTGGCACGGGAACCATTGGCGTAACCGTCGGTAGCGGAACCATGGTTAATGTGCAAATTTCCAGCACCAATAACACGTTGGCCGGCATTGAGAATGCCATCAACGGCGCCGGCGCCGGCGTATCTGCAAGCCTCGTGTATGACGGAACGGGTTATCGGCTGGTAGTGGCTGGCAATCAGACGGGGGCCGCGAATAGCTTTACCATCAGCACGACCGGTTCGGCACTGTCCGGGTTTACCTACACCTCCGGAACCACAACGATGACGGAGAGTCAGTCGGCACAGAACGCCTCTGCTACGGTCAATGGAATTGCTGTCACCTCGGCCACAAACAGCTTTTCGGGGACGATTCCGGGGGTTTCCTTTACGGTGAGCGCTACCGGCGGCACGACAATAGACGTATCTCCATCCAGTACGGCGGCAAAGACCGCCATTGCCAACTTCGTTAATGCCTTTAACGCGGCATCCACAGCCATCCAAAAGGCCACCGCTTACACTCCGGGGGCCACCAACGGGCAATCCGGCAGCGGTGGGCCATTGATGGGGAATCCCATCATCAGCAGCATCGAAAATCAGATGTTGTCCTTAATTTCCACCACCACGGCAGGTGGTGTCTCGGGGAGTGCCGATGCCATTGGCTTTGGGAATGCCGGAATTACCCTGACTTCCAGCGGCACCATCACCATTGACAGTAGCGCGCTGACATCGGCCTTAGGCACCAATTACAACCAAGTGCTGGGTCTTTTTGGTGCCATGGGGGGGTCCAGTAATCCTAACGTGCAATATGCAGGCTCTGCTGCAGACACCATCGCTGGCGTTTACACGGTAAACGTCACCACCAATAGCAGTGCGCTCACCTCAGGCACAGTGAATGGATATAGCGCTTCCGGAACCAACAGTAGCATGACTGTGGAGAACGGCCCGGCGCAAGGATTGTCCCTGAATATCGCCGCTGGAGTAACTCCAACAGCGACCCTCTTCTTCAACCAGGGGGTCGCGCAAAGTCTTGGGAGTCTTCTGGGTTCTGCGTTGGGCACCAATGGTACATTACAGCAAGCCGAAAACAGCGACCAAAGCCAGATTACTGCGATGAATACGCAGATCACCAGCTATGAGAAAACGACTCAGGCACAAATCCAAGCCATGATCGCACAGTTCTCCGCTTATGAGAATGCGTCATCTTCTGCCGGCCAGACCAGCAATCAGCTAAATGCAATCTTCAGCAATCTATTCGGAGGCAGCAGTGGCGGCTAATCCTTATCAAGCGGTGCGCAATGAGACCGCCACCCCGATTGATCTTTGGGACCGTGGTTACAAACGCTGTGTTGCTCTACTATCAGGCGCGAAACGGGCCATTGAGCAGCGCGAGCCTGCGCAGCAGGGATGGATGCTTTTTGATGCATTCGCCATCGTTGAATTCTGGACGGCTGCCTTGCCGGCTCAGGAAGGTGTTGATGATGCGTCAACGCCGGGTTTGGCGCCGCGCCTTCGCATTGCGTATGAATTCATCCTCAACAAAATTGCGCATGGTAACGCCTTTGGGAAAGCGGAAGATCTGGATGAGGCAATCCACATGCTTGCGCATCTGCATAGCATTTTCCACGCGAAACCTTAGAGAGAAGCCGGCGGATCGATGGGCTGTACACGCTTACTAACTGCTTATAAACAAGCTGAAAACCAATAAATCCAGGATGGAACGATTATTGCATTCCACCAGAGGACGGTTTGTATCCTTTGGAGAATATATACGTGACCCCATCCATCCAAGCGATTGGCGCCTCCTTGGCACAGAACCTGCTACAACTCAAAACAGAGACGCTTCCGTCTTCGACTATTATCCCAGCGGCGGGGGGCGGCGCCACTTCGGATCACAGCGGGTTCGCCGCACTGATTGCACATGGGTTGTCCACCGTCTCTCAAGCACAAGCCACGGCTACCGCCAACGAAAAGGCCTTTGCTGCCCATGTTCCTGGCGCCCCATCCCTGTCACAAACCATGCTCTCCATGCAAAAGAGCAGCATCGCTTTCCAGGAGCTTATTGGTATCCGAAATGAATTGACGCGCGGATACACAACCCTGATCAGCATGCCGGTATAAACCGTATGGCATCCAGACTACAAGAGTTCGGCGATCGCCTGCAACACGCCTGGGCAGGGGCCAGCCAACCAAAACGCCTGGCGATAGCCGGTGCCGGAGCTATGGGTCTTGCTGTCCTTTATGGCATCTGGGCTTGGGCCAATCATACCGATTATGCCGTGGTGTATTCTGGTCTCAGCCCGCAAACGGGCGGCGCCGTGATTGCGGTTCTCCAAAAAGAAGGTACTCCGTTCAGGCTGGAGCAGGGTGGCTCTACCGTTGAAGTACCCGCTGCGGATGCTGCCCAGGTACGCCTGACTCTGGCTGAGCAGGGGCTGCCGACGCAGGCATCCAGCGCCTTATGGAAACACCTGCAGAATGAGAAACTGGGCACGTCCAGCTTTGTAGAACACACGACCTATCTGCGTGCCCTGGAAGCCAGCTTGGGGCGCGATATCGAGTCCATCCACGGTGTTGAAAAGGCATCGGTAAACCTTGCGCTTCCCGAACACACGCCATTCCTTGAGACGATGCCGAAGGCTAAGGCCGGTGTCACGCTATATCTGATGCCGGGCGTAACGCTGAGCAGTCAGCAAGTCTTTGGTATTACACATCTGGTGGCGTCCAGCATCCCGGGCCTATCCAGCGCGGATGTGACGGTGGTTGATCAGAATGGTCATGCGCTGACCGCGAAGACGCATGGAGCCAACGCTTCCCGGATACTGCATTTGCAGAACAGCGTCGAGGCGCACTACCGGAAGCAGATACTGGCCCTTCTGGCTCCCCTAGTTGGCGGCGCTCAGAATATCCGGGTCGTCGTCGATGCCCGACTGGATCTTGCTAAGGGACAGCGCAGCTCGGTGACTTACGGAGTCGGCCATGTGGTGACGGCGGCTTTGTTGTCGGCACACAGGAAAGGGAATCTGGATGGCGGTTCGTTTGGTATCCCCGGCGCCCTGTCCAATCAACCACCAGGGGCACCTCTAGCACCGCTGACTGCCCCTATCAGCAGTGCTCCTACAGCGCTAACCTTGAGCGAAATCAAAGCCATGATCCCCGCTTCGCAAAAAAGCGATCAACATTTTCGTTATGTCATTGATAAAACGGTTGCTTTCCAGAAGGATGCGCCATGGCGATTACGAGACCTGTCGGTCTCCGTGCTGGTCAACGGAACCGTTCTGCCATCCACCACGAAGGCCACGCCGGTGACCGCACCAACGGCATCCACGACCTCTACGAAAGGCGCGGCGCCCTCTGCGAAAAAAAAGGTAACAACAATCTCCAGTATGCAGGCATTTACTGCCCAGGACCTGCAATCCATGCAGAAGATGGTGAGCAACTCCATCCATGCATCGGCGCAAAATGGCATGGTCGATGTGCAGGCCATGCCGTTCCGTGCGACGCAGATAGTCCACCGCGCTTGGTGGCAACAGCTCTCTCCATGGAGGATCTGGCATGCTATTGAGTGGCTCCTCTTCGCGTTGGTGGCCCTTCTCCTGCTGAGAAAACCCATCCGGGAAATTACGCAAGGGCTATCTAAACGCCGGGGATCGGAAGCTGTGTCTCATAATGCAACAGTAGTCACGCAAAGCACTATATCTGAGGAACATATATCTGAGGAACAGCGGAATGGCGCTGTCACTACACCACGTGTGCTGAATGATGACGGCGCGCTCCTAGACTTTTCGGGCGTCGGGGAAGGACGACTGGCGGAAAACATGGAGACCATAAAAACCTTAATCCGCAGTGACAGTACCAGGGCGCTGCAAGTGGTGCGCGAGTGGATTGGTGACTTGGGCGAAGGAGAAAGTTAATGGCCGACATACCATCAGGACGTAGTCATTTAAGCAAGGGGATCGACTATGCGGCGACATTTCTGCTGAGTATTGGTCCGGATGAGGCTGCGGTGCTCATGCAAAAACTTGCGCCACGAGAGGTACAACGGCTTGCCGCAGCCATGTCCAGACCCCGCAAAATTAGCCGGGAAGTGCTGGAAACCGTCATGCAGGATTTTGTGGATCGGTTGCGGCACCAAACCTCCGTTGGCGGTCAAGGTGATTCCTATCTCCGCGAGGTGCTAGCCAAGGCCCTCGGAAAAGACAAAGCCACAGAAGTTTTGGATCGAATCGTTACGGGTGGTGAGTATGCTGGCCTGGAAATCATTAAGTGGGCTGACGCCAAAACGATAGCTGAAATGATTCGCTTTGAGCACCCTCAGATTGTGGCATCGATTTTGGCCCACCTGGAAGCGGATAAAGCGGGTGACGTTCTGCACAACCTGCCCGACCGCATTATCCCGGATATCGTTTTTCGGCTTGCGACGATGGCCCCAGTGGCTCCCAACGCAATTCGAGAACTCAATGAGGTTCTGGATCAGCAGTTGTCTGGACAAATTACCAATACCATTGTTCAGGGAGATAGTGGTGGTCCCAAGGCGGCGGCGGAGGTACTGAATCGCCTCGAGCCCAGTCGCATGAAGTCCTCTCTGGACTATGTGCGTGGACTGGATGCAGTGCTCGCCCAGAAAATTGAAGATAACATGTTTACTTTCGAGGACCTGAAAGAACTGGATGCCCGCTCTCTACAGTTGATCCTTCGCGACATTGATCGAGACGTATTGGTCACAGCAATGAAAAACGCCTCGGATATCCTTAAAACCAAAATATTTGCCAACATGTCTGAACGTGCCGTCGAGATGCTTCGTGAAGAGATGGCTTCACAGGGTCCTATCCGTCTATCCGAGGTGGAAAGCGCGCAACGTACCGTACTGTCGGCCGCTCAGAAGCTCGATCAATCCGGTCAGATCGTCCTCAATCGTGGCGGCGAAGACACGGTGATCAGTTGATGCGTAATGTCACTCACACAGACTTACCGGCTTCGTCGCCAGAAGGGCCGCGCTTGGTCAACACTAAAGTGTTGAATCAAGCTACCCCAACTAGTTTCTCAGCACAGTTGCAAATAGCAAAAACGCAGGCTCATAACGCCTTGCAGCAGCATCCAGCAGCACCCCGTAAAGATCCAGGAAGCACCGCTAGTACGAGTACTAGCGGGACCGGGGCACAATCTGTACCGACAACCAGTACAAATGCACCGCCCGCCCCGATACCGGCGTCAGGTATCATATCTGTGAATAACCAGACGATAGACCCGGGGAGTACGGCCTCAGCGGGGTCCACTCGGAGACGATTACGAACATTTTCGCAACCACAAAATGATGTGGCAAAGACAACGGCAGGAACCAAACTTTCAATCAGCATCACTGCCCTTTCAGAATCAGGCCAACATTCTGTCATGATCCATGGGACCGTAACCAAGCTACACCCGCAAGAGTGCAGGACGTCTCTTCAACAATCTGTGCAGCAGTCGTTGATAGCCGCACCGACAGCGCGACCCATGGGGCCGCAGCTTCCGCAAGGTATCCGGCATGGTCACGCTACTATCAATCCGCATCGAGCAGCAATCCAGATCGCTGATGAGAACCCTGGAGGAAGCGTTCTATTGCACCAGGAGGCACGGCATGTGTCCAGTAGCGTCGTAATATCATCATATACCGTCAAGAATAATCACCAAATAAACATGCATATGCGACCAGGTGTCGAAAACAAGAACAAGTCACCTGCCGAAATCACGAACAATGCTACCGCACTTATGCCGCGTATGACAGTCCCTAACACTGTCGATCAAATACCTCATATCACGTCGGCAAACGCGCTCAACAGCCTGATCGCCTCAGCAACAAGCGAGGCGAATCTACTGGTTGCTGGGGGCATCGCCCCCATGGGGGTCGCCAACCCGCCAGCAGCCACCACCAACTCATCTGCCACTCAGGGATTATGGAACCAGTTAGTGCCAATCGACCTGACTCAGCCGGGCTGGCAGCACGTCATCGCCGGGCGTATTCGGCAAACACCACAGGGCAGCATGCTACAAATACAGGTGCATCCACATCACCTCGGCCCCATTTCTATGCAAGCGTCGAATGGTGTAAATGGCGTGATTTCTGTGTGGCTACAGGCATCCAACCCCCAAACGCAAGCACTGCTCCAGCAAGCCTTGCCGCATATCAGCCTGAGCCTGTCTAGTCTTGGGTCCAATGCGTCCGTGGAAGTGAGCACTAACGCCTTTGGAGCTTTCGGGTCTGGCGCACAGGGTCACACTCCCAATCATGGACGCACCGGAGGATCATCTTCTCACCCATCACCAACGGTGCCAGAAAACTCGGAATCGTTGGCCATTGATTCCGTAACATCCATAGTTACGGGCTTTGAGTCCTGGATATAACGACATGCCTATAGATGAAAAGAACCCTTCGCAGGATGCCCCCCCTTCGTCACCTGCAGAAACGACGTCCGCCACCGTCAGCCAAGACGATATTGATGCCTTAATGGCGGCAAGTGCGGATGCTACGGAAACAGCCGGCGATACAGCGGTTTCGCAGGATGAGATTGATGCCTTGATGGGTCTGGGAGTAACGCCACCCGCAAATACCCCGTCAGTTCCCACACAGCGGTCAACACCAGAACCCGTCCCCAGTTCCGAATCTAAGCGGGGAGATCGGAAAGTGAGCGGGGGCGATGCGGTATCTGTCGACCTTCTCAATCAGGACCGCGTTGCGCGTAGTCGCATGCCGACCATGGAGGTGCTTAATGATCGCTTCGCGCGCGCCTTTCGCGGTAGTTTATTTAATTATCTGCGCGTCAACGCCGACATCATACCCACTTCAGCGCAGATGACCAAATACGGAGATTTCATTGGGAAAATTGCGCTGCCCTCCTACTTTGTAATGGTCAGCATGACCCCACTACGTGGTTCGATGCTGTTTATCCTGGATCCCTACCTATGCTATGCCGTCATTGAGGCGTTCTTTGGCGGCAATGGTAAACTGGTGCCCAAATTGGAAGGACGTGATTTCAGCGTTATTGAACAGCGCGTTTTCAACCAGATCATAGACTACGCCATTGCCGACTTCACCTCCGCCTGGGATCCCATCGTCAAGCTACAGATGAAAGTCACGCGATCAGATGTCAAGGCTCAGTTTGTGGGCATCGCGGCAAGTCCAGAAATCGTCGTAGCCAGTGGCTTTGAAATCGAGATGGAACGCTGGCGTGGCAAGTTCTTTGTGTGTTTCCCATACCATTCCGTCGAGCCATTTCGTGAACAATTGATCTCTGGCGTTGCCGCAGATCAGACGGAAATGGATGCTACCTGGAAAACCGCTTTGCACAAGGATATTCAGGATGCCTGCGTTGAGACCACTGTTTTACTCGCGGCAAGAAATATCACTTTTGGTGAAGCCTCCATTCTTCAGGCGGGGGACATTATCCCTTTTGATAAGCCCGATATCGCAACACTTTTTGTCGAAGATATTCCCATTGGAGATGGGAGATATGGGGTATCTAATGGAAAATATGCTTTATGTATCACCCAATATCGATCTCCCGATGAGGAAGACATTTTGAAAGCGGTTCAGATAAATAAGGAATGATAATATGGCTGAAAACTCTGTGAACACACTCCCCCTGGAAGATTTTTCTGCAACCATCAATGGGGTCGAAAACGGGGAAATACCAGTCCGTCCCGGCGGTAAGCCGTCCTTAGACATGCTTCTCAATGTTCCTATGCGCATTTCCGTAGAACTGGGTCGCGCGCGAATCCCGGTGAAAAGCATATTGCAACTGTCTCAGGGGTCGGTAGTGGAACTTGATCGTGCATCGGGGGAACCCTTGACCATTTATATTAATGGAGAACTTTTTGCTTATGGCGAAGCAGTATTGGTCAATCAGGAACGGTTTGGGGTACGCCTGACATCGATCGTCAACCGAAGCGAGCAAATCAAAAATCCCCGGGAGCCATAAACCATGGTCGGAGGAGTTCCACTGCTTGCAGCCGCAGCTAGCAAGGTAAGCGGTTCGGTAACATACTCGTTGCCAGTGCAGACTGTTATTCTGATGACCATGCTGATGTTTGTGCCGGCCATCGTGCTAATGATGACCGGGTTTACCCGTATTATCATTGTCCTCTCCCTGCTTCGGCAGGGTTTGGGATTATCCACGATGCCGCCCAACATTGTATTGATTGGTTTGGCGCTATTCCTGACATTCTTCGTCATGCAACCCACTTGGTCACAAATCAACCGGCGCGCATTGGAACCTCTAGAAGCAGGAACCGTTACCGTCACTCAGGCGATAGATATAGGTGCCACACCCTTGCGCGCGTTTATGTTGAAAAACACCACCAAGGATGCCATGGCAGAGTTCTTACGCATGGATGGCATCAAAAAGGCATTACCTACAACGGCGGCCATTCCCATGCGCGTATTGATACCCGCATTTGCTGTTTCGCAATTGGAGTCCGGGTTCGAGATCGGTTTTTTAGTGTACCTGCCGTTCCTGGTTATTGATTTGCTGGTCGCGGCAGTGCTCATGGCCATGGGTATGATGATGGTCTCGCCACAGACCATTTCCATCCCCATAAAATTGATGCTTTTTGTATTGTCCGGTGGCTGGTTACTAGTAACTGGCACCCTCGTCAGGAGCTTTTCATAATGATCCATGATGGATGGATGTTGAGCGCAGTTACGCAAGCAGCCCGCACGGGAACCTTGATGGCGTTACCGCTGCTTGGTGCCGCACTGATGGCGGGAATGGTCATTGGCCTTGTTCAGGTGGCCACGCAACTCTCGGATATGAGCGTGGCATTCGTGCCCAAGGCATTCCTCATCGTGTTGGTTTTGTCCATAGGCGGCCCTTGGCTCGTGTCTCTCTATATCCATTACGTGGCACGCCTCTATATGGAGATCCCGCATTGGGTTCAGCACCGATAGCACTCTGCGAGCAGGACACCAACGCCTACCTGCGTGAATATTACCCGCTGATCCTACGTCTGGCGCAACGGATTCAGGACGGCCTACCCTCTCGTAACGCATACGATGACCTCGTGCAGGCAGGCATGCTGGCCGCGTGGGCATGTGCAGATCACCATCAACGGTTCGCGGCGCCGCAAGAATTCGTCAAACTGCTGGCTGTGCGCATTCGCGGCGCCATGTTGGACTTGTTGCGGGAGGAAGATTGGGCGCCACGCCGACTGCGAAAAAAAAATAAGACGCTGGAGATCGAAGCGGCCCGCTGCATTCAACGCCTGCAGCGCTATCCCAATGACCAGGAGTTGGCCGAAGCTGTGGGATGGTCAGTCCAGGAACTCCATCAACATTGGGGCGAAATCGGACGTGCCGCCCCCCTATATTTGGAGGATGTACTTCCTACGCATTCGGAACTCATGGATGACGCTGCGCATCCCCATCACCGCGCGGAGCGCGATGAGGCTAGAACGCTTTTAACGGAGGCCATCGCTGCCTTATCGGGGGAGGAGCGCACAGCCCTTTCCCTCTATGTTTTGGAAGAACTCACCTTGGAAGATGTCGCGTATGTGATGGGGTTCAACAGCAAGAATACCGCTCTAAAATGGGTTACTCAAGGGATTATCAAATGCCGCGCTTTTTTGTTGGCGCTGGGTCTTGATGCCGAATCCATCTAGCCGCCGCCGGACATCACTTCACTTTATGAGCTACCATTTCCGCTGAGGTCGCCAACCACCGCGCCGCGGTGGCCTTTGCGTCTACCACATAGTTTCCAGATTGCACTTGTCCACGCAGACCTTCAAGACGCGCAAGATGCGTATGATCAACAGAAACCGGTTGTGGAACAGCGTCACCCGTCACTGGTTGGGCGGCTTTTTTTGATGTTACCAGCGACGATACCGATGTATGTGATACCGCGTTTTTTGCCTCAAGAGAGCCAAAAGGGCCGCCGCTGACACTGCTTACACCACCCAATGAATTGTTCATTGCCAGCCTCCCGCCGCGAATGACGAAGAATCAACCGCACCGTCTATGCATTGATGCATCAACTGCTGATGTGCTTTCCGCCAAAAACGCAATGCACTTTCGACCATCATACCATTATCTGTCGATTTCTGTAAGACTTCCTGCAACAACTCTCTAGCCTCCGACGCTATTGCGCCATCAACATGAAAAATCTCCATAAGTCGCGTTTTCTCATCCGCAACCTGTAGCAGTCGCTCATAATCTCCACTGGCGACCGCCAGCCTCTCGGCATCAAGTAACACGTTCATGGCTCTCAGGTTTTCCATTACTCCAGCCAGGTGGACAATATTTTTTTCTTCATCAAGCCATCCCCTTATGATTTACCGGGTGTAAGCAATACCTTTCCATCCAATTGAACTACCCCTGTTACCACCTTGCTACTTTCTGTGTTGCGTACCAAAAGCGCGGAACCGACACGTCCATCATTCAGGGCAATCCCCTCGGCGCGTATGCGCACATTCCCAAAGCGGGCTTCCAGAGTTACCCGCTGCCCCTGATGAACGATTTCTGGCGCGACCAGGTTTTGTGGGTCAATCTTCGCTCCAGCATTTACACTGGCATTTAAAACTTCCCCCACTACGGACCTCTTAGAAAAACAGACCGGACCTGTCTCCGCTGAGATCAACTCGCGTCGAACAGTCAAGTCCGTATTCTTTATTACGGCACCTGCGCGCAAAAAGTCCGCAGCCAGGACAACAGGTCGCCACAATGTGAAAGTGAACGGCACATAAATGGTCCAACGCGGCGTAGCACAAGACACCGCCACAGTTGCCGCCCAGGCACTACGGTCCGTCATCCATGCCTGCAGCGGACTTCGGCAAGCAGTTAGCCAACCATGCGTCGCTGGTGCCAGCGCAGTCACCTGAGCATCGGGCGTAGGATCTTCCCGGGTCAAGACCAAGCGCGCCACCTGCACTACTGAGGTGGCGCGTTCCCACCTGGGCAGGTGTCCTGCAGATGCTTGAATAATATATACATTAAAGATAACAAGCATGGCGGTATATTTATTGCATATATACCCTTTATGAATGCAACACACATTACCCCCTTTCTTTTTTCCAGTCTGGACGCTTCAGGTCAGGAGCCCCTGCTAGAGGAGATTGCATTATCTGTGCCAACGGCAGAGGAGCTTCAAACACAGGCGTTCGCCGCCGGACAGACGGATGGCTGGACAGTGGGGCATGACGAAGGCTTCGCCGCTGGAAAAGAGGAAGGCCGGATCGCCGGAAAGCAGGAAGGCTGGATCGCCGGAAATTCTGAAGGTTTGGCTGCTGCGGCGATGGCGGTGGTCTTTCTCCGAACCCTCGCCGCAGAATTGGCCAACTGGGAAGAAGAAACGACAGAATTCGTGCAGAGAATGACGCTCTCTATCGCATTGGATGTGGCCCGTTTTGTGATTCGCAAGGAAGTCCGAGAAACCACAGCGGACGCACTCCAGCAACAATTGCAGGACTTGCTCAAGACGCTGCCCTTGCCCACCCTGACGCCCCTCTTGGTCTTGCATCCGGACGATATTAAAAGCCTGCAAGACTCAGCCCCGGGGACTTGGACAATTACTCCTGATCCACACATGGAACGGGGTGGGGTGCGCGTGCAGGCTCGACCGCCGGAAGCATCCGGACAAACCACTAGTGCCGAAAGATTCATTATGCCGGAATGGGATGCCCGGATCGAAACTCGTTGGGGGGAAGCCCTTTCCAAACTCACGGGAGCCGACTGATGCGGATGCTAGCCCAGGCCGAAATGCACCTGCGAGAACTCACCTCCACCCTTGGCGATTGGGGTCCGCCGCCAATTTCTGGCCATGTACTGCGTGTCAATGGCACGGTGCTCGAAGCCGTAGGCGTATCCGCCATGATTGGCCAATATACCCGACTGGAAACGCCGGAGGGGGGGCGGCTGGGTGAGGTCATCGGATTTTCCGGGGACCGCGCCACCATCATGCCCTTTGGCGGCCTACACGGCATCTTCCCCGGTGCGCTGGTTACTCTGATGGACCAGAACACTTCAGTACCGGTCGGCTCGGCCCTGCTTGGGCGTGTCGTCGACGCCATGGGTCGCCCGCTGGACGGACGTCCCCTGCTTGCCCCAGAGCGTCGTCCGCTGAAAAGCCCGGCGCCGCACCCCATGCGTCGCCAACGCATCCGGGAGCCTCTGGATGTCGGCGTTCGTGCTATCAATGGCCTACTGACGATAGGAGAAGGACAGCGAGTCGGCCTGTTCGCCGGCAGCGGTGTGGGTAAGAGCGTCCTCCTCGGGATGATGGCACGACATGCCGCAGCCGATGTCGCTGTCATCGCGCTGATCGGTGAACGCGGCCGCGAGGTTCGGGAATTTGTGGAAGACATTCTCGGGGATGGTCTACGGCATGCGGTGGTCGTCGTGGCTACAGCAGATGCGCCACCGGTGCTGCGCATGCGTGGTGCCGAGTATGCCACCGCCATTGCCGAACATTTCCGCGATCAGGGCCAGAGGGTCGTGCTGATCATGGATTCCCTCACACGCTATGCCATGGCCGCCCGCGAAGTGGGGCTAGCGGCGGGGGAATTGCCCGCCACCAAAGGCTACCCGCCTTCGGCATTCTCTTCTTTATCCTTATTGACCGAACGTGCCGGAACGGGAGAAGTCGGGGCGATCACAGCTTTCTATTCGGTGCTGGTGGAAGGAGATGACCTGCAGGACCCGGTAGCGGATACCGCTCGAGCGATCCTTGATGGACATATCGTCCTCACTCGGGATCTTGCTGCCAACGGGGTTTTTCCGGCCATTGAACCGGCGTTGTCCGCGAGTCGAGTAATGGCGCTGGTAACGACGCCGGAGCACCGACAAGCAGCTCAGCAATTTTTTGATTTGTGGGGCCGCTATAGAGGGCGCTCGGATCTGATTGCCATCGGCGCCTACGCCGCAGGATCCGACCCACTGCTAGACCAGGCTGTGACGCAATTTCCGGCATTGCGCCAGTTCTTGCAGCAATCACCGGCGGAATCCAGCGGGTTCACAGACAGCCTCCGCGACCTGCAAATGGCTATAGGAAGCGCAAACTGATGCGACCGGAAACACTAAAGCTCCTGCAGGCTGTTGCCACGAGAAAAGTGCAAATTACGGCACAGCAGGCCGCTGAGCAACAGCGCCGACTGCAACAGGCCACGGCACATGAAGTCCTGTTCTTACAACACGCAGCCAAACTTGAAGTGCGCACCCGACAATGGCTTGATCAGGACTCAGGATGTCCAGCTCACCTGCTCCTCGGTACCCAGCACTTCCATGAAGCCATGCACACGGCGCTGGATCTTCAGCATTCCACCATCCTGCACCTTCAGGAAACGCAGGCGATCGCCGCCGCTACGGCTTGCGCTGCCCAACGCTTGCAGCGCCAGATCATGCATCTCTCCACACAACGGCAGCAAGGGGAAGCAACTACTCTACGGCAGCAGGAACAACGGCTCAACGACAACCTCTGTACGCGGCCGAGAGTTACCCAACAGTGACCACCGACATGATCACCAAGCTGCTCCGCCAGGATCTCTGGTACGCGATGATCGCCTTTCTCCCGATAGGCTTGGCCACGGTCATTGTCGGATTGTTGGTTACCATTCTACAAGCCTGGCTGCATTGGAATGACGTGTCGCTCTCTTTTGTTCCCAAAATCATCGCCGTGGGGATTATTCTGATTTTTGGCTGGTGGGTCTTTGTGTCCGCGTTTACACAATGGTTTGAGCAACTTGCGCAAGCGGTACCGTTATGGCTGCGACACTGATCACTTTTACGCAGGCACAAGTCGACGGATGGGTGGAAACCACCGTGTGGCCGCTCACCCGCATTTTGGCTTTTATATCGGTGGCTCCGTTCTTTTCTTCTGGCTGGTTGCCAGCCTTCTGGAGACTTGGTTTTGGCGTTGCAGTCACCTGGGCCATTATTCCCACGCTGCCAACCGCCATTGCATGGCCGGGCATGGCTGGTGCCATGATCATCCTGATGGCGCAAATGGTGATCGGCGTTAGTCTTGGTGTCCTTTTCCGAACCATGCTGGGAGTCATCGAGCTAGCCGCTGGATGGATCGCTTTGAGCATGGGACTTGGATTTGCCACCACGGTGTCCCAGCAATATGGAGAACAAAGCAACACGCTGAGCGAGCTTTTCTCTTTTGGCGTCTTGCTCCTCCTTATTGCCGATGGCGCCGTCCTCGGCATGCTTCATGTCGTGGCTATGAGCTTCCAGGTATTCCCGGTAGGATTTGTTTGGCCAAACTGGAGCTGGCTGCATCTGGCGAACTATGGGCAGGTGGTATTTACCGACGGCATTCTCATCGCCCTGCCGGTCATTATGATGGTACTTATCGCCAACCTTGGGATGGCGATTATTGCCCGCGTCGCGCCACAGATCAATCTTTTCGTTATCGGTTTCCCGATCTTGATTCTTGTGGGTATGGCTGGCCTTTATGCACTCATTCCCTGGCTACCGCGACTCGTAGAACACCTCTTTTCTCTTACTGTGCGGATGGCCTGAACGATGGCAGAAAAAGAGGACCGCACTGAGCAGGCGTCGCAAAAGCGATTGGATGATGCCCGTGAAAAAGGGGATGTCGCCCGTTCCCAGGATTTTACTTCAGCCATCGTGGTTATCGGGGTTGCTGGGCTTTTATTGAAGATTGCCCCAGTGATGGGTGCCGATCTCTACAATAATCTGGTGGTCTCCCTGTCGCCACCGGTTGGGGCACACGCACTGCTGAACCCTCAGGATCTTTTTCACAATGCCTTGAACGACTTGCGAACGGCCATCGGCGTTTTTCTGATCGCTGGCACGGTAGCCTTGCTGATGGCGGCCGGAGGAACAATTGCCATCGGCGGATGGACCTTTTCCCCGCAAAAAATCTTCGACATTGGTCGGTTGTCCTGGATACAGGGAATCATGAAACCCTTCTCTAAACAGGGCGCCGCGCTCCTGCTGGGCGATGTCATGAAAACCATGGTGTTAGGTACGGCCATGGGTCTGATGCTCTGGGGTCAGCGGGAAGAATGGTTCGCCCTGCTGACAGAATCACCCCATGCCGCAATCCCCCATGCTCTGAAGGCACTGGGTGGAGATTTTATGATCCTTGCCTTGCTGCTGCTCATCCCAGGGGGAGTGGACGGCATCCTTCAGCGTCGGATGTTTGCCACCAAGATGAAAATGTCCAAGGAAGAAATCAAGGACGAGTATAAGGAATCCGAAGGCAACCCCATTGTTAAATCGCGTATACGGGCACTGCGCCGCAAAATGGCAAAAATGCGTATGATGAAGGCCGTCGAAACGGCTACGGTGGTGATCGTGAACCCCGACCATTATGCCGTTGCGCTGCAATTCCAGGAGTCTATGGCGGTGCCTCAGGTGGTGGCTAAAGGTACGGATCTGATAGCCGAACGCATCAAGGAACGCGCCCGCGCTCATCAAGTCCCCATCCTCACCGCCCCACCGCTGGCCCGTGGCCTGTATCGATTCGGTGAGATTGGTGCGCCCATACCAGAAGGCCTGTATGAAGCCGTGGCCATTATCCTAGCCTATGTGGAACAATTGAATCGCGCTAAAGCAGGTTGTGGAGTAGCGCCACGCGACTGGGAGTCACTTGAACTTTCCGCCGAGATCGGCAGCGAATTTGAGAAGGCAACCCAACATGGCTGATCCACAAACCATCAAAGCCTCGTCCGGCGCCCTCCCCGTTCCTGCTGAGCCATGGACAAATTACCAATCGCTGCTCGGGCCACTGGTGCTCATCATGATCCTCACAATGATCGTGGTTCCGCTGCCACCCATTCTGCTGGACGTGCTGTTCACCTTTAATATCACCTTTGCTCTACTCATCCTGTTTGCTGCGTTGCACGTCAAAAAACCGTTGGACTTTTCAGCATTTCCGACCGTATTACTGCTTGCCACACTGCTTCGTTTAGCGCTGAACGTCGCTGCGGCACGGGTTATTTTGCTGCATGGATTTCGCGGTGACCAGTCCGCTGGGATCGTGATTGAAAGCTTTGGTCGCTTCGTCGTAGGTGGAGATTATGTCGTGGGCATTGTCGTATTCGCCATTCTGATCATTATCAACTTCGTCGTCGTCACCAAGGGATCCACCCGCATCGCCGAGGTCGGCGCTCGCTTCTCCCTGGATGCCATGCCCGGCAAGCAAATGGCTATAGACGCAGATCTAAACGCGGGCATGATCACGCAGATCGAAGCACGCCGCCGCCGTGATGAAGTCGGCGCCGAATCAGACTTTTACGGTTCTATGGACGGCGCTTCCAAGTTCGTACGTGGCGATGCCATCGCCGCCATACTCATCATCATCATCAATCTTGTTGGTGGCCTGATTATTGGCGTGTTCCAGCACAATTTATCACTCGCTGCCGCCGCGAAAACATACACCCTGCTTTCGATTGGAGATGGACTGGTCGCACAAATCCCATCGTTGGTCATTTCCATGGCGGCTGGCATTCTTGTCAGTCGTAGCGGCACCGAGGGTGAGGTGAGTCACCTGGTTAGTGGGCAAATATTCGGAGGCAACCGCAAGGGACTGCTCATCACCGCCATTACTTTGGGTGTAACAGGCATCATCCCCGGCATGCCCCACGTTGCTTTTTTGTTTTACGCCATATTGACGGGCATTTTATGGCAGATACTGCAGCGCCGGGCCACGGCCACAACGGCGACACAAGCGATTGCCCCTCCGCTCCAGGGGCCTCCGCAAGACATCGTGGATTCCAATATTTTGCGCCTGGTGGAACCGCTCTCCATAGCCATTGGTTATCAGATCATTCCGCTGATTGCGGAGGGTGGAGACCTACAGAAACGACTTAACCTACTGCGGCGGCGGACCAGCGAAAATCTAGGCTTTCTGCTTCCCAGTATTCATGTTCATGACGATCTGACCTTGCGTCCCGGCGGCTATCGCATTCAGGTGCATGGCGTTAGTGTCGCCACCGGCGATGTGCGCGTAGGCTCTCTGCTAGCCATATCCGGGAAAACTCCCCTGCCCCCCTTGGAAGGTATTCATACTACTGATCCGGTATTTGGAGCTTCCGCGTATTGGATTGCGGCGGAGCGCAGCGATGATGCGGAACTGCTCGGCTACACGGTCATTGATCCGGCCACGGTAATCACCACACATACCAACGAATGCCTAACCCGCTACATCGGCGAACTTTTTGGTTTGCGACAAACCCAGGAACTTCTTGACATCGCCGCAGCACGCAACGGAAAGCTGCTGGAGTCGGTTGTCCCACGCGTCATCTCCGTACCAGCTTTGAGCAAAGTCTTGCGGGAACTGGTCGTTGAGGGAGTTTCTATCCGTGACATGCCGACCATCCTTGAAACCCTGGCAGAAAATGGACAGGAAGGTGACAGCACGGTGCAAACCGTGGGGATCATCCGCTTACGCCTGGGCCGCCAGATACTAAGCGTACTGGCGCCTGATGATCCCATTCAGACCGCCATACTTGGGCAGTCCATGGAACAACTTTTACTGAATGCGGTGGAATCAGCCGGTCCAAATGGAATGCCCGCTCTGGAACCCTCTATCTTGATGCACCTCATGCAAGCGTTGCGGCAAGGCATTGAGACGATGCAGGCACAATCGTTGACACCGCTGCTCGTTGTGCGTGACCCATTGCGCCAGGCCCTGTCCACCTGGCTACATTCGGCGGGATTGAAGATGGCGGTGGTCGCTTTTTCCGAAGTGCCTGGTGCAAGACCATTGAAAAGTGTGTTGGAGATATCCTGATGAATAAAAAAATCTTGATCGGTGGCGCTATCCTCTTGGTGTTGGCACTCGGGGGTGGCGGCGCGTGGTGGATACTGCATCGGCCAATGACTACCGCCACGCCAAAACCATATATTCGGCAACTA